>NNBU01000043.1_pt1 | contig 128092 bp, 96 predicted proteins | sample 1173781 | NCBI WGS metagenome assembly NNBU01 (sample SAMN07173937, study PRJNA388173) | plant metagenome | biome: Plant school; feature: Soil; material: Symbiotic tissue of Blasia pusilla L.; isolation source: symbiotic tissue sample KVJ2 | host: Blasia pusilla | place: Norway: Troms, Kvaloya...
GTTATTGACCCTCGTGATACGTCTAGAATTGTTTGAATCTGATCGTACAAGTAACCTTGATAAACCAACTTTACTGCCAAAGCTTTCCTTACTTCACGCGCATCTGGACGCAGAGTTATAAAATCTTGTAGTTCCGCGATCGCATAAAGTGCTATTTGCTCTGCTGACTGTTGCCGGGATACTCCTGCTGGAAGTGTCCCAGTTGGTAAATGCGGACTTATCATCGTTGCTTATTAGACTTGTATATATTTACGTATTATTTCGCAGTCTTGTTCAGAAATCAAATAGGAGTCCTATAGAAAGCAATAATATGATGAATTTGAAAAATCACTAATCGTTTTATTATGACTGTTGAATGCCCTGGCGAAACTCTCTAATCGCTTCCAAGGGAGATGATAAAAAAAGACAACGATTGAGTAGGGATAAATCTAACTCTGATAGCAACTCACTATTAACAACTTTCTTATATTCTTGTTCTCGTAAGCAGTAGATTTCAATTGTGCCATCTTCCCAAAGCCAAACTTCCGGGACTCCCATTAATTTGTACTTCTGTAATTTTATGGGACTAACGTTTACATTTTAAGTCAAAACCAAATTATCCCGATGAATCACGGTTTCCACACCTGCATAACCTAAAATTGTGGGAATTTCCCGTGAATGACAACCGCGAATCTTTTGCAGATCATTACTGTTGTAATTCACAAGTCCTCTAGCAATTTCGCTACCATTTGTGTCACATAATTGCACAGCATCCTGTGTGTCAAACTCTCCTTCTACTGCCTTAATACCAGCAGCTAATAACGATTTTCCTCCTAGAGAAATTGCCGCGATCGCACCTTCATCTAAATGCAATTTACCCGCAGGTACAAGTCCGTAAGCTATCCAACGTTTACGCGCCGAAGTTGGTTCCGGTTGCGGTTCAAAATGCGTCCCAATCAGTTCACCTTGGATAATTTTTTCGATATTCCGAGGAAATCGCCCTTGGGTAATTACAGTCCGCACTCCCGCCGCGATCGCAATCCTCGCAGCCGAAATTTTTGTCACCATCCCACCAGTACCCCATTGAGAACCTTGGGAACCTGTTTGTATTTGTAATTCTGCTAATTCTTTAATGCTACTAACTAATGCGATCGGCCGAGCATCTGGTACGGAACGAGGATCGGCTGAGTATAATCTATCGACATCGGTGAGTAAAAATAGCCAATCTGCTTCTACTAAACTGGCAACCAATGCTGAAAGAGTATCATTATCACCAAATTTTAGTTCATCTATTGCGACAGTATCATTTTCATTGACGATGGGAATCACTCCCAATCCCAATAGTTCCTGAAAGGTGTTATAGGCATTGAGATAGCGGCTGCGTTGTACCAAGTCACTGCGAGTCAGTAATACTTGAGCGATCGCCTGTTGCAGAGTAGTAAATAAATCATCGTATATCCGAATTAACCTGCCTTGTCCAACTGCTGCTACAGCCTGTTTGAGTGCGATCGCTTTAGGACGTTCAGTTAACCCCAACCTTGCACAACCCACACCCACAGCGCCAGAAGAAACCAAAATTACCCGGTGTCCCTGGCTTCTCAAATGGCAAAGTGTTTCTGCCAAGGTAGCAATAGTGGAAAGTGCTAATTGTCCCGTTTCTGGTTGAGTTAGGCTAGAAGTACCGATTTTGACAACAATTGTTTTAGTCATTGGTCATTGGTCATTGGTCATTAGTCATTGGTCATTAGTCATTAGTCATTAGTCATTAGTCATTAGTCATTGGTCATTAGTCATTGGTCATTGGTCATTAGTCATTAGTAACTGACGAATGACCAATGACTAATGACAATGGACAAATGACAAATGACTAAATAAATTGTAAAGCGCCAATCCCTCTATAGTGAGGGCTGACGCTTTACGGGTGTATATTTACTTAGTATGAGTTAGGATCTTTTTTGGCTGATCCCATGTTATTAATACTTATGATCCCCGATTTTTTGGTTCCAATAAGATTCCTTAAGCATTTCTTTAGATTTACTTTCCTGACGATATTTCAACTTTTGTGAATCTTGGTTTTCTTGGGAGTAATAGAGGCTCCCAGAATTTCAGATATCCAAACTTCAAAGTTACGGATGGGATGAGAGCGGAGGGCTGCGTCGGCATGAATAATCGGTTCCACTAAAATGGTAAACATCCCCAGACGATTACCTGCTAAAACATCAGTAAACAAGCGATCGCCTACCATCCCTACCTGATGCACTGGTAGATCCATTCCCCTCAGTGCTGCCCTAATTTTGCGTCGGGAAGGCTTGGCTGCACCCAAATAGTAAGGGAGGTTGAGCGATCGCGCAATTCCACCAATTCGAGCTTCACTCAGGTTGTTACTCACCAAGCACAGTGCAGTATGGATGCGGATTTGCTCCACCCACTCTCGTAGTTCTGGGGAAGCTATCCCCACTGTAAAAGGTACTAAGGTTTCATCTACATCCAACACTAGGCCTTTAAGCCCGTATTTTTGGATAATATCTGGTGTTAGGTTCAACACTGAACCCTCTAAAATCAAATCAGGCTGTAAAAGATTGTTCCAGATCATAGTCAACAGGCAAATGTAAGTGCTCCAGAGAAATGAGCATAACCCAATATAGTTTAGTTAGTCGAACTCCATCCTGGAATATCTCCCTGAACATTTTGAGATAAAATCCCTAAAATCTTATCTATCTCTTTGATGTAATAATTACTCAAATCAATAAATATATCGTTTTCTTCTAACTTCAAAAACTTCCAAATATCGCCTGTTGTTACCGCACCATAAATTTTACTAATTTCATTTCCTTCTTGTTGATTAAACAATTGTGCTGCCAACATTGCGGCTGCACATTGACCTAATCCACCTTTAATATTTTCATTTTTGGCTTCAATAATCACCACCACTGGCACATTAATTGTTAGCTGCTCTTTAGAACGACTAATGATAAAGTCACAGTATCCATTCAGACCTTTTTCTGCATCTACATTAAAATCTGTTCCTGAAAACAAACTAATTGGATAATTAGCTCTACGTCTTACCTCCAACAATATCGGAGTGATAATCATTTCTGAACGAGCTTTTTCAGTATTAATTGCTAAAGCCAGTTCTGTAGTTTCTTCTAAAGAATTTTTGAGTTTATCACTTGCCTGTAAAGGTTCTATGTCGGCACATAAATCAGTTTCTTCATCAATGCAGATGCTGAATGACTTTTTAAATTTACTTAATGTAAAATCGCTATAAGCCATTTTCAGCACCTCATACTAATTTTGGATTTTGGATTTTAGATTTTGGATTAAAAATCTCTACCAACTAAAATGCTTTTTCCAGGGTTTTTAACAATACTAGTTGTCACAATTTAGTATTAGTGTTTCATTGCTTCCAGATTTAACAGGACATGGTAAAAGGCTTAAGTAGATTTTGATGATGATGAAAATTCCCAATTAAAAAATTCAAAATGAAAATGTAACATTTTGAATTTTTAATCTTATTCTACTTCGTTAAAAAGATGTTCTTCTAACAGAGGCTGCACTTTGCGAAACTCCTCTGGAGAGAGTAACTCCGGTTCACCTGTTTTGGTGATCCGTGCAAAAAACAACAGGGGATCTAGGGGTGTATAAATTGCATACTCCTGATCTTCCTCATAAAAGCTAGCGAGTAGCTGTAATTGCTCAGGCTCTAAATCTGCCTCTTCGTCTTCGATTTCTAAGGTGAAGAGTTCTGATTCTTCCACTGGCGGTAAATCACCTGCAACAGTCAGAGCATAAGCTGTATTCTTCAGTATCAAGTTCTGCTCAGATAGTACAGCTTGGGCATTAGCAAAAATTTGCTCAATGATCGCGTCGTCTTCTACCAGAACCGCTTCTTCTTCCTCACCGTCACCTTCCCAAGAAAAAATCTCTACAGGTGAGTCTACAGGAAGAAGTAAAACGTATTCTTGTCCATCTACCTCCAGGGAATGCTCTACATAACATTCGAGCGATCGCCCTTTGTCATCGGTTAAAGTGATGGAACCCGCATGAGCGTTATCATTTTCTTCAGGAAATGGAGGGGAAAACATAGCCGAAATGTAAAAATTTAATAAATACCAGCAACTTTGAAAATCGCTTAACTAGATTAATGACATATTATGTCAACAAAATAGTTTTATACGTAAATACAACTGCTGGCTAATCGTTTTTAGAATATCATGTTAAAAGGTATCAATATTCAATAGCCGCAGCTGAACTGCGAGAACTGGCACGCTTGACATCCAGCCATTGTTGTAAAATTAAAGCGGCTGCCTTGCGGTCAATCAAACCTTTATGGCGTGACGGGGAGCGGTTTTCAGCTATCAGCAGTTGCTCTGCTTGAAATGAAGTTAATCGCTCATCTACATATTCCACAGGCAGTTTTAGTGCTTTAGCAAGTCTGGTAGTAAATTTTTGAACTTGACGTGCCTGAAATCCTAGTGAGCCATCCATTGAATAAGGTAAGCCCATAACTAGAATTTGTACCTCACGTTCATTAACTAGTTGTCGGATTTGCTCGACATCCTGCTCAAAAGATGTACGTTCAATAGTGGTGATTCCCGTGGCAATTAAACCCGTGCGATCGCACCCAGCCACCCCAATGCGCTTTTGACCGTAATCTAGTCCCAACGCCGAAATAAAAGGTTTTGCTTGCTCCTGGGAGATCACACTAATTCTCCTGCGGTGCATCTGCTGATTCAGCAATCGGCGATGCTTCCACGCTAGGGTTTTTTCCCGAAAAATTAATCGGTTCTGACTTACTTGGTAGTGGTTTATCTGACGATGGCAACTTTCCTGGTTGTATCCATGACATTCCACCTGGTATCGGTTTACGTGTTGGTTGTAAACCTTGCAGCATATCAGTCCACTGAATTCCTTCTAAGGAGACGAATTTAGACTCCCGTAACTTATGCCACACAGAACGAGACATGACTAATGTATGTTCTATGCGTTTTGCCCCAACTCGTTCCAAATACTCTTCTCGCTCTGCCTGATAGTCTGATGAGGCTAGTTGTAACCCTTGCTGGGGAAAATCTTGGGCTATGCGAGCCAGTTGAGATAGTAATTCTGGATACAGCCAGGTGTAAGCAGGATGAACTGTCAGCGTTGCAACGTGGGGAACTTCACCCTTACGGTCAAGTTGCACCTGAAAATAGCCGATCGCAGCTTTGCGTTGGGGTTCAAATACGTAACCACTGACTACTTCTGTTTTGGTCAGCCATTGCTTTACTGCATCAGTTAAAGCGCCGAACAAGCTGGTTTTAAAGTCGCGGGTGTTACGGTCAAAAACCTGACGTACCAAAGGTGGCATCGATGCCGTATCAAGCTGATATAGCAATTGGGCATCAGCATTGCTCACTGGCAAGAGGTTGGGCAAGTCTGGCTCTGCTTGTGCCAATTCAGCCAGTAATTCTGGCCCAATTTCCCAATATGTCATTTCTGCCAGACGCTGGAATCCATTTTGTCGATATAATGCCAGCGCCTCAATGTCATTGATGTTAACTTCCAGTAGCCAAGTGCGAGCTTCCAAAATCGATTCAAAGCAATGACGCAACAGTTGCGAGCCAATTCCTTGTTTATCGACACCACGCTCCAACAGTACTTGATCGATCCGCCAAGTACTGCGTGTGCGGTTAAAGGGTGACACTTGAATCATTCCTAGAAGCATCCGCCCTTGCTCTGCGACATAAGCACACAGGCGATACTGTAGCGGGTTCGGAAACCAACTTAAAAATTTGAGTAACCCATACCAGCGACGCAGCCTTTGCATCTGGCTGATGGCAAAACCTGCTCCCTTCGGAGTAAGGGCTGCGAATGACTCTTGAGTTATGCGTTCAATGCCGTCCAGATCCCGGTATTGGACTGGTCGGATAATAACGCTGAGGTTTCGGGGAAGTAATGAAGTCATTTTTATTTCGAGCCGCCATTTAGCCTTAACTAACTGCTCTTCAAAGGAACTGCTGCAATAATCTTAACTAGTTTCTGGTCTTTACTATTGTGCCAAAAGGGTGATTTTAGTAACTTGATACTTAAAAAAGCAGAAAAAGCAGACCTTGTGATAACACCATTGGCATTGATCCAACAACATCTGCCTTTATTTTATTTGAATTTTGATTAAAATTTGTATATATTTATAGCCCTTGTCGAGAAACTAGCTTTTCAAAGTGGGCTTGGGTTTGATGGAGTAATTGCTGGCGACTATCTACCAGTGTTTGCTTCAGGGTTGGAACGAGATTGCGGGCTTGCAGAGTCATGTGAAGTTGCAGGTTGGCGACATATTCACTGAAATCTTGATTCACTTCATCTGCGCCCGCATCCGTTAATAAATTGGATTCCATTGCCACTGTGTTCTCCTGTGTTAATCCTGTGCTGTCTCTCTTCATGACCAAAAACTATCACGTTGTTTGGACTAACTTCTTAATTTGCAATGAAGTTTAACGCTTCTTAGGGATAAAGATAGCGATCGCTCCAGAGTTTTCGTCTGCTCCTTAAAATCTCAAACCAACACCACCTTGTACAGAGATAGCTGTACCACCGCTATCACGGTAGGCATCAAAAGCGATAATGGCGTTGCCAAAAAGCACAGTATTGCTATTTGGAATCATATAATCAATGCCCGGTTGTAAAGCAAAACTAATTTTGTCGCCCACAGGAGAAGAACCGCCACCACCAGCCAATACCAATCCAGCACCCAGGTAGGCATCAGCTTGCCAGTTAAGAGGAAAATCGTAAGAAACCGTTGGCACAACTGCCGTATTATTACCGATTAACACTTGGGCACGCAGTGAAATTGGCGCTTCCAAAAGCTTGTAGCGCCCCGCTATAACTCCCCCGAATTGGATACCATCGGTAAAACCAACAGTGGGGCCTATACCTACATAACTCCCATAGGCTACTTGAGCTTGTGCTGGTTTAGTAGTCGCCAGACTCAAAACCAAGCCAGCCCCCAGAACTGAAACCAAATATGGAATATATCTCATCACCTAACTCCTCACACCATTTTGAATTTGGGCATTGGGCATTGGTTATTGCCCTTCATCCTTCCCTGCCCCTCTGCCCCTCTGCTCCCTCTCCATTCTACGGGCAACGAGGATGAATGCCTCCTTGAGTACAAATGTAGGCTAATTGCTTGGCATCTAAATTTTTGGCTTGAGAAAAATCAACTCCTTGGACTACAGCAGATACCGAGCCTAAATCTGGGGTTTGGACAAATTGATCTGCTGGATCTTGTTTGCTAGGAGCAAGAATTGCCCCCTTAAAATCTGCTCCTGCGACATTCGCCCCTCGTAAATCTGCAAGACTCAGGTCGGCATTTTGCAAATTAACATTTTCCATTTGGGCAGAACGCAAAACAGCACCAGCTAGACGAGTAGCGCTCAGGTTAGCATTACTGAGATTGGCACGATCTAAATAGGCTCCTGATAAATCTGCCCCTTGCCAATCAGTGTTAGTTAAGTTGGCAAAGGATAATTGCGTTCCTATCGCAGTGGCGCGACCTAAACGCGCACCATACAGATTGGCTTCGTTCAATTTGGCGTCGCCTAAATCTGCTCCAGTCAAGCTGGCTTTTTCCAAAACTGCGTTTCGCAGATCGGCTCCTACTAGTTGAGTGCTATTGAGTTTAGCGTCAAATAAACGGGCGTTGGATAGGTTGGCTCTGTTGAGAGTGGCGCGGCTCAAATCGGTACGGTTCATCAAGACGCGACTGAGGTTAGCATCAGTAAGATTGGCTTGCTGCAACTGAGCTTGGCTTAAATCAGCGATCGCATCGTCGTAAGTATCCCAGCGTCCATCTTCACCAACACCCCGAAAGCGGCTACCCTTAAAGCTGGCTTGGTTAAGATTTGCAGATTTAAGCTTAACTCCTGATAAATCAAGGTTGTCTAGTACCAAGTTGAAGAAGGAACTTCCTGGAGTACCGCTTTGACCTAATTGGGTGCTACTCAGGTCAATTCCCTCGATTTTACCACTGTAAACAGAGAGAATCTTGTTGATCGTTCGCTGGTTTCTTTGTAGCCGCCCTTGCCGTAATTCCCGCTCCTTGCTTGCTGTGCTACCCACAGACTCCAGTTCGCTAACCAAAAACTGATTCTTATTTTTTAATTCCGGGATGGCTTGGGGCCCGACAGTTGTCAAAGCTTGTTGAATCGTATCTAGGAGGCTGGGGTTGGTTTCGCTAACCAAGAGATCCGCCAGAAATTTAATGGACTGCGGCTCATTAATACCACCCATAGCCAGAATTGCACTTTGGCGTTGCTCATTAGTCACTCCAGAGTTGGGAGTCAATTGCTTGCGGAGTTCATCGAACTGTTGCCTGTTGATTTTCTCAGTTGCTCGCTGGGATTGTTGAATTTGGATATAAACTTGAGTGCCGATTAAAGTTGCCAACACAGCAGTCATACTCGTCAGCCCTACCCCAAACAAAGTTAGATTGGGATTTTGCTGTATCCGCCGCCACAGATTAGGCGATTGGTTGGTTTGATCTGCCGCTAAATCTTCTCCCTCTTGCCATTCTTCTGCTTCATCATTACCGCCAGCAGACTGAGCTTGTCTGTTGCTAGCTAAGAGGGCATCTATTGTATAAGTGCCTGCTAGTTGATCGTGGAGTGCGCGACGCCCCCGGCGCGACGGTAAGCCTATCCCTTCACCCACAATCATCAACAAAGACAAAAATGTGAATAATCCTAAATTTGGAAAAGCAAAGCTGTAGCGCCACAGCAGATAAGCAATGGAAATGGGTACAGTCCAACGCCCAACTCCTTCTCTAATGACAACTGCCCCCAATCCGGGCGGCTTCCCTTGTTCGTTGACAACCCGCACTTTTAACCAACGCTTTGGAATGGTGCTACCAGTTTTAGCTAGTAGATACAATTGCCACCATGAGAGAGTTACAGGCGCTAACAGGGCAATTGTCCACAAAATATTAGTTGGCCATGCTACGTTACGGATGCCATAGCTCACAGGCAAAGACAGGGGTCTAGCGATCGCTCTTTCTGTTACCACCAACACGGGGTTAAGCGGCACTCGGTTCAGATCGCTTCTAGAATTGGCATAAACACCAATGCCGAAGGGAATCAACCCACTAGTAACCACTAGTGTGATTTCAGCTGCCCAAGCAGCAAAACGTCTGCTTCCTAGCAGTAGCGAACTGGCTCTTTCCGGTTGTTTTGACTGACCAGATTGATTACTTCTTCTGACAATTGGTGACGTCATCGGATAATTCCCTTTGATATTATTTCTACACCGCGATCGGCACAATTAAAATAGACTAAGCTAATCAGCAAAAAGAAAAGCATATTGAAATAGAATTTAGGTGTCATACAGCAGAATTTAGAAGAAGTAAAACAGGCTTTATACCTGTTTTTGATACTTCGCTTGTGTACTTCACCTTCCTTAAAATTCTCTGTAAGTCAGAAGCCTTTTGTATTCTGGCTCCTGACTTTCATAGCTCCCAGCAGAGTGCAAAGTAAATGCATATCAACTTATTGCTTACGTTGAAAGCTAGTAGACACAAAAAATTTGTATCCAACATACACTAACACTGCCAAAAGTGCCAGACTGATTACAGATGCAACTAGTTTAAACACTGCTTGCAGCATCGCCAACCCTACTAGCACTGTCACACCCGAAACTACTAGCTTTTTCGTTCCAGATAAGCTGTTGAACCAAATCCGAAATCGCTCCAGTTGCAAGTTCAAGTTGGCAAAAACAGACTGAGGCGTTTGTTCTTGTGGTTGTGGAACCACCCCAGGTGGGGTATTAATCTCTGCCTCTAGCTGATTGAGGCGACGCTGTAAGTCTTCTTCTGGTTGAGGATTCATAAATCTTTTCTACCTCAGTTAGCATACTTATTCAACAACAGACCAACCAAATTATATTTTTGGTGGTTGTCTTAGTGATTTTAGCTAATGTCTGTGCGTGCAAGACCTTTCTACACAGGGAAAAATTATGTTTTTTTCTTGTTGCCTTCTAGACATCAATTATTGTAGAGATGTTACATTTCAACGTCTCTACACACATCCATCAAATCTTCACAAATAATCCTTAACTGAATGGTATTACTTTATACGACAGCTTTTGGAACCAAGACGGATTGCTGTCGTCTATTAAGTCAGACTGTATAACAATAAATTGCTCTAAAAATATCGAGCATTAATTAAAATGAAAACGCTTAGGCTACTTAAAATTGTTCCCGCAGCTTTGGCGATGAGTTTGGTTTTCACTGAGGCTAATTTAGCACAGACACCAACAATTCAAATTAATCGAAGTTTCCAACCAGATCCACTGATTTTGAAAGGAAAGTCTGGGGGAACTGTCAAAAGTAATTGTGGCAATATTACCACTGAACCCAATCAAGTGATCCAGGTTACAGAGTCACTGCCTTATTTGCGATTAACAGTAGAGAGTCAGGGGAAGCCAACGCTGTTGATCGATGGGCCTGGGGGGCGTTTTTGTGTCATGGCAGATAGCTACTCTGGAGGCAAACCAGAACTTTCTGGTTACTGGCAGGCAGGAAAATACTCACTGTATGTCGGCGAACTATCCCAACGTGACTATAGCTACACTGTCTCAATCTCGCAAAAAAATAAATAGTAATTAGTCATTTGTCTTTTGACTAATTACTAATGACTAATGACCAACAACCCTTGACTAATCAATCTTCCAGTGATTTGGCTGGAACTTCGACAGCAGTGACATCAATTGTGCCTTCTGGTGTAAAGCGCTGAAAATGACTATTTTGTACTAACAGTGACTCGCCACAGCTAGGGCACTGTAACTGACTGTTATTTAAACCTGTAAATTCGTGTCCACAGACGGGACACTGGTCAGCAACCAAATTGCGTTGCAGCCACCAACGAAAACCAAAAAAAGCCACAATAGGCGCCAACAATAGCAACCCAAAAATAATCAGCAACGAATTAACCAACCAACCCAAGCCCAGTGATGCCAGCAACCAAATAACTGCCAGCAGCGTTAGCCAAGGGCGGAGATTTAAAAGATTCGATTGAAATGATGACTTGAAGCTCATTTTTTAAATGTCGTCCTGCTATCCTCTAGGATAGCGATTTTAGTCATTGGTCATGAGTCATTTGTAATTTGGACTCAAAGTTGATGACAGAAGCATTTTTTGCAAGTGTTGCTGGAAGGCATCTATGCCAAATAGAGCGATCGCCTGTTCTCGCAACCACTCTCCATCACATCGCTGATCATCCCCTTGAAGCATTTCTATACAAGCCGTCGCTACAGCATCAGGACTACGGTGTGGTACTCGCCATCCTAGTTTACCATCTTGCAAGGGGTCAGCAGAGCCATCGTCATCACCCGATAATACAGGCACTCCACAAGCCATTGCTTCCAGATAAACAATGCCAAAGCCTTCTTGTGAAGGCATAATGTAGGCATCAGCAAGGCGGTAATGTTCCATTAATTCTTCTGTCGCAACGAAACCAGCAAATACGACGCGATCGCTCACACCTAAATCTTTTGCTAGTTTAGCTAATCGCGGTTGGTCATCACCGCGACCAATTACTAAATATTTTACTTCTGGGAAAACCTGAGCAACTTGTGGTAGTGCCCGAATCGTGACATCAACACCCTTATAAATATCGCCTGACCATAACCGTGCTACTGTCATTAATACCTTAGTACCAGCCAAGCCATACTTCTGGACTAATTCTGGCTCCTTGGAACCAGGAGTAAATTTATCACCATCAATAGCACAAGGCATCATCTGTACAATTTTCGGGTTTAGACCATTAGCAACACAAGCGCGATCGCGGCTGTAACGACTAATTGCCCAAATTCCAGATGCTGATGTCAGGGCGCGACGTTCTTGATTTTTGAGCGGTTCCCAGACTTCTTTGCCGTAAGTTAGCACCGTATAAGGAATCCCCAAGGGCTGGCAAAGAGTTTGTACTAACATTGCCAAGTTAATATGGCCGCAGAAAACCTGCTGCGGTCGGCTTTGCAACAGACATTTCAGTAAAGCTGCTGCCATTTGCAGTCTCCCCAAATAGGGAGACTGATTTTTAAAGTAATGAAATTTTAAGTTCTCGTCTTCAAACGGATTTAAACGATCAGGACTATCTCGTAGCAAAAAGACTTCTGCTTTATAGGCTTGGCTCACTCCCAGATAGGCGCGAAAAATATCTTTTATATATGATTGAATACCACCTTCGTGGGCAAAAATTTCTAAGAACACGAAGACATGGTTAGTTTTTTGGTTAACTTTATTACCTAAATTTAGGTTTTCTGTCACTGTAGTGATGTGCATATTAGGTCATTTACACTCGCGGTAAAGGCGCGATGCCTGCGGTAAGGACTTCATCCAACGCACCGCTTTGTAACCGCTCCAAATCTGTTTTTACCATTTTTTCTAAAAGTTCTTCAAAGCTCACTTGGGGTTCCCAGCCGAGGTTTTTTTTAGCTTTACTGGGGTTAGCTACTAGTTGAAAATGCTCATCTTGTCGCAACAAGCTAGTATTTAGGACTACATGGCGCGTCCAATCCAATCCGACAGACTCAAAGGCTGTGGCAACCAAATCTTTAACACTGTGCAGTTTACCAGTGCCAATCACATATTCTTCTGGCTCATCTACTTGCAACATGAGCCACATAGCCTCGGCGTAATCTCCCGCAAAGCCCCAATCGCGCTTGGCATTCAGATTACCCATTTCTAAGGTGTCAGTTAAACCCAATTTAATTGATGCAGCTGCCAAAGAAACTTTTCGTGTCACAAACTGAGGTGGTCGGAGAGGAGACTCATGATTATATAAAATTCCACTACAGGCAAATAACCCATAACGCTGTCTGTGATGCACCATTGTCCAGTGGGCGTGCATTTTAGCCGCAGCATAGGGATTTTTAGGACGAAACGGGGTTTCCTCATCTTGGGGTGAGAGGAATACATCGCCAAACATTTCTGAACTGCTGGCTTGATAAAATCTGGTAGACAAACCAACTTTTCGTACTGCTTCCAAGAGCCTAGTAGCTGTACCAGTTATCAAATCTAGGGTTCCCAATGGGTCGTTCCAAGAGTCGGGTACAAAACTGGGAGCCGCCAAATTGTAAATTTCTTGGGGACGCAGTTGTTCAACTGCGGTCAACAATGCCGCATTATCCCTCAAGTCAACCGTAAAAATTTCTACCTGATTTGCCAGTATTCCCAGTTTTGTCAAATTAGGTTGTCGATGTGGCGGTACTAATCCTACAACTCGATAACCACGGTTGAGGAGCAAATGGCTGAGATAGTAGCCATCTTGACCAGTAATTCCTGTAATTAGGGCTGTCTTAGTCATATTTTGTCCCCTATTCTCTGCTATCTCTTTAAGTACTAAATGGCACTTGTTGGAGAACAAAATTAAGACTCTCAACACTGCTGACAAATCTTAACAAGGGAGTTAGTATAACTCGAATGCTATCTTTACTGTATTCACCAATTCTTTTTATACAACAATATTTATTTAAAGCTTTACAAAAAAATCATAATAACTAAGCAATTTCACGTAAATAATACATTACTCGAATTCACAAAGAAGTATACTTTTATCAATCAAATAACAATATATTTAAGCAAAAAGTCTTTCTGCTCATACTTCTGGTTTAAAGTAAGTAGCTAAACTTGGGTAAAATCATTTTGCCTTGCGCGGCGATTTTGTTTGTCGGACTCCTAAGTAAATAATCAAGCTACGTAGAGCGTCTGTCTGCGACACGCTGCGTGAACGTAGAGAAGACAAGCCATTGTATCCTGTCAATCTCCTGCCCTACCTCCGCCTCTGCTCAAAAGTCAAAATTGGTATCGGAAGTATTCTGACTTCCCTTATACCCTTGACTATTTAACTTTTACTTTTGTGCTTCTACAGAGTATTTGACGATGAGCAGGCAATTTCTACCATCTGCACCACGCTCGTACACAACACGGTCAGCCAACCTTCGGAGAAGAAACCATCCATACCCACCTACTTGCAGAGTTCCTGGGGCTGGTTCTGCGATCACATCGGGATTGAAAGGTTTTCCATAATCCCAAATTCTAATCTCTAGTCGGTCAATCCACAGATCAACGTTAATATCAATGGTTGTTTCCGGTGGTAAAGCATGATGAGCGTGACGAACAGCGTTGGTAAAGCCTTCTGCTAATGCTAAATTGAGGCGGTCAAGTTGAGTTTTTGACCAACCAAGTTGAGATAAGTGTTGCAGACAAAATTGCTCAAACCATTCTTGCACCTGGTTTAGGAGCCTGAGTTCGCTCTTAACCGTCAGATGGTCTTGCTGCACTATGGTAAGCATTAACTGTGACTTAAATATAAGTAAACCCAAGTTACTAGTTATTAAATTTTGCGCTATCCGCAAAATTTCTCTGACATAGGAAAATCTAAATTTACATATTCTGTGTACCAAAATACAAAACATGAACGATTTTGGCATTCCGAGGTTTATAACTAGTAACTTACGTTAAGTAAGTGAAAAATGTTTGTATTTGTTGAGTTTTGGTTATTTGAAATTTTGGAATAGCTTTTCTATCCAAAATTTCAGGGCAGTATGACTCCTGCCTTCAGCCTTTTCTGTTAAAATTGACGCCTGTTGATTGTTTTCAAAAGCACATCTGCATATACTTTTGAAACTCACAGGCGTCAAAGCACTTTGTGGTGACTAATTTAGAATAGTCCCAAAGTCAAAGATTTATCCAATGGCAAAGCAGCACCAATACCCAGCCACACGGTGACAAGAGTACCAACAAGGAACACTGTGGTTGCAACTGGACGGCGGAAGGGGTTTTGGAACTTATTCACGTTCTCAATAAAGGGAACGAGAATTAGCCCCACTGGTACAGAACCCATTGCTAACACTCCTAAAAGTTTGTTAGGAAGCGATCGCAAAATTTGGAAGACTGGATACAAGTACCACTCTGGCAAAATTTCCAATGGTGTGGCGAAAGGATTTGCTGGTTCACCGGTCATTGCGGGATCTAGCACAGCTAGAGCCACAATTGCAGCGAACGAACCCATGATCACAATTGGAAAGACATAAAGTAGGTCATTAGGCCAAGCGGGTTCACCATAGTAGTTGTGACCCATGCCTTTAGCGAGTTTGGCTCTTAACTGAGGATCGCTCAGGTCAGGTTTTTTTTGTGTTGACATTTTGAAATGTGCTCTCCTGCTTAAGTTAAATTAAAGCATTTGTGAAAGCTATCAGCTACTAGGCAACCAACAGACGGCAAACAGCGTTTGTATATCTACAGTCATCCGCCTGAAGGTTTTCTATAGCTTTAGGCTTCAGATACAAGTGTTTGTTTTTTGTAACTTATGTGCAATTAATGTCTTGTGTTTCATAAGTTTAAAACAAACAACTCGATCTGAAAACTGACAAATGTTGCCTTTCGCTAATAGCTGAGATTACAAAGGCCCGGAAATGCCTTGCTTGCGGATCATCAAGAAGTGAAACAGCATGAATACTGCAATCAACCAAGGCAGTACAAATGTGTGTGCGCTGTAATAACGAGTTAGTGTTGCTTGACCAACACTCGAACCGCCGCGCAACAGGTCAGAAATCAGAACGCCAACCACGGGAATTGCTTCTGGTACGCCGCTAACAATTTTCACAGCCCAGTAGCCAACTTGATCCCAAGGTAGGGAGTAGCCGGTAACTCCAAAGGAAACTGTAATCACAGCCAGGATCACACCACTTATCCAGGTTAGTTCGCGGGGCTTTTTGAAACCACCAGTAAGATAAACCCGGAAGACGTGCAAAATCATCATCAACACCATCATGCTGGCAGACCAGCGATGGATGGAGCGAATTAGCCAACCGAAGTTGACTTCATTCATGATGTATTCCACTGAGGAGAAAGCTTCAGTGACTGTTGGTCTGTAGTAGAACGTCATGGCAAATCCAGTGGCAAACTGGATTAGAAAGCAAACCAGGGTAATTCCACCCAGACAGTAAAAGATATTGACGTGGGGAGGGACGTACTTGCTAGTGACATCTTCAGCGAGCGCCTGAATTTCTAGGCGTTCCTCAAACCAGTCGTAAACGTTGGCCATACAATCTCAAGTTCCTAAAAGTCGGTTGCGGTTGATAAATCCCGAAGTTCTGAATCGGCAGAAGCCTTCGCTCAGACTTCTCTCCCAATTAGCAATTTTGGGATTTTAGTAAAGGGGAGTTTTTTAGTTTGCTTGTCAGCTTTTAGCGTGCTAAGAGACTTCAGAAACTTTACACTCTGTAAAGAAGGAATATATTGCGATCTCTTTACGCCCCTACACACAAAATGGTGGACACAAAGTAGATTTTATCCTTTGGTGAGTGGATACGATGCATCAGTTGACTGAACAACTTGATGAGAAAAATGCACCACTTCTATAAAAAAAGTAACATAATCGAGAGATAGATTTCATCAACAACAGGGCAAGTGGGCATTATCTAGGCAATTTGGGTTGAGGTGGAATTGATAATGGGGTTCATGAACAAACAAGTTTTTCGGGTTGGATTTTCACTGTTAATGGCGTTTTGGTTGGCGTTGGGTACGCTCACACAGCCTGCCGTGGCTTTGACGACGGAACAAAAGTTGGTTTCGGAAGTTTGGCGAATTGTTAATCGCACTTATCTAGATGAGACCTTTAATCATCAAAACTGGGCGGCAGTAAGGCAAAAGGTTCTGGAGAAGCCGCTTACCGACTCAAATGCCAGTTATGCGGCAATTGGGAAGATGCTCAAGAGCCTCGATGATCCTTTTACCCGCTTTTTAGATCCAGAACAGTACCGCAGCTTACAGGTCAATACTTCTGGAGAACTGACTGGGGTAGGATTGCAAATTGCCTTGAATCCTGAGAATGGGAAGTTGGAAGTAGTGGCTCCCATCGCAGGTTCACCAGCCGATAAAGCGGGGATTAGACCACGCGATCGCATTCTCAAAATTGAAGGCGTTTCCACTGAAAATCTCACTCTTGATGAAGCTGCAACCAGAATGCGCGGGCCGAGTGGCAGCCTTGTGACTCTCCTCATTGAACGGGACGGAGAGGCAGAAACAGAAATTAGACTGACACGCGATCGCATTGCTCTTAACCCTGTGGTCTCCGAATTGCGTGTTTCTACTGAGGGTACACCCATTGGCTACCTTCGCCTGACTCAATTCAATGCCAACGCTTCAACGGAATTGGCACACGCTATTTCTAGTCTAGAAAAAAAAGGCGCTGCTGCCTACATTCTGGATTTGCGAAATAATCCTGGGGGACTCTTGCAATCAGGAATTGAAATCGCCCGTCTGTGGTTAAACTCTGGCACTATTGTTTACACTGTTAACCGACAAGGTATTCAGGGTAGTTTTGAAGCCTTTGGCCCAGCCCTAACGAACGATCCTCTGGTAATTTTGGTGAATCAAGGAACTGCCAGTGCTAGTGAAATTCTCGCTGGCGCACTCCAAGATAATGGTCGTGCTCAGTTGATAGGCGAAACCACCTTTGGTAAGGGCCTAATTCAATCTTTATTTGAATTATCAGATGGTTCGGGTTTAGCAGTCACAATTGCTAAGTATGAAACTCCTGAACACCGGGATATTAACAAACTAGGTATTAAGCCAGATAAAGTTATTTCCCAACCAGCTATTAACCGCGAACAGATTGGCACCGAAGTGGATTTGCAATATCAAGCAGCAGTGGAACTTTTGCTTAAAAACTCGGTGGTGGCCGGAAAGGCTTAAAGCAGAGACGCGATTCACTACGGTTCGGTTAAGGTTTTTTGATGAAAAGTCTAGATCACAAAGATGCAATAAATCGCCGTCAAGACGAAAGATTGATTATTCCTGGATTTCTCACTTGTGAGAAATGAGCGTGAGTGTGGGGGGTGTGGGGAGAAAGAGGAGTGTGGGGAGAAAGAGGAGTGTGGGGAGAAAGAGGAGGAATTGAGTAACTGCACATCAATGAGCGCTGCATTGCCTCCCACACTCCCCACCCTTCCCACACTATGAGTGAAAAATTCGGGTCATAGCTTGTGAGAAATTCGGATATTGTAGATACGGCAATCAATCGCGTCTCTTTCCTTAACCGAACTGTATTGAGACGCGATTAATTACCTGGTTTCTGCTGTCAGGTTGGCCGTCTTTTGAAGGTAATCAAGGTACTTTATGCGATCGCCTTTCAAAAGGTAAGTTGTATGAAAATATTTACGTAAATCTTTAATGGAATAATTAATATTCAAAAAACCATAATGAAAATACAAGATTCCCGACTTCTTTAAAGAAGCCGGGAATCTCAGTCTTAGCCTTTCGCTAACTTATTATTGGATGTGTAGTAAACCTTACTACCAGTATCAGGGACGAAATGGCAGCTGATACATGAATGCCATAATGACTTCCAAATGGGTTCTTCCGATTTGTGGAAATACTCACCCATCACTGGTTTTATTGCTTCAGTTGCCTTCAGCAAATTGTAGTGAGGGATGTTAAGGAATATATGGTGAGCAACATGAGTACCGATATCGTGATGGATATGATTAACCAAACCATAATCACGGTCAATACTAGAAATTGCGCCTTTTAAGAAAGTCCAATCTTCTCCACGATACCAGGGAATATCTGGCTCAGTATGGTGCAAAAATGTCACCAAATCTAGCCAAATTATGAACACAAGGTAAGGCACAGCATAATATTTCAGCAACCACATCCAACCCCATTGGTAGGTGAGGAAACCGAGCAAACCTACCATGCCAATCAAAAGTACAGTGCTAGTGATGACATCCCATTTTTCTGACGGTTTGAAAAGCGAACTACTGGGCAAAAAGTGGGAGCCTTCCTTATTAGGAGAACGCTTAAACAAATACACAGGATAAGCCAATAGAAAAACATAATATCTGCCTATCTTTTGGGCTAAAGGCATCTCCTTATATTGTGATTCTGTCACAGGATACCAGCTTTCATCGTTATCGATATTGCCAGTGTTTTTGTGATGGGTTCTGTGGCTGATCCGCCAACCATGATAAGGAACAAGTATTGGTGTGTGAGAAAGATGTCCAATCAAATCATTGAGCCATTTATGCTTAGAAAAAGATTGGTGTCCGCAGTCATGTCCGACTACAAACAAAGCCCAAAACATCGTTCCTTGCATTAGCCAGAAAATCGGGAAGAAAAGCCAAGAATCTAGGTAATAAGCAACTGCATAAAGCAGACCGATAATCAGGATGTCACGAAAAAAGTAAAAAAGTGATTTTGTTACATTAGGCTGAAAGCATTCAGCAGGAATTGCAGCTTTTAAATCTTGAAGAGTGAAAGGTAATTTAGTTGTATCCTCAGACGTTTCACCGCTAAGAGGATTGTTGAAACTGATGGTATCTAATTGCACTGGATTTTTTTGATTGGATATAAATCGGAACTTTCTTTGAGACAAAATTATCTCACCTCTAGGATGCCCACAAAACGAGCGATCGCTAACACACAAGAGGATAATCTCTGGCAATTAGTTTAACAATTTTAGTCAGTAAAAAATTGCCAGATTTTATTTAAACACAGCATGATAAACGCTCTCGTTGATTCAAGAGCATGAGTGGAATCACAGCGCTATTTATCGCTCTGTGTAATGTTCGTTGAAAGTCTTATAGCCAACATCAGTTGTGTATAGTTGACATTGGTCTGTAATCTGCTTCATTAAAGGCCAAGAAAACTGACACTCATCATGGAGATAAGGCTGCCAATTTTCTTTGATGCTGCTGTAAGCTAGCCGCAAATTATAAGAAGGTATCGCAGTGGAAATATGATGAGGGACATGAACATTGATATCGTGGCACAAAATTTCTACCCAGCGCGGATAATCGCAATGAATAGTGCCAGCTAGCTGTGCTAAAGCTTCGTTCCACTTGTTCGCTGTCGCAAAAGGAACATCTGCAGCAGTATGGTGAACAATAGTAAAAGTACTCATCCAAAAATGGTAAACCATCCAGGGTACTAGCCAGAACTTGACAAATCCCCAGATACCAGTTGTGGCGATCAGAAGCGGGAAAGCGATCGCAGCAAACACAACTACTACAGCCACAGAAAGCTTGATACTCGATTGGTCTTTAGTTTTGAAGTTCCGCCAATCAAAATGCACTACAGCCCAATGTCCAATGGAACCTACCCACCAGAGGCGTTTACGCATGAACAGCTTAAAAGCAGACTGTCTGGTTGTATCCCAATTTTCAAACACTTCTGGTCTGATTGGATGCCAAGCGTTGTCCTCATCCAGCTTATTGGTATGAGTATGGTGATAATTATGCTTAATGCGCCAACTGTGAAAGGGATAAATTAACGGCATCATAAAGAAATGCCCTACCAAATCATTTACCCAACGACGTTTGGCAAAAGACCTGTGTCCACAATCATGGCCAATTACAAAAAAACCTGTTAAAGCAGTGCCCGTAAAAATCCAAGCTAGGGGCAAAAGAAACCAAGGAGTGATGATCAGGCTGTAATAGCCCAAGGCAACCGCCAAGACACTAAGCAGTACTTGTGTCCAAGCTTTGCGACGGTTCTGCTGAAAACATTCCCGTGGCAGGGTTTTGACAATATCTTTGAGCCTAAAGTCGGAATTACTAGGCTCGTCACTTAGTTTCTGGCTATTAATTATTGATGTAGTCATGGACACCTGAAAAACAACAAACTCCTCCACCAAGTCACTAAAAAGTGGCTTGCCGCAAAAATTCTTAATATTAGCGCTTCGGATTATAGCAATCTAACCGACACAAGCGCACCCGTAAATAGCTTTTTGAAAAGTCAGGAGTTAGAAGTGATGAGTTCAGAAAGGTATAAATCCTAACTCCTAACTCCTAACTCTTAACTAGTTTTTGTTGGGGCCAACTTTACATTAGTAGCCAGACCAACTGCTTGTAGCAATTGAACTGTCATCCAGGTTAAATCGATTTCCCACCATTCCAGCCCATGACGAGCTGAGTATTGAAAAGCATGATGGTTATTATGCCAGCCTTCACCGAAAACTAGTACGGCTACCCACCAGCAATTAGTCGATTTATCGCCAGAATCATAGCTCTGATAGCCAAATTTGTGAGTGGCACTGTTCACTAACCAGGTGCAGTGATAAACCCAGACAATGCGAACAAAAATACCCCAAATAACAAACGGCCAGCCACCCAGAAACAAAAGTAATACACCCAGAGCAACCTGGATCAAAATGAAATATTTTTCTAAAAACTGATAAACTGGGTCTTCGGCAATGTCTTTGGTGAAACGAGGAACATCAGCGTGAGCGGGGCAATAATGAGTCAGCCAACCCATGTGGCTCCACCAGAAGCCTTTATTAGAGTCATGGGGATCGGTGTCAGTATCAGAGTTTAAATGATGAATGCGATGTGTACCGATCCACTCAATTGGGCCTCCTTGACAGGAGAGTGTCCCGAAGAAAACCAAGAGATACTCTAGCCACTTGGGAGTTTGAAAACTGCGGTGAGTAACAAGACGGTGAAATCCGAGAGTAACTCCTAAACCACCAGTTACCCAGTACAGCAAGAAACCCACACCAACTGCCGTCCAGCTAAAGTTACCAGGAACAAAGGCAAATAAAGCGCCGATGTGCAGTCCAATGAAAAACAGGGTATTAACCCAGTTAATTTGAGGTTTGGTTGAAGTAGCAATTGTCATGCAGTAACCTGAATTTGAATTTTCCAGCCTAGTATGTGGGATCTTAAAATCCGCATATCTATAATTTAATTTTTTTTTGAACGAGGAACTGATGAACAGCTTAGAACAGCTGCGGCAAGCAGAACAGGCACTATTAGAAATTTTTTCTGGAATTGACACTCAGGTCAAGCATAATCTAAAACGAGTGCTGGATGCTTTTCGTAATCACCGTGTAGGCGCACACCACTTTGCTGGTGTAAGTGGCTATGGTCACGATGATTTAGGACGAGAAACTTTAGATAAAGTTTTTGCCGAAGTTATGGGTGCCGAAGCTGCGGCGGTGCGAGTGCAGTTCGTTTCGGGAACTCATGCGATCGCCTGTGCTTTGTTTGGTGTTCTCCGTCCTGGAGATGAAATGTTAGCAGTGGTCGGTTCTCCCTACGATACGCTTGAAGAAGTCATTGGTTTACGGGGTCAAGGTCAAGGCTCTCTTATCGAGTTTGGCATAAATTACCGCCAATTGGAGCTAACCCCCGAAGGAACCATAGATTGGCAAGCTTTAAGTACTAATGTGACTGAAAACACTCGTTTAGTGTTAATTCAGCGCTCATGTGGCTATTCTTGGCGACCTAGTTTATCAATTGCCGATATTGAAAAAATCGTCCACTTAGTCAAACAGCAAAACCCTAACACCGTTTGCTTTGTGGATAACTGCTACGGCGAATTTATTGAAACCAGGGAACCCACAGCCGTAGGTGCTGATTTAATGGCTGGATCATTGATCAAAAATCCTGGTGGTACTATTGTCAGCGCTGGCGGCTATGTCGCTGGTCGCGCCGACTTAGTGGAAGCATCTGCCTGTCGCCTCACGGCTCCTGGTATCGGGAGTTATGGCGGTGCTACTTTTGACCAAAATCGCCTGTTGTTCCAAGGCTTATTTCTAGCGCCGCAAATGGTGGGAGAAGCAATGAAAGGGACTTATCTGACTGGTTATGTATTTGATAAACTCGGTTATCCAGTAAATCCCGCTCCCCTGGCTCCCCGTGGAGATGTAATTCAGGCAATTAAGCTTGGTTCTGCCGAAAAGCTAATTGCTTTCTGTAAAGCAATACAACAGCATTCTCCTATCGGTTCTTACTTAGACCCTATTCCAGATGAAATGCCGGGGTATGAGAGCAAGGTAGTCATGGCTGGGGGAACATTTATTGAAGGCAGTACTTTGGAATTATCAGCTGATGGGCCTTTGCGATCGCCGTATGTGGTTTATTGCCAAGGGGGAACTCATTGGACTCATGTGGCGATCGCGTTAGAGGCTGCTATCGATGCACTTGGCAATAGCGACTGATAATTAGGTTATTGAGAAATTAATGAAATGCGATCGCACTACTTATCTGCTGACTAATCCCAGATAAGTGGCTTGTCCTTGAACATCCCTCAGTGTTGAATTAAATCCATAGTTTTGTCCAAAAGTCAACTATTTATTTACATCTAGCAACCGCGAAGTTTGTAACCGACTCATCCACTTTTCTAAATAAACTCGATTACCTTTTTCTTCATTTGGATCTTTAGTATCCAAAGGATAAGGCATCAATCCTAAAATCGTTGCTGTAGTGACGCAAAACATCGATTTTTGGAAACTCATACAAATTTGTACCCGTAAATCATCTTCACCCCGAAGACTGCGACGATAAATGTCGTGCAAATACTCTGGAAGATAATGACGCATATCCTGCATTAACAAGGTAGGAGGAATACCAGCGCCACCGATGGGTAAAGGATCAGCATACAATGCACCATACTGAAATCGAGTTTGATCCGGGGGAATTTGATATCCTTGGGCGTTGTATGAAACTGTCCCGTGGAAAGGTGTTCCCCGGAAGAATACTGCTTCTACATAGGGGATTGCTGTATCTGCTAAGAAGGTCAAACCAAGGCTTTTGGGAATGATTTCATAGACTTCATCCCGAATTTTGACCGTGTAGGTAATTGGATTTGATGCATTTGCCACTAACCCTGTTTTAATGTGGTCTACAACTTGGGGAATCGATTTGATTTCGCCTTGGTCGTAGCGGTCTGATAAGCTGAGGAACATATCAGCCATTACTCGCCAGAATTGACCTAAACCAGTGTAGTAAGCAGAGACACGCAAGTGTTCTGTTAAGAAATTTGGAAACAGTTGGTTAATACTTGGAATTAAGGGATTATTTTTAAATTTTGCGGTGATAACAGCTTGCGCTCTTTCTTCAAATTCTTTTGTATCTAAATAGGCATCTAGTCCGCCACCACCGTGCCACATCATGGCTTTCATGCAATACTCGGCATATTCAAAATTAATTCGGTCATGCCACCAGTGACGGAGTAATTTCTGAAAAGAAACCTCTCCATTAAAGTATTTAAAAAATGGAAAAAATACTAAAAACTGATGCTCGGCAATATAATTAAGATTTTTTGAGTAAGCGTCTAAAACTACACCATAGCTTTTAAGAATACCAACAACTTCCAGAACATTTTCTGGGCTATCGGGAAGTAATGCTTCTCCTTTTTGCAGACGTTCAATATATTCAGCTAAGGGATTGTGAGTAGCTTTCTTTTTAATAGTTACCATTGCTATCTCTCCAAAAAGTATAAGAATTAGGGGATTGGGCATGGGGCATGGGGTATTGGGCATTGGACGTGGGGCATTGGAAAAATTCTTCCCCAGCCCCATTCCTCATTCCCTACTCCCTACCCTAATCCCTAGTCCCCATTGCTTTATCCAAGGACACTGTTGCTACTACATTTTGGGTATTCACCATTGCTGTAATTGTTGGTTCAGTCCAGCGCACTAACCAACCAGGTTGAATGCCGAAAATCACAATCAGCACAGCTAAAATTGCAGCTGGGATGCGATCGCTCCAATACACACGTGGTAAGTTGGTAACTTGTGCAGACAAGCGGCCAAAAAAGGCGCGGTTGACGAGTATTAAGAAGTAAACCGCAGTTAAACCTGTACCAAGCATACATAACAGGGTTTGGACTGGGAAAACTGGAAAACTTCCCCGATAAACTATAAATTCGGAAATAAAGCCTAGCATTCCCGGTATACCAGCGCTGGCCATGACTCCGACAATCATCAAACTACCAATTACGGGCATACCCCGTTCTGGGTTTAGCAATCCCTGAATAACTTCTAAATCGCGGCTTCCGGCTTTTTTATACACAACCCCTACCAACAAAAACAGCATTGCGGAAATCAAGCCGTGGCTAATCATTTGCATGACAGCCCCCAACACACTTAAAGGTGTGGCCGCCGCCGCCGCTAAAAGCACATAACCCATGTGTCCAATGGAGCTGTATGCTACCATTTTTTTCATATCAGTTTGGGCGATCGCACAGGATGAACCATACAGCACACTTACCACTGCCCAAGTCGCCAACCAAGGAGCTACATAACTCCAAGCTTCTGGTAACAAGTTCATCCCAAATCGCAGTAAGCCGTAAGTTCCCAACTTCAACAGCACCCCAGCCAGTAGCACTGAAATCGGTGTGGAAGCTTCAACGTGAGCATCCGGCAACCAAGTATGGAAGGGAACTAAGGGAATTTTAATCCCAAAACCGATCAAAATTCCCGCTAGCAGTAAAAGCTGTGTACCTAAAGGTAAAGTTGTCGCGTTCAAGGTTGCTAGTGCAAAGTTAGAGGAACCACTCAGCCAAACCATGCCGAGGAAACTTGCTAAAATCAGAATTCCTGAAACGGCTGTATAAATGAGAAATTTGGTAGCAGCATAACCCCGCTTTGCGCCACCCCAAATAGCTATCAATAGATACAGAGGAATCAGTTCTAATTCGTAAAATAGGAAAAATAGCAGTAAATCTTGTGCCAGAAAGGCTCCAGTCACCCCAGCGCTTAATAATAGTATTAAAGAGTAATAAAATTTAGGACGCTGTAGGGATTCATCGCTGCTGTAAATAGCAATAGAAGTTAATAATCCATTTAAAACCAGCAGTGGCAAAGATAAACCATCTATCCCAAGGTTATAATTTAAGCCTAAAACATCTACCCAAGGGAGAGATTCAGCAAACTGTTGAGTAATTTCGCCTGGATGGAACTGAATTGCTAGTACGATTGTCCATAAGAAAGCGATACTGGCAAAGACCAAAGCCACTCCACGGGCGAATTTTCCATTGATGCCAGAGGGCGAGAAACCAATTAAAGCTGCACCGATTAACGGCACTAGAATTAAAACACTAAGCATAGACTTTAGGTAAAGGGAGCAGGGGAAGCAAGGGAGTAGAGAGAAGGGGAAAGATAATAACTCCTGTACAGACACGATTAATCGCGGCTGTACTCCTAACTTGCTTAAAAAGGTAATTTATCTAGTAAACCCAATGACCAGCTGATGAAAAAACCCAGGACGCTGACAACAGCTAGGATGGTCAACATATAGCCCTGAGATTGCCCAGAAATACTGTATTTTAAAGTTTGTCCGCTAAGAATTGTCGCAAACCCAACCAAGTTTACGAAACCGTCAACCAAGTAGCGATCGCTCCAAGCAGAAATTTTAGATAGCAGTGCTACTGCACTCACTACGGTTACAAGATAAACTCGGTCAATATAAAAATCATAACCTAACAAGTCTTGCAGAAATCTCCACGCCAAGATTCTGGATCTTGACCAAGCTTTGTGCAGATAAACTGTACACCCTACACCTACGCCCACCACGGTAGAAGCAAACAACGCTAACGCTACATACCAATTAATACTTTCCCAATCGGGTAGTAGATACCATTGCTGTAGCATCAGAGGCACAAGCAGAGTCAACACTGTAAGAATCACCATTGGCAAAGCCATCTGCCAACCAACTTCTGGGGTACGACGGGTTTTTTGTTGCGGTTTTCCCCAAAAGACTAATCTGAATACTCTCGTCAAGTTCAATGCTGTCAAACCATTGACTAATATTAAAACCCCAATCACCCAAGGGCTAATATTCACGAAACCGTCAGCCCATCCTAACATTGCCCAAAAGCTTCCCAGTGGTAGCAGTGTTACCATCCCGGCTGAACCGACTACAAAGGCCGTGGTGGTGGCCGGCATCCGTGACCACAGACCGCCCATTTCTGTTAAGTCTTGGCTTTGGGTAGTCAAGATTACTGAACCAGAACTCATGAATAATAATGCTTTAGCGATCGCATGAGTTAATAGCAACATCAAGGCTACACCGCCTTGCTGTAACCCCACTGCCAAAAACACTAACCCCATGTATGCACTGGTGGAATGAGATAGCGATCGCTTAATGTCAATTTGAGCTATGGATACTAATGTTGCCCCAATCGCTGTCACCGTGCCCATAACTACCAAAGCATTTAAGGCAACTGGCGATAGTGCTAACAATGGTTGAAATCTATACAGTAAATAAGCACCACCAGCTACTACCAGCGAGTTCCGCATTACCGAAGCTGGGTTGGGCCCTTCCATTGCCTCATCTAACCACAGGTGCAGGGGAAATTGAGCACATTTGCCAGCAGGCCCAGCAATCAGTGCCAACCCCAGCAATGTCGATGTCATTGGACTTAAATTAGCTGTTTGCGCCCACTCATATAAATCCGAAAAGTTCAAACTCCCGGCTAAGGTGGAAAGTGTCACTACAGCCATTAGCAGCAACAAGTCTCCCACCCGTTTAGTCCAAAACGCATCTCGCGCCGCCGTTACTACTAGTGGTTGAGCATACCAGAACCCCACCAGCAAGTAAGTCGAAAGCGTCAGGACTTCCAAAAGGGCATAGCTAAGAAACAAAGAATCACTGATTGCTAGACCACTCAACGCTGCTTCAAAAAATCCCAGCAGCGCAAAAAAACGTGCCAACGACCAGTCCTTTTCCATATAACCCAGAGCGTAAACTTGTGCCAATAAGCTTAACCCTGTAATTAAAACTGTTGCTCCAATACTGACTGGCGATAGTTCTAAGGCAAAAGATAAGTCTAAATCCGCAGCTTTGAACCAATTAATTAGTAAGTTTACTGGTTCTCTATCCCAAATACTTTTAAATACAAACAGGCTATGGACAAAAGCTAAAACGGTCGTCAACAAATTTAAGTATGCCGCAGGTCTTGGCCCTGTTCGCTGAATTATTCCTATTCCCCACGGCAAGGTCAAAATTGCACCCAATAAGCTATAAAAAGGCACAAACCAACTTGTTGAAAATAGAAATTGATCCATTTAAATTTCCCTTGAAGACTCAGCCTTGATTTTAAAAAAACTTTAAAACAATTATTTATGTTATAAAATTAATCTACCAAAATATCCTAATGTTTTTTACTATTGTTTTAACTAAATTTTCTGAAGTATTTTTACTTAACTTTACCCTATTAAACATAAGTAAAATATAACTTTACATAAGCAAAAGCATTTACTTGCCTTAACATAACTGACCTTTTTACATTTGTATTTCTACTTTGAGCAAAGTACTTTATACGATATATTTGAAAAAATTATATATTTTTCACCTAGTCCTTCTACATCCATCAATCTTTGTCGAAAGATAGATACAGCAAAAGGTACAGCCTATGCTTATACCTCCCTAGATAGGATTAGCCTTGGTTATGAATGTCGTTTTGTAAATGTAATAAAGAAATTATAAAGCATAAGTGGCTGCTCTAGGAATCAGTGAACTTTAATTGCCCAGAAGCACAGATAAATTTTTGTTAAGTTTTTTAAAACTTTCTTATCATAAACTATTATAGTAATTTATATTGCCAGGGACGCCAAGCTTTCCTATGCTTAATTTGGAAGTGTTTTCTTAGCTCTAAGATAAAGCTCTCCCCGTCAAAAATTTCAAACAACAGTACTGATTAGATTCATTTTGTAGGAGTTCTGCGATGCCAATTGCAGTTGGGATGATTGAAACGAAGGGCTTTCCGGCAGTAGTGGAAGCTGCTGATGCGATGGTGAAAGCCGCCCGTGTCACTTTAGTAGGCTATGAAAAAATTGGTAGCGCTCGTGTCACAGTGATAGTTAGGGGAGATGTATCGGAAGTTCAAGCTTCTGTAGCAGCTGGGGTTGAAGCGGCGAAAAGAGTCTTTGGTGGTGAAGTGTTATCCACTCATATCATTGCTCGTCCTCACGAAAACCTGGAGTACGTCTTGCCGATACGTTACACAGAAGCGGTAGAACAATTCCGTACTTAAAAGCTGTTTAAACAAAGTAATTAACGCTCTTTGCCTGAAAAGAGCATCACTTTTGTCCAAAGCTAAAAACTTTCAAATAGGGATTAAAACTAATGTCAATTGCAGTGGGAATGGTTGAAACGCTAGGCTTTCCAGCAGTGGTGGAAGCTGCTGATGCAATGGTGAAAGCTGCCCGCGTCACCTTAGTAGGTTATGAAAAAATTGGTAGTGGTCGAGTGACAGTCATTGTCCGTGGTGACGTTTCGGAAGTGCAAGCTTCTGTGGCCGCAGGAGTTGAATCTGTAAAGCGAGTTAATGGCGGACAAGTGCTGTCTACTCACATCATTGCTCGTCCTCACGAAAACTTGGAATACGTCCTCCCAATTCGTTATACAGAAGACGTAGAGCAGTTCCGGGAAAATGTGAATGCAATTCGCCCTTTCGGTAGAAGACCGTAATTTGTAATGCAAGTTGCCAAAGTTCGCGGCACAGTAGTTAGCACCCAAAAAGATCCAAGTCTCAGAGGTGTGAAACTACTGTTGTTACAATTAGTGGATGAAGATGGAAACATCCTGCCACAATACGAGGTAGCAGCAGATAGTGTGGGAGCAGGAGTAGATGAGTGGGTACTTGTCAGTCGTGGTAGTGCCGCTCGTCAAGTTACTGGAAATGAACAACGTCCATTAGATGCAGTGGTGGTGGCGATCATAGATACCATTTACGTTGAAGATCGCCTTATTTACAGTAAAAAAGATCAATATCAATAGTCATTGGTCGTTAGTCATTGGTCATTAGTCATTAGTCATTAGCTCTCGACAAAGGACAAATGACAACTGACAAATGACAACTGGCAAATGACAATACAGGAGGAATCTCGCGATGGCAGTCCGCAGCACGGCGGCACCCCCAACCCCGTGGTCAAGGAATTTAGCTGAACCCAAAGTCCATGAAACTGCCTTTGTACATTCATTTGCCAATCTGATTGGGGATGTACGAATAGGTGCAAATGTAATCGTTGCTCCGGGGACTACGATTAGAGCGGATGAAGGCACACCTTTTTATTTGGGTGAAAACACCAATATTCAAGATGGTGTTGTCATTCATGGGTTGGAGCAAGGCCGAGTAATTGGCGATGACCAAAATAAATACTCAGTATGGATTGGTAAAAACGCTTGCATTACCCACATGGCTCTAATTCACGGGCCAGCTTATGTAGGTGATAATTCCTTCATTGGCTTTCGCTCTACGGTGTTTAATGCCAGGGTGGGTGCAGGTTGCATCGTGATGATGCACGCTTTAATTCAAGACGTAGAGATTCCCCCTGGTAAGTATGTACCTTCGGGAGCGATAATTACCAGCCAGCAGCAAGCTGACCGCTTGCCAGATGTGCAAGATCAGGATAAGGAATTTGCTCATCATGTGGTTGGAATTAATCAGGCATTACGAGCTGGTTATCTCTGTGCTGCGGATAGCAAATGTATAGCACCCATTCGGGATGAGAACGCTAAATCTTATACAGGTAATGGTATTACTGTTTTAGAGTTGGAAAGGAGTAGTGAAGTGTCGAGCAATAGCTTGGGTGCAGAAACAATAGATCAGTTGCGGTATCTATTGGGGCAAGGGTATAAAATTGGTACGGAACATGTAGACCAAAGACGTTTCCGCACTGGTTCTTGGACTAGTTGTCAGCCAATCGAACCGAGATCCATCGGTGAAGCGATCGCAGCATTAGAAAGCTGTCTAAATGACCATAGCGGCGAGTATGTCCGACTGTTTGGCATTGATAAAGATAGACGGCGTGTGCTAGAAGCTATCATCCAACGTCCTGATGATGATGCAAAACCAGCTACCAGCTTTAGAGCGCCGAATAGCAGTCATAGCAATGGCAGCTACAGCAGCAGTAATGGTAACGGTAACGGTTCTAGCAGTGGCAAAGTCAGTGGCGAAACTCTAGAACAAATCCGCCACTTGTTGGCAGGTGGTTACAAAATTGGTATGGAACACGTAGATGAACGTCGTTTCCGCACTGGTTCTTGGACTAGTTGCAAGCCAATTGAAGCAACTTCCACAAATCAAGTCATCTCCGCCTTAGAAGAATGTATAGCAAGCCATCAAGGCGAGTATGTGCGTTTAATCGGTATTGATACCAAAGCCAAACGGCGGGTATTAGAGACTATTATTCAACGTCCAAATGGTCAAGTAGCTTCTTCTGGTAGTCATAAATCATTTACTACTAGTGCAGCACCCTCCTCTACAGGAACAGCTACCAGTAACCGCTTGAGTAGTGAAGTAGTAGACCAACTCCGGCATTTATTGGCTGGCGGATCGAAGATTAGCCTTGAACACGTAGATGAGCGCCGCTTCCGTACAGGTTCCTGGACTAGTACAGGTCAAATTCAAGCCTCCTCAGAAAGAGAAGCGATCGCAGCCGTAGAAAGACAGCTCGGTGAATACGAAGGGGAATATGTACGCTTAATTGGTATTGACCCGAAAGCCAAACGGCGGGTATTAGAGACTATTATCCAACGTCCAAATGGTCAAGTAGCCTCTTCTGGCAGTCAAAGTCAAAAATCATTTACTAGCAGTACACCCTCTGCTACTGCAACAGCAACAGCTACCAGTACGCGCTTGAGTACAGAAGTAGTAGACCAACTCCGGCATTTATTGGCTGGCGGCTCAAAAATTAGCATTGAGCATGTAGATCAACGGCGGTTCCGTACAGGTTCCTGGACTAGTACCGGTCAAATTCAAGCCTCTTCAGAAAGAGAAGCGATCGCAGCCGTAGAAAGACAACTCGGCGAATATCCCGGAGAATATGTGCGCTTAATTGGTGTTGACCCCAAAGCCAAGCGTCGGGTATTAGAAACGATTATTCAACGACCATAGTAGTGCTGAGTGCTGAGTGCTAAGTTAAAAGTGCTGTTAGCGGATAGCTAGGGTTTAGCCCGTGCTGAGTTAACACTTTAAAGACACTAGTCACACCAAATATAAACTCAGATTTTGGAAGATACTAATTACTCAGCACTCTGCACTGGCTCAATGCCCCGCTATCTATGTACAGCACTCAGAACTACATCTGGCTTCCGAGGTTAAAATTTCCATGTCTGTGCCGCCACTGCGCCTCAGCAATAACTTTGATTCTTACATTAGTGGTGAGGTGACTATTCATCCAAGCGCGGTACTTGCACCTGGGGTGATCCTCCAAGCGGCTGTAAACAGCAAGATCATCATTGGGCCAGGGGTCTGTATTGGTATGGGAGCAATTCTCCAAGTCCATGAAGGAACCCTAGAGGTAGAAGCAGGCGCAAACCTGGGAGCCGGGTTTTTGATGGTTGGCAAGGGCAAAATTGGAGCAAATGCTTGCATTGGTTCAGCAACAACAGTTTTTAACTATTCGGTTGAAACTGGAGAAGTAGTACCACCGGGTTCAATTCTAGGAGACACCAGTCGGCAAATTACTCAAACAAAGCAACTAGAACCATCTACAAATAACCCAGCTTCTACAAATACATCACCGCAGCAGGAAGAAGAAAATGGCTTAGGGGAAGTTAAGGAAAAGGTGGTTTCCTCAACTAACTTCTCAGCCTCGGCTTTTGTAGATTTCAAACAAAATAAGTCGATTTCTTACTTTAAATCTCCCGCCACTCCAGAAAGCCAGCCTCCTCCAGTGGCAGAACCGACCAATGATGCTGAATCCATCTTGGAAGAAGCCGCCCAAACGTCTACAGAACATAACTCAGACCTCAGTCAGCCAACCACAGAATCCCCTAACGGTTTTGGGACTCAAATTTATGGACAAGGGAGTATAAGCAGACTGTTGACTACATTGTTTCCTCATAGACAATCATTGAACGACCCAAACTCTGACAATCAGTCCGAGTAAGTGTTAATTGTAAGTTGTCGGCTTTTTCCGTATTTTGGAGAATTGACATGGAAACATATAATCAACGGCCTATTCGTACCATCCAGGGAGCAAGTAGTCAAGAAACCTTTCAGGATACTGCTTTGGGTTTAGTTTCTACTCGCAGTTTCCCAGCGATCGTTGGGACGGCGGATATGATGCTGAAGTCAGCAGGAGTTCACCTCATTGGGTATGAAAAAACTGGTAGTGGTCATTGTACTGCGATCGTCCGGGGTGGAATTGCTGATGTGCGTCTGGCGGTAGAATCAGGTGTGCAAACGGCTGAACAGTTTGGTCAGTTGGTTTCTAGTTTGGTGATTCCCCGACCTTATCCCAACCTAGATATAGTACTTCCCATCACAACTCGTTTTACTAAATTGATGGAAGAGGGCAATTATAGCCGTCTGAGTAATCAAGCAATTGGTTTAGTAGAAACGCGAGGATTTCCCGCAATGGTAGGAGCGTGTGATGCCATGCTCAAAGCTGCTGATGTTCATTTAGCTGCTTATGAGAAAATTGGTGCGGGTTTGTGTACAGCCATTATTCGTGGTTCCGTAGCCAATGTGGCGGTAGCAGTGGAAGCGGGAATGTTTGAGGCAGAACGCATTGGGGAATTGAATGCGGTGATGGTAATTCCTCGACCGCTCGACGAAATGGAGCTAACCTTGCCATTAGCAAGATGCTGGATAGAAGAACGCGAACCGTTAAACTTGCCAGTGAATATTAAAGAACAAGTTGCCGAAATCGAGGTACTCAGATTACCAGACTTAACCAAGCTACCTACAAAAGTTACAGAAGAATTATGGAATGATGAATGATGAATTGTGGAAAATCTACATTCAACATTCATCGGTTGATGGAAGGCATCTTACGCTTTTGCTGTTCTGATAATAGCTTCTTCAATCCATAAGTAAAATACCTTTATTTTAATCTAAATAATAGAGTTTTATCTATAATAAAACTCGTAACTTTCTGTGAGTATCGCTATATCATTTACCACTGTTCAGCAATACTAGTTCTATATCTATTAATCGCTATATACAGGAGAATCACCCTTGAACCAAGCGACGCTGCACCAGTTAAAGGTGTTCGAGGCGGCGGCACGGCACAGTAGCTTTACTCGTGCTGCGGAGGAATTGTTTCTCACCCAACCTACCGTTTCTATGCAGATTAAGCAACTCACAAAATCGGTAGGGTTGCCATTATTTGAGCAAGTAGGGAAGCGGTTATATCTGACGGAAGCAGGACGGGAGCTATTTGCCACTTGTCGGCAGATTTTTGACAATATAGCCCAGTATGAAATGAAGGTGGCAGATTTAAAAGGGCTAAAACAGGGTCAATTACGTTTGGCAGTGATTACAACAGCTAAATACTTTATTCCGCGTTTGTTAGGGCCCTTTTGCGAACTTTATCCAGGGATTGATATCTCGTTGCAAGTGACGAATCACGAACAAATTTTGGAACGGATGAGTCATAATCTGGACGACTTGTATATTATGAGTCAAATTCCAGACAATATAGATGTGACTTGTGAACCATTTTTAGAAAACCCTTTGATAGTCTTTGCACCGAATAATCATCCGTTATCCAAAGAAAAAAATATTCCTATACAACGCCTGTCTAATGAACCTTTTATTATGCGGGAACCAGGTTCAGGAACTCGTCGCGCTGTCCAAAAGCTATTTGAAGAAGAAGGGGTAACGGTAAAAGTCAAGCTAGAATTGGGAAGTAATGAAGCAATTAAACAAGCGATCGCAGGTGGTTTAGGAATTTCTGTTTTATCTCGCCATACCTTACTATCAGACGGTTCAGAGTTTAGCATTTTAGATGTACAACATTTCCCCATTCAGCGACATTGGTACATGGTTTACCCATCTGGCAAGCAGCTCTCTATCGTCGCTCGTGCCTATTATGAGTATCTCCTAGCTGCGGCAAAGAATTTTGTAGAGCAAAAGGCTGAGACTGGTTATAGTACGACGCTTGAACCAACTCACGGATAATTCGTAGTTTGTAATTCGTAATTCTTAAAATTACGAATTACCTAAAGGGGTTGACGGCTAGACCAGTAAACATTGAAAATTAACCAGCAGAATCATTAAAAATGGGGGAAAACTGGCAGTGGTTAACCCGGAAATACCGTCTTGGCGCAAAACAGTACAAAGCGAGATTGTAGCTGTTACCGTGTATTCTGATAGAGCACTCGTTACACGGCGGGGTGTAGTTGATTTAACAGGAATTGAACAGGAATTAGTAATTACCCCAGTGCCGATGACTCTAGAAACTGAGTCTGTCAGAGTTAGCGGTACAGGTACGGTAGGGGTGCGCTTAGTGGGAGTTAGTAGCGATCGCACCTACACTACTGAACCAGTAGCGGAGCGAGTAGCACATTTGACAAGGCAGATTCAGCAATTAGAAGCAGAAAAACGTCACCTGCAAGCCCAGGTGGATGCTTTATCATTGCAGTCTAGTTTTATTGCCGGTTTACGTGAAAAAACAGAAGAACCCTTTTCACAGAGTTTGTCGCGGAAAAATCTTAGCCTCAGCGAAACTTTGGATTTCCTCAACTTTCTCGGCAGCCAGTATAGTGAATATGCGATCGCATCTGGAGAGTGCAAAACCCAACAGCAGGAATTAGATAAGCAACTGCAAGCACTCCACACCTCATTACAAAAAATCCAAACACCTAATCCCAAAGAGAGTTTTAGTTTAGTTGTAGCAGTTGAAGTAGCGGGTGAAGGCGAATTTGAATTAGAGGTATCCTACATCGTAAATCGCGCTAGTTGGACTCCACTCTATGACTTGCGCTTTAGCACTACCAGCGATATTGTACATCTAAGTTACCTTGCAGAAATCACTCAAAGCACTGGTGAAGATTGGATTGGTGCAAATCTCACCCTTTCTACCGCTAAACCGGGATTAGGTACACTCCCACCTAAACTTGAACCCTGGTATGTTGATGCCCCACGTCCACAACTGTTACAACGACACCGATTTGCTGCCCAGCCACCACTTCTGCCTAGCATAGCAGAACCACCTGCTTCTGCTGCCAGAGCAGATTGGCAAGAACAAGATGAGGTTACAGAGGATAGTCTCATCCCAGCAGAAACTGTTACAGCAGAAGTATCCAAAAAAGGGAGTGTAGTTACCTTTAAATTAAATGGTGGTGGTAACATTCCCAGTGATGGCGCACCCCATAAAACTACAATTTTCAACGATGATTATCCTTGTAGTTTCGATTATGTGGCAATGCCGCGCTTGGTAAGCTTTGCTTATCTACAAGCTAATGTGAAAAATAGCCCCAACGGTGCAACTTTATTACCAGGGAAAGCGAATATTTTCCGCGACAACGTTTTTGTCGGCACTACTGGGTTGGAGAATATTGCACCAGGGCAAGAGTTCAAACTGAACTTAGGAATTGACGAAGGTTTAAAAATAGAGCGCGACTTAGTTGAACGTCTAGTAGATAAAAGATTAATTAGCAACCAACGCCGCATTACTTATAGTTATCGGTTGATAATTACTAACTTACTCGAAAAAGAAGTAAATCTGAAACTAACTGAACAATTACCAGTTAGCCGCAACGAACAAATTAAAGTCCGTCTCAGTCGCAGCAACCCACAAATTCAACTCGGTGAAATGGGGATTTTAGAATGGCAGTTAACTCTTCCACCCCAAGAGCGACGAGAGATATATTATCAGTTTAATGTAGAACATCCTCCTGACCTAATGGTAGTTGGGTTAGATATTTAGGGAATGTGACATACTCCCTGCGCCGCCCTCCGGGACGGCGAGGGCTTCTAGGTGACTCCCCCCAACGGGTTGGACATTTCCCTAGCTTTTGAAAGGACGGGATGCCCCGCCGCCCTATATTTTATATTTCGCGCTGCGTTGTGGTCACGGTCGTAGCTTGCACCACACTGGCAGGTGTGCCATCTATCCGCCAATGTTTTTGCAACTGTCGCCCCACAATCAGAACACTCTTGACTTGTGCCGTTGGGATTTACCGCTACTACCAAACACTCAGTACTTGCAGCCTTGGTATTCAGAATCGTAGAAACGAGTTAAGAGACATCTCAGTAACTTGCCGGTTAAGGGGGAAAGGGGAAAGAAAAAACTTTTCCCCTTTTCCCTTTAATCTTTTCCCCAAACCCAATTCCGAGTTAAAAATCCAAAACCTGAGCAGTATTGAGCAGTATTGAGAGGCATCCCGCTTTCACTGGCTGGAACCGCTTCGCCAAAATCTGCGATCGCTGATAAGTCAGCTTTATGATTACCATTAATCTTTTTTTGTCAAGTCCTATTGACGATTTGTAACAAACTTGTTATATTTATTTACATAAGATAACAAAACAAAGAAAAGAAAAAACTATGTACACCACCACTAACGAAGACGGCATTCTCAACAACTACGCAGCAGAACCAAAGATGTACTACGCTGAGTACCCAGCAATTTGGGAACAACGTAAATACGTTTTACAGGGTCTTTTTGCAACTTTAATTGTCACCACTTTAGTTTTGGTTGGTTTTACCGTTAGCTAAGATTTTTAATTTCGGTATCGCTGTATCTCATCGTCATTCTCACTTCTCGACTTTACCTCGGCTAATTTAGCCGGGGTTTTTTGTGTTTTATACATCGCAAAGGGCGAGTGGGATATTGCGTTGTCAAATAACAGCGATCGCCTGACAACAAGTCACTGGTCAGCCATAAAATAAAGTTAAATCAGTAAAAGAGGGTGTTTATGGCAACCCAACTCGGTGAACCTAAATCTTCAACAGAACTGGTAATAGCTTGGGAAGCATTGCCCGCAGATTTTCACCTTGAGGATGAACCAGTGGAAAATACAGGTCAGCCACTATTGGCTGGTGCTTTGCGCGAAAGCCTTGAGATAAGTGGTTTCATCCAACCACAGATGTTGATAGCCTCAAATTTTGGACTTTGTGCAACGATCAACGGGCAATTTGTTGCCAAAGCACCCGACTGGGTTTATGTGCCATCGGTAAATCAGATTTTAGGAGAACGCAAAAGCTATACACCCAATTTAGATGGAGATATTCCGGCAATTGTGATGGAATTTCTATCTGACACAGAGGGTGGAGAATACTCTTTTAAACGAACCTATCCACCAGGAAAATGGTTTTTTTACGAGCAGATTCTTCAAGTCCCAATTTACGTAATTTTTGATCCAAATGGTGGTTTGTTAGAATTTTACCAACTCGAAAACAGGCGCTACGAGTTAAAGCAACCTGATGAAAATGGTCGTCATTGGATTGATTCAATGGGTTTATTTTTGGGAACTTGGCAAGGAACAAAAGAAGCTAGAACGGGTTACTGGTTGCGCTGGTGGGATGAGGCAGGTAATTTGTTACTTTGGGCGGTGGAACAAATTGAACAGGAACGCCAGCAAAAAGAACGGCTAATTGCCTATTTACAATCTCAAGGTATTGATCCAAATAATTTGCCTTAGCATATACCCGTAGTAGCTACAACCGTTACGCTTATGAAGGATTCGGTCGTCATAGAGAAATTCAAGCACGGGTGAACAAGCTACCCGCAAAGAAAAAAGCAAGATATGAAAAAAATAGGTTTTTGATGAATCAAAAGCCAGAATTATTCGTCACTTAAACTATCAATTCCCTACCTATTTCTACTGGAGGATGATTTATGTCATCACAACTGCTTCGATTGATATCTTTGGGCAGTCTTGGCTTATCTTTGTGTCTGGGCAATTCGGCAGCAATGGCGCAATATGACTCTACTGGCGATGGCGTAGTGGTACCAACACTACCATCAGGTGGCACATCAGCGCCAGTCCCAATAGACACATCCACAGGCATACCACCTTCACCCTCAGCTGGTACGACTCCGTTTACCTGTCAGACTTACAATGGACAGTATACTGTCATGTATCAGCCACAAAGTCAACCAGGACAATTCTTTCCTTGGGCGGCACCTGCGGCTTTGGGTGGTGGTTGGGACGCACAAAGGCGTTGTGCAACAATTGCCAGTCGATTAGAACTTTATCGCCCAGATGGCTTACTAGAACTTCAGACAGCTGTAGAAAATAACGAAAATATTGTCTGCGTCACAACTGAAGCTAATCCAACCTGTAGAATTGTGTTGACAGTCCCGCGTGGGAAAGACCCCTTTGTTATCCGCAATAGCATTTTTCAAAACTTGACTACTGCTGATAGTGGACAGCAGACGATAGCCGTTAATACTTATGGCGATCGCACTAGTGGAGGCAACGACTTATATAATTTAGGACGCACACTTCTAGGCAGTGGTAATAATCGGGTTAGTTCATCTAGAAGTGGGATTAATTTGAAACCTTTCCTCGATCGCAAAGATGGCGGTACTGGAAACAATTTGCGGAGTGGAGTGGCAATTCGTCGTCAGTCTCAGCCTAACTCTGTTCGCTTAACCCCTGGTAATTTCCGCTAATTAATAGTTACGTTTTTAATGTTTAAACACTGTTGAGAGCAAATTCGCATTAGATATTGTACTCTCTTAAAAATAGTCTCTGGTTTAGTTATATTGACCAGGGGCTATTTTATAGGGTTTGTAAAAACTATAATAATTCTGCTGATATTTTTAGGACTTACGCAAAACTACGCATGGTAGGGGCAATACCCTTCGGGAAGCCGCTTTGCGTCTACATGAATTGCCTCTACCGTTAAATCAGGGTTTCGGCTATTGTTTGCGTAAGTCCTAATTTTATAAGAATAATTCAGAGCTCAGAAGCAAAGCTGGAGACACTCTGCCTCCGGTCAGATTTGAGGAAAGCCGCACCCAAAAGAACAGAATAGACATCTTGCAAAAGTAACTTTTGCAAGATGTCGGGGAAAGGTCAAAGGTTAAAGGGTAAGGGGAAATTCCATCCCTTTCCCCTTTACCCCTTCCCCTTTCCCCTACTTCTGCAAGAAGTCTAATACATATCTGAGAGCAACTCCACGCCAAGTATTTGCTTTTTTAACCTTTTGCTAGCTGTTTCTTAAACTTACCGGGATAGGTTGAAGTTGAGGAATACGAATTAATACTAGTAAATTACGTAGCTATTTTGTGCTGTGTAGTTGATTTCTTGATGCCTATCTTGTATTTTGTTCGCCCAAATGGTGAAGTAAGTTTTTGCATCCATCCTTTTGTGTTTATGGGAGGCGATCGCCCTGCCAATGAGTGTAATTGCTCTGGTAGGTTTAGCGATCGCTTTTGGACTGGTTACGAAGTGGTGAATAACTTTGGATAAATCCGAAGGGCGATCCGCACTTAATACATCGCTTTCTTTTATTTGGTTGATTTTTTCAGACTTTGAAACCGAAGCCTGTAATGCCTTCATAAATGGTGTTGTCAGGATAAATAACCGTGAAAACAACTTCTAAGGAGAATTTATGGCGCTTTCAGCCGGAAATATCGCATTTGTAGGTTTTAATGCAGATGGAAATGACAACATTGCTTTTGTGGCGCTGGTTGACATTAACCCTGGTGAAGTAATTATTTTCGAGGACAATGAGTGGAATGGCACTAACTGGATTGACACAAACGAAGGTGCATTTAGTTGGACAGCGACTTCTTTAGTAACCGCAGGCACAATTGTCCGCATCGACAACATCGGAAGTGGAACGATCGCTGCAAGCACAGGAACAGCCGCGACTGGCATTACTGGACGGGGTGGAAACAGGGGTATTGGTGCTAATGACGAGACTATCTACGCCTATCAGGGAAGTGCAGCCTCTCCCACTTTTATCACAGCGATCGCTAGTGGTGGGTTCAGTAGTGCAAATGGTGTTTTAACTGGCACAGGACTGACAGCAGGCACTAATGCCATTGACTTCTTAAATGTTGATGATGATGTAGATATTGCTGCATACAATGGTTTTCGCAATGGACAAGCAAACTTCGCTTCATATCTCCCACTGATTAACAATCCCGCTAACTGGCAGACACAAGACGCTACTGGAGATCAGAGTATTGATGGTACTGCTCCTGATGTACCTTTTAGCTCCACAGCATTTGCGATCGCCGCATCAACCCCCACTGTCACGATCGCAGCCACTGATGCCAACGCCGCCGAAGCTGGCACTGATCCTGGTATCTTTCGCATCTCTCGCACAGGCAGTACCACCGATGCCCTAACGGTAAATTACAATTTTGCCACGGGTGCTGGACAAGCCACAAGCGCAGATTACACACCAACCCTAACAGGCACAGCAACGATCGCTGCCGGACAATCCTTTGTTGATGTCACGATTACACCTGTGGATGATCCGACAGTTGAAGGAACCGAAAGCGTTACTCTGACTCTGAATAGCAGCGCCAACTATACTTTGGGTGCTACTGCTACTGCAACAGTAGCGATCGCTGACAACGATACGGCTGTAAGTTCCATCGATCTCTCCACCTACGTCCGCATCGGACGTTACGACCTACCCGAACCTACTCGAACCACTCCGCCAACCAACAGCTTGCTGGCTCAAGAAGTCTCGGCTGTTACCTATAACAAGGATACCGACACGCTGTTTGTTGTCGGTGATGGCGGCAGAGCGATCGTGCAAGTATCGAAGACGGGACAATTAATTGACTCAATGACGCTAGCTTCTGGCAGCAGTCCCCAAGGAACTGAATTCTACGATACAGAAGGGCTTACCTATGTCGGTGACGGCAAGTTTGTTTTGATTGAGGAGCGAGACAGACAGGCTAATTTATTTACATATACCCCAGGAACCACCCTTACCAGAAGTAATGTCCAGACCGTAAAACTCGGTACAACGGTTGGAAATATTGGCATCGAAGGTATCTCCTATGACCCACAGACTGGTGGCTTCATCGCAGTTAAGGAGATTACACCCGAAGGAATTTTTCAAACTAATATCGATTTTGCGGCGGGAACTGCGAGCAACGGTTCGCCCACCACAGTCAACTCTACCAACCTTTTCGATCCAGCATTGGCTGGGCTTGCGGACTTCGCGGATGTTTTCGCATTGTCGAATCTGTCAGCCTTGAACGGGCAACCCGACTCCAACCGCCTGCTGATCTTGAGCCAAGAATCGGGCAAAATCGTCAACATCGATCGCACTGGAAATATCTCTAGCTCATTAACCATCGTCTCCGATGCAGGTAATCCTTTGTCCGTTGCGGATCAGGGGAATGAAGGAATCACGGTGGACAAGAATGGATTGGTTTATGTCGTTAACGAGAATGGCGGAGGTGATATCGATCACCCTCAACTTTGGGTCTATGCACCATCCTCATTTACTTATGCGAATCAAGCCCCTATAGCGGTCAGCCTTGCAAATACCGTCACCAGCTTGTCAGAAAGCAGCAGTACTGCAACTCCCTTTAAAGTCGGCAACATTATCGTCAGTGATGACGCTTTGGGAACAAATACCCTCAGCTTGACTGGTGCGGATGCCAACTCCTTTGAGATTACGGACAATGCTTTGTTCCTGAAAGCGGGAACCACCCTAGATTTTGAAACTAAGACCAGCTACAACGTCAGCGTCAATGTAAATGACACCACCGTTGGCAATAACCCAGACGCAACTACGGCATTTAGCTTATCAGTCACCGATGTAAATGAGAATCCTAGCAGCAGCAGTATCTTCATCACTGAAGTAGCTCCCTGGAGTAGTGGCAATTCGCCCGTCGCCGCAGACTGGTTTGAGCTTACCAACAAGGGTTTGAGCGCCATAGATATCACGGGCTGGAAAATTGACGACAACTCCAATAGTTTCGCCTCCTCTGTCGCCTTAAGCGGTATTACAACTATCGGCGCAGGTGAATCGGTAATCTTCATCGAAGGAGCTACCGTCAATCCTACTTTCCTATCCAACTGGTTCGGTGCAAACCCACCAGCCGGCTTGAAAATCGGCAACTACTCTGGTTCAGGCATAGGCTTGGGTACGGGTGGTGATGCCGTAAATATCTATAATTCCACTGGTGCTTTACAGGCTAATGTCGTCTTTGGAGCATCTCCAGCCGCAGCCCCATTTGCCACCTTCGATAATGCCGCCTTGTCAAACAATGCCACGATCGCAACACTAAGCGCTGTGGGAGTCAATGGTGCATTCGTCGCTGTAAATTCAAGCGTGGAAATCGGCTCTCCAGGGACTATTGTTTCGTCTCTACCTACGATCGCGATCGCAGCCCAAGATGCCAACGCCGCCGAAGCTGGCAATGACCCTGGCACTTTCCGCATCTCTCGTACAGGCAGTACTACTAATGCCTTGACGTTAAATTATACTATTGCCACGGGTGCTGGACAAGCCACAAGCGCAGATTGCACACCAACCCTAACAGGCATAGCAACCATCGCTGCCGGACAATCCTTTGCGGATATCACCATTACACCTGTAGATGATCCGACAATTGAAGGAACTGAAACCGTCACTTTGACTCTAAATAGCAGCGCCAACTATACTCTAGGTACTGCTACTGCAACAGTAGCGATCGCTGATAATGACGCAATTCGGATTCACGACATTCAAGGTGCTGGGCATATCTCAGCCTTGAGAGGTCAAACCGTTAGCAATGTAGCGGGAATTGTCACGGCTACAGCTAGTAATGGTTTCTACTTGCAAGACCCTAACCCAGATAGCGACGTTCGCACATCTGAAGGTATTTTCGTCTTCACTTCAGCAGCACCAACCGTATCCGTCGGCGATTCTATATTAGTCAATGGAACAGTCACGGAGTTTCGTCCCGGTAATAATGCCACTAACCTGACAGTGACAGAAATTACTACCCCCACAATTGTCACCGTTTCCACTGGCAATGCTTTGCCAACTGCGACAATTCTGGGCAATGGCGGCAGAACTATCCCAACTACAGTAATCGATAACGATACTACTGGGAATATCGAAACGGGAACCACCACCTTTGACCCTGCCCAGGATGGCATCGACTTCTACGAAAGCTTAGAAGGAATGCGAGTACAGGTTAATAACCCAGTCTCCACTTCACCCACTGGAAACTTTGGAACATCACAAGAAATTTGGGTACTAGCAGACAACGGAGCAAATGCCACTGGGCGCACAGTTCGCGGTGGTAGCCTAATTAGTGCCTCAGATTTCAATCCTGAGCGGATTCAAATCGATGATCTCAACAATGCCTTAGTGCTACCTGAGATTAATGTTGGTACGCAACTTAGCACTGTTACTGGTGTCGTTAACTACGACTTTAGCAACTATGAAGTTTTAGTATCGGCTGCTCCCACAGTAGTACAGAACAGTACCCTGCAAAAAGAAGTCACCAATTTAACTCCCACCACTGACCAACTGACAGTTGCTACCTTCAACGTCGAAAATCTTGACCCAAGCGATGGGGCAACCAAGTTTAACAACCTTGCCAGCCGCATTGTCAACAATCTGAAATCACCAGATATCATTAGTCTGGAAGAAATTCAGGACAATAACGGGGCAACAAATAATGGCGTAGTTGATGCCAGCACTACCTTCCAAACATTAATTAATGCGATCGCTGCTGCTGGTGGCCCCACATATCAATATCGCCAAATTGACCCAGTAAACGGTACAAATGGCGGTGAACCTGGGGGAAATATCCGAGTGGGCTTCTTATTTAATCCTACTCGTGTCAACTTTGTAGATCGCCCCGGTGGTACTTCCACCTCCAGCACCACAGTTACCAACGTCTCTGGTGTTCCTACAGTTTCTAATAGTCCTGGTTTGATTGACCCCACCAACTCAGCCTTTACTAGCAGTCGCAAGCCATTAGTTGGTGAATTTACTTTCAAGGGTGAAACTGTTTATATAATTGGCAACCACTTCAATTCTAAAGGTGGCGACCAACCATTATTCGGTGTCAACCAACCGCCAACTCTCACCAGCGAAGTGCAGCGTCAGCAACAAGCTACCTTGGTGAAAAACTTTGTCCAAAGTATTTTAGCGATCAACCCTAATGCCAATGTAGTAGTAGCGGGTGACTTGAATGACTTTGAGTTCTCCAACCCAGTCACCACTCTAGAAAGCGCTGGACTGACTTCCTTAATTGAAACTCTGCCTGCAAATGAGCGTTACACCTACAACTTTGAAGGCAATGCCCAAACACTCGACCACCTTTTAGTTAGTAGCAACTTGCTTGGCAAGCTAGATGCCTATGATGTCGTTCACGTCAACTCAGAGTTTGCCGATCAAGATAGCGATCACGACCCTAGTGTGGCTCGGTTTAATTTAAATGATGCTCCCACTGCTATAGCATTGAGTGCTACAAATATCAATGAAAATGTGGCTGCCAATACTGTAATTGGTACATTTAGTACTACAGACCCGGACATCGGCAACACTTTCACTTACAGCTTAGTTTCTGGAACTGGTGATGCTGATAATGCTGCTTTTGCGATCGCAGACAACACCTTAAAAATCAACGCTTCCCCAGACTTTGAAACCAAATCTGCTTACAGCATTCGGGTACGCAGCACCGATAATGGTGGACTTTCCCTTGACAAGGTGTTAGCTATCCAAGTGAACGATGTCAACGAAGCACCTACAGCCGTAGTTGATCCAATCAACGTTGCCGAAGACGCAACTACACTTAATCTTCGTAGTATCTTACTGAGTAACGATACTGACCCTGATGCTGGAGACACTAAAAACATCATTGCTGTTAACACGACAGGCACAAAAGGGACAGTTTTATTTGACCCAACCACACAAAACCTGACTTACACAGCCTCCAGTTTTAACTCTCTACCCCAAGGGCAGACTGCAACTGATAGTTTTAGCTATGCGATCGCAGACAGTAAAGGTTTACAATCTACTGCGATCGTTAACGTCAGCGTCACTGGTGTCAACGATGCTCCGACAGTAGTGCAACCCCTTGAAGACAGAATCATCTCCACAAGCAAGCTTTTCTCTTTCAACGTCGGTGACAAATTTGCTGACATCGATCAAGGCGACACCCTTACCTACACTGCTACGGGCTTACCTACTGGATCTGATATCGCTAACACAGGTCTGATATTCGGCAATATCTCCCAAGCTGGCATTTTTGCCGTGACTGTTACTGCTGCTGATGGCAAAGGTGGCAGTGTCAGTGATACCTTTGACCTCACTGTTGCCAATAACAAGGCGACATCCGGCAACGACATTATCTTTATCGACCAACTTGTTGGTGTGAGCGTATTCAATGCTCTAGGTGGCAACGATCGCGTGATCGGCACTGATGCCAATGAAACACTCAGTGGTGCAGCAGGCAATGATTACATTGATGCCAAGGGCGGTAATGACTCCCTCTTGGGTAACGATGGCATTGACACACTTTTAGGTGGGGCAGGTAATGACATCCTCGATGGTGGAGCCGCCGATGACATCCTTCTAGGTGAACTTGGCAATGACACACTTCTCGGTGGAGCAGGCAATGACAACCTCGATGGTGGAGCAGGTAATGATAACCTCAATGGTGGAGCAGGTAATGACACCATTCTAGGTGGACTTGGCAATGACATCCTGGCTGGAGGTGGTGGCAGTGACCACCTGATTGGTTGGGGAGGTGGTACAAACGAAATTGACCAACTCAACGGCGCTCAAAGTTCAGATACTTACATTTTGGGTGATGCTAGTTCAGTTTTCTATGCCAAATCTGGCAATGGTGACTACGCCGATATTGTTAGCTTCAAAGCAAGCGATCGGATTCAGCTGAAAGGATCTGTTGACAATTACTTCTTGGGGTCAGCGTCAGTATCTGGATTTAGTAGTTCATCTGTGGGCATTTTCGCCAATAATGGGGCGCAATTAGAATTAATTGCGGTTGTGGAAAGCGGATTAAACCGCAATTTGGCAACAGATACTCGTTTCGTGTTTGTTTAATGCAGATTCAAGCGATCGCTCTCAAGTTTCCTCAAAGAGCGATCGCTTGGCTTATGCAGAGTAACAGTTTTAAGCAGTCTAATATTCGGAATCTACTTATAAACTATGGTCACTACAAGTACAATTCGCTTTTCCCAGTTTAATGCTTCCCTGAATCGGAACGCTGAAGGTCAGTTAGTAAGCGATCTTTCTACCCCTGATAATGCTCAGGCAAAGGCGGTTGCAGAAATCATTCAGCGTAATAACCCAGATGTGCTGCTAATTAACGAGTTTGACTACTCCCCGGAGGCAGTTCAACTATTCCGGCAAAATTATCTCGCCGTTAGTCAGAATGGTACAACTCCCGTTGACTACCCCTATTTTTACATTGCCCCTTCCAATACGGGTATTGCTTCTGGTTTTGACTTGAACAACAACGGCACAGCAGTCACAACCCCAGGTGCAGCCGGATACGGCGATGATGCCTTGGGATTTGGGAATTTTCCTGGTCAATTCGGGATGTTGCTGCTATCCAAATATCCTATTGACACTGCCAATGTCCGCACCTTCCAAAACTTCCTCTGGAAGGATATGCCCAATGCTTTGCTTCCCGATGATTCCGCAACACCACAGCCAAATGATTGGTATTCTCCAGAGGAACTAGCAGTTCTCCGCCTTTCCTCCAAGAGTCATTGGGATGTACCCATCCAGGTAAATGGTGAGACAATTCATGTCCTCGCCAGCCACCCCACACCCCCAACTTTTGATGGTGTGGAAGACCGCAACGGTAAGCGCAACCACGACGAGATCCGTTTTTGGGCAGACTACATTACTCCTGATAAAGGTGATTACATCTATGATGATCAGGGTAAAACAGGTGGTATTGACGCTGGGTCAAGCTTTGTGATTGTGGGTGATCAGAATGCAGATCCGTTAGATGGTGATAGTTTTGACAACGCGATTCGCCAACTGTTGCAAAATCCTAATATCAATACTAATGTCATTCCTACCAGTTTGGGTGGCCCCCAACAAGCAACTTTGCAGGGTGGTGCAAACGCTAGCCAAAACGGTAATCCTAGCTTTGACACCGCAGACTTTGCTGATACGGCTCCCGGAAATCTGCGGACTGACTATGTGCTACCCTCTGCTGACTTGACAATTGCCAACTCAGGAGTATTTTGGCCTCTAAATACCGATTCGACTTTTCCTTTGGTAGGTACTTTCCCCTTCCCCAGTTCTGACCATCGCTTGGTGTTTGCAGATGTACAAACTGGGTCAAATGAACCAGGTAAAACAATTCCTAATGTAGGATTCCAGGGGCAGTCTACTTTCGTTACTGGCTTTATTCCTTCTGGCGTGGCGGGAATAGTGAATGGGGTACAGACTCCGGTAGGTGGACTATCTGGTGTTACCTACGATGCTGTTAACAACCGCTACTACGCGATATCAGACGATCGCTCGCAATTTGGCCCCGCCCGCTTCTATACTTTCACTACTGGTACTGAGGTGACTTTTACCAATGTCACACCCTTGAAAGATAGTAATAACAACTTATTTGCAACATTTAGCGTTGACCCAGAAGGCATTGCTTTAACTAACAATGGTACTGTTTTCATCTCTTCCGAGGGTGAAGTTAATCTTGGTGCAGGTCGTGTTACCAATCCCTTTATTAAAGAGTTTTCGCTGACCACAGGGCAAGAAGTGCGATCGCTACTTGTCCCCACTAAATTCCTACCAGTGGTTCAAGATACCAACAGCAATGGTATTGTAGATGCAGGTGACACGCAGACATCAGGTGTTTACAATAACTTAGCCTTTGAAAGCCTTACGATTACACCTGACCAGAAAACCTTATTCAGCGCCACCGAAAATGCACTATTCCAAGATGGATTAAGGGCTTCGCTTACCAGTGGCAGTCCATCCCGAATTCTGCAATACAATCTGGTTAGTGGACAACCAGAAAAAGAATACCTCTACATCACCGATGCAATACCCGAATCTCCCAACCCCAGCACAGGCTTCGCTGACAATGGTTTAGTAGATTTACTAGCGATCGATAATCGTGGCACATTACTGGCGTTAGAGCGTTCCTTTGCACAAGGTGTAGGCAACACCATCAAAATTTACGAAGTTTCTTTGCAAGGATCAACAGATATTAGCTTCTACGATTCTCTCAATAATTTGAGTGCTGAACAACTAGCTACTATCCAACCTGCTCAAAAACGTCTGCTGTTGAATTTAACCGATTTAAATCTACCTACTGATGCAAATCACCCGATTACAGGACTGGATAATATCGAAGGTCTTGCCTTTGGCCCCAAACTAGCAGATGGTAGTCAATCGATTGTGCTGGTAAGTGATAACAACTTCAACCAAAGCCAATTTACCCAAATCCTCACTTTGAATGCAGACTTAGTTCCAACTGCTGCACCCAGATTAGAAACCCGTCCCGATTTGTTGGACGATGAAACACTTCCAGTAGACCAACGTGCTGATGCTGATGATCCTGCCATTTATGTTAATGCCACAAACTCTGCCGATAGCCTAGTACTCACCTCAGTCAAAAATGGTGGACTGCGGGTTTATGATTTGTCTGGTAATTTGTTAGAGACAGTTAATCCCGGTGGCATTCGCTACAACAACATTGATCTGCAATACGGTTTTAAATTAGGCAATCAATCGGTTGATATTGCTGTAGCTAGCGATCGCAATAACGATAAACTAGCAATCTTCAAAATTAACCCCAACCCTTCCACCGCCGGACAATACCTGGAAAATATCACCGATAGCAATATTGGTACTATCTTCCAAGCAGCACCTTTTGAACCTCCTTATTCCGCATCAACTCGCAGTTCTTACGGACTGACTTTATACCGAAGCCCCATCACCAATGATTATTACGTCTTTACCAGTCGCCGAGAAACCGGAGATATAGCTCAGTTTAAACTGATTGACAAAGGTAATGGCCAAATTGGGGCTGAACGGGTGCGGGAATTCACTGTACCGACAATTCAGGGACGCGATCCTCAAACAGAGGGTATGGTGGTAGACCAAGAAACCGGCTTCCTCTATATCGGTCAAGAAAATGTCGGTATCTGGAAGTTTCAAGCAGAACCAAACGGTGGCACAACTGGCAAGCTAATTGATCAAGTCAGAGATTTGGGTGGTGATTACCTTACCGATGACGTAGAAGGACTGACTATTTATTACGGCAAAAATGGTACAGGCTACTTGCTAGCATCCAGCCAAGGCGACAACACCTTTGTTGCCTACACTCGTGAAGGTAACAACGAATACGTAGGTAATTTTGCCGTTGGTAACAATGGGCCAATTGACAGCGTACAAGAGTCAGATGGTGCAGATGTCATTAACCTGCCACTGGGGCCTAACTTTCCATTTGGTTTATTTGTCACTCAAGATGGTTCTAATGAACCTGCAACAATAGTTAGTGATGAAGGTGAAGAGGAAAATATCAGTTCTAACTTCAAGCTGGTACCTTGGGAAAATATAGCCAATGCCTTCCCCAATTCTCTAAATATTGACACCACTAGTTACGATCCCCGCAATCCTGTTGCTCAACCCAAGCTGACTATCTATGAATTTGAAAACCTACCCAAGTTAGGCACAACCTCTGAAAATCAAGATATTTTCTTGGGTGGTTTCTCTGGGTTGTATTTCCAAGGGTTTGCAGCAAATGGTAACCTAAAATTTGTCACCAACACAGACCGTGGCCCCAATGGAGAACCTGATGGTGTTAACAGACCATTTTTATTACCCGACTTCCAACCAGAAATAGTTAGCTTTGAACTTAACCGCACCACAGGTGAAATCAGTATTACCAATAGAACCGGACTATTCCGCCAAGATGGAACGACCCCATTAACGGGATTGCCTAACTTGCAAGCTGTAGGAAACGGTTTAGCCTACACAGATGAAATTGCCGTTGACTTAGACAACAATGTTCTAACTAACGATCCTTTGGGTGCTGACTTAGAGGGAATTGCAATTGCGGAAAATGGTGACTACTGGTTGGTGGATGAGTATCGTCCCGCGATTTACCACTTTGATGTTAATGGTAAACTGATTGACCGCTTTATCCCTCAAGGAACTGCCACAGCATCTGACCCAGATCAACCATCTGGAACTTTTGGGACTGAGGTATTGCCAGCAGTTTATGCCCAACGCCGCAATAACCGAGGATTTGAAGCTGTAGCGTTGGAAGGTAATAAATTATATGCCTTTATTCAGAGTCCAATTGATAATCCTGATGTTGCCAATGATGCGACTTCCAAAGCTTCTCTCAATCTGCGAATTCTAGAGTTTGATATTGTCACCAAGCAGGTAACAGGAGAATATTTATATCGCTTAGAAGGTTTACCAGCAACCGATAAGCTTGGCGATGCAGTTTCCTTGGGTAACGGCAAATTTGCAGTAGTTGAGCGAGATGATAATGGTACGTCTGCTGGTAATAAACTAATTTACCAAATTGATTTGGCTGGGGCGACTAACATTAATAACCCTGCTAACTTTACTTTGCCAGTTGGTAAAACTATTGAGCAACTTACCTCTACGGAGTTAGCTACTGCCAATATTACCCCTGTCACCAAGAGCCTAATCGCTAATGCTGCTCAGTTGGGTTACACCGGGGTGGAAAAATTAGAAGGTCTAGCGCTGGTATCACCTAACACCCTAGCCTTGATTAACGACAACGACTTCAATATTACAGGTAATACGCCTGCTGAAAAACTTGGCATTCTCGAGTTACCCAATAATCTGACAGTTATAGAACCTACTTTCCCCAATGGTTTTGGTTCTAGCAACAGCGATACTGTCAATCTTGAGCCAGGACAATTCTTTAGTGCAGGTGATGGAGCAGACTTTGTAGAAGGTACTCAAGATAACACAATCGAAGCTGGAAATGGTGATGACACTGTGCTTGCAGGCAGTGACTCTTCAGTTTCTGGGAATGACGGTGATGATCAGATATTTATTGGTCAAAACGGCTCAGTTCAAAATACCAGTGCTGATGGTGGCAATGGTGATGATGTTATTACCGTAATAGAAGCCAGTGGTAGTAATAATTTGTTAGGGGCAGCAGGTGATGATGCTCTCACAGTAATTGAAGGTTCTCGCCAATCATTATTCGGTGGCTCAGGTAACGACAGCCTCACGAGTAACGCTAGCAATAACCGTCTCTACGGTGGTTCTGGAGATGACAAACTCTTCTCTAATGTCAATGATTCGCTATTTGGTGGCGATCGCGATGATGTACTATTTGCTGGTCAAGGTGGTGGTAATCGCCTCAGTGGTGGTACTGGTGCTGACCAATTTTGGATTGCTAACGCCAGTTTGCCAACTAGCAAGAACATTGTGACTGATTTTGCGATCGGCATTGATAAAATTGGGCTTGGCGGTATTGGTGTTACTCAGTTTAGTGCCCTGACACTATTACAACAGGGTAGTGACACCTTAGTGAAAACCGGAAATACAGAGTTGGCTTCATTGTTGGGAATTACATCAACTAGCCTCACAGCAAATGACTTCGTTTTCTCGGCTAGTGTCGCGGCTTAGTTTGTCGCCTAGCTTCTCATAGAAAAATCTTTCGTAGGGACGTATAGCTGTACGTTCCTACAACCTATTAATCGTAAAGGAAAGTAAACGCGATCGCTAGAGCGCCGGTCGAGTAAAAGTAGTTGACAAAAGATACAATATTTGTTGATTCAAATCTCCGAGGTTCAAGGAATAAGGAGTATAAAATGCGTCCACCAATCTGGCAACCTCCCATCGAATTATCACTCAAAGAGTCAACGGTAGTAAAACGTATACGTAAAGCCAAGCTATTTGTATTTTTGCGGCAGACCCGCCACGAACTATTTGATTCAGATTTTCAATTAGAATTGGCCAAAATTTTTAAAGATAGTAGCGTTGGACTATCCCCGGTGCCACCAGCACAATTGGCACTTTTCATTATCCTTCAAGCATATACAGGAGTTTCAGATGATGAGGCAATAGAAGCAATAGAAATGGATAGAAGATGGCAGCTAGTTTTAGATTGTCTTGATTGTGAAAAAGCCCCATTCAGCAAAGGAACGCTAGTAAAATTCCGTGCCCTTTTAATATCATATTCTTTTGATAGACGGTTAATTGAAAAGACAGTTAAAATGGCTAAAGTTCGTGGAGGCTATAATTCAACTTCATTAAGAATAGCCCTAGATTCAAGTCCATTATGGGGAGCAGCAAGAGTTGAAGATACCTATAATTTATTAGGTCATGCGTTGAGAAAAGCGTTATCAATAATAGCTGAAAGTAATCAAGATAGTTTAGAAAATGTGGCATCAGGCTTTAGTGCTGATATCGTCGCTAAAACCAGCCTGAAAGCGGCTCTTGACTTAGATTGGGATAATCCAGAAGCTAGAAATATAGCACTGTCAAACATTTTACAAACCCTTAACTCAGTTGAATCACAAATTAACCAAAAAACCGATTTGAACGATTCAACGGCTCAACAAGTACAGTCAAATCTGGCAATTGCACGGCAAATTGAAACCCAGGATGTTGAGGAGGCAGCAGATGGTTCCCCAAAGCTGCGTCAGGGGGTTGCTAAGGATAGACGTATTTCCATTGAAGATGAATCTTTACTAGTGGAACTTCGAGAGCGTCAAACTTCTGAGGCGGGACGCGCTCAACTCCGTCAACGTGTCAGTGTTGAGCATTCTTTAGCTCATATTGGTTACTGGCAGGGAGACCAAGCTCGCTATCTTGGTCTGCGGAAAAATCTTTTTGATCTCCGCAGAATGGCTGTTGTTCACAATCTTCATGTTCTGGCTCGTATGTCCCACATTACACCAGAAAATTCGTCGCTCATTCCTGCTTCATAGTCTTTTTAATTTGTCAATACTCTCTACTTGACCGGCGCTCTAGCAAATTAAAAATAGTAAAATTCAACCTTCATCTCTTTAAAATTATCGCAAAGACTTATAAAACAAGGGAATCTAAGATTTTAGATATTATTTTTATTCTTTCTTTTTAATATTCAATAAAAAATGTTTTTTTAGTTTAGATATATTTTAATCATTTCTTCTGTTTAACTTATTCTTTTCTTAATCTTTCAATGGAAACATCTTTAATAATGATCAAATTTTCTCATAACTACTATCGACAAACTTAAGCTTGGAATTTAGTTGCACACTTTTTCATCAACACAGATTAGTAGTTAATATCTGACCATCATTACTCTAGCTTCCAATCACTCTGAAAAAAGATTCGGAATTAAGGGCAAATTTCGAGTGAAACGAACTATATTTTTGTAATTCTGAAATACTCCCATAATTCCGGTTTATAGAGTGAGAAGGTGATTTTTTGCATCAGCGATGTAATTAGAGAACTTGAATAGCTTGTGATGCAGCTAAATTCAAATACCCACCAAAAAACATTCTAATTATGGCAATTGAGAACGGAAGAACAACAGCATCGGCTTACGTTGAGACAACAAATAACTCCGACAATAGAATAATTGTCCCTTTATTAACTGTAGGGGATGAAGTACCCCTGCTGACTAGCACGTTTGACATCGACGAAGCGCCCCAAGTTGATGCCACCGAAAAATATGCCTTTACTGGTATTCCTGATGGCACAGGTGCTACCCAAGTAACCATCGCTGGAAAAACCTACAACTATGTATGGTTGAATCATGAGCTAGGCGGCTCTGTCACCACAGATATTTCCAGTACATTTCCTGGTGAAAAAATTACTGGTGCGAGAGTGTCGCTGTTTGTGTTTGATGAAAACTGGAAGGTCATCGGCGGTAAAAACCTGATTGACACCATATTAGACTCAACTGGCACTTATATCTTAAATACCCAAACTGGTTTATACACCAATAGCAGTGGAGCAACCATTAGTCCTTTTGATCGCTTCTGCTCATCTTACCTAGCCCAATCCGGTTTCGTAGATGCTAGTGGTACAGAGGTTCCCGTCTACTTTGCTCCTGAAGAAGGTGGTGATACAAGTCGGGGTTGGGCAGTAACACCAGATGGCACAGCACAGGCGCTTGACGGCTTAGGTCGTTACAGAAAAGAGAATGTAGTTGCAGCTTCTCAATATCGGGCAGAGAACTCCGATCAAACAGTGCTGTTTGTATCAGAAGATAATGACGATGGCGAACTGTATCTATGGGTGGGTCAACAAACCGCAGATGACCCCAATGGCTTTAAGAATGGAGATTTGTACGTTCTGAAAGTCAATGGTGCAGAATTCGAGGGTCAAGTTAGTGAAGGCACTCAAAAAGCGGCAACCTGGACAAAGGTTGATAAATCAGTCGTCTTCAATGCAGACGGTACACCAAAACTAGATGGTAGTGATCTTACAGCCTTCGTTAATTCTGCGGGTAACTCCACTAGTTTCCAGCGCATTGAAGATTTTGCCGAAGATCCGAATAATCCTGGAACTTTCTATTTCGTCACCACAGGCACCAAAAATAAACAAGGTCAGGGGACAGCAGCCGGAGCAACTGATAATCCAGCCGAAGCCGAAGACCCCTATGGTAGACTCTACCGCTTTAAATTAAATACCTCCGACCCCACAGCCGGGATCAGTGACTTTGAACTATTGTTAACAGGCGGTCCTGGCAAAGGTGTCAGCTATGACAACATTACAGTTGATAAATCTGGCAAAATCTTGCTTCAAGAGGATCAAACCTCTTTTGGTGGTGATGTCATGGCAGCAGAGAAGCGAGAAGCTTCCGTTTGGTCTTTCGATCCCACTACTAAAGCGATCGCTCGTGTCTTTGCTTTGAATGAAGATGCAGCTGGTACTGTATACAATGACCCAGATGCCAAAGGGCAGTGGGAAAGTTCTGGTATTATCGAAATTCCTTCCGAATCCTTACCAGGTAGCGGTGCTTACCTATTTGATGTACAGGCTCACACCGTTAAAAACAATGTAGCAGGTGCGCCAGACCAAAATATTCTCAACGGCAATCATGCAGAAGGTGGACAGCTTTTAGCGGCCATTCCCCAAATCGCTCAAAAGCCTGTTCAAGATGGCAGAACGACCGATCCTGCTTATGTTAAGGCACTTGATGGGTCAAATTACAGACTGAATCAACTCCTGACAGTTGGCGATGAAATCCCATTGCTACAGGGAGAATTTGGTTCCTTTGTTCCCAGTGGCACTGAAAAGTATGCTTTTACAGGCATCCCTGATGGTCTGGGCATTTATGAGACTGACGATGCTTACTATGTATTTGTCAACCATGAATTGAGCGACACTACTAAAACAGATTTTTCCAGCACAATTTCTGGACAAATTACAGGCGGTAGAATTTCGCTATTGCAATTTGACAAAAACTGGAAGCTAGTAGGTGGTAAAGACCTAATAGAGAACGCGGTTGATAGTAAAGGTAATGAATTAGGCAAGATTACAGTTACATCTGATGCTGTAACCCAAACAGGTATTAACTTTGGTCGATTCTGTTCAGCATACTTAGCAACTTATGGCTTTGAAGGTGGGCCGATATTCTTTACCGCCGATGAGCAGAATGGTGATAGCTTGGGTTGGGCAGTCACAACTGATGGTACTGCTCAATCTATAGATGGTTTAGGTCGCTTCTCTAAAGAAAACGTATTAGCAGCATCTCAGTATCGCGCCACCAATTCAGGTAAAACAGTTCTACTATCAACCGAAGACAATGGTGATGGCGAACTGTATATGTTCGTTGGTAATCAGACAGCAGAAGACCCCAATGGCTTGAAAGACGGAGATTTGTACGTCCTCAAGGTAACAGGATATGACAATGAAACCTTGGCAGAAGGTACAAAGGTAAAAGCTACCTGGACTAAGGTCGATCGCTCTGCTGTTTATGATACCAAAGGTACAGAAGATCGTGGAGACGATCAACTACTCAATAGCGGTACTTCTCTAAGTGATTGGGTAAATAGTAGCGACAATGGAGTGTTGCGTTCTACAAACTTCCGTCGTCTGGAAGATATAACGGAAGACCCAAACAATCCAGGTACTTTTTACTTTGTCACCACTGGAACAGAAGATCAACTAGCTAATGGCACTTTTGAAAATCCTTACGGTAAAGCTTATCGCTTTAGCCTGAATGCAAGTGACCCAACAGCAGAGGTTAGCAACTTTGAATTGGTGCTAACTGGTGGCCCAAATACAGGAGTAAGCTATGACAACGTAACTGTTGATAAAAATGGCAAACTCTTACTCCAAGAAGATACAGCCGGTCTTGGTGGAGAAATCATAGATTCTCAGCAACGTAATGATCGCGTTTGGTCTTACGATATTGCCACCGATACTGTTAAACCTCTGTTTGAAGTTGACCAAAATGCCCAAGGTACTGCTTTTAATAGTGGCTTTGGTTCTTGGGAAAGCTCTGGTATTATCGAAGCCGCTTCTAATCCTCAACTCGGTCGCAGTTCTTACCTATTTGATGTCCAAGCTAGCGGTGTACTCAATGACGTAGATTTAAACCAGTTGAATGTACTCAATGGTGAACACAGTCGGGGCGGTCAATTGTTGATTGCGACACCTGTTCCCCAAGTTGAGTTAGTTGGTTTTGCTTCTTTACCTGCTGATACCTTTAGTGATGGGCCAGCTTCTGGTGCAGAAATTTCAGCCAATGGCAGAACCGGGCCTTTCCCTGGACAGCCAATTCAGGGCTTTAGCGGTGTTCAATTTGCTAACAGCAACTCTTTGTACTTCCTGTCAGACAATGGTTATGGTAGCAAAGATAATAGCGAAGACTTTCTGTTACGAATCAATCGTGTAGACCCTAATTTTAAGGGAACAGAAAATGGCGATGGCACTGTTAAAGTTTTAGACTACATTCAACTATCTGACCCTAATAATAAGGTTCCTTTCCAAATTGTGAATGAGGGAACTACTGGAAGATTACTGACTGGTGCAGACTTTGATGTCGAGTCATTCGTCTTTGATAAAGACGGCACAATCTGGGTTGGAGATGAGTTTGGCCCCTACCTGCTACATTTTGATGCCAGTGGTAAGTTGTTGGAAGCTCCCATTGCTACACCCGACCAATTCAAAACTCTAGATGGAGAAGCACCATTAGTTATTGGTCATAGAGGTGCAAGCGGCTATCGTCCAGAACACACCTTAGAGTCTTATAAGCAAGCAATTGAGCGAGGCGCTGATTTCATTGAGCCTGATTTGGTAGTCACAAAAGATGGTGTGCTAATTGCTCGCCATGAGCCATCTTTAGCACGTTTGAATGATGATGGCACTGTTAATTTCAGCGATACAACCACAGATGTTTACAAACATCCAGAGTTTGCCGATCGCAAGAAAACAGTAAGCTTAGATGGCAACACGATTACAGGTTGGTTTGCTGAAGACTTTACTTTAGCTGAAATCAAGACTTTACGAGCAGAAGAGCGTCTACCTTTTAGGGATCAATCCTTTGACGGTCTATTTGAGATTCCTACACTCACAGAAATCATCGATTTAGTTAAGCAAGTAGAAGCCGATACAGGTAAAAAGATTGGCATCTACCCAGAAACCAAGCATCCAACTTATTTTGCCGATGAAGCCACCTATGTAGGCACCACGGAGAAAATTAACAGAAACACCAGTCAGTTACTAATCGACACGCTCAAGGCTAATAACTTCACTGACCCCAGTCGGATCTTCATCCAGTCCTTTGAAGTGAGTAACCTCAAAGAATTACATGATACCATCATGCCTGCGGCTGGAGTGGATATTCCGCTAGTTCAATTGCTAGATGCAAGTGACATTGATATTAACGGCAAAATCATTGAAAGTCAGCCTTATGATTTGAAGGTAAGTGGTGACACTCGCACCTATGGCGATTTGCGAACACCAGAAGGTTTGGCTGAAGTTGCCACTTATGCTGATGGTCTTGGCCCTTGGAAGCGGATGATTGTGAGCGTCAAAGGTACTGATGCCGATGGTGATGGCAAAGCCGATGATGTGAATGGGGATGGAGCAATTAATGATGCTGACAAAACAACATTGCCTCCCTCTACCTTAATTCAAGATGCTCATAATGCTGGTTTGGTGGTTCATCCTTACACCTTCCGGGCGGAAGATAGGTATTTAGCAGCAGATTATAAAGGCGACCTAGCACTAGAAATTCAGCAGTTCTATCAATTAGGTGTAGACGCGCTATTTAGTGATTTTCCAGATATCGCCGATGAAGTACGGGATCAACTCAGAGATGATCCTCAGTATAATGTAGTGCGATCGCCACAAAACCCCGATGTGCTTTCAGGAGATGCCTTTGCTAACTTGGGTGGCTCCAAAGGTTTTGAAGGTGGAGCAATTAACGCCAGCAAAACCAAGCTCTATATGCTGCTAGAGGGTACAGTTCAAGGCGATACTCCTGGTGCGTTGCGGATCAATGAATTTGACCTCGCCAGCCACAAGTACACTGACAAAAAGCTGTACTACAGATTGGATAATGCTGCAAATGCGATCGGGGATTTAGCAGTCATTAATGATAACGAATATCTTGTCATTGAGCGGGATGGTGGTCAAGGAGCCTCAGCTAAATTCAAGAGAATCTACAAAATAGACTTGTCTAAAGCAGATTCCAATGGTTATGTAGCCAAAGAAGAAGTTGCAGACTTGTTAAACATCCAAGACCCCAACGACCTGAATGGAGATGGCAAAACCACCTTTGACTTCCCATTTGTCACAATTGAAAATGTTTTAGTTGTTGACAAAAATACCATTTTGGTTGCCAATGACAACAATTATCCCTTCTCTACAGGTCGTCCTGGGAATGATCCTCAGAATCCAGTCATAGACAACAACGAAATTCTACTGTTGAAGTTGGAGAAGCCCCTTAATCTGGCTTCTGGCTTAGGTCAACCTCAAGCAGAAGAGATTAATTTTGGCTCTACTACCAGTGATGATGTTACTGTTGAGCCAAACCAAACCTTATTCACAGGTGACGGAGCAGATTTTGTAGAGGGTACTACAGGTAACACAATCCAGACTGGGAATGGTGAAGACACGGTGATAGTCGGTAGTGACTCCTCAGTGTCCACAGGAGACGGTAACGATCAAGTCTTGATTGGCGCCAATGGCCCTGCTAACAACACTAGTGCTGATGGTGGTGCTGGTGATGATGAAATTACCGTAGTCGAAGCCAATGGTACTAATAATTTACTTGGGTCAGCAGGTAATGATACTTTGACAGTAGTTGAAGGTTCGCGTCAATTATCCTTTGGTGGCTCAGGTAACGATACCCTCACCAGTAACGGTAGCAATAACCGTCTGTATGGTGGTTCTGGAGATGACAAACTTTTCTCTAGTGTGAATGATTCGCTATTTGGTGGCGATGGTGATGATGTGCTATTTGCTGGTCAACAGGGCGGTAATCGCTTGAGTGGTGGTACTGGTGCTGACCAATTCTGGATTGCTAACGCCAGTCTGCCAACTAGCAAGAACATTGTGACTGATTTTGCGATCGGCATTGATAAAATCGGGCTGGGCGGTATTGGTGTTACTCAATTTAGTGCTTTAACACTATTACAACAAGGTAGTGACACCTTAGTAAAAGCCGGAAATACAGAGTTGGCTTCATTGCTGGGAGTTACATCGACTAGCCTAACAGCAAATGATTTCGTTTTCTCTGCTGGTGTCGTTTAGCCGAAAGATGATTATGATTACAGCTTGAAATTCAACAATTAAGCTGTAGTAATTTGGCTATTGCGGGGGAGTAATACTCCCTCGCCTTTGATATCTGTTGGCGATCGCTAACTTTTTGCGTGGCTAGTTGTACCTGAGTAATTGGGCCTCTCAACCATCGGGCTAATAAGGCTGCTAGTAGAATTGACAGAATGAAACTAGCAGCAATTAAGCTCATACAAAAAACAGGTATCTATCTGTTCTTGAAATTAGATTATAGTTACCCCAATAGCCGTAAAACTAGCGAAGCTGTCATTTGTCGTTATGATATGTCTATTTTTTCATTTTTCTTTTTCTTAAAAGGAATTCGAACCAAGTTATAAGCACCCTTGGTTGATAAATTCTTGTAATCATCTGGCTGTAAGTCCATTTGTAAAAACTTTTTCTGTTCAGCCAACAGCAACAGTGAGGGAGGTTGTAGTCCCTTAGCTGCCTGGTTTTGAATATGCTCTGTAGCCTCTTGGGGAAATCTTAAATAATTTATGTGAATGTGGCTATAAAATACCACACTAGGTTTTTTGAAGCCAAGCATGATCAATTCTTCATTTGGTTGTTTTGCTTCTAAAATTACCGCAGACAATTCCCTTAAAGGTAATTGACGTTCTCGATCAATAAAGAACGAAGCAGGCGTTAAGACAAAGATTACAAATGCCACAAACCCGATTAAATTAATACTGATAATGTAGTTCAAACGGTGGCTCAGTAATAAACCCGCAACCAAAACGGCACAAACCAACCAAATTACACCCGCGATTACTGGTAAACCAGATTGTTGAATTAGTTCGTGGAAGTTACTTATAGCTGGATCAGTACCTAATATGTGGGTTATGTTAAATAGTGCTGTTGCTAGAATTGAGAAAAATACTACATTCACCCAACCACTGATTCGCAGAAAAGACGGAGAGATGCGAGGAGTGGAAACAGGAATTGTTTGCTGTGTTTCCGTATCTGGAAAAAGGTCGTTCCACAACAGGGCTACCAGGATTGCGGCTGCTGGCATTAAAGGCAATACGTAGCTAGGGAGTTTGGTGACAGCAATGCTGAAAAAGCCAAAAATGCTGGCAAACCAGAACCAAGCAAATAAACCAAATTGCTGAAAACGTTCAAGAGACCGCCAGTGCGATCGCTGCCAAAACTTGAGTCTGATTATAGAGGCTGGTAAATACACGGAGTATGGCGCAAAACCCAGCAGCACTACTACAAAGTAAAAATACCAAGGTGCTGAGTGACCATTAACTACTTCTGTAAAGCGTTCCAGGTTGTGATAACCAAAAAAAGCATTAATATAATTCCAGCCGTTGCGCCAAATGACTAAAGCGTACCAGGGCACTGATAAACCGATAATTATCAGTATTCCTACGATAAGGCGCATTTCTCGCAACACCTCTCGCACCTTTCCCACGTAAAGCAAAAAGGCGGCAACAATTAGCCCTGGTAAGACAATGCCCACTGGCCCTTTAGTCAAAATTGCGCCAGCAATCAGCACATAAAATGCTAAGTACCACTTATTAGGGAATAGGGCATGGGGCATTGGGGATTGGGCATTGGTTATTAATTCTGCTCCCCTGCTCCCCTGCTCCCCTGCTCCCTTGCTCCCTTCCTTCCCTGCGTACCCTCGAAAGAAACATAACAAAGCTGACGCGATACATCCGGTGAGCAGCATATCAGAGACACCCGTTCTCGCCCAAATAATAGTTTCGGGATTGAGTGCCATGAGCGCGGCTGCGATAAAAGATGTCAAGTAGCGGCGAGTAGGGCGTGAAACTTGTTCTAGTTCGTCTTGTTTACCCAAATACCAGTGTACGGTGTAAAAAGCCAAACAAACTAAGCCGAAGGCTGCGATCGCAGAAGGAAGACGTACTGCCCACTCATTCACCCCAATAATTGCATAAGCGATCGCTTGACACCAGTAAATTAAAGCAGGCTTATCGAAACGAGTGTCACCATTGAAAAATGGGGTAATCCAATCACCTGTGACGAACATCTGGCGAGAAGCTTCGGCAAACAACGGCTCTGTCTCATCAATCAAGCCAATTTTGCCCAAATTCCACCCAAAAGCTATCCAGCCAATCACTATCAACCACAAAATCGACACAGTTAGACCAAGGGCTGGATTCTTTCCGATTTTGTTGAACCACTGATCAACAGTGCGATTAACACTCAATTTCATTCTCATTTAGTCAATAGTCAACAATCACTAATCAATAGTCGTTGGTTATCTATATTTTGTTCTTCTTCAACGAAACAAGTGTTAAATACTGAGTTATAAACTTAAAATTTAACATTTTTAACTTCCGTACTCAATACTCAGCACTATTTATTGATTCAGCACTAGTTGCCATTCTCTATTTTGGGAATTCCATTTAGGTAATTGAGTTTCGCCAACAACATAGGGCCCCCAGTAACGGCGGGAGCCATCTTGTGCGAAAGCAACTAAAATATCTCCTTTCTCGATCTTTAAATTATTCTGAGGTAGGGATAGAATCAGTCCCTTATCACTACCTTCTTGAGGAGCAAAATCCCAATGCGCCGGTACATCATAGTTAGTCTGTTTAGTACTAGAACCTTTTGTTACAGACTGTCGTGCCAGTAGAGCCAATCGCACAGGCTGATTTGTTTGATTGCTCATTCGCAAGCTTCCTTGATCTTTAGTTTTGCTCGCTGATTTATCACGATTTGCCAAAACAGGATGAGTATTCTCTTTGCTGCTATGTTCTTCTTGATTGGTTGGAGTAGTTGTTAGATTAGACAGACTAGTGGAAATACCTTTTTCAGGTAAAATCGGTGTAGATGAAGTTGTCTCAGACTCTTGAGTTTCAGTTGGCAGTTGTGCAGACGTATCTGGGTTTGTGGACTCAAAAGATACGCTGATTCCAAAGCATCCCACTAGAGAAACAAGCAGTACTAAGCATGAAGCTGTAACACCGAAGTTAAGATATACGGAAGATTTCATATTGATAGTTTTTAGAAATAAATATTTTGTCTAGCCTTGACCAAATAGTAGCCTATTATCCCAAAAATAAATCATACAAAATAGCCTGATATAGGCTTTCCTAAAATTAGGGACACGAATGTATTATAAGTATCATTCTGATGAGAAAAAGTTTGGAGGAAATAATTTCTTGGATGTTTTACAGACAAGGGGTACAGACACTCATTGCTTCGAGTTTTGACCGTAGGCTTAGACAAAAGCAAGAAAATTTTATACTCAGCCAGCCAATTCATTTGGATAAAAAATAAAAGTTTCCTGAAAGCGCTAGCGGTCTCGACAAGGCGTCCTTTGCCAAACCTCAGATAAATCTAAGTTGTATATTTTATCTTCTGCTCTGAAAATCCACCTTTTTAAAAGGATCTTTGGAAAGTGCCTGGTTATATAGCAAGTGATTGGATATTCTCCTAAATCAACGCCAGTTCCTTCTTCCTGTTCGGAGACGATAGGCATAGTTTGCTTCTCTATATGGATACAACTCAGGAAACCATAATATACTAGCTCCCTTAAAAAAAGGGTAACTTTGAGTTATTTTCCCCTTTTTGAAAGCTTGGTTGTGGGGATCAAACTAAATTTATACTTTCCAAACATCCTCTAAGAATCTGTACTTCTCTGAAGATGATAAAATGGGCAAATTTGAATCAACACTGGAAGCCCAGTAAGTATATACAATATTAACAAACAAGCTGATGTTAAAACCAATATCTTCCCTATTAATATACATATATTTCAACGGGTCGCGCCCAGGATTCCTCAACTTATCTACGAGACGCACTCGTGTTCGTGCCGATCCAAATCTTCAAGAGTCTCCAGTGCCTAGTCCCCAGTTCAAGATATCTTGACTTTTCCCAGAAGTCCTTGCCATGCAAAACACTCGTCTCAATAACTTGTTCGATGCCATTGCTACACGCTTGGGGCAATGGTTTTTAAATCCTTGGCGGCGGCTATCGTTGCTGATAATTAGTTTTTTGTTCGGTTTTTTTCTGGGAAACGCAGTTTCCACTACAGCCGGTCAACGGGCAGAGTTAGACATTGTGGTAGCTGGTTTTTTAGTAGTGTTGACGGAAATTACCAGCAGAATATTTTACAGTCAGGGCTTTTTCACCAAGCGATCGCTCCTGGTAGACTCAGTAAATCTCCTAAAAATTGGTTTCACCTACAGCCTGTTTCTCGAAGCCTTTAAGCTGGGATCGTAGTGAGATGGGGAATTTATGAATTTGTGGCTGGGTGAAATTTTGGCAGCAGATGCGGTGGGGGAAACTTGGCAGCAGAAAGCAATAGAAGCAGCACTGGCAGATCGGTTAAGGGCCAAGGCTTTTGGGATCACGCCGGAAAATGTCGATAAGGTGATAAAAGAGCGATCGCATTTACTAAAATCTGTCTTCCCAGCTTTTAACGAATTCTGCCTAACTAGCCTCAAAATCGAACCCAAGGAAATGTTACAGGTATTGTGGGACTTGTGGCTGCCTTTAGGGATCAAACTAGCATCGCAGCGCCAACAGTTAAAACGCCCTCTGATTCAGGGAATTTTGGGAGGACAAGGCACTGGTAAAACCACAACGTGCAAAATTCTCAGCTTGATTCTCGATCAGTTAGGATACCGGACTGTGAGTTTGTCTTTAGATGACTTATATAAAACTTACAGCGATCGCTTACTCCTAACACAGCAAGATCCCCGCTTGATTTGGCGCGGCCCACCAGGAACCCACGATGTAGATTTAGGCTTAAATATACTAGACCAAATCCGTGAGTTGCAAAGCCCAGTTATGATTCCGCGCTTTGATAAATCTGCCTATGGGGGTGCTGGCGATCGCACTACTTCCGAAATAGTCACAAACATAGATATTGTACTATTTGAAGGTTGGTTTGTGGGTGTCCGGCCAATTAATGCAGATGTATTTGATACTGCACCGACGCCAATTGTCACAGATGAAGATAGAGCATTTGCTCGTGATCTGAATCTTCGCCTCCACGATTATCTACCACTTTGGGAGCGATTAGACAGCTTAATTTTGCTCTATCCCACCGATTACCGATATTCTTTAGAGTGGCGCAAACAGGCAGAACAGCAGATGATTGCTGCGGGTAAGTCGGGGATGAGCAATGCAGAGATAGAGAAATTTGTCAATTATTTTTGGCGATCGCTCCACCCGGAATTATTCATCAAGCCGTTGGTAAAAGATGCAACAGTGGTTGATTTAGTAATTGAGATTAATGGCGATCGGAGTATTGGTCAAGTAATTCGTAATTCGTAATTATTGTAGAGACGCGATGAATCGCGTCTCTATTAATATTCCAAGAGGACAATTTTTTTTGAATCTCAGACATGGGAAAAGCGAAATCTCGGTCTTCACCTTTTTTTCGCGCAAAGACAATGCCTAAAAGTTGATTTTGCGAATCAAGCACAGGACTGCCAGAATAACCGGGTTTGAGTGCAGCTTGAGATATTTCTAATTGCTGGTTTTGATAGCTGATTTGTCCTGATTGCATAGACCAAGATTTATCTTTTCCCCTTTGAGCAGAATGACCGATAATCCGAATGGGCATTTTCGGAGCGATCGCACTTGAGGAAATAGATAAAGGCTGGATATCTTCTGGTAGATTACCGCTAACTTCCAAAACGGCTAAATCGAGTTCTTCATCTGTGGAAGTCATTTTGAACAGCTTGGCATCTCGCCGCATTCGCACTCGGTTTGATGGCGGTGAACTGAAAAATTCTACTTGAATATTTTTACCATGTTCATTGCCATCAAAAATGACATGACGATTGGTGAGGATTAATGTGCGATCGCCTTTTCGCTGAATTATGACACCAGTGCCGATCTCTGTTCCCTGGCGATCGCTGTTAAAAAACTCCGCAGTGATGCGTACCACAGAACGCTTAATGGGTAAGCTTGGATCATTTTTAGGCAACCATTGGCGATCGTCTTCTACGCTGGCTAGTTTATTCTGTTGCTCTGTCCATAACCGCCGTGCTTGTATATTGTTGTTACTTGCATAAATATAATTACGGTCAATTGCTTCTGCTCTATCAAACTGTTCAATGGCTTCTTCTAGTTTTCCTTGCTGTTGGAACAAGAAACCCAAGCCATTGTGAGCAGCAGTATGGGTGGTGGTTGGAGTTCCAGAATTATCTTCTGGTGATTTTAGGGCTTTTTGGTAGGCGGCAACTGCTGCATCTAATTTCTTCTGCTCATACAGGGCAATGCCGAGATTGTAGTAAGCATAAGCAAAGTTGGGGTTGAGTTGAATTGCTTTTTGGAAAGCGGCAACTGCTGCATTTAATTTCTTCTGGTCATCCAGGGCAATGCCGAGATTGATGTAAGCATAAGTAAATTTGGGGTTGAGTTGAATTGCTTTTTGGTAGGCGGTAACTGCTGCATCTAATTTCTTCTGCTCACCCAGGACAGTGCCGAGATTGTAGTAAACAAGAGCATCGTTGGGGTTGAGTTGAATTGCTTTTTGGTAGGCAGCAACTGCTGCATCTAATTTCTTCTGCTCACCCAGGGCAGTGCCAAGATTGTAGTAAACAAGAGCATCGTTGGGGTTGAGTTGAATTGCTTGTTGGTAGGCGGTAACTGCTGCATCTAATTTCTTCTGCTCACCCAGGACAGTGCCGAGATTGTAGTAAACAAGAGCATCGTTGGGGTTGAGTTGAATTGCTTTTTGGTAGGCAGCAACTGCTGCATCTAATTTCTTCTGCTCACCCAGGGCATTACCGAGATTGTTGTAAGCAAGAGCATCGTTGGGGTTGAGTTGAATTGCTTTTTGATAGGCAGCAACTGCTGCATCTAATTTCTTCTGCTCTCTCAGGGCAACGCCGAGATTTATGTAAACATCAGCAAAGTTGGGGTTGAGTTGAGTTGCTTTTTGGTAGGCGGCAACTGCTGCATCTAATTTCTTCTGGTCACTCAGGGCATTGCCGAGATTGTAGTAAGCATCAGCAAAGTTAGGGTTGAGTTGAATTGCTTTTTGGAAAGCGGCAACTGCTGCATCTAATTTCTTCTGCTCACCCAGGGCAATGCCGAGATTGTAGTAAGCAAGAGCAAAGTTGGGGTTGAGTTGAATTGCTTTTTGGAAAGCGGCAACTGCTGTATCTAATTTATTCTGCTCTCTCAGGGCATTGCCGAGATTGTTGTAAGCAAGAGCAAAGTTGGGGTTGAGTTGAATTGCTTTTTGGTAGGCGGCAACTGCTGCATCTAATTTCTTTTGGTCACTCAGGGCAATGCCGAGATTGTAGTAAACAAGAGCATCGTTGGGGTTAAGTTGAATTACTTTTTCGTAGGCGGCAACTGCTGCATCTAATTTCTTCTGGTTACTGAGCGCATTACCTAGACCGTTGTAAGCAGTAGCCAAGTTAGGGTTAAGTTGCAAGGCTTTATTGTGAGATGCGATCGCCTCCTCTGATTTACCTTGAGCATTTAGCACGTTCCCTATATTAACGTAAGCTTCGGCATCATTAGGATTGAGTTGTAATGCTTTCTGGTGCGCCGCTAATGCTTCCTCTAGTTTCCCGTGTCGTCCTAAAGCATTACCCAAATTGTTATAAGCTTTGCCATTATTGGGTTCAACCTGTAAAACTTTCCGCCAAATTGTCTCTGCTTGGGAATTATTACCCACCGATTCGGCAGCGTCACCTTGTTTAAATAGCTGTTCAATATTGTTTTGAGCAACTACAAACTGAGATGTCGTAGCCAGAAATAGAGTTAAAAATAAAGTAGTAAATATACGGTTGTGCATAATCATGCTCATACTTTGGCTGATTTTATCAGGACTTACCCGAAAATCGCTAAAAACCGGATGAATTTTTGATAAATACTCGTGGACGAGTCTTTGATACTCGTGAATGAGTCTTTGATACTCGTGGACACAGTTTGCAGTTGAGTTCAATATAGACTTAACCCCCAGTTCCTTCCCTACTAGCGTTGGAGAGTAAGGCTGAAAGCCTCTCAAGAGAAGGAGAGAGGTCAAAGTTTATTACATACAAAAGCGAGCGCTTAAATAATTCTTACCATGCGATCGCATACATTAACAGTTAAATTACTTTTTAAAGCTGACAAATTGCTTTTAAAACTTGTAGCAACTGACTAGAACGCTCTCTTTCCATTAAATTTAATTCTGGCAACAGATAATAAATCGGGGGATTTCCTTGTTCAATATAGACAAACTGATAACTTCTACCATTAGTCGTTAATCCCCAAACTGATTTTTTATTATCTAAATTTTTATAAGCAGACGTGAGTAGTTGAGATAAACCTGTTGAAATATCAGTTTGACTATTTTTAGATTCAATTAACAGTACCCAAAAATATATTTGAGGTTTTGTATGTTTAGCTTTACTAATAGCTAAAATATCAAATCTTCCTTTAATTTTGATATCTTCGTCTTCAACTTCAATATCAGCAATATTTTCCTCCAAAACAATCTCGATAGGATAGCGATAAAAACCAGCTAATCTTAGTAAAGGCGCAACTGCAAGAAACTTTACCTGACCTTCAGAAACTTTACCTGCTGTCAGGTAGCGTCGAAAATCATTTCTAATTTGCAGAAGTTCCTGCTGTTCTACTTCCGTGAGAGCTTCCAGAGATAAGTAGTTAGAAAAGGAATCACTGTATTGTTCTTGAAAACCAAATAGGCGCTGAACTTCTTCTAAGGATAAATTACGAGCGTTGAGAATTGTCATATATTTTTGCTTAATTAAAGTGCAACCAAATCCAAATTCCCTATATCAAATCTATTTTAACGAAATATTTAGCCACCGCAAAATCTGTTCTATTATTATGGAATAAGTCTAAGCTAAAAATTAGTAGCTTTCAAAAAAGATGAAAATATATGGAAAACAACATTAAGCAAGCTTATAACTATACGGTTCTTCTGGAAAAAGAACAAGATGGTGGTTATCACGCTTTTTGTCCTATTATTAAAGTCTGCCATTCTCAAGGCGATACTTTTGAAGAAGCTATTGAGAATATTACAGAAGCTATTGAATTATATCTTAAAAGTTTAATGGCTGATAATCAACCTATCCCTAAAGAAGATTTAATTGTCAAGTCATTAAGTATTTTAATATGAGTAATTTTCTTAGTGTCAAAGCTAAAGATTTTGTTAAAGTTATTGAAAATTAGGTTTTCATCTTGTGGGATGGGCGTCTCGCCCGTCCAGTGCGGGCAAGATGCCCACACCACAAGAAAATTTATTGCAACAATTTAGTCTTGACACGCCACTACTGAATATCGTATTTCTTCTGGCGTTTGATGGGATTCATCCACACTTCTAAGCGACTAAACACCTGTGAAGAAAGTAATGTCAAACATAAATAAACCACCGCTACACCCGCGTAAATCTCAAAAGCGCGATAGTTATCAGCAACAATTAACTGTCCTTTACGTACCAATTCTTCAAATCCAATCACAGAAACTAAGCTAGTATCTTTCAACAAACTGATAAACTCATTACCTAAAGGTGGAATCATCCGCCGAAAAGCTTGGGGAAAAATTACATAACTCATAGTTTGCACAGAACTCAAACCTAATGATTCTGCTGCTTCTGCTTGTCCTGTTTCAATCGATTGAATCCCCGCACGCACAACTTCAGCAATATATGCAGCGCTATTCAAGCTTAAAGCAATGACTCCAGCGCTTAGGCGATCAAAAGTAAATGTCAAACCAAGTTCTTGCAAAATTGCTGGGAAACCAAAGTAAATCATAAAAATTTGCACCAGCAAAGGCGTTCCCCGAAAAAAATCTACATACGCCCTCGCTATCCAACGCATAGGTGCGATACGAGAAAGGCGGACAATACCAATCAGCGAACCGCCAATTAAACCAAACACTACAGAAAGTATCGTCAATTGCAACGTTACCAATGCACCCTGCAATAAACTAGGAAAAGCCTGCAAAATCACGCTAATTGAAGTAAATATTTTAGGTGCGCTAGTGTTAGTTTGATTCTCAAATGGTGATTTATCTGGTAATGATGGCGGTTTGGTTTGAAACCATTTTTGGTAAATTTGGGCATAAGTGCCATTTTTCAGCACCCTATCCAAACCATCATTTATCAATGCCAAATTCGGCGAATTTTTAGCCGTAGCAATTCCATAAAACTCCTCTGTCAGTAATTGTTGTACTATTTTAATTCCCTTGAGATTGCCTGTATTAATGGCATATAAAGTAACAGGCGCATCATTAATTACCGCATCCACATTACCATTGAGCAATTCTTGCAGGGCTATAGGTGCTGAATCAAAACTGCGAATTTGCACCCCAGGAACACTTTTAGCCTTTGCAGCCCCCGTTGTGCCAATTTGGACTGCGATTTTTTTATTTTTGAGACTGTCAAAACCAGTAATATCTTGATTGTCTGCACGAATTGCGATCGCTAACCCAGCCTTAAAATAAGGACGAGAAAAAGAAATAGCCTTTGCCCTCTCCTCTGTAATCGTGATCGAACTAAGGGCCGCATCTACCGTTTTGGCTTGCAAAGCTGAGATCATCCCATCAAAAGGCAGACTTTGAAAATCCACTTTAAAGTTAGCTGTAAGTGCAATCGCATTCATCAAATCAATCGAAAAACCCTGCAACTCACCACCTTGTCTTTGAAACTCAAAAGGTGGAAACGTCGGTTCCGTAGCAATTCGCAGAGTTTTCCCCGCACTAGAGTTCACAGCACAGCCAGCTAATAACAAACAGCTAAAACCTACAACCACACACCAGCGCACAAAACCAAATTTAACCATATTATATTTTCTTCCCTCTGCGCTCTTGGCGTCTTGGCGGTTCGTTAAAAACCTTACAATCAACTGTAGAGCAGCTTGACATAAGTAATGAACAATACCATCCCCGCCATTATTTTTGACAATATCGAAAAAAACTTTGGTTCCCTCAAAGTCCTCAAAGGAATCACCGGCGAAATCAACCGGGGAGAAGTCGTTGCAGTTATCGGTTCCTCCGGTTGTGGTAAAAGTACACTACTACGCTGCTTTAACCGCCTAGAAACCATTGACAAAGGGCGTTTAATAATCAACGGTATCAACTTATCCCGACCCACCGTCAAATATAACCAACTGCGGGAACTACGGACACAAGTAGGCATGGTTTTCCAGCAGTTCAACCTATTTCCTCATCTCAGCGTCCTGGAAAATATGACACTCGCACCGCGTAAAGTCTTGGGTAAAACACCGAAAGAAAGCGCCCAAATAGCGAGATTATATTTAGAAAAAGTTGGCTTATCTGACAAAGCCTCTGCTTATCCCGAACAACTTTCTGGCGGACAAAAGCAACGAGTCGCGATCGCCCGTAGTTTATGCATGAATCCCCAAATCATGCTATTCGACGAACCCACCAGCGCCTTAGATCCCGAACTCGTCGGCGAAGTTTTGCAAGTAATGCAACAATTAGCCGCAGAAGGGATGACAATGGTGGTTGTCACCCATGAAATGCAATTTGCTAAAGAAGTAGCCCATCAGGTGATATTTTTAGATAAAGGTATTGTGACAGAACAAGGCCCAGCTTATGAAGTGCTGACTAATCCGCAAAGCGATCGCCTACGTATTTTCCTAAGTCGCCTTAAAATAATTCCTAATTCCTAATTCGTAATTAAAGACTTCCTTTAAACTCCCCATTCCCAACTATTTAAAGGTATTCGCGCAAGAAATCAAAGGGATCATCTTCCCAACAAGGTTCAGGTATTAGCCAAAACAAACTACCACTGATGTCGGCTTCAATTTCATCACCGTCGTCTCTATCAAATAGTTCTATCAAAGCTGTCCAATCACGTTCTCTGAGAGACGTTAGCGATGGGGCATATACCTGGAGATTATTTGAGTAATTCACGCGCAAAGTTGTGCTTGATAGCCGTAAATAGTTAATATAGGAATTTGTAAATAATTATACCAATTTGAAAAAAGAATGCGACAAATAGACCATTTGTAGAGACGCGATTCATCGCGTCTTCACCCAAAGATGTGTTGCAATCATTAATTGAATTGGTATTAGATTTTAGTTTTGACAACCGCAGTGAAATAGTTGTTTTTATACTATTAAATATGAACTACTATCATAAGTGTCTCACAATTTAAATAGGACTGCTATAGTATTTATTACATAAATACAACCTGAATTTACTCAGACCGGAAAAATCCTTCAGGCTGCAACTCGACTAATTCCACGCCAAAGACTTCTGCAAAAGACTGCGCTACATAAAAACGCACTTCTTGGCAAGTGATACCTGGAATCCATTCGGCTAAACTGCCTACAGGTTTATCAGAAATACCGCAGGGTACAATGCGTTCAAAGCCTGTCATGTCTGGACAAACATTTAATGCAAAGCCGTGCATGGTAATCCAACGGCTGACTTTAATCCCAATCGCCGCAACTTTTCGCCCTTGCAACCAAACGCCAGTAAAAGCCGGAATTCTTTCTCCCTGCAACCCATAAACTGCCAATACGCGAATTATGACTTCTTCGAGTTGGCGTAAGTACCAATGGAGGTCTTTACGATAACGTTGCAGATTTAAAATTGGATACCCGACCAGTTGACCAGGACAATGATAAGTAACCTCGCCACCTCGTTCAACTCGTTGCACATCATATTCACCTTTGTCAATATCAAATTTGAGAAAATCTGGATTACTTCCTTGTCCCAAAGTATAGACAGGTGGATGTTCTAGCAAAATTAACACGTCATCTAGGCTGGGGTCATGGATGCGCTCAGTGAGGAGCGATCGCTGCCATCCATGAGCTTCTAAGTAAGGCATCAATCCTTGGTTATACAGCAGACAACGGTTTATGTGTGGTTCCATACTACGGATTATGCCAAAAATCAACTGTATTAAGGACGAAATATATTTCAAATTACAGATTTGGAGTCAAAAAATGTCAAGATTTGCAAAGGATTTTAAAGGAAAGTCAAGGGAACATGCATTAGAAAATACAAAGTGCTAGCTTGAATATACAACCTCAATAGGTTTTAGGAGGAATTCTCTGCAATAAGCATCATGCCAAGACAATAAAGACGAATGTAGTGGCTGATGACTCTCATAACGCTGTTTGCATTTCAAACAGAATCAAATTTCCACAAAGACTTGTATTATTGAACAACAAGCAAACATTCAACCGAACACAGAAGGAGCAAATATCAACAGTTCTGTAAGCGTTGTTTTAACACAGAAGACAGTTACAGGAGCTACTGCTCAAATTTCCTCACTAAAGAGTTCTAGGTGAATATCCAATTGGATATCAGCGCAGAGATGAGGAAGAAAATCAAGGGTATAATGAGCAAAAACCCAGACGTAGTAAGCTTAGAGACAGCTTACAAGCAGTACATAGATAAAGTTCACAATTTGTTTTGGCGGGAGTAATAGACCTTACCGCAATTTCTTTTCATACAAAGCAAATTCACACATCAAATATTCAGTGGGAGAGTTTACATGAAGCTTGTCATCCACGGCAAAAATATTGAAATCACCGATGCAATTCGTGAGTATGTACATCAAAAGATTGAGAAAGCAGTTAGTCACTTTCAGAGCATTACAAATGAAGTGGATGTGCATCTTAGCGTAGCCCGTAATCCCCGAATTAATCCAAGACAAGCGGCTGAAGTAACTATTTACGCTAATGGTAGCGTTATCCGTGCCGAGGAAAGTAGCGAAAGCCTATACGCCAGCATTGACTTAGTTGCAGATAAAATTGCCCGTCAACTGCGGAAGTACAAAGAACGGCGTCAAGATCAGAAAACTCATGCCCTACCAACAGAAGTAGTTGTTGCAGAGACGGTAGTCACAGATTTAATTGGCGATCGCACCCCCGAACTACCCAATGAAGTCGTCCGCACCAAATATTTTTCTATGCCACCGATGACCCTTGCAGAAGCTCAGGAACAACTGCAACTAGTGGGACACGACTTTTATATGTTCCGCAATTCCGAAACTGGAGAGATTAATGTCATTTATGAACGTAACCACGGCGGTTATGGTGTGATTCAACCCCGCAATGGTAACGGTCATACTAACGGTAAGAATGGCAAGTCAACTCACACTAATATTGCCATGCCGGAAAAGTCGCATTCTAAATAGGGAATCGGGCTAGGGGTTGGGGACTAGGGACTGGTTTTCAATCCCCAGTACCTAATACCCAATGCCCATTCCCCTATTTCACAAGCTGCTGCAAAGTTTTCAGCGCTTCTTCAACGTGACCTTTAAAATTAAACATTGAATCAAATACGTATTGCACAACTCCCTGTTGGTCAATGACGTAAGTAACGCGACCAGGGAACAAGCCAAAGGCCGCTGTTGCGCCATATAGCTTCCGTACTTGGTCGCCTTTGTCAGTTAACAAAGTAAAAGGTAGATTGTATTTCGCAGCAAATTTTTGGTGAGATTCGCTGGAGTCAGCACTCACGCCGACAACTTCAGCACCAGCGCTTTTAAACACTTCATACTGATCGCGAAAGGCGCATGATTCAGCCGTACATCCAGGTGTGTCGTCCTTGGGGTAAAAATATAGGACAACAGCTTTTTGTCCGCGAAAATCTTGGAGGCTAACTGTTGAGCCGTTTTGAGCAGGTAGACTGAAATTAGGAGCGGTATCTCCAACTTTGATTGCCATAGCGATTGGTGGTAATTACTTAACAAAATTTTAACTTGTATCGAAGTCTATAAATTTTGCTTGATTACTTGCATCAAGCGGAGTAGCTTAGATACTCATCTAACATAAAATTCCGCTTATGCGCCTGACTTCACTGGATGTTTTTCGCGGCATCACCATCGCTGGCATGATTCTTGTTAATATGGCGGGAGTTGCAGATGATGTATATCCTCCCTTAGCCCATGCCGATTGGCACGGTTGCACACCAACTGACTTGGTATTTCCCTTCTTTCTCTTCATTGTCGGTGTAGCGATGACTTTCTCACTGTCAAAGTACACCGAAGATAATAAACCAACTTCAGTTGTTTACTGGCGGATATTACGCCGCGCCGCCATTCTCTTTGCCTTGGGATTGCTACTAAATGGCTTTTGGAATCAGGGTGTTTGGACTTTTGATTTGGGTAGTATCCGTATTATGGGAGTGTTGCAGCGCATCAGTCTTACCTATCTGCTGGCTTCCCTCGCTGTTCTCAACCTTCCGCGTCAAGGTCAATGGATACTCGCAGCAGTGTTACTCATCGGCTACTGGCTAACGATGATGTATGCATCAGTACCCGATTATGGTACGGGAGTTTTGACGCGGGTAGGTAATTTTGGTGCTTATGTTGACCGCCTGATCATTCCCAAAGCACATTTATACAAGGGTGATGGTTTCAACTTCATGGGAGATCCAGAAGGACTTTTCGGTACTATTCCCGCCATCGTAAATGTCCTTGCTGGCTACTTCACTGGTCAATGGATACGCAGTCAGCCTGTAAAGTCACGCACAAGTATCGGTTTAGCGTTATTTGGAATTGGTTGTTTAATTATTGGTTGGGCGTGGGGGTGGACATTTCCCATTAACAAAAAGCTGTGGACAAGTTCTTATGTAGTCTTGACAACAGGTTGGGCGTTACTTTTGCTAGCGGCTTGTTATGAACTTATCGAAGTCCGGCTGATGCGTCGCTGGAGTAAACCTTTTGAAATTATGGGCTTAAATGCGATCGCACTTTTCGTTCCATCCGTTTTATTAATTAAAATCTTAGTCAAAACCACTATTGGCACTAGCAAAGACGCTCCTAGTACCTACAATTGGATTTACCAGAACTTTTTCGCATCTTGGGCGGGAGTGCTGAATGGTTCGCTGTTGTTTGCCTTAGTTACCGTGTTGTTGTGGTGGACTGTTGGTGTTCTGATGTATCGGCAACGCTGGTTCCTGAAAGTGTAAATTGGAAAGCAGGCATCAGAAAGTGAAAAGATTTTTGTTTTTATCTAAACATAGATGGTAGCAAACTGGGAGCTAACCACACTGCATAACCAAGAAATCCAAATAGTAAGGAAATCAGGGCAGTAATGCCGTAGCCAATGCAAATTAATAAACCATCCGATTCAATGGTGGCAACTGTCAAAAGTAAAATGCCTACAGTGGGGATGGGATTTGTAAATGGAATTGGTAATATTAACAATACTGTTAATAAAGAGATACAAAACCCATTAATTCGCCAAATCAAAGGGTTATTGGCTATTTTTCCCAATCGGGGACGGGCGATTTTCTCTATAACTTTGGTAAGCCGTCCCAAATTTTGCAAAAGTAACTGGGCGAAGGGACGAGGAAACTTGTAGTTAGCAATTCTTTTTGGTAGCCAAGGCGATCGCCTCCCTAAAAGCATTTGCGCTGACAACAGTAAACAAGCAGCACCAAAAGGGCCGGTTAATCCCGGTGGCATAGGAAATAAAAAGGGCAAAACTAATAATGTAATTACTAGGCAGAATCCTCGTTCTGAGGTTTCTGCCAGAATATCACCTAGAGTCAATGGTTGTTGGGCTAGGCGTTGCAACAGGGACTTGATATCTTGAGAAAATCTCAGATGCATTTGGCGTGAGTTGATGCGAATTCACACATTTGTAGCAGAGGGAGATGGGGGAGATATTTTAGATTTTGGATTTTGGATTGAAGGATAATCTAAAATCTAAAATCTAAAATTGAATGACTCCTAGATTTTGATTTTTAGGGGTACTAAAACAGCTATTGCTTTAGGTATAACCCGAAAATGAGCAGGTGTGTAGGCAGTGATTTCACCATCTGTATTGATAGGGCGTGGTTTGCGAGTATACACGTTTATTTCTTGACCTTGAAGAGAGCGAACATTCTGCCAATGTATATGTCGCCCTTGCCGCATTGCGGGTAGTAATAATATAATCTGCCACCAATGTTCCATCTCCATGCTATAAAGGTCTAGCCTTTGATCATCTATTGTGGCATCGTCAGCCACTGCCATACCACCGCCATAATAGCGACCGTTACCCACAGCAATTTGCACTGTTTTGACGCGAACTGATTCACCGTTGATTGCAATCTCCGCACTAAAAGGTCTAGCTTCCCAAATTACTTGCAATGCAGTGGCGGCATAAGCAAATATTCCCCAACGGCGCTTGACTTCTTTGGTAAGTTTTTCCGTAATTTTTACACTCAATCCTAGACTAGCAACATTAAAAAAGTGCTTGCCGTTCACCCATCCTAAGTCGATGTGGCGTAAATTCCCATCTGCAATAATTTTACAAGCTTCGCTAAGGGAATTCGGAATTTCCAAAGTTCTCGCTAGATCATTGGCAGTTCCCAGAGGCAATATTCCCAATGGCAACTGAGTATCAACTAAAGCGTCTACTGCGGCATTAAGAGTGCCATCTCCCCCGCCAATGATTACCAAGTCAACTTGATGCTGATAGCGAAGTATAACTTCACCAAGATGTTTGGGATCTTCTGTAGACTCTTCAATTAAATCAAAGTTGAGTGTCTTAAGATATTCAATCGCTTCTGACAGACCTTTTTGCCCTTGGCGGGCATGACGATTTACTAACAGCAGTGCGCGGGAACTCATGGGTAGTACCTTTTGTAGTTGATATGTCCAATTATCCGCATCTATGTCAGGGCTATTTAATTCTAAATGTAGATGTAATGTGGTATTATCCAGCGCAAATTCTAGCTTTTTACATCTACTACCGTGTTTGAAATCGAAATTATAAAAGCTTTTGCAGGTTTAGAAGATTCCCCATCACCGCGCCGGACAGCGACATACTCTACCATTATGCATAGCACTGTTCACATTAGCGATCGCCATTTTTAATAAAAGATTTTTGGGAGTATCCCAAATGTGTAAAAACATAATTTGTCATACCGTACTCCTTTGGAGAACCCGTTGGTAGGGAAAAACAAGTTTATAAGCTAAAACACATATAATTTGCAGGTTAAATTTAATGAAACTCTTGTGGGGTGGGCATCTTGCCCGCCCTGATTATGCAACTTTAATGCCTATTAGCTTACCATTTCCAAGTCCTAATATCTAATAGAACTAGAATTGAAATGAGTGCGTTTTTTATATCTGAATTATGCGCGTTGCTACTTTGTTTGGAATAACACTCTCGTTAGCATTAGGAATTGGAGGAGTTGCGGTTCCGGTGACTCAAGCTGTCCAGCTTAGAGATGGCACAGTCTATTTCGTTCAACCGCCGAAACTTGTTGACGCGACAACTACTTACAAAGATGTGAATGTTTGGGGCGCAACTTACTATTTCACCATCAATGTACCGGAGAATGCCGGCGAATCCCTCCAGAAGGTAACAATTACTCAGAAAGAGGGAGCAGAAAATATCCGCTATGACCTTAATGATACTCGTGCATTTGTCGGAACGCGCGATCATCGCAAAGAAACGCAACTGAGACTAGGCCCAGTCACAAACGAGCGCAAGACACGCACCGTTTATGTTAACTTTGACCCGCCTGTGACTCCAGGACAGACTGTTACAATCGCCCTCCGCCCTGTGAATAATCCGAGCTTTTCTGGTGTCTACTTATTGGGTGTCACAGCATTCCCTGTCGGTGAAAAATCTCACGGTCAATTTCTGGGCTTTGGACGGTTTCAGTTCTATAACAATAGGAGTAACTGGTGGTTCCCATAGATAGCATTACGGATTGAAAAAGTCCCTTGAAGAAATCCGGGCAGTTTTTACCCTGCTATCTATAAATTACTATCTCATTAGTTCTGACAACATTTGCTCCAAAATATCTTCCATAATTTCCTCATCTAAGGAGTGGAGAGTTGGTGGCCCACCGAGAAATTCTTTGATAGTAATCTTCTGCTCTCTAAAGCCCTTGACAAAATCCCGGATCTGAGAAACAACATCTATTTGAGATTCTATTGTATTTAGCATCAAAGCCATAGAGTCAATGCCTTTTTTAGCAGCTTTCCGAGAATCAGAAACCATCGTTCCTTCTGGAGTATTTTTTGTTAAACGTAGTTCCCGTTTCAAGTTTTCATATTGAGTCAGGAGAATTTGGTTTTGTTGTTCTAGAGTTCGACATTTCCGAGTTAAATCATCCTCGCTATTATTGTCAATAACTTCCCCAACCTGCTGAATTCGTTCAATTTCTAAAAGTTTTGCTAAATCTCCTTCTTGGTAGGCTTTATTGATTGATTTCATGATTTCTGTATGATATTTCTGTGTCTCGCTGTCTTTTACCTTATCAGGGTGAAAGATTTCAGCTAACCTCAGAAATGTTTCACGAATTTTTCTCTTATCTTCTGTTCTACCTACAGACTGAGATTCTACAGAGTCTTGTGCTTGCCAATGTTGATGGCGACCTTCAGCACTTTCTCCTGAGAAATCTTCGGTGTTGTCAAACAATTCGTCTGGGTCTGTATCGAATTGTTTACGACCCGGTTTTAGACTAATGATTCCTGTCAATTGGAGGTTAAGGTAAACGGCTTCGATATTTTTGAGGGTTTGTTTACCAAACTTTCTAGTAGTAAAAATTTCATCAAACAGAGCATGAATTTCCTGGTCTAACTCAGCCATTTTTTGGAAACTGGGACTAGCTTGATGAAATATTTCTGTGGCAAAAGTTCGCGTCTGTTCAACAAAGTTATTCAGTTCTGTGCGCTTTCTCTTAATCTGTTTGAGTAGCGATTGGTGTTCTTTTTCGAGAAACTCTAAGCGGATATGTAATTGGGAAAGGGCTAGTGGAGTTGTTTGAGTTGAGTGAGATGGAGGTGGGGTTTTTCGAGGCATAGAAAATTTACGCTTTTTTCAAGGGGAAAAAAACTATAACGACAATTTACACCTCAATGATGATACACGAATTTTCACTAGGGGCAATTCATGAATTGCCCCTACAGGGTGTAGTTTTGCGTAAGGGACTGACAAATAAAAAAATATCCAATTAACTCTTGTGGGGTGGGCTTCTAGCCCGCCCTATGGATTGGGCGGGCTAGAAGCCCACCCCACAATATTGGATAATTTATTTCTTGGAGTTGTGTAAGTCCTATTTTTTAGCGATCGCATTCTTGATTATACTAGTGATATTTTTAGTTCAAAAGTACTATAAATTTTCTGCTCAAGTTTTGGGTGGGTGCTGACATCAATCGCCGCAAAGGTTTTGACTTTTGCACTCCTGACTAGTACAACACGGCGGAAATAAACCAATCATTCCAAATCAACGAAACCCTTATGCTGTATTCATTTTTAATTTTTAATTTTTAATTCCGCCTTGCGGTACTACTCTCAACTCTCAAAATGAAAATATCGATCACAAACTCTGTACCTTTCCCTGGTGCGGAAAAACAGGTTAAATGGCCTCCATGCTGGTTCACCACAATCGAGTAGCTAATCCATAATCCCAAACCTGTGCCACTGCCCACAGGCTTAGTGGTAAAAAAAGGATTAAATATTCTCTTGAGTATCGATTCACTCATCCCTAGACCATTGTCAGCGATGCGAATCAGCACTCTATTATCATCCTTCATTTCAGTGCGAATCCGAATTGTCGGGAGCGAAAGTTTGGAAAATGTCTGACTTGCTATTTCCCAGTTACTAGTCCCCATTTCCAAAGCATCAATTGCATTACTCAAAATATTCATAAATACCTGATTGATCGCACCAACATAGCAGTTAACCAAAGGTAGTTGACCATATTCCTTAATCACCACAATCTCTGGATGATTCCCATTAGCTTGGAGTCGGTGTTGTAAAATTAACAGAGTGCTATCAATGCCGGAGTGAATGTCTACTGGTTTAATTTCCGCTTCATCTAAGCGCGAGAAGTTACGCAGTGAGTCCACAATATGTTTAATCCGGTCGGCTCCAGCTTGCATCGAGTTGAATAGTTTAGGTAAATCTTCCATCAAAAACGGTAAATCAATAGACTCTGTTGTAGTTTGGATTGCCTGCACTGGAGTAGGATAATGTTCTTGATAGGTTTTGATGAGTTTTAATAGAGACTGCACATAAGTTTCTGTATGAAACAGGTTGCCATAAATGAAGTTTGTCGGATTGTTAATTTCGTGAGCAACTCCTGCAACCATTTGTCCCAAAGACGACATTTTTTCTGCTTGAATTAGTTGAGCTTGAGTTTGTTGAAGATAGTCTAAGGCATGGGTTAGTTCAGAATTTTGGTTTTCTATTGTGAGGATATTACCGTAGGAACGGAGGGAAGAAATTACAACTGTAATCAGCTTTTGGCGGGTCAGTTCTGTCTTCAGCCGATAGTCGTTAATGTCGTAGTTTAGAATAACTGAGGCTTCCGGTGCTTCTCCAGGTTGACCTGTACGTAAAGTAATTCGGACTTGATGGTTCTGCAATTCCGATCGAATATACTGAACCACCTGCAATCCAGCATCATGTGTTTCCATAACGACATCCAGCAAAATTAACGCTGTGTCTGGATGTGCCTGGATTAAGTGCTTTGCTTGGGCACCAGAATGAGCATGGAGAAACATTAGAGGTTTACTTCCAAAGGTGCAATCTTGCAGTGCCAGGATTGTGGCTCGATGGACTGATACATCGTCATCCACGATCAATACTTTCCAAACTACTACAGCCTCTGGTGGAGCGTTTGGAACGACTTGGGAGACAGGATCATCTTCATTGGTTGGTCGGCTGCGATCGTCATCTGCCAAGATAAACCTATCCTCGTCGTCCGCAAAGACGAACAGAGCATCAGTGGCTGATTTGGGAACTATTTGATCTTCGTTGGACATACTCGCTCATCCCTAATTCTGGCGTTGATGGAGTGATCTGTGGCTCAAGTGGAAGGGTTACTATAAATAGAGTTCCCATCCCAGCTTTGCTTTGCACATTGATCGTTCCCCGCAATTTTTGGGTGACAAGATTGTAGACAATATGTAGTCCTAGCCCTGTCCCACCGCGATGTCTTGCTGTGGTGAAGAAGGGTTCAAAAATACGGCTCAGATGTTCTTCAGGAATACCACAGCCATCATCACGGTACTGAACGATCGCCTGATTAGCTTGCTGCGAAACCTGAAAGTGCATTTCCCCAGTTTCTTCGGGCTGATATGCGTGCATGAGAGAGTTCATCACCAAATTGGTAGCAACTTGTGCCAATGCTCCTGGATAAGTGGTGATGCTTACAGTATCATCGCCAGTTATAGTTACCGTATGTAGTGTTTGTCTTAAGTTTGGTGCCAAACTAAAAAGCGTTTCTTCCAGATAAAGTTTGACTTTAATAGTGCGTTGCTCCAGGTTGGTTTGATCGACAGCAACCTGTTTAAAACTTTGCACTAACTCTGCGGCAGTATTAAGGTTTGTCAAAATAATGTCTCCACATTCTTTAGCAATGTTCAAGTAGTTGGTCAAATCAGCCCGTTTAAGCTGTCCCTGCTCAACTGTGGTGATGAGAGTGGTAGTTTTATCAACCAGGGTCGATATCAGTGTGATGCTAGTTCCAACAGGGGTGTTGACTTCATGAGCAACCCCTGCTACTAAACTACCTAAAGCAGCCATTTTTTTAGATTCTACGAGTTGATCTTGAGTCGTTTTGAGTTCTTCCAAAGCTTGGGAAAGTTGTTGAGTGCGATCGCTAACTTTCTGTTCGAGAGTATTGTAGAGATTAGCGTTTTCAATCGAAATGGCAGCTTGGGATGATAGAAGCTTGACAATTTCTAAACGGTCTGGTGAAAATGCTTCCGTAGCCAGGTTATTTTCCAGATACAAAATTCCCAGCAGTTTACCCTGATGCACGATGGGATTACACAATAGACTTTTGGGCTGGTGCTCTCTGATGTAAAAATCAGCCACCAAAGATGCCTCTGTTCTGGCATCAGCAATCACAAAGGATTGTAGACTGCGTTTGACAAGGTAAATTAGACTGATAGGAATATCAAAACTCTGATCAATTGGTAATGCTTGGCCAACGCTGGGTTCTTGTCCTAGTTGAGCGATCGCTTCTACTTGTAAGTCATTCTCTTGCATCAACATCAGCACACATTTGCTTGCTCCAGCATTAATCACGATCGCATCCAGCAAGCTAATGAGTAATTTGTCTAATTGAATCTCGCTAGAAAGGCTCTGGGACGCTTTCAGAATGGTGGCAAAATCTAAGGCTTCTGAGAGAGAAGTGCTGCTGGAACTAGATGTTTGCGTTGGTTGATGAATCGTTCGGGCAGGGATAGCGAGGGTTTCTAAGGGCTGGAGAGTGAATTGCTTTTGTTGCAGAATAGGTTGGAGCAATTGCGGATAACGTGTTTCTAAGTCATCGATTTTAGCTTTGGCATCCCAACGAGCGTAGCAGTAGTAGGCTTCTTGGATGTAGGTTTGAGCCACCTTTTCTTTACCCCAACTGAGGTAGAATTTGGCTGCCAACTCATTGCTAAGTGCTTCTTCGCTGAGGTAGCCGTGTTCTTTAGCTGCTGCAATGGCGCGATCGTAATCCTCTATTGCTTTGAGTTTATTTCCCATCACCCGCGCTGTTTCTGCTGCAACTAAATCATACTTGTGCTGGAAATTGGCTCCAGCCCGATCAGCCCAGTAGCCCATGAGTTTTTGGTTGCTAGCTACTTGATTTAAACAACGTTCCTGTTGATTGCTATCGCATTTAGAATACTGTGCAAGTAAGGACAAAGAGTAGTAAAAATTATGTGTGGCAACAAGTAGTAAACCAAAAGCTCCATCGACAAACTCAGTAGCTTGCTCTGCATTAATTACAGCCTGTTCATACTTTTCAAAGGTATAAAGGCTAATTGTTTTAGCTACATAAGTTGCAAATAGTGATTGATGATTATGGGTGTTATGAAAATGTAGTAGCATTTCTGTCTCATCAAAATTAATCCCAGTCAGGTGAAATTGATCGGAGGTTTGTCCGAGTAAGTTTAAAGTGAGTTGCTTCCAAATTTGGGCATAATCAAGACAATGCTTTTGTTTAAAATTTAAAAGTAAATCAATATATTTTGCTTGCGTTTTCTCAATAGAATTTAGAGGTTCTCCAATCAAGAATAAATGTGTACACTCAGCCATCATTGCATAGCTAGCGTTTTCCATATCTCCAATCTCTAGTCCACACTGCATACTTTCTCGTAACAATTTGAGTGTGTTTCGACCATGTTCCTTGCAAGCACAGATAAAAGCACCAAAGAGCATATAAATTTTGGAGCTAAGTTCTTTGGCATGGTATTGTTCTAGTAGCTGTAGAGATATCTGACCTGAATGATAAGCAGCGTCTACATCTTGGATTACAGCACACAGAAATAAGCCATAAATTCCATAGACATAAGCAGCTAATGATGAATGTCCTTCTTCAAGACAAAGATGGAGCATTGTCAGCGCCACTGATGGAAACATATCCGGTTTGACATGATGAACAGGAGGAGTAATGCTACTTAGCAACCGGAGTGCAGCTAGAGATTCAGGATTGCTCATCTCTGGAATATTGGCTAAACTTGTCAACTCTGGTAGTCGCTTTAAATAATTATCCTGCTCTACATCAGGTAATATCAATGAAATTTTTAATTGCTCTAATGCTTTTAACCCTGTTTCAATAGCTTGAACTTGCTGATCTTGGGCAATATAAATTTGTACTTTTAGCTCATAAGTTTTAATTCTGTCTAACAGATGTGTGGTTTGCTGTAATATCAAGTCTGCTAAAGTGATAGCTTGTTCAAAGTTGGTGTTTAAGTATTCTGCTTCTGCGGCTTCTTCATACAACGCTAGCGTCAGAGCATACTGATTTTGCCAGCTATCTGCTGCTAGCAATTCTATTCCTAGCGTTAAATACTGAACCGCAGCAGTGTAAGCAGTGGAAGCCTTAGCTTTCCGTCCAGCTACCAGATTTAACTGAGCTAGTTGATTGCGTTCTATCTGTTGAGTAATTAACCCCAACCCCATGTTTAATTGACTTACAATCTGAAAAATTTTCTCTTGTTGCTCACTCGCAGAAATATTATTTAACAGTAGCCGCCCCAGCTTTAAGTGAGTAGTTTGTTTCTCATCTTCAGGGATCAGAAAATAAGCAGCTTGTTGGACGCGATCGTGCAAAAACTTATAAGTAACTGCTTGTGAGCTTTGTTGAGCAATTGTTTGACTTTCTTCACCCGCATATACCTTATAAACTTCAGTTTGAGGTAAGATTAATCCCTCTTGTAAAGCTTTCCAGATGGCGGTTGCGGTTTCGGCTTCTGACGTTTGGGATAGATTCTTTGAGCTTGTACCTCGCGCGATGCCTTCGGCGGGCGTAGCCATCGCTAGCGTTGCTAAGTCAAATTCGTTACCAATACACGCCGCTAATTTCAACACATCTTGCGTTGCTGTTGGCAACTTCTGCAACTGCAATGCCATGAATTCAACAACATCATCCGTGAGAGCTAAAGCTTTCACTTCTGGAATATCACACTGCCAATTTCCCCGATCAAAATTAAACTGGATCAGCCCATCTTCATGTAGTGCTTTGATAAATTGCGTACTAAAAAATGGATTCCCCTTGGTCTTTTGATATACTATTTGAGTTAATGGTTGTGATACTTCTAGCGAACAACTGAAGGTATCTGCAACTAGTTGATTTAAACTTGCTGGACTCAACGGTGCTAGTGTAATAATGTTAATTGTGACTTTGGCTTTAGCAATTTCTTCTAGTGTCAACATCAAAGGATGAGCAACAGAGACTTCATTATCGCGGTAAGCTCCAATTAATAATAAATACCCTCCCTCGGAATCATCCATTAGCACCTGCATTAACTTCAAGGATGCTAAATCTGCCCACTGCAAATCATCCAAGAAAATTACTAAGGGGTGTTCTTTAGTAGTAAATACTTGGATAAACTTTTGAAAGAGCAAATTAAACCGATTTTGTGCAGAATTTCCCGATAAATTGGGTGCAGGTAGTTGTTGACCAATAATTTGTTCTAGTTCTGGAATTACCTCAATAATGACTTGCCCATTATCACCCAGCGCTGCTAGGATTTTGGTTTTCCAAGTTGATAATTGAGTATCGTTTTCACTGAGCAATTGCCCCATTAAATCTCGAAACGTCTGTACAAAAGCAGAAAAAGGAATATTCCGATTAAATTGGTCAAACTTGCCTTTGATGAAATAGCCCCGTTGTTCGACAATTGGCTTATGAACTTCGTTAATAATCGCCGTTTTACCAATACCAGAAAACCCTGCGACTAACATCAGTTCTGTCTGATGATTAGTAACGCGATCAAACGCTTCTAGCAAAGTTTTGACCTCATCTTCCCGACCATAGAGTTTTTCAGGGATAATGAAGCGATCGCTAACATCCCGTTGCCCAATGGGGAAACTTTCAATTTTGCCAGTTTCCTGGAGTTGATGCAAACAAGTTTCTAAATCATATTTCAGTCCAAATGCGCTCTGATAGCGGTCTTCGGCATTTTTCGCCATCAATTTGCTGACAATTTCTGAGAGGATTGGCGCAATTTGGGGATTAATCTCATGTACCAACGGTGGAAGTTTGGCAATATGGCAATGCACTAACTCCATCGGATCGTTTGATTGGAACGGTAATTGTCCTGTCAGTAACTCGTAAAAAGTTACGCCTAGAGAATAGAAATCAGTGCGGTAGTCTATGCCGCGATTCATGCGTCCAGTTTGTTCCGGCGATAAATAGCCGAGTGTCCCTTCCAACACATTGGGACTCTTCAGGGTTTGGGTTTCCCGTGGAAGCACAGATGCAATACTAAAGTCAATGAGTTTGACATCGCGAGTTTCTGGATTGATGAGAATATTGGCAGGTTTAATATCTTTGTGAATAATGCGATGACGAATGAGAACATCTAATATATTGCAGAGAGCGATCGCTAAGTGCAAAAATTCCATCAAGGTTGGTACAGTTCCCAATTGCTTCAGGGAAATTCCCCCAAAGTCTTCCATTACCAACGCATAGCCATTTTGGTACGTTTCCAAACTGTAAGTTTGAATGATTCCAGGGACGTTGAGATTTTTGGCTATGGTGTACTGATTGCAAAACGATAACAGTTCCGTAAAGTTCGGATAAGGATTTTTCAGCAACTTGATGACTACAGGCTGTTGATTTTGCTCTTTATATCCGCGATAAACTAGGGTTCTTGAACCGTTGTAGAGTTCTTCGCTAACATGATATCCGCTCATGCTGACTTTGCTACTAGCCATAATGCTGAATCCTTGAGGTTTCAACTTTAGTGTTCCCAGATGAACTCCCAATACTGTTCGGTTAAGACAAGAGACGTGATTCATCGCCGCCAATATTGTAGAGACGGCGATTTATCGCGTCTTCATGATGATTTATCGCTAAAACCATTTCAATTGATGATTGCAACACATCCTTGGGTAAAGACGCGATGAATCGCGTCTCTACAAATGGTCTATTATGAACTCCGGTAATTCACGGCATTCCTCTTGAAGCTTCCTTTAGCGTGTTTATATTTGCACTTTTCTGTATAGCTTGACAATTCATCTCCAATTAAAATAGGTGCATACTTCAACCAGTAGAGTTAGAGATAAAAAATGCAAGATATAGGATTCCTATTTGATTTTTGAATAAAACTCAGCTTTATTCCTTCTTCCCTGTTCCCTTTCTCTACGAGTCATTCAGGAATCAAATCGGATTTCTATATGAATTTCAAGGTAAACACCCTAGAGCACAATATTTTTCGTAAAGCTTGAAAAAACTTTTAATTTGGATAAAAATATGGTAAAGATAAGTTTGAAAGAACATCAAGTTTATGGATATTTACCAGTGGAAAAAAAGCTGGGTATTCTTGTTGTAGATGACCATCAATTAATTTTGACTGGTACTCTCGATGTATTAGGTCGAGAGTATCCTGAAGCGGCTATTCTTAAGGCTCAGACGGCAAAAGAGACACTTTCTCAACTTCAATTTCACCAGTTTGACCTAATTATGATGGATTTATCAATTCCCAATCAGCAAGGGGATACAGCAGAAATTGATACGGGAATTAAGCTGTTGCAAACTTTACTAAAAGAATATGCCCATCAGAATTTCATGGTGCAAACTAGTTATGTGAAGGCGTTAATCCGGATCAAACATGAGATTGATAATCATCAAGGTGGGTTTGCGATCGCAGATAAAGGATTACCCGAAGATGAAATGCTAATGCGGGTTAATTTGGCCCTTCATGGTGCAACTCACACAAAAGACATCAAAACAGGAATTGAACTCAAACCGGAATGGTTGGAGGTGTTGCGGTTGGCTTTTGAAGAGAGTTTGACAGATAAGGCGATCGCTGAACGAATGTATAAATCAGAACGAGCAGTGCGAACTTACTGGACAAAGATTCAGGATGTTTTGGGGGTATATCCTGAAGACTGCAAGCAAGGTGGTAAGAATATGCGAATCCAAACCAGAGTTCGTTCCCGTGAAGAAGGTTTAATTGATTAATACGGGGAAAATTAATGCGGAAAAAAACTAGATGAGAAGGAGAATCTGGAATCGCATTTACCAAGAATTTGGATTGTGGTATCTTGCTGCACCTCCGGGAATACTGGTGTTAGTGTTGGTGATCTTGATCCGAATGACTGGAGGAATGCAATCTTTAGAATGGATGTTCCTCGATATGATGTTACGTCTGCGTCCCACAGAAAAACTTGATGAACGTGTAGTAATTGTGGGGATAGACGAAAAAGATATTGAATGGGTTAAGCAATATCCAGTTCCAGATAAAAAGATTGCAGAGTTACTCACCAAGCTAGAAACCTATAAACCGCTAGCAATTGGGTTGGATATATTCAAAAATGTTCCCGTTGAACCTGGTGGCGAACAACTAGCAAAGGTATTGCGCTCAAATTCTAATATTATTGGGATTGAAAAAATTTTACCGCCCGGAGAAATTTCACCACCCCAAACTTTGCCACGCGAACAAGTTGGATTTGTCGATTTACCTAATGATGTAGATGGCAAAAATCGTCGCTATTTATTGTATACATCAAATCCTCATAATACCAATGAAGAAAAATATTCTTTAACATTGCGGTTAGTTACTAAGTATTTAAACGCGCAAGGAATTCAGTTAGAAACGGGAAAAAATGACCCGAACACAATCATGATTCGTGGGATTGAATTACCCCGAATCACCAGGCATTTTGGCGGATACGTTAGGGTTGATGATGGCGGATTGGCAATTTTAATGAACTTTCGCAACAACGATCAACCTTTTAATGTTGTGACGCTGCGTGATGTTCTCAATGATAAAGTTGATCCAAAATTATTGCGCGATCGCATCGTGTTAGTTGGCAACCGCAATATCAGCACAGGTGATATGCTTTATACATCTGCTGTGCCTAATTTTAAATTAAGCGGTCAAATTTATGGTATAGACTATCACGCCCATGTCATCAGTCAAATCCTCAGTACTGTAATTGATGGTCGCCCAATGTTGCACAGTTGGGGAGATATTGCAGAGTACGCCTGGATATTTACCTGGGGTTTTTTACCCATCGTTATTGGACGGCTTACCCAATCTATTTGGAAAAATCTACTCAGTGTGGGTTTAGCGGGATTGTGTCTGTTTAGCTGCGGGTATATGATGCTGTGGGTGTGGGGGATATGGATTCCTGTAGCACCCCTGATATTAGCCGTGAATGGCGTTGGCTTGAGTGCTTTTGCATTTTACCAGCACGACAAATTCTTGCGATCGCAAATTAACGAACGTCAAAACACAATTCAACGCACTTTTACCGTAATTCATAATGGCCCTCTGCAAACCCTTGCTTATGGATTAAGGCACATGCGTGCTAAAGATTTACCCTATGAAAAACTCCTGGCACAATTTGAAAAACTCGATCGAGAAATTCGAGAAATTGGGGAGTTTCTCAAACTAGAAACATTGACAAAGGAAGAAAGTTTGCGTTTAGGAAGCGGATTGATCCTCGAATTAAACCGACCGCTTCATGATTTATTATATGAAGTTTATTCAAGCACGTTAGAACGTAAAGATTTTGAATATTTTAAAACATTAAAAGTCAAAATTCGCAATTTTGACCCGATTGATGATAAATATTTAAGTATGGAACACAAACGTGAAATCTGTCTGTTTCTAGAAGAAGCGTTGTGTAACGTTGGCAAACATGCCGAAGGAGTAAAGCGTGTTCAAGCAACGGGTGTTTATGATGCAAGTCAATACAAGTTGTGTGTCAAAGATAACGGTTCTGGGATTAAATCAAAGATTGAGAATAAAGGCACAAAACATTCTAAAGTACTCGCCAGACAATTAGGAGGAGAGTTTCGCCGAGAATCACTTTCTCCTCGCGGGACAATATGCGAACTTAGTTGGAAGCTTAGGTAGGAATTTTAGATTTTAAAATCGGATTACCCCCCTTAATTCCTCCTTATAAAGGGGGGATTAAGAAAGAAAATCTAGTTCCCTCCCCTTTATAAGGGGAGGGTTAGGGTGGGGTAAAACTGAATTCTTCTTCAAAATAATTACCAGCATTTACCATGAGTCATCAACATTTTGGATTTTGGCAAAATAGCCACAGACTTACAAGCTTGCTTGTGGGAGTGGTTTTTTTAATTAGTGCAGTCCCCGCCTATGCTGAGTTTAAACCACGCGATCGCAAACCTGCCAGTGGATATTCCCGTGCGGGTGGTTCGCGTGGATGTTTGAGTAGCGGTATTCCTCTGACGCAGCTTGCACCTCAGACATTTATTGGTAAAACTGCTTCTACCCGTCCAATGCTTGCTTGGTATATGTCAAGTTCCCAAACCGTGCGATTCCGACTCTTTGAATTTGATTCACCAACAAACGTTAAACAAATCGGCAAAGTTAAAGAAATATCAACAAAAGTTGGAATCAACAAACTAAAACTTCCCAGCGATTATCCTGAACTAACTGTAGGTAAAACATATTTCTGGCAAATCGCAATCAACTGCGAAGCGCGTCCGATTGTTAGCAATGCAGAATTTACTGTCGTAAATTTTCAATCACTAGCTAAGAACCAATTTACTAGCATCTCAGAAAGCGTAAATTATTATGCTGAAAATGAACTGTGGTATGAAGCATTTGAAGAAGCATTGCAAGCAACCACTAATGGTAAACTGAGTCAAACTGGCTCAACTTTAATTCAAGACCTTGCACAGTCTGAAATCCCCACAGGAAGCGAAGCTGATATCAAAATCATCAAACAACGCATCGAAGATATCCAGAAAATTTCCAGCGAAAAAATGTAGAGGGAGTGGGGAGAATAGAAATGGTGAAAATTCTGCGGTTTGGTGTCGCGGGATTATTAGGGTGCGTGGGAGGGTTAGCAGTTTCTATTCATCCTACTTTTGCTCAGTTAACTCCCGATAACAGCTTGGGACAAGAGCGATCGCAAGTCATCCCTTTTAATCAAAATAATGACATTATCGATGGCGGTGCGGCTCGTGGCACTAACCTATTTCACAGTTTTCAAGATTTTAACGTTGGTGTCGGTCGAGGCGTTTATTTCGCCAATCCAGAAGGGATAACAAATATCTTTTCTCGTGTTACTGGTGGTAACTCATCGAATATTTTCGGGAGATTGGGAGTATTAGGTGATGCGAATTTGTTTTTGCTAAATCCCAATGGGATTGTGTTTGGTAGAAATGCCAGTTTAGATATACAAGGTTCTTTTTTGGGGACGACAGCAAATAGCTTAATCTTTCCTAATGGGGTAGAGTTTAGCGCCACAAATCCCCAAGCACCGCCGTTATTAGCTATCAATGTACCTGTTGGCTTGCAGTTTGGTTCGCAACCTGGAAGTATTACTAGCCAAGCATTGATTCAGGATTCACGGGGAAATATTATTAGTGGTTTGAATGTTGGCTCTGGTAGCACCCTAGCACTTATGGGTGGTGAAATTACTTTGGATGGTAGTATTTTATCTACTCAAAATGGACAAGTGAAATTGGGCGCAGTCGGTGGAGATACAACCGTTGGGCTAAATGTCAATGGCTCCTCATTGGGTTTTAAATTACCAGAAAATTTCGGACGCGCACCCATCAACTTAACGAATAGTAGCTTCATCATTGCAAGTGGCAATAGTGCAATTGAACTATTTGGCGGAAAAATTGGGCTAAACGGTGGCATTCTTTTCGGTAGCAATGGTGGCTCGATTGGTGTTAATGCAAATCAACTTAGTTTGGATAACAACTCTGGAATTCAAAGCGGTACTTCTGGTGCAGCCAAGGGTGGTGATATTCAAATTCAAGCCAGCGATGCAGTAACTGTCGCTAACAGTAGTCAGATTTTATCTGCTAGTAGCGCTTCTGCTACAGGTGCGGGTGGTGATGTTACTATCAATGCCGGGAAAATCACAATTACCGGAGATGGAGATGGACAAAATAGCGGTATTATCTCTACATCTACTCGTGGTAAAGGCAATGGAGGGAACCTCACTTTAAATGCTACGGAGTCGGTTAACATCAATGGTGGCTTTGTCTCTGTTGTATCTGGAGGTGCAGGTAATGCAGGAAACTTGACAGTGCGAGCTACAGATGCTGTCAATATCACTAACCAAGCTTCTTTAGGAATCGGAAGCTTTGGTTCAGGTTCAACAGGTAATCTGCGGATTGAAACGGGTACTTTCCGAGTCCAAAATAATTTCCCAACAGGGGGAGTGACAGCACTTACATCTGGTGGTGGAAATGTCGGTTCTATTTCCATTCAGGCTCGGAATGCGGTTGAGGTAACTCAAAGCCAGATATCTACAGCTATTGTTACACCACGCGGAAGTAAAACTCAAGCAACAGCAGGGGATATTACTATTGAAACCCAGCGACTCAATCTCAAAGATGGGGGTTATGTCAGTACAGATACTTTTAGCAGTGCAAATGCAGCTAACATTTTTATTAAAGCTAGTGAATACGTAGAGATTAGCGGTTTCTCTAGCTATGTATCAAGCAGTACATTTTCTGGCTCAGGAAATGGAGGTAATGTAACGATTGAAACACCGCGAGTCACTGTCAGTCAAGGAGGACATATAGACACAACATCCACTCAAAGCAGTGGTAATGCTGGGAATATTACCATCCGCGCCAAAGATGTAGAATTCGATGGGTTTGTTTTGGTACCTAAAGAACAGTTTTTGGCTAGACTAGATCAAGCTGATGCAGAAGAGATTTTGTCCGATCCTCTAACACAAGAAATTCTGTCTCGGTTCGGGGGGACTTTTTATAGAAGTAACTTATCCTCGGATGTGTTGAGAAGTAATGCAGATGTGCGGGGTGGCACGATAACTATTGACACGGAACGGTTGCGGTTGAGTAATGGTGGAAATATATCAACCTCAGTGTTAACAGGGGGTAAGGGACAAGGGGGTAATTTAGTAGTTCGTGCCGCAGATTCTATTGATATTACTGGGGTTGGTGGAGAACTACTAGATGGCTCATTTGCAGGATCAGGTTTATTTGCAGAATTGCAAACTGGAGGTATTGGTTCTGGTGGCAGCATTGATGTTACAACAGGACGCTTAAACCTCAGCAATAACGTACAAATTTCTGCCTCTACATTTGGTCAAGGTAATGCGGGAAATATTGGGATTAATGCCAGTCAAATTGATTTACGTGCAAGTAGCAGTGTCAGAACTCAGGTTGACAGTGAAGCGAAGGGTAACGCAGGCAATATCAGCATCAAAACTCAACTATTAAATGTACAAGAAGAATCCCAAATATCATCGGGAACTCAGGGAAATGGAAACGCGGGGAATTTAACGGTAAAAGCTGATAACATTATCCTGACTGGTTCTGCAACTGGCTTACTATCATCAGTTGACGAAAGGGCTAACGGTAAAGGTGGCGATATAGATATTACTACCAATCGCCTGATTGTACGTGATGATGCTGAAATTGTCTCCGGCAGCCTCGGTACGGGTGACGCTGGAGATATTAGAATTAAGGCTAATTTTCTGGAAGTTCTTGGTAAAGGCAGTGCGATCGCTTCTTTGACAAATGCAGGTAATGGTGGTGACATCAATCTCGATATCGCTGATTTATTACTTTTGCGCGATCGCGGTTTAATTTCAACTACCGCAGGTAGAAGCCAAGCTGGTGGCGATGGCGGTAATATAAATATCAACTCTAAATTTATCGTCGCGATCCCCGAAGAAAACTCTGACATTAGGGCTAACGCCTACACTGGTTCCGGTGGAAGAGTCCAAATCAACTCGCAAGGGATCTTCGGTATCGAGTCGCGTCCACAGTCAACCGAGAAAAGCGATATTACTGCAAGTTCGGAATTAGGCGTTTCAGGTACAACAAATATTAATGCACCTGATACCACTTCCATTCAAAACAGCTTCACCGGATTATCCCCAAATGTCATTGATACTAGTACACTGATTGCTAATAGTTGCATTGTTCGCAGTTCCAAACAAGAGGGGACATTCTTCATTACTGGTTCTGGCGCTTTACGTAATAGTCCAGGGGATGGATTAATTTCAAACTATTCGACTGGTGAGGTGCGTAATCTTGAATCAACATCGCGGACTTGGAAAAAAGGCGATGCAATAGTTGAACCACAGGGGGTTTATCGACTTGCTGATGGACGCTTGATACTCAGTCGAGAATGTCAGTTCTAACAAATGATTTATTTGTTAGAAACAAGATAGGGATGAACAAGCGTAGTTTACCGCCGTAGGCATCGCTTGACACTCAAGACAATCCTTACGAGAATACTGGTCAATCTCTTATTGTTCCAACATTTTGAAGAATCGGGTAAAGTAATCTGGAAAGGTCTTAGCTGTACAGCCAGGATCTTTAATTACAATCCCTGGAACCTTTAAGCCAGTGACAGCAAAAGCCATCGCCATTCGATGATCGTGATAGGTTTCAATCGCCGCCGGGGTAATGGGGCCAGGCTCAATTTTCAGTCTATCTGCGAATTCTTCAACCTTCACTCCTAGCCGCCGCAATTCTGTAACCACAGCTTTAATCCGGTCGGTTTCTTTGTATCGAATATGTTCCACGTTACGAATGGTAATCGGTGAACTGGCAAAAGGTGCGATCGCAGCTAATGTTTGCACCAAATCCGATATATCATTCATATCAATGTCGATGCCTTGCAATTGCTTCGGTCCTGTCACTTCAGTGTAATCATCGGAATCCTTAATTTGGCAACCCATCTGCTCTAAAACATTCAGCCACAGAATATCACCCTGACAGGATTGTTTGGTCAAATGTTTGACGCGCACCCGTCCCCCCGTGACGGCGGCGGCGGCGAAAAAGTAAGAGGCATTTGACGCATCGGGTTCTATTGTGTAATGTCGAGCTTGGTAACGTTGACCCGCTTTGATCTGAAATTGATTCTCGCCAATCTGAATAACCTCCACGCCAAAATCTGCCATTAGGCTACAGGTCATTTTGATATAAGACTGAGAAACCAGCGTACCCTCAACTTCAAAAATCGTATCCTGTTGAGCGTAAGGCGCAATCATCAGCAATGCCGAAAGTTGCTGACTAGTTTGGTTGGCTTTCAAGCGAAAATTTCCGCCAGCGAATTGCTGACTATAGAGGGTGTAGGGCATAAACCCGGAGTTTTCCTCAAAGTTAACGGTTGCTCCACCCGTTTGCAGCACCGTCAGCATGTCACCCATCGGTCGTTCTCGCATCCGAGGAACGCCATCTAGCCGATATTCGCCATTACCCAGTGCTACCAGCGCCGAGATAAACCGTGCTGTAGTTCCTGATAAACCCACAAATAAATCTGCCTGTTTAGCTGGGATTTCACCTCCCCTTCCTGCAACCTGAATCTGAGCCAAATGAGGATTCAAGGTAATAGGAATGCCTAATTGCTCTACGCATTTGGCAAAATACTCGCTGTCTTCACTAAATAAGGCATTTTCTAAAATGGAGTCACCTTGCGCCAAAGCAGCGACAAGCAGCGCCCGATTGGTAAGACTTTTGGAACCAGGAATTTCTACCGTGGCATCCACTGGCCGATTTAGAGCAGGAATTGCAATGGTATCCACGTTAAACCTCTAAGTAGGCGGTTAGCTACAACTTTATATATTGCCATATTGTGAGCAAAAGGGGTGCTTCTTCTTCCTTCCCTAAAAGGATGTTTGAAAAGTTGTAGCCGTATAATTTACTACTACAAAATCTAAGTCCACCTGCGTGGACTAGCAGAAAATAGAGTTTTATAACCCGCGTAGGCGGGTTTTGTATGTGTAGCCGCGACTTCTAGTCGCAGAGGCAAGTAATAATTTAGACTTTTCAAACAACCTCTAATAGCGCACGGCATGAAGAGTGCTGAGTATGGTAGCTAACGCTCAGTACCCTAACTAGCTATATCCGTGACATACTCACGCTTCTTGAGTACAGGTAAGCGTGAGCTTCTCAGAGACTCTTCATAAAGACATTATCTGAGCTTTTAAGGCGTGTGTCCCACGCGCTCTTATATTCAAGCTTGCATTCAGATCCCTGGACAAACTGGCATTACAATTACGGCAATTGTGCATTCTTTGGGATAGAGGCTTCAAAACTTTTTGACCGCAGCTAGAACACTCTTGCGAAGTACCGTTTGGGTTTACAGCAACCACTTTTAGCCCAGCATTTTCGGCTTTGACTGTTAGTATCGAAATAAATTGACCCCATCCAGCGTCATTGACACTTTTAGCCAATCGTGTTTTAGCCAGTCCTTTGATATTCAGTTTTTCTACTGCGACAACATCATACTTTTTGAGTAGGTTATTAGCAGTTTTGAAATGAAAGTCTTTTCGAGTATTGGCTACTTTTTTGTGTTGTTTACTTAATTTTATAATTGCTTTTTTACGACGGTTAGAATCCTTTTTTCTTCGATTTACACGACGCTGTGCTGATTTTAATTTACGTTCAGCTCTCCGTAAAAACTTAGGCGCTGCTATCCTATCGTCATCTGAAGTAACGATAAAATCTATGAGTCCTACGTCAATACCAACAATATTATTAGCATCAAAATCAGGCTTGATTGTTGGAACTGTCTTATCTTCTAAACTCAAACTCACATAGTAGCCATCTACTTTTTTGGTTACAGATACAGTTTTGATATCAAACCCGTATGGGATTTGACGATGAACAATTACTTTTACATCGCCTATTTTTGACAATGTTATTTTATTCTTTTGAAAATGCTCCTTTTTGAATTGTGGATAGGTAAAAGTTTTATACTGTCCTTTACCTTTGAATCTCGGTTTGCCACTACGCTTATCATTAGCATCACCTTTTAGCCATCGGTCAAAAGCTATCTCAACTTTTTTAGGTACTTCTTGCAACACCTGAGAGTGGATGTCTTTGTACCAGGGACGGTCTTTTTTAAGTTTGGTTAGCGTTGCTTGTTGGCTAAATCTATTAGGCTTATTTTTTAGTTCTGGGATATGGCAAACAACAAGTGAGCATCTATCTACAAAGCAACGATTTTGCTCATACCAATCAAACCTTTGAGCAAGCTGATAATTATACTGGCAACGCAGCATATCTAATGTTTTATCGATTTTTTCTGCTTGTTCTTTCGTTGGTTTTAATCGGTACTGATATGATGTTTTCACCTTCTCAGGCTAATTGGTGTTACTCTTTTAGTATACACTGATTTAGATATAGTTGTAGAAAATATGAAAAAAGATTTTGTTTCAAAAGGTAGGTCAGTTAGTGACTTGAAAGTTCATTTAGTATTGGTCACTAAATATCGGCGCAAAGCCTTCACTTCAGTTATGCTGAGTAGACTAAATGCTGTAATGGAAGAATTGCTAGAAAAGTGGGATTGTAAGCTGGTAGAGTTTAATGGTGAGGAGGATCATGTCCATTTGCTTTTTCAATATCATCCAGATGTCGAATTGAGCAAATTAGTAAATAATTTGAAGTCTGTATCATCTAGAAAACTCCGCCAAGAATTTGCAGAACATCTAGAAAGCTTCTGTTCGTTAGACGTATTTTGGAGTGGATCGTATTTTGTAGCTAGTTGTGGTGGTGTTACAGTCTCTACACTCAGAAAATATATTGAAGCACAAGAATCACCCACAGAATCAACTTAGAAATTGTTTGTTTCCTCCATGTCTTCTTCCCGCGCTATCGCATTGGTCACAAGACAGTCGTCAACTCGCTCGCATTCATCCCACACTCCGTCTAGTGAGATGTGGGACTTCTGCTGAAATTAGTTAAATAAGAAAGATTCTTAATTGTTGCACGAAATTTACTGTAAGAAAAGTAACCGTGTATCAAGTCACTTGTCATGCTGCTAAATCCTAAACTATCCACTTCTTTGTAATTATTTTTACTGCCAATTTAATTGTTCAGTGTTTATGCTGTTATCTCTTGCCTAACTTGTCTCTTCCCAATACCCAATAGTTCGTAGTTGAGTGCAAAATCTGATCTTGCTTTTGGGAATACTCTATTTATTCACCTGACTAATCTAGAACCCAGGATTATCAATATGAAATGGATTAAACCATCTCTATATTTTGTAGCCTTTTCTTTACCTTTGTGTTTGCTTTCTGCTTTAACAGCGCAGGTACAGGCTCAGTCGTACCATTTGAATAAAACTTGGCAAATTAGTCAGACATTTAAGCCACCACAACGGGGAAAACCTCCTGCAAGTGCTGGTGGTTCTACCCGTGGTAACTCTTGCCTAAAAGGGAAAAAACTAATCACTCCCTTACTGCCTCCAGATAAATTAGGGCTGACATTTGCTCAACGTCCAACATTTTTCTGGTATGTACCTCCCTCTCAAGTCAAAACAGCCAAGTTTATACTCCTGGCTGAAGACCAGAACATATTTTATGAAACATCTTTTACACTACCGAATAAACCAGGAATTGTTAGCTTCAAACTTCCTGACAGTGCCCCGGCACTGGCTGTAGGTAAAACTTATCATTGGTATTTAACAATTGTTTGTAATACTCAAGACTCTAGTACAAATCCCACTGTAGATGGTTGGGTGGAACGCACTCAACCAGAATTAGGTTTGTCGGAGGCCTTAGCAAAGGCAAATTTGCATAAGTTACCCACCATCTATGCAGAAGCGGGGATTTGGCATGAAGCGCTGACTAGTTTGGTGCAGCTACGCCAGACTGAACCGAATAATTTTAAGGCGAGGCTGGATTGGAGACAATTTTTCAAGTCAGTTGGTTTGAGTGCGATCGCTTCAGAACCATTGCTCGATTGTTGCACATCAAGGAAAGAAGGGCATGGGGAATTGGGCATTGGGCATCAGGCCGAGGGAGAATTCCCAACCCCTAACAGACGCGATTTATCGCGTCTCTCATAAATATTATGTGGGCAAAGCTGAAACCGCAAATCTGGCAATGGCGTGGTGTTTTACTTGCTGTTCCCAATATTACAGTTCTGGTGATTGCAATACGCTTGACTGGATTACTGCAATTGTTGGAATTGGCAGCACTGGATCAATTTTTTCTTCTCCGTCCACGAGAGTCGGCTGATACCCGCATCGTCATAGTTGAGATTAATGAAGCAGATATCCGCAAGCAGGGTCAATGGCCTATGTCTGATGGAAATCTTGCCAGTTTGTTAGAGAAAATCAAACAGCAGCAACCCAGAGCAATCGGTTTAGATATTTATCGTGATTTACCCGTCCATCCAGGTCATCAAGACTTGCTTAAAGTATTTAAGTCTACTCCCAATTTGATTGGAGTCCAAAAAGTCTCTGATACTGTTGATAGTTCGCCGGTTGATTCGTCTCCAGAACTAAAGCAACTTAATCAAGTTGGGTCGAACGATTTACCTATAGATGGAGATAGCAAAATTCGGCGAGCATTATTGTACGCAAATTTAAATAATGACGAGGTTATCGAAAGCTTTGGGTTAAAGCTGGCATTGTTGTACTTGAAACCTGAAGGTATTACAGCCAAACCATCACCAACTAACTCTAATTACTTGCAGTTAAATCGTGGTGTTTTCCCGATTTTTGAAGCTAATGATGGTGGTTATATCCGAGCAGATGCGGGGAGTTATCAAGTGCTGTTGAACTATCGAGGACAGATACAACAGTTTACTAAAGTCTCTCTTAGCGAAGTCCAAGAAAACCGCATCCCACCAGACTTAATGCGAGACAAAGTGGTATTAATTGGTGCTACCGCCGAGAGTTTGAAGGATCTATTCTATACACCTTACAGCAGCAATGTATTAACTAACCCGGAACGGATGGCAGGTGTAACAATTCATGCTAATTTGATTAGTCAAATTTTAAGTTCGGCAATGAATGGTCGTTCGTTGATCAAGTGTTTACCTGAGCCGCTAGAATGGCTATCAATTTTAATTTGGTCAATTATTGGTGCTAGCTTGTGTTGGCTACAACGCCACAGTAGCAACCAAAAAAACCTCATAACTATTAGTGTTTTTCTGGTATGTGGCGGTTTAATTGGTGGTAGTTTTCTAGCATTTTTGGCTGGTTGGTGGATTCCTGTTGTACCTTCATTGCTGGCATTTGCAGGTTCTGCGATCGCACTTACTCAGTATATTGCCCAAAGCGCTACCGAGATGCGGAAAACCCTCGGACGCTATCTAACTGATGAAATCGTCGCCAATATCCTCGAAACTCCTTCTGGGTTAAAGCTAGGGGGAGAACGAAGAAAAGTTACGGTTCTTGTGTCTGACTTAAGAGGATTTTCGGCTATTTCTGAACAATTACCACCCGAAGAAGTAGTAAAGATTTTGAATCTTTATCTGGGAGCAATGACGGATGTAATTAACCAGTATAAAGGCACAATTAATGAGTTTATGGGTGATGGAATTTTTGTGATATTTGGTGCGCCAATTAGTCGCAAAGATGATTCCCAACGAGCGATCGCCTGTGCTATTGCCATGCAATTGGCAATGCAGCAAGTGAACAAACAAAATCAGCAAATGAATTTCCCAATCCTTGAAATGGGAATTGGAATTAATACAGGCGAGGCCGTGGCGGGAAATGTTGGTTCTCAAAAACGTGCTCAATATACAGTTATTGGCAGTCATGTTAATTTGGCTGCCCGAATTGAGTCTTATACTGTGGGAGGACAGATTTTAATTTCTGAAAATACCTGTAATGATGCTAATATTGACCTTCAAATTGCTGGGCAACTACAAATAGAACCCAAGGGGATAAAACACCCTGTGACAATTTGTGAAATTCGTGGCATTGGTGGTAAATATAATTTATTCTTGCCTCAATATGATGAAGAAATGTTCATTCTCAATCAAGAAGTTCCTGTGGAATATAGTATTTTGCAGGGAAAACATACAGTGGGAACAGTATTTCTAGGGGCATTAATTAGCCTCTCAGAAAAAAGGGCACAATTGCGAGCACCACATTCTTTAGAACTCTTGAGTAATCTCAAACTCAAGCTATTGATGGAAACAGACATGGCTACAGAAGAACATATCTATGCCAAGGTGATCCAACAATCTAATGTTGATGAGCATCTTTTTCTGCTTCGATTTACATCTGTTCCCTCAAAAGCGATGTCTGACGACAAGCCGCTAGGCATCTACGCAATTCTCAATACACTCCGTCAGCCTGGGTGAGATTAGGACACCAATATTGAATTGAAATGGTAACGAAAGGAGGTGTACGTAAATAGGGTAAACCAAAAAAGTAGGTAGTTCGGATTTTTTGAAAACAGTAACAATTGTTGCTGATAGAATCAGGCGATCGCAGTAAGATTTTGGACTTAAGCCTGAGCCAACTCCAATAACTCCTAACTCTGACCGAATAATTAATAATTCCTAATTTATGGTATAGAGCAACTAATTTGAGTTCTGGAGATAAAAATATGATTTTTTCTAAAACTGAGATTACATTACATCCCAAGGACAAATGACGAACATAAACAACTTTCAACGACTAGTAGAACTTGCAAACGATCATGGAATTATTTGCCAGCCAACACCAGAAGAATGCTTGATTGCATCTTTGCCTGGAGACGATGATTTTTTATTAGCTTTTACTTGGTCTGGTGCAGTTGAAGGAGAGCCACCAGAACATGAATTAATCGCAATTAGTGTACAGGATATAGTCAAAGAAGTTACCGTTGCAGCTTGGCAGATTCCTATTTATTTATTCGGAAACGTTTTAAGGCAAGCTCAGATGCTTGTCACTGCCCACAAAGATTTTGTTAGCTAGCAGACAAGCCCTAGCTCAAAATTACTATAGCTTTTCTAGACTGAGTGAGGTACGTAAGTAAGACTAGTTACTCATTGGGCTGCTGGCACAAGTCAAGTCGCTTCGCTCCAATTAAAAATTAAAAATTATTAATTAAAAATTGGAAGACGCTCTCTACGAGACGCTACGCGAACGCGGACTCGCTAACGCTGCGCTATCAGTGGGGGCTTGTACCACAAATTAATTAATTAAAAATTATTATTCTTAATTTTTAATTAAAAAAAGGTCAAGAGGCGGCAGCCCCCATTAGACATTCCCAGCGAGAGACTTTTAAAGAGACTATCTCTAAAAGCTGGGTAAAATTACAGGAACTGTGACTTTACCCATAACTTTGTCACTTAAAGGATAAGATGGCCGTTTTTAAAGGATAAAGTGCCCGCTCCAATCAAGCTGGAATGCTTATTTTTCCGTTGCACATAATCTGCCGCGATAACTTCGTTAAGCTTCGCTAACGCACTCAAACTTTTTAAACACTCTTCCCTACTCCGTTCTGGTTTGTGGTCACTTTATGCTTTAATTTCGGCCACTTTATCCTTTAAATGACGCGATCGCAAAACTTTTCGGTCTACTGACTGTAATTAACGCAGTAGGGATGCGAATCATTTGGTTTGGTGGGGTTTTGTGACAAAATACGCTTTATCTTAACCTCTCACGAGAGCTTAGAAAGAGGAAGGAATATTAAAAAATAGTCCTTGGTCGAATTGATTTTTCAAAAAGTCTTCCAGTTCAATTTCCTCGTCATTCGGAACTTGAAACCAAGTCTCGAAGTTGTGCTTCAAGAAGTATCTAAAAGATTTCCATCTGAAAATTTGCTGCCCAATGCTTGTGATTGCGACGTTCATTGTATTTTCCTCAGGTTGTTTCAAGTATGTGATTAAGAATTGGTTAAACAAATTGGCGTTCCACAACAAGTGGATGAATTGTAGCAAGCTGTTCTTAGGCAGTTCTTGTACAGGGGAAGCAGACGGAGAGATTTTATAATTTGCTAAATCATCCTGCTTTCTCTGCAACGCCAACAAATTAATCATTGTTCAGCGCTTTCTGCACTAGCAAATGTATTGAGGAAGAGAATTATTCTGATTACAAGGATCTAACCTCAACTGATTCAAGACCTGCTGTAATTCCACTTCTGATATATACTTCTCCTTAAGCGAGCCGAAGTACAACAGTGCAGTTTCATAGCAGGCGACAGTTATGTTAGTGCGCTCCTCTGAACTTAGTGCTGCCACTATTTTAACTGTCTCATCCACATGCTTTACGTCACTACCTAAACAACTGTGCATTCGCAGGCAGCGAGTAGCATAGGTATTAGGTGGTAGTATCGCTTCCACCTGTTGGATATGCTCTGCTTTGATATTCATTGCTAGACGTTCCATCGTATAGCAATACCCAACGCAAGCAATTGGATCTGCTGCTTGTACGCTCTGAGTGAAGAAACTCAGCAAAGCCATAGCAGTCGGAGGGAGGAGTGCTTTGACTACAGCTTCCGCCTCATATCCCATCGATTGAATATCAAGCAAGGCGAGGCGATCGTGACCTTGCTCTTCACGAGCTTTTTGTGCTGCCCACTGTGCCAAACTCCAGCGTCCCAATCTAGCAAAGCGCCCAGCTGCTTCTTCCATTAATAGCCCAGTAGAGTGAGTTAAATGGTAGGAAGCGGCAAGTTGCCAGATCCAATGGGAGGGAGTTAAGGCAGGTGGCTTGCAGTTTGGTAATGTATCTTTGGCAGCAGATACTATAGCTCTATCTAGAAGCTTGCGAGTCTCAGATATAGTGTCCCTGTTAAATATCAGTTGGATAAAGGGATTACTACTCTTTAGACTTAATTGGTTACTTTTGTTAGGTTTGTCGATGTTAGTTGAACGGAATAATAGATTCATGGCAAATTTCTTTCCTGGGTTGTTTCTACCCATTCACGAATAAGGTTGTGGAGGATAAAGCGTTGCATAACCTCTCTTTGAGCACAAAGAACTTTAAATTGTATCTTCAGGGAGGAGGGAATGTATGCCTTGATATGCGTGATATTGTCTCGGTCTTCATCTAAGGTGTTAGTCATGAAAGAAGAAGTTGGGCCATCAGCCTTTACCCATTCGCTGATTAATACTTCCAAGACTTCACTCATCTTTAATCCATATTGTGCACAGAGCGCTTTAAACCGAAACTTAAGCGCTTTCGGCATACTACCTTTAATCACCGTATATGACTCTTGCTCCTCCTTATACATCCAGGTTAAAAAAAACGAAAGTTCAAAAGTCCTTTGTGATCTAGGGTAAGTTTTCTAAAAATTTTCACCAGTAAAGACTAGTGAAGTTAAGAAAAAAGTTATTTAGTAGTGACAACACTGCACGCATTTTAAGAAAATTCCAGAAAATAAAATATACAATTATGATAATGACAATCATTATGCCAAGGTGGGGGAGATTGCCGTTGATACTCGCCTTTTTGTAGTAAATTTAATGATGATTTGATTTTTGGGTAGATAGAGGTGTCAATACAATTAACGGATTCACTGAAAAAGTTGTTGAAGGAAACCGCACAGCAACTAAAAGGTGCGGACAAACGTAAATTTATAGCACAAACAGTTGTGGCATTAGGACATGGGGGACAGTCTCTAGCGGAGCGAGAGTTAGGATGGAATCGTGTAACTATTAGTAAAGGAATTAAAGAATTAACCACTAATATCACTTGCGTAGATAATTATCGGAGTAGAGGACGTTATAAAGCAGAAGCAAAACTGCCAAATCTTTTAGAAGATATCAAAAAAATTGCCGATTTACAAAGCCAAATAGACCCAAGTTGTAAAAGCAAAAAACTGTATACACCTCTTTCTGCTATTGAAGTAAGACAGCAGCTAATTGATAAATTTGGTTACAATGATGAAGAATTACCAACTTCGGAAACAATTCGTGTCAAGTTAAATAATTTAGGGTATTCTCTCAAGCCAATTGCCAAGATTAAAACTCAAAAAAATACCCGAAATTGAATTTTAGAGAATCATTGGAATAGAAATATTTTTGATGGCTTTAAACAGCATTATATTTTGCTAAAACTATGACCGGGAATGATAAACATCCAGTTGTTAAGTTAGTCAGTCAAACTTACTTTATGGATACATTTAACTAAAAAAGCTATGTCCTACTGCACTTTCAAGAAATATGGAGAGTAGGGAAAGAAAGTGTTTATTTCATTCGTAGCGGGTGGTGCGCTACCTGTGCGGTTGCTCTTGAGTGCAGATATTTATCTTGCATATTTTTCGCTTATTAAAATGATTATCATTTCAAATAATTGTATATTTTATTTTCTGGAAGTCTCGAATATTGAAAAAGCTAAAAAAATAGTACAAACACCAATAATTTACAATAATAGTCTGTCTTCTATCTAAAGACTGAGATATTGATTATGCTTAAGTTAAATATTAGCTAAAAATAACTTATTTTTTAGTTAAGTCAAAATAATGTAAAACACTAATTTGAAGTGTGACTGGTTATAGCTATTGAAGTTATCCTATTTTTCTTCTCTTAACTAGGCAGTTACGTTTTTAATATTTTCTTTATAATTTTCCTAAAATTCTATATCTTCACTAGTAAAAACCTGACTAAAGTAAAAAGATAGAAAGCGAAAGGACTTAGGTAACGCGAAAACCAAAAGTAATTAACGCGAAATGCTAGCTCTTTCCTTCCCAGACTTTTGCTACAAAGCAAACATACTTAGTCAATGAAACCTCAAGATGAAAGGTTGAGAAGCAACTTCCAATTTTTCTAGATTCCAAAATTCTTTTTTTGCAAATAATTATTTAGTCACTACGAGGTCAGTTGTCATGGTTCAAATTCTTGAAAATCCAGCAGTCAAGCAACCACCAATTAGTAATAGAGTTGAAAGTTTTTTGCTAGATATGTTCGATAATGTTTGCCAAACTATTGAGGAAATAGATGGAAGTAAACTTGACGAACAACGCTGGACAAGAGATGAAAGAGGCCAATGGGTACAAGGTGAAAACAGTAATGGTGCTATATATATTGACAAGTCGCTGCGGAACGGGAATGTATTTGAAAAAGTAGGTATCAACTACGTATCGATGCAGGGTGAGTTACCTCCTGGTGTGACTTTCCGAGGCTCGGATGTTGTGATGGCTGACCCAACAACTATAACGCCAGATCAAAAAGGTACTTCTTTCTTCGCTACGAGTACCAGTGTTGTCATTAATGGATCTAATCCAATGATACCGACAGCACACGTTAACTATCGCTACTTCCAATTGGGTGATGGCACTGAACCTGGTTCTTGGTGGTTTGGCGGTGGAGGTGATTTAACACCAATTTACTTATTTGAAGAAGACGCAGTTCATTTTCATCAAGTACATAAAGCAGCTTGCGATCGCCACGATCCAGAACTCTATCCACGCTTGAAAAAGTGGTGCGATCAATACTTTTATCTTCCTCATCGCAGTGAGTGTAGAGGTGTAGGTGGAATTTTCTTTGACAATTTACAACATTCCGATGTCGAAACTTTACTTTCTTTCGTAAAAACTTGTTCTGAAGCTTTCATTCCTGCTTATTTTCCGATTGTCAAACAACGCAAGGATATGGAGTTTACGGAACAGGAGAAATATTGGCAGCGCATCAGACGCGGACGTTATGCCGAATTTATTCTACTGCATGACAGAGGTGTTCGATTCGGATTGGAAAGCGGCATCGTGAGTACACAAAGTGTTCTTAATTGTATGCCTGGAGAAGCTTTTTGGAACTATAATGACCAACCCACGGCTGATAGCCAAGAAGCAAAGCTTCTAGAGGTACTGAGAAATCCCCAGGAATGGGTGTAAAGACACTCAAGAGCAGATTTGAAAACAGCAGCCGATCAAAAATGTTGGCTACCCAAATCCTAACCCTGTTTTGTTACTCTCGGAAAACAATAATCGAAGCAAGATTCCGAAACTTTGATTGAGTCAAGCTTTGAGTGTTTATTTTCTAACAGGAACTAAAATTTGTAACCAAAACCTGGAGATTAAAGTTCTGAAAGGCTTTCAGTAATTGAGTTCTCCCAAAGTGATAAAAAGAGGGCTAATACCGTTTCATATCAAGTTCGGGTGATTACTTATAATAAAATTTATCAATGTGAGTTGGGTTGTAGCTTGCTTCCCCGTAGGGGTACGGCAGTGAAACCCAACATGAACAAGGATCAAGTGTTGGGTTTCGTTCCTCAACCCAACCTACAGATGTTATAAGTATTTAACCGAACCTGATAAGCTGTTCTACATTTACATTGCATAAGCTGGGCGGGCAAGATGCCCACCCCACAAGAGTTATATTTAATTCGATTATGCACATTAGATGTTTTTTAGCTTATCACTTGAAGATTGATACAGATGGCAAGAATTGAGTGAAATGGTATAAGAATCGCCTAATTTTTACTCTTTGCATTTCTTTAGAGATAGCCTCTAAATAGGAAGTAACAAGGTGTTTATGGAAAAATTGCCGACAAGTATTTTGCTAAAAATTAACAAATTATTTCGCTGGTCTAACTCAACTGAATTCGCCAACTTCAAAACTGAAATTAGCAAGTTTTTCCAAGTTCAATGGTTGAGTTCTCTCTCCATCAAGCAGCTGCAAGAAGTTGACATTGTATTTCTGTGTATGTTTGCTAGCAGATACCTAACGTTGACGATCATTTTACTATACTTATGGAGTTCAATTCATACTAGTCCTGAATCACCAAGGACATGCTAGCCCTGAATTAGTCAGGAGAAAAATTGCTGTTTATGTTGTCAATCGTAGGATTATAAGAGCAAAAAAGTTTCTGGCGATCGCTGTCTGAAATTTAGCAGTAATCAGCCATTGATTAGCTCGTTTTTTTTAGGTCATTTAAATGAGTAACAAACACGGAGAACTGGCAATGGATAACGTTATAGGTATTGGCGACATTACCATGAACGATGTGATGCAAATGGATTCCTCCAAAGCAGTGAGTATGTTTAGGAATCGATTTGCAGCCTACAAGAAACTGTCAGATGAAATTGGAGAAGATGCAGCTTTTGAACAAATGATGTTAGCCTACCCTGGTCATCAAAAAGCGTTCATGGGTGCTTTCATTGACAATACCACCATAGCCAAAGGCTTTACCGATGCAATTCCGATCTTTCGGATCATGGGCTTCAAAATGCAAGTCGTAGATATTTCCCAAGAAGGAAAAGATGCTGCACTAGAAATTCAACGAGTTTGCCCGGTTCTTTCAATTGCCAAAGAATATGGACTTGAAAGCCCTTGCCGAGTTATTTGTGAAATGGAACAAGAAGCAACCAGGAGAGCATTTCCTGGGATGAAAGCCGCGATTATTAGCAAGCAGGCAGATGGTGATTGCGTTTGTATGTTCAAGTATGAAAGACCTGCCAAAGGGTTAGAAGTAAAGCCACAAAAAACACCGAGCTTGTTCTCTCATATTCTCGATTTGATTCGCTTGACTCCTAAAATCTTGCAGATTGGGATGAATCTTTTAAAAACGTCTCTTTCTAAAGGATCGTAACTTTTATGCATGGCATTGTTCAAGACCTCAAGCATTTGATTGCAGGTGAAGTCAGCAACGCTTCAGAAATTTTGACAGAAGTTTCCGAAGATTTTGGTGGTATATTCCAAAAGTCTCCTCAAGTTGTTGTCACTCCTCAAAACGCTAACGATATTGCCCAAACTGTTAAATATGCCGCTCAAAAAGGATTAGTAGTTTCTTCACGCGCTGCGGGACATTCGTTAGGTGGTCAGTCTTTAAACCAAGATGGAATCGTTTTAAATATGAGAAATCTCGATAAAATTCGAGATATCCAAAAAGACCAACTGTGGTTTAAAGCTGATGCAGGAACTTCTTGGAATCAAGTAATTGATGCTTGTATTCCTGATGGTTTAGTTCCTCCCGTATTAACCAATTATTTTGGTGTTTCTGTAGGAGGAACTCATTCTGCGGGTGGTATAGGTGCAGCCTCTTTTCGTTACGGAAATCAAGCTGATAATTGTCTTGGTGTAGAAGTCGTAACAGCAGAAGGCGATATTCTCTGGTGTACGCCTGAAGAAAACAGCGAACTTTTTAATCACGTACTTTGCGGTTATGGTCAGTTTGGAATTATTACCCAAGTTCAGCACAAACTCAAAGTTTACCCTTCCCAAACCCGCACGTATTTACTTTTCTATGACAATCTAGATGCTCTTTTGGATGACAAACGGGTTTTAGTAACCGAACAAAGGGTGGATCATCTTGTATCTTTCCCAGTTCCCTGTTTGCAAGGAGTATCCAGAGCAACAGGAATAATGCAACCTTTGATTCAATGGTTTTACACGTTGCGGATTACTGTTGAAGCAAATTCTCTTGAGGCTATTAATGACAAAGAAATCCTTGCAGGCTTAAATTTTTACCGTCATATCCATACTGAAGACCTGGGATTTGCACAATTCATCGAACCGATGATTCAAGTAGATAGCAAAGATATCGCTCACCCTTGGATGGATGTTTTTCTTCCAGCGTCATCGGCTAAAAATTACATCGAAACGGCTCTCAAACAGTTGCCTTCTTTTCTCGATATTAGTAAAGCGCAAATGGGCTGCTTTTGCTTGGTAAACCGCAATAACAAGATGCCGATGTTTCGTTTACCGCAAGAGGAAGAACTGATTATTGGGTTTGGAATTTATCCCAGCATTCCGAAATCGCAAGTTCAACCCGTCTTAGCTGAATTGAAAAAGCTCAGTAACCTGAGTTTAGAGATGGGCGGAAAAAGATATTTAACTTGCTGGATAGATTTTACTATTCAACAGTGGCAAAGCCAATTTGGCGGTTACTGGCCAAAAGTTAATCAAATCAAAAGTAAGTACGATCCCAAAGGAATATTTAACTCTGGCTTTTTTGAGTACGAACAGATCGCACCACAAAAAAACCAACTCGTTGAGAATGTTGCTACTAAGTCTGCGATCGCAGTATAAGTCACTTCTCAATCATCTTGTTTAGAACCATCCATATTACTTGACCGAGGCTCTAGAAGAAGACAAACTTCAGAGGAGGAAACATGAATATCGCACTTGTAGGTCTTAGTCACAAAACAGCCCCGGTTGAAATTCGGGAAAAACTGAGTATTCCAGAAGAACGAATTGAAAACGCGATCGCTCAGCTGTGTAAATACTCTCACATTGAAGAAGCTGCCATTCTTAGCACTTGCAATCGTTTAGAAATTTATGTAGTTGTAAACCAGATAGATCGGGCTGCTCAACAGGTAACAGAGTTTCTTTGCGAGTACAGTAAACTGCCTTTTGCAGACTTGCAGCAATACTTGTTTACTCTGCTACAGCAAGATGCTGTTAAGCATTTGATGCAAGTTGCTTCCGGTTTGGATAGCTTGGTGTTGGGAGAAGGACAAATTCTAGCTCAAGTTAAACACACCTTCCAACTGGTTCAGCAATACAATCAGGGCGAACGCATCCTCAATCAGTTGTTCAAGCAAGCCGTTACCACTGCAAAGCGGGTGAGAACGCAAACATCAATCGGTACGGGTGCGGTTTCGGTTAGCTCTGCGGCAGTAGAATTAGCCCAAATCAAAGTAGAGAAGTTATCGGCTTGCCGAGTGACAATTGTCGGCGCTGGTAACATGGCTCGGCGACTGGTGCAACATCTAATCTCTAAAGGCGCAACTCAAATTTCAATTGTAAATCGTTCCGTCGAACGAGCTGAAGAATTGGCGAATCAATTTAGTGATGCTGGAGTGCAATATTATCCGCTTGCTGAATTGATGTCATTAGTGGCAACTGCGGATTTGGTTTTTACCAGCACTGCTTCAGTTGAACCCTTACTAGATAAAGCCAAACTCAAAGCTGCATTGCAACCCGAACAGCCTTTGATGCTGGTCGATATTTCAGTGCCTCGTAACGTTGATGCGGACGTTAATGAGTTACCTCACGTGCGAGTGTTTAATGTTGATGATTTAAAAACTGTCGTTGCCCAGAATCAAGAAAGTCGTCGGCAAATGGCAATAGAGGCGCAAGCATTAATCCAAGAGGATTTAGAAGCATTTCAAACTTGGTTGCGATCGCGAGAAACCGTTTCCATTATTAGCTGTTTACGGGACAAACTCGAAAAAATTCGCGAACAAGAGTTAGAAAAAGCTTTGTCCCGTATGGGGTCTGATTTTGCTAAAAAACATCAAGAAGCTGTCGAAGCGCTAACTTTAAGGATTATCAACAAAATTCTCCACGAACCGATGGTGCAACTGCGGACGCAGCGTGATGTAGAAGCTCAACGCCTTGTCCTCCAAGTTCTGCAAGAGTTGTTTAATCTAGATACACCAGAGGTGCAATCTAGTTTTGTTGCCCAAACATCCTCCTTATCAATAAGTACCGTAGAGATAGCAGCAAAAAATATCAATGTTGCTCAAGTGAACCGGGAACATTACAAAGTTGCTCAAATGAGACTTGAAAGTATTGAAGTTCATGCAAAAGTTGAAGAAGTTATTGCTCAAAGCGTAACTTAAGAAAATCCATGATTCTTAATAGCAATAACAGGAAGTAAGCATGTTAAAAAACTTCTGGTACGCTTGTGAGTTCAGCACCGCCGTTACTACAAAGCCCAAGCAAGTTCGGATATTAAATCAGAAATTTGTCTTTTATCGTAACGCTAAAGGACAACTGATAGCTCTCCAAGATCGGTGTCCCCATCGTGGTGCTGCCTTATCTCTCGGTTGGGTAAAAGATGATTGTATCCATTGCCCCTATCATGCCTGGAAGTTTCAAGCAGATGGGAAATGTATTAATATTCCTGCTAATCAAGTTGGAATTCCTATTCCCAAGAATGCTCGCATAGATAGCTATCCAATACAGGAAAAATACGGTTTTATCTGGCTATTTTATGGAGACTTACCAGAAGAAGAACGTCCGCCAATCCCACCCTTGCCAGAATTTGAAGACCCAAGCCTACAGAAAATTTTCTTTGAATATGAACTGAATGCTCACTACACCCGCACGCTAGAGAATGATATGGATATGTCTCACGTATCTATTATTCATTCCAAGTCCTTCGGCAATGGGTTTGCATTAGAGCAAAAAATGGAAGATTACGAGCTGAATGTAGGGGACTGGGAGGGTCACGCCAAAGTTAATGTCAGAGATTACACCAAAGCAAAAGACCTTTTCGCCTTTGTGTTTCGCCCATTGAAAGCCAATGTGAAGGTGACTCTAGGCTTTTATATGCCCAATATCACACGGTTAGTGGTTGACTTCGGTCGTGGCAAGCTGATTAATTTTACTGTCCACGTTCCTGTTGACGATCGCACCACTATTACCAAGCGAATTCAGTTCCGCAGTTTTTTAACTTTCCCTTGGGCCGATGGCATATTTCAACAAGCAGCTTACAAAGTTGTAATGGAAGATAAGGGAGTGGTTGAGTCTGAATATCCGATGGCAGTCCCCGATAAGTTGTCAGACGAAGTTCACGTTCCTTGCGATAACTTATCTCTTGCTTATCGCAAACTTCGGCAAAAATGTTTGGCGATGGGATGGGGTATGAAACCTGATCAGAACCAATCAGATAACTCGAACGGAAATTTAATGCCACCTTCTCCTGAGAAAACAGAATGGTTTGTTTCAGCCATAGTGGGCGATCGCTCATGAACAGCTTTTGTCTTATTGCTTCATGTATAACCATAGATTTTGACCCCTCTCCAAACCTCTCCCCGAAGCGGAGAGAGGCTTTGAAACCCAGTTTTAGTTTTTCTCTCGTTGTATGAAACCACCCTGCCCTCTCTGAAACGGAAAGGGAGGAGCAACGAAAAATAAAGCTTTTTACTCCCCTCTCCGTGTCGGAGAGGGGTTGGGGGAGAGGTCAAATAAGACTTGTCGAACTCACGTTAAATTTAGAGTTCGCATAACTAGGGCGGGCAAGATGCCCACCCCACAAGATTGGATTGTTGCAAATCCCAAATTCTTGAAATGACAATTATTAAATCCAGGGAGAAATGTATGGGAAATTATACGTTACTGCAAGCGGCGCGAGGTGAGGTACTCGATCGCCCTCCGGTATGGGTGATGCGCCAAGCAGGTCGCTATATGAAAGTTTATCGAGACTTGCGTCAGAAATATCCTTCGTTCCGCGATCGCTCCGAGAACCCTGATTTAGCCGTGGAAATCTCGCTGCAACCTTTCCGTGCCTTCCAACCTGATGGGGTGATCATGTTCTCAGATATCCTCACACCGTTGCCCGGTATGGGTATCTCCTTTGACATTATCGAAAGTAAAGGGCCAATATTCGAGCAGCCAATCCGCACACAAGCACAAATTGAAGCGCTGACTGACCTCGATCCCGAAGCTTCTTTACCCTTCGTGCAGCAAATCCTGAGGACGCTACGCCAAGAAGTTAATGGTCAAGCTACCGTCTTGGGCTTTGTTGGCGCTCCTTGGACACTAGCTGCCTATGCAATTGAAGGTAAAAGCTCGAAAGACTACGCCATTATCAAAAGGATGGCTTTCTGTCAACCGGCGATGCTGCATCAATTTTTAGGGAAGCTGGCAGATGCGATCGCAGTTTACGCCCGCTACCAAATTGATGCCGGCGCCCAAATCGTGCAACTGTTTGACTCTTGGGCGGGACAACTCAGCCCTGAAGATTTCCAAACGTTTTCTCTACCTTACTTGCAACGAGTCGTGCAACAGGTGAAAGCAACGCACCCGGACACACCGTTGATTTTGTATATCAACAACAGTGCTGGAATTCTTGAGTTAATGGCGCAATCGGGTGTTGATATCATCAGCGTAGACTGGACTGTGGATATGGCAGTAGCGCGGCAGCGACTCGGCGCAGATATTGGAGTCCAAGGAAATATCGATCCGTGCGTGTTGTTCGGTACTAAAGAACTGATCCGCGATCGCATTCTGGACACGATCCGTAAAGCGGGGAACCAGAAGCACATCCTCAATCTCGGTCACGGGATTTTACCGAACACTCCAGAAGAGAATGTTGCTTTCTTTTTCGAGACAGTCAAGCAGCTCAACTACGCGTCAAACAATCTCAACTAAAAGCTATGACTTCAGTGCAACCCGCTTCATCTAACATTTCCAGTCCCGTTCGCACCATCCGCATCGGTTCTCGTAAAAGCCAACTCGCACTCGTGCAAACTTACTGGGTTCGAGAACAACTCCAGCAGCGCTTTCCCGATATTTCCTTTGAAGTCCATACCATGTCCACCCAAGGCGACAACATCTTGGATGTGGCCTTAGCTAAGATTGGCGATAAGGGATTATTCACCAAAGAACTTGAATTGGGAATGCTCAATCAGGAGATTGACTTTGCGGTTCACTCTCTCAAGGATCTGCCAACCTGCTTGCCAGATGGGTTAGCGTTAGCAGCCGTAACAGAACGGGAAAACCCAGCAGATGCTTTAGTTGTGCATCAAAAGCACAAAGATAAGCAAATCGATACGCTGCCAGAAGGCACAGTTATCGGCACTTCTTCCCTGCGCCGCCTTGCCCAATTGCGTTATCACTTCCCTCATTTTACTTTTAAGGATGTGCGCGGCAACTTAAATACGCGCTTGGCAAAGTTGGATGATGGAGAGTACGATGTGCTGATTTTGGCAGCCGCAGGGTTGCAGCGATTGGGGATGAGCGATCGCATTCATCAAATTCTGCCAACCGAACTTTCTCTTTATGCTGTCGGACAGGGAGCGTTAGGGATTGAATGCCGCGCTGACGATTTGCAAGTGCTGTCAATACTCAAAGCAATCGAACACATCCCTACCCGCGATCGCGTTTTAGCCGAACGTGCCTTCTTGCGACAACTAGAAGGTGGCTGCCAAGTACCAATCGGTGTTGATACGCAGCTAGACGGAAATACACTGACATTAACAGGATTAGTCGCCAGCGTCGATGGCAAACGTCTAGTCAAAGATTCTGTTACGGGCACTGTTAGCGAAGCAGAAAATTTAGGTATTCAATTAGCTCATAAATTGCGGCAACAGGGAGCTACAGAGATTTTGACTGAAATTTTCCAGATAGTCCAGCGTAGTTAGGTAGACGCAAGTTGAATTACCCCCCTTAATCCCCCCTTAGAAAGGGGGGAAACAGCAAATCTAGTTCCCTCCCCTTTCCAAGGGGAGGGTTAGGGTGGGGTAAAACTGACACTAAAACTCAGTGAGTAAACTATTTCAGACTTGTATGTACACCGTAGCCTTTACCCATTTCTGCAAGAAGTCTATTGGCTAAGTAAAGCCTTTGATCGTTCATTTTAATACTATGTTTCCAATTCATCGCCCGCGCCGGCTGAGAAGCCATCCCCAATTGCGGCGGATGGTGCGCGAAAACGTCCTGACAACCAGTGATTTAATTTACCCGCTTTTTGCCGTACCGGGTGAGGCGATCGCTAACGAAGTCAAATCCATGCCCGGAGTTTACCAACTTTCTGTAGATAAAATCGTCGAAGAAGCCAAGGAAGTCTACGACCTCGGCATTCCAGCCATTATTTTATTTGGCATTCCTGAAGATAAGGATTCAGATGCAACGGGCGCTTGGCACGATTGCGGGATCGTTCAAAAAGCTGCTACTGCCGTTAAAGAAGCCGTACCCGACTTAATCGTGATCGTCGATACTTGCTTGTGCGAATACACTAGTCACGGTCACTGCGGCTATTTAGAAGTAGGAGATTTAACCGGGCGTGTTCTCAACGACCCAACGCTGGAATTGCTGAAAAAAACGGCAGTTTCACAAGTCAAAGCGGGTGCAGATATCATCGCGCCATCGGGAATGATGGATGGTTTCGTGCAAGCTATTCGTTCGGGTTTAGATGAAGCAGGCTACCAAGATACGCCAATATTATCTTACGCCGCCAAGTATGCCTCGGCTTATTACGGGCCTTTCCGCGATGCCGCAGACTCAACACCGCAATTTGGCGATCGCAGAACCTACCAAATGGACTCCGGTAACGGTCGTGAAGCCTTAAGAGAAATCGAACTCGACATTACCGAAGGTGCAGATATGTTAATGGTCAAGCCAGCCTTGGCCTACATGGATATTATCTGGCGCGTCAAGGAAGCAAGCAACTTACCCGTTGCTGCTTACAACGTTTCTGGGGAATACTCGATGGTTAAAGCTGCTGCCCTCAACGGTTGGATTGACGAAGAACGGGTGGTCATGGAAACATTGACTGGCTTTAAACGGGCTGGCGCTGACTTAATTCTCACCTATCATGCCAAAGATGCTGCTCGTTGGTTAGCAAAACTTGGTAATTAAACTTTAATGCATCGACCTGCACCTTTAATGCATCGACCTGCACCTTTAATGCATCGACCTGCACCTTTGATGCATCGCCCTGCACCTTTGATGCATCGCCCTGCACCTTTGATGCATCGCCCTGCACCTTTGATGCATCGCCCTGCACCTTTGATGCATCGCCCTGCACCTTTAATGCATCGACTTGCAAAAATTAACCTTCCCGTTATTAGGAAATAGGAAAAATAGGTTGATCTTATGAAGACTACTTTAACTCCTCAAGCAACTCTATCCAAATCTCTACCCCCAGTTGATGCCAAGACTAGAGTCAGTCAATTGATGCGACAGTTGCAAGACGAAATCTCTCAGGGTTTGCAACAGCTAGATGGCGGAGGCACGTTTCAAGAAGATGCATGGGAACGACCTGAAGGGGGCGGCGGCAGATCCCGCGTCATCCGCGATGGTGCAGTATTCGAGCAAGGTGGAGTTAATTTCTCTGAAGTCTGGGGTTCTCACCTGCCGCCTTCAATCTTGGCACAACGTCCTGAAGCGGAGGGACATCAGTTTTATGCCACCGGAACTTCAATGGTATTGCATCCGCGCAATCCTTATGTGCCAACTGTTCATCTCAACTACCGCTACTTTGAAGCTGGCCCGGTTTGGTGGTTTGGCGGCGGCATCGATCTAACGCCTTACTATCCATTTGCTGAAGATGCAGCCCATTTTCATTACACATTAAAGCAGGCTTGTGACGCGCACGATCCCGAATATTATTCAGTGTTTAAACCTTGGTGCGACGAGTATTTTTATCTCAAACATCGTCAAGAAATGCGGGGAATTGGCGGGATCTTTTTTGACTATCAGGACGGTCAAGGTCAGCTTTATCGAGGCCCCGATCCCAAAGGTGCAGCAGCAATCACCAGCGATCGCGTTGGCATACCAGCAACCCGCAATTGGGAAGAATTATTTGCATTCGTGCAGGATTGTGGTAAAGCTTTTTTACCTGCTTACACGCCAATTGTCAAGCGGCGGCAGTCAATGGAGTATGGCGATCGCGAACGTAATTTTCAATTATATCGGCGCGGACGCTACGTTGAATTTAATTTAGTTTACGATCGCGGCACAATTTTCGGACTGCAAACTAACGGGCGCACGGAGTCAATTTTGATGTCTTTACCTCCATTAGTGCGTTGGGAGTACGGCTATCAACCCGAACCCAACACCCCAGAAGCCGAGTTATACCAAGTATTCTTAAAGCCTCAAGATTGGGCAAGCCTGACATCGCTTTTGGTTTAACTTTTGCCGTCAAACCGTTGCTTGCCTTGGGATGTAAAAGCAATCAAACCTTCATCCCAATCTTTATCTAGATTCTGAGTTCAAAGTTAGGGACTTCTAAATACAAAATATTCAATTATTTATTGTGGGGTGGGCGTCTCGCCCGCCATATAAACTGGGCGGGCAAGATGCCCACCCCACAACAAGATGCCCACCCCACAACAAGATGCCCACCCCACAAATAGTAGTAATTTATTTCTTGGAATTCCCTTAAAGAACCTATGCTCGATCGCGTTTCTATTTCCGTTGCTTGCCTGCTTTGCGTTACTAAAGTCTTCACTGAAATTTGAAGGATTGACATGAATTTACAATCGCTCTCGAAACCTTCAAAGCAATGGACGCTGGCTGTCGTTGTCGGTGGTACCGCCCTTACAGGAATTATCGCTTTCTACGGTATTTCTCAATCAAATTCTCAATCAAAACCAACCAGCAAACCCGTTGAAGTTGTGCAAACCAGACCAAAGATTGAGGAAATTACCGCTTTAGGACGGATAGAACCAGCAACGGAAGTCATCAAAGTATCCGTACCTGCTACCTTAAGCAACGATCGCGTCGCCCAACTCCTCGTACAGCGTGGCAGTAGCGTTAAAGCAGGTCAAGCGATCGCCATTATGGATTCGCGCGATCGTTTGCAAAATGCTCTACTGGAAGCACAAGCACAAGTCAAAGTATCCCAGGCACAGTTAGCCAAGGTGCAAGCTGGCGCAAAATCTGGAGAGATTGCCGCCCAAAAAGCTGAAATCGCTCGCCTTGAACAAGAGTTAAAGGGCGAAATAGCTACTAGAGATGCCACTATCTCTCGCTGGCAAGCCGAAGTCAAAACTGCCAATAGTGAGTACAATCGCTATTCCTCGCTTTACCAAAACGGAGCGATTTCTGCTGTGGAAGTAGATCGAAAACAACTTGCACTGGAAACAACGCAAGCACAGCTTACCGAAGCGAGAGCTAACCAAAATAAGAGTGTAGATACTCTACGGCAGCAGATCAAGCAAGCTAAGGCAACCTTAGATGAGATTGCTGAGGTACGTCCGGTAGACGTGCAAGCAGCTGATGCCGAGGTAAACAAAGCGATCGCCGCAGTCAAAAAAGCTGAAGCCGATCTCGCTGAAGTTTATATTCGCGCGCCTATAGCAGGTCGCATTCTCGATATTAAGGCCAAACCCGGAGAAGTTGTTGGTGAGAAAGGCATTGCCGAACTTGGACAAACCAGCTCGATGCAAGCGATCGCAGAGATATATCAAACTGATATTGGCAAAGTTCGTGAAGGTCAACAGGTAACGATTTCGAGTGAGTCGTTCTCCCCAGAGTTACGCGGAACTGTTCGGCTCATTGGGCTACAAGTGATTCAACAAGAAGTAACTAGCGGCGAACCTGGAGAAAATCTTGATCGCAAAGTCATTGAAGTGAGAATTGCACTCGCTCCCCAAGATAGCAAACGAGTTGCGAACTTAACTAACTTGCAAGTACAGGTTGCCATTCAGCCAAATAACAATATCGACCAATAAGAGAGAACAGGCAAAATTAATCCTAATTCTCAAAAAGAATGTGACAAACAGACCATTTTGTAGAGACGCGATTCATCGCGTCTTCACTTCACCCAAAGATGTATTCCTTGAATTTTTAATTTATAATTTTGAATTTTTAATTGGAGCGAAGCAACTTGACTATCAAAGCATTTATATTCGGTAAATTATTCCGCAAAACCCCACTTGCTTGGCGGCAAATGAGCCGTCAAAAGACTCGATTGTTCGTTGCCATAGCAGGAATTGCCTTTGCTGATTTTCTGATGTTTTTTCAACTGGGAGTTAGAGATGCACTCTTTGATTCGCAAGTTACCCCTTATACCACCCTTAAAGGAGATTTATTTTTAGTCAATAAACTGTCTGATAACTTGCAATCTATCAAAAGTTTTTCCAGAAATAAGCTCTATAAAATAGCAGGTGTTAACGGTGTAAAATCCCTGGCGACGCTATATGTAAGTCAAGCATCGTGGCGAAATCCTGAAAATCGAGCTAGCCGTCAAATTTTTGTCTACGGAATCGATCCGAATCAGCCAGCATTTGACTTACCAGAACTCGATCAACAATTGAATAAACTGAAGTTATTAAATCGAGCGCTGTTTGACAGAGCTGGATTGGTTCCTCAGCTTGGGGACGTTCCTAGTTTACTGAAAAAACAGAATCCGCTTTTTGTTCAAGCTAACGATTATCAAATTCAAATAGTTGGATTATTTAAGCTCGGTTCTTCTTTTTCTGCTGACGGCAATCTGATCGTCAGCGATTCTACCTTTTTACGGCTCTTTCCCCAACGCCAAGCAAACGACATCGATCTGGGTATTGTTGACGTAGAACCAAATGCTTCGATCCAGCAGATCCAGGCTGATTTACGAGCCAAGCTACCGGATGATTTATTGGTATTAAACCTCGCTGAATTCACTGCCCGTGAAAGTGCATATTGGTCTACAGGCTCCTCTATTGGCCCGACTTTTAACCTCGGTGTTGCAATTGGTTTTTTAGTCGGAGCAGTTATTGTTTATCAAATTCTCTATACTGATGTCTCCGATCATTTGCCCGAATACGCAACGTTAAAAGCAATGGGTTACAGCGATATATATCTGATTGGAGTTATTGTTCAAGAAGCTTTTACTTTAGCGCTTTTAGGCTTTCTTCCAGGTTTTTTGCTATCGAGTGGATTTTACATCTTTTTTCAGTCTGTGACGTTTTTACCGACTACGATGAAACTAGCTCGTGCGGGAACTGTGCTAGTTTTGACTTTCGTCATGTGTATTGGAGCCGGAGCGATCGCTATGCAAAAGTTACGAGCAGCCGATCCGGCTGATATCTTCTAAGTTTTGAGCAATCGAGTGATGAATTTTGAGTTGAAGTTTAGAAAAATATCGCATTTCAAAACTCATAGTTTTCCAGTCCTCTCAGTCTTCTAGAACCAATCCCAAGGGAACTCCAAGAAATAAATTATTCAATATTGTGGGGTGGGCATCTTGCCCGCCCAATAAACAAAGGCGGGCGAGACGCCCACCCTACAATAAATAATTGAATATTTTTTTATTTGGAAGTCCCCAAATTTACGGTTGAACTCTTATGTTGCAAGAAATTAGTCTCGATCAAAGTTCAAAACTCAAAGTTCAAAACACTTCCCAACAACCCGTTATTTCAGTTTGCCATCTCGATTACTACTTCGGTCGGGGAGAACTTTGCAAGCAAGTCTTGTTTGATATTAATCTCGACATTTATTCTGGAGAGATTGTGATTATGACTGGGCCATCCGGTTCTGGTAAAACCACTTTACTAACACTAATAGGTGGATTGAGATCCGCTCGCGAAGGCAACCTGAAAGTTTTGGGACAGGAAATATCTGGGGCTAGTAAGCGGCAACTGATGCAAGTGCGGCGGCAGATTGGTTATATTTTTCAAGCACACAATTTGTTAACTTTCTTAACAGCAAAGCAGAATGTCCGAATGTCTTTGGAATTACACGATGAGTACCTAAAGCAAGATATGGATCGGCTGGCAACGGATACTCTGAAAAGTGTTGGTTTAGGCGATCGCATCGATTATTATGCAGACAGTCTTTCTGGAGGACAAAAGCAGCGAGTTGCGATCGCTCGTGCCTTAGTCAGTCGTCCTAAAATTGTTCTTGCCGATGAACCGACTGCTGCGCTCGATAAAAAGTCAGGTCGCGATGTTGTAGATATCATGCAGCGTCTAGCTAAAGAGCAGGGTTGTACCATTTTACTAGTCACCCACGATAATCGAATTCTCGATATTGCCGATCGCATCATCCACATGGAAGATGGACGGTTAGTACAAGAAGTGGGAAAGTAAGAAACTATCTGATTTGGCTAGTTATATCGCAATACAGTTCAGATAAGACCAAAACATTTGTAGAGACGGCGATTTATCGCGTCTTGAAAACCTAAAATTTTGTACAATTAGCCCTTAACTGAACCGGATTGAGTTATATCGTGTCCAGCTATTAGTTATGATTCCCAAATCTATGCAGAAAGCCTAAAAACCCCTCCCCTCTGCTCCTCTGCCCCTCTGCGGTCTTAATAATAAGTCTTTAACCGGACATGATATGAGATCGTGATTTTTGATTCTTTTAATGGCATTAATTTTAGCTATTTGTGAAAGTCTTATGAGTCAAACCGAAGAACCAAAATATTGCGTATTGCAATCGTATGATGATATTGAAATACGGCAATACGAGCCAAAAATTGTTGCTGAAACAGTCATTCAAACTGAAAGAGATCGAGCAAACAAGGCTGCATTTTCGATTCTTGCCGCTTACATCTTTGGTGAAAACACGTCTGTAACCAAAATTGCCATGACTGCGCCTGTCACGCAATCCCAGCCGAGTGAAAAAATCGCCATGACTGCGCCTGTCATTCAACAAGAAGCGGGAGAAAATATCGCCACAAGCGATCAGACTACTTGGGCGGTACAGTTCGTGATGCCCTCAGAATATACACTGGCAACGCTGCCAAAACCAAAAGACTCTCGCATTACTATCAAAGAAGTTCCCAGCAACAAAGTAGCGGCAATCCATTTCTCCGGTTTAGCTGGGGATGAACAATTGCAGGAAAACGAAGCCAAATTATCTGCTTTTCTGGCTCGGCAAGGTATCGAGACAAAAGGTAAAGCGATTTATGCTTTTTATGACTCCCCGTTCATCTTGCCCGCATTTAGACGCAATGAAGTCATGCTCGAATTGAAATAATATCTGCACGTTTTGCTTGTCACTCTTAATAACTATAGGACTTACGCACACTCTACGAATTCTCGGCGCTCTTGGCGTCTTGGCGGTTCGATAAATTAAGCTTTTTAGGAATTTTTGCGTAAGTCCTGAACTAGATTCTCACTCTTCGCGATCGCATCAAGTCAAATATCTTAGGAGAAAAAATTATGATTGCAACGACTCGCTTAAAAACCACCCAATCGGAAGAAATCTTTGCTGCTGCCCAAAAATTAATGCCAGGAGGAGTTAGTTCCCCCGTGCGGGCTTTCAAATCTGTTGGTGGACAGCCAATCGTATTCGATCGCGTCCTTGGCGCTTACATCTGGGATGTAGATGGCAATCAATATATCGATTATGTCGGTAGTTGGGGCCCAGCTATCTGCGGTCACGCTCATCCTGAAGTCATTGCTGCTCTCCACGATGCCCTGCATAAAGGAACTAGCTTCGGTGCGCCCTGCTATCTAGAAAATGTACTGGCACAGATGGTAATTGATGCTGTTCCCAGTATCGAGATGGTGCGTTTTGTCAACTCCGGCACGGAAGCTTGTATGGCTGTTCTTCGTCTGATGCGAGCTTTTACGGGGCGGGAGAAAGCAATCAAGTTTGAAGGCTGCTACCACGGACACGCCGATATGTTTCTCGTTAAGGCTGGCTCTGGTATTGCCACTCTCGGCTTGCCCGATTCTCCTGGTGTGCCCAAATCCGTAACTAGCAACACGCTGACCGCTCCTTTCAACGATTTAGAAGCCGTAAAAGTATTGTTCGAGCAAAATCCCGATGAAATTGCTGGTGTAATTCTTGAACCTGTTGTTGGCAATGCAGGTTTTATTCCACCTGCTGCGGGTTTTCTTGAAGGTTTGCGAAAACTGACGCAAGAGCATGGAGCGCTGCTGGTATTTGATGAAGTGATGACAGGCTTTCGGATCGCTTACGGTGGAGTGCAAGAGAAGTTTGGTGTCATTCCTGACTTGACTACATTAGGTAAGGTGATCGGCGGCGGTCTGCCAGTCGGCGCTTATGGTGGTCGCCAAGAAATTATGTCGATGGTTGCTCCAGCCGGAAACGTGTATCAAGCCGGAACGCTTTCGGGCAATCCACTGGCAATGACGGCAGGGATTAAGACGTTAGAGTTGTTGCAACGACCTGGAACTTACGAGCATCTCGATCGCATTACGAAGCGACTCACAGAGGGAATGCTGGAGATTGCCAAAGAAACAGGTCATGCTGCCTGTGGTGGTCAGATTAGCGGGATGTTTGGTTTCTTCTTTAACGAAGGCCCGGTTCGCAATTATGAGGATGCGAAGAAGTCTGACTTAAGTAAATTTGCTCGCTTCCATCGCGGGATGTTAGAACATGGAGTTTATTTAGCTCCATCTCAATTTGAAGCCGGATTTACTTCTTTAGCTCATACCGAAGCAGACATCGATCGCACCCTCGAAGCAGCCCGAACAGTCATGTCTCAGTGAACTTCTTGCAAAAGTCGGGGTAAAGGGGAAGGGGTAAAGGGGAAAAAAACTCAAAATCTTTTCCCTTTAACCTTTACCCTTTCCCCGCCAAGTGAACTTGGCGAACCACTAGGCTAATGGTTTGAGCTTAGATAACTGCTCCTAAAGAGGTCAACGTGGCCGTTGCCGCCTCAGTTAATCCTTTAACTCCGACAATATTCATTTGCTCATAGGGCTTAGTCGCTCTCATGGTTTTTAAGCATTTGCCTGCTCCGATATCCCAAAGTTTAATCGTTTCATCGTCACCGCCACTAACCAAGGTTTGGTTATCTAAACTAAAGGCAACTGACCAAACCAAGCCTGTATGTCCGTGCAAAACTTTCAGGCACTCACCCGTGCAAACGTCCCACAACTTGATTGTCAGATCATGACTCGTGCTAGCCAGTATCTTGCCATCAGGGCTAAAGGCGATCGATTGCAACCAGTTTGTGTCTGCTTGTAAAACTTTCAGGCACTCACCTGTATGCGGATTCCACAGCCTGATTGTTCGATCTGGACTCGCACTTGCCAGGGTATTACCATCAGGGGCGATCGCAATTGCCCAAATCCAACTCGTGTGTCCTGCCAAGGTTCTGAGGCAGTCACCCGTGTGAATATCCCATAACTTGATCGTTTGATCCCAGGAGCCACTCGCCAATATTTCTCCTTGAGAGATGAAGGCAACTGACCAAACCGCAGCGTTATGTCCCTGTAAGGTTCTTAAGATTTGACCTGAACGAACATCCCATAATTTTATAGTACAGTCCTCACTGCCACTTGCGATCGTCTGGCTATCTGGACTAAAGGCAATCGACAAAACTGCTGCGCGATGTCCCTGTAAGGTTCTTAAGGTTTTACCTGAAGGAACATCCCATATTTTTAGTGTTTTATCTACACTACTGCTGACTAGGATATTTCCTTCATGATTAAAAATAACTGCATGAACCGAGTTGGAATGTCCTTTTAACACTTTCAAGCATTCACCAGTTGCGGCATCCCATAACCTTACAGTGCGATCGCGGCTGCTACTAGCAAAAATTTGACCAATGCTTGGTAAGCTAGCACTAACAGGACTAAAGGTAACAGAGAGTATTTGATTGGTATATCCTTGTAGGGTCTTGAGGCATTCACCTGTATCGACACTCCATAGCTTCACGGTTTGATCGTGTCCACCGCTAGCCAAAAGCCTACCTTGGGGACTGAAGGCAACTGCAAAAACCCAACTGAAATGTCCTTGAAGTGTTTTGAAACATTCACCCGTATCGACACCCCATAACTTCACGGTATGATCGTGCCCACCGCTAGCCAAAAGGTCGCCTTGCGGACTGAAGTCCACTGAAAAAACTCGATTTGAATGCCCCAGAAGTGTTTTGAGACATTCACCCGTTTGAGTTTTCCATAGCCTAATAGTGTGATCCTCGCTGCCACTTGCCAGTATTTGACCATCTGGACTGAGGATTATTGACCGTATTCCACTATTATGGTGTTTTTCAAACGTTTGCATACACTGTTCAGTGTTGATATCCCACAATTTAACAGTGCGATCGTCACTACCACTCAACAGTTGAGTATCTCCCCTAAAGACAACAGAGAGTACCCAACTAAGATGTCCCTGGAGTGTTTTGAAGCATTCTCCAGTGCTGCTATTCCATAGCTTCACGGTGCAGTCATCGCTGCCACTTGCTAATGTGCAATTATCTTGGCTAAATGCAACCGACCAAACCTCATTTGTATGCCCTTCTAAGGTGCGAAGGCACTGACCAGTACTAACATCCCATAGCTTTATTGTGTAATCTGTGCTACTGCTAGCGAGAATCTTACCATCAGGGCTGAACGTCAGTGATGTTACCCAACTTTTATGTCGCGTGCAGATGAAGACTGGTTGCACATCGCTAACTTGGTAAAGATGAATTTCTCCATTACTGTCACCTACCGCCAGAAGTTCTCCATCAGGACTAAAGGCTACCGCATGAATAGCACCAAAGGTTTCTGTAAACGTACACCTCACTAGATGGGCGTAAGCAAAATTCGTATTTTGCAAATTTACATCTCGGAGGTCAGCCTGCCAAATACTGAGACCAGAGAAATCATAGCCTGTTAAATTAGTTCCTAGCTGATTGAGTAAGTTAAGAATATTACCTGCTACATATCCCGGTTCCAAGGGGGATTTCTCTCGCTGTTTGAGTAAGATTTGAGTCAGTTCATATTCCAAGTTTTTTTTGCCTTGCAACAGTGGAATTAGTCGGTTAATCACGGCATAGAGAATGAGACGAATTTGAGTCTCTCTGATATAGTCTTTGGCAGTAGCTTTGATCAGAGCGTGGCTTCTAAAAAGCGAAAACTCCTGTTTAACAATCTCCTCACAAACTTGCTCAATCAAGCGACTTGTGACATACTCCATCACGACTGGCTGTAGGGTGAAGTAGGCTGTATCTCGTTCGATGAGCGATCGCCGTCCCAAAGATTCCAGCGTTTCAATTAAATTGAGTTGGGGAAAAGGCGATACTAAATCTTCTCGTAATTTGGAGAGGGTTACTGGCTCCCGATTAATCGCTAGCCAGTACATTACATCTTTTCCCTCATCAGATAAACGCTCAAATTGCTGCTCTAATAAATCACGAAGATCGCCAAATACGGTGGTTTCCTCTTTTAAAAACTCAGAAATATAACCATCAAATAAATCTTGAATCGTAGTTGCCACAATTTTTAAGGCTAAGGCATTGCCCCCATAGCGTTTAACCAGTGCGTTAAATTGAGTTTCTAAACCCTTGAGCCTCTTACTCTTAAGAATTTCCTCTCCCTCTCCTTCTTTGAGTCCACCCAATCTCAAAGTTCGCACTGGCAAGGCTTCTCCTTCTAGAGAGGCAACCTCTTTAGGTTTTTCTCGCGTTGTGAGTAGCAAGCAACTCTGGTGGTCTGATTTACCTATTCGTTTGAGGAGTTCGCCATACTGCTCATATCCAAGGTTATATTGTCCTGCTCGACTCCCACCACGTAACACAGCGTCTACATTATCGAACACGACCAAGCAGCGCATTTCCTTAAAGTAGTTAAGCAGCAGGGAAATCTTATCACTAACGCTTTCCGGCAATTCTGCCTCAGTTTCTTGCTCGTCAGACAGAAACTGAATGATGCTACCCAAGAATGTATCAATGGGTGGAGCGTCATATAGCGATCGCCAGACAATACAATCAAATTTGTCCTGCATTAGTTCTGCCAATTTGATCGACAGACTAGTTTTTCCGACTCCACCCATTCCGAGAATGGTCACTAATCGACAGCTATCCTTCAGCAACCACTCATCCAGAGTACTGAGTTCTTCTGTACGTCCGTAAAATGCTAAGACAGAAACAGCTTCCCCCCAATCTTGACGGCAATTGGGATCTGAGGTCGAATAGTAGCCTTCGCATAGGCGGCTATCAAAACCAAGAAAGAGAGCCTCAAGTGTTCGCTTGTCAACTCCCTTTCTACGGTTTAAAACTTTTCTGATGGTTAGAGGGTCTAAGTTAGTGCGGTAGCTTAACTCTTCAAGAGTGAATCTCTTGCCAAAATTATCTCGAAACTCAAACTTGTGCCTTGCTTCTTCGAACTTCTGTAAACCAACAGAAGTGAGTATAACTCCGCGCTTACGTCTTGGCATACCCAAATTCCTCTACAGACAAAGATAGATTTAGCACAGAACTTAAGTACTTTTTCACCTATAGATATATTTATAACTGGCTTTAGATTAAATGGTGATGTCCAATGACTAGTTAGCGATCGCCGCGACAAATTAATGTCATCGATTAAATCCTTGTTCAGTATAGATTGTAGCGGTTTAGCAGTACTAGAATAAGATCATTGGCAGTGAAATATTAGCTGTCATTTCCTGTAAGAGTGTTCCACAAAATAAATGATCCAAAACCCGTCATTGCGAGCGAAGCGAAGCAATCGCAGGAGTTGAGATTGCTTCGCTTCGCTCGCAATGACAACTGGGCATTTTTTTACTTGGAGTACTCTAACTGAGGCTCAAATAGGAAATTGGGAAACATACGCGCTGAGGAAATCTAGAAAAGTTGCCCTACAATATTTTGAAACTGAGTGGGTGGGTGGCAACAACCCTCCAGGTAGGGTGTTGACTTTGTGGGAAAATCGCCTAGAAAAGTTCATGCAAATTCTGTGTCGTCTTT
>NNBU01000024.1_pt1 | contig 125873 bp, 118 predicted proteins | sample 1173781 | NCBI WGS metagenome assembly NNBU01 (sample SAMN07173937, study PRJNA388173) | plant metagenome | biome: Plant school; feature: Soil; material: Symbiotic tissue of Blasia pusilla L.; isolation source: symbiotic tissue sample KVJ2 | host: Blasia pusilla | place: Norway: Troms, Kvaloya...
GTATGTAGCCGAGCCGTGCTAACAGACCGAGGGCTTGACCTCACAACTTATTTGGTTTACTAACTAATTCGCGTTACTTGCAGTCTTCAGGGTCTCTGACTCAACAGTTTTTCCTGGTGTCTATTGCGCGGTGGAACCACACTGAACCCTTCCCGAACTCAGAGGTGAAACGCTGCTGCGGCCACGATAGTTTAGGGGTAGCCCTACGCAAAAATAGCTCGATGCCAGGATTCATCATTTCATATACAAAACCACCTCATAATTTAATGAGGTGGTTTTTTGTTTGTGTGAAAGGTTAGCACGTCTCAAACCCTATTGACAACTCCTAAATCTTGATTCTCTTTTGCAGCGAAGTACTTAATAGGGTAATCTGCCTTACCTTTGTCATAGGCGACACTAAAATGATACAAACCACGAAAAATCATCTCCAAAGAAATGCGGTCAGATCATCATTTTCAATAAAACTATTTTGAGTATTTTAGCTGATTGACAAAATGCGCTTTATTTTAAGCTCTCACGGATGCTTCAAGGGAGATTTAACTTGGATTTCATGTCTCTGTTTATGACATTTTGTCTGCTTATCCCTACTTTTTGTTTTCGCCAGCGACAGGTAGACGTATAGTAAATTTACTACCATGCCCTGCATCAGATATTACATTGATTATACCTTTATGTGCTTCAATAATGCAGCGAGATAGATATAGTCCCAAACCACTACCAGAACGTTGGTGTTTACCTTGACGAAATCGCTCGAATAATATTGCCTGATCTGGTTTAGAAATTCCTGGTCCTGTATCTTGGATATCAATAGTCACAGCTACGGGAGTGAGATAGCAGTGAATATCTACAGAACCTTTGTCTGTAAATTTGATAGCATTACCGATAATATTTGTCAAAACTCGCCGGAGTTCTACGCGATCGCCCATGATGATGCTTACCGTTTCACCTCTATCAATATTTACAGCTAATCCTTTTTCTTCAGCTAAGGGAGTTAATTCTTGGCAAACTTCACTAACTAATTCCTGAATATTGCAGGGAGAAATTTTTAAGGTTTTACAGCCTGCTTCATGACGATAAACTTCTAACAAGGTATTTACCATTTCCAGCAGGTCTTGATTACTGCCAATCATGGTATCAATTATTTCTTGCAATTGTGGCGAAACTTCGCAAAACCTGCCTTCCAGCAATAATTTTAATACGCGGTTGGAGGCTACTAGGGGTATACGTAAATCGTGAGTAAAACGTGAGACAAAATCTGCCCGCAGGTTAGCCATCTGATCTCGTTCGTCGATACTATGCTTGAGGCGCAGGAGCGATCGCACTCGTGCATGTAGTTCATCAGGATCGAATGGTTTACGAATAAAGTCATCTGCACCAGCATCGAGTCCTTCTACAACGCTAGACTCATAATGAGCCGTTAGCAGCAGAATAGGGATAAATGGCAACGCTGGATTCTGACGGATGCGTCGAGTAAATTCATAGCCATCTATCTCCGGCATCATCACATCTAAAAGAATTATGTCTGGTGGCGACTCCTCAACCATAGCCAGAGCAATTTTGCTATCTTCCACCAAGCTAATTTCATAGTCCTTATCTTCTAGGACTGCTTCTAAGACCAGTAGATTGTCAAAAACATCATCGACAACGAGAATTTTATCTTTTTTGACAGTTTTAGTTAAAGACATGGCTAAATAAAAAAAGAAGTGCTTGGCTATCCCTAGCAAATCTAGTAATAGCTTACTTTACCAGCACCGAGATCATTAAAAATTCACATTTTACTTTAAAGTTTTCTGAATTAAATATTCTGCTATTTAAGTATAAATACCAAGTTTATATTGTTTTTATGTAATAATTAGTAGACACTAACTTTTTTATAAGTATCTTAGGCATCTGAATTATTCAGCTAATATGTGTGTCTGGGTACTAGGACTGCGTAAAGCCAAGTAGCATCTAAATTAATCCAGACAACAAGTTACAGCTTTTTGTTAAAGGTAGACAGACTCCCGCCATAGCCTAGTAGGATGAGGTCGATTAATAGATTTTTTGTGCATAATACTAGTTGCTGCAAGGATGAACTATTTAACAGTCATCTACTACCAGATTTTCAATAAAAAATTGCTTACCATAAAACATCTATCTTCAGATTAATGTATAAAAATATTTTTTGATTGAATTACATTGTCATATCAAAACTCTTGCCTTGGAAAAGCTTCCGAGATAAGGTTATTTATGTCTAATGGTAGATGAAGTTCAGGGAACAATACCAAACGCATTGCTTTTTGTATAAGATCCCGAATAGAAGAACGAGATTATTTTAATCTGTACTTTAGAAAACTAATAGTAAAGTTAAGCAACTATGAGTGAAATCAAGATCCTTGTGATTGAAGATCACAACCTGACAAGAATCGGCTTACGGTCTGCCTTACAAACCCAGCCAGAGTTTAACATTGTTGGTGAAGCAGCCAATGCAGCCGACGGCATTAAGCTTCTAAAAACTCTCAAACCTGATGTTGCTACTATTGACATAGGTTTGCCTGACATGGATGGTATTGAGCTAACACGCACATTTCGGCAATATCAAGCAGAGAGTGAGGACTATACAACAAAGCTGCTAATTTTAACGATGCAGAACAGTGAACAGGCCGTTTTAGCAGCATTTGCAGCAGGTGCAGATTCTTATTGCATGAAGGATATCGAAACTGAGAAACTAGTAGAGGCTGTGCAAACGACTTATGCAGGTAGCTCATGGATCGATCCAGCGATCGCAGACCTTGTACTACAACAAATACGTCAAGATTTTCCTGATGGTAGCAGAGGGGCATCTGGAAAAAGAGTCTTGATTGAAGGTATTGACCCAGATGTTGAAAAAAGTATAGTGAGCTATCCTTTAACTCACCGAGAGATGGATGTTTTAGAGTTGATTGTTGCGGGCTGTGACAATGCAGAAATTGCTAAAAGGCTCTATTTAACAGTTGGTACTGTAAAAACTCATGTTCGAGGTATTCTCAATAAACTCTGTGTTGCTGACCGTACACAGGCTGCTGTCCGGGCTTTACGGGCTGGACTAGTACCGTGAGCAAATAAAAATTTTTCTTCCCCACTCTCCATTTTCAAGTCAATTGTTTTTCGTCAAAGCGGTTAGCTCGAACAAAGATTTATGAAGAAATTGTTACAAACTTTAGTACAATGACATAATTGACAAATAAGTATTTTTCCTCATATACATGATAGCGGATCAATTTCCCTGGCTTACCGCAATTGTCTTGCTGCCACTCGTTGCTTCCCTGCTTATCCCTGTGCTGCCTGATAAAGATGGCAAGCGCGTTCGCTGGTATGCACTGGGCGTAGGTATTGCAGACTTTGCCTTGATGTGCTACGCCTTTTGGAAGCATTACGATGCCAGTAGTGCTAGTTTTCAACTCGTCGAAAATTATGCCTGGGTGCCTCAGTTAGGTTTTAACTGGGCGGTATCAGTAGATGGACTTTCAGCGCCACTTGTGCTTCTAGCAGGATTTGTCACTACACTCTCTATATTTTCAGCTTGGCAAGTTGATCACCGACCTCGCTTGTTCTATTTCTTGATGCTGGTGCTGTATTCGGCACAGGTAGGGGTGTTCGTTGCCAAAGACTTGCTGCTATTTTTCATTATGTGGGAAGTAGAGTTGATTCCCGTCTACCTACTAGTCTGCATTTGGGGTGGGCAAAGGCGTCGTTATGCGGCTACGAAATTTTTGTTGTATACCGCAGCTGCTTCTATATTTATTTTAGTAGCAGCTCTGGCAATGGGGCTATATGGCGGTGGTGATATGACATTTGACATAACAGCCCTCGCCAAGAAGGAATATCCCCTTGGACTACAGCTGCTACTGTATGCCGGGTTGTTGATTGCATTTGGTGTCAAACTTGCTGTTTTCCCGATGCATACCTGGTTGCCTGATGCCCACGGCGAAGCATCCTCTCCTGTATCGATGATTTTGGCTGGTGTATTGCTGAAAATGGGTGGATACGGACTGATTCGCCTGAATCTTGAGTTGCTTCCCGATGCACATATTTACTTTGCGCCAGTTCTAGCCATTTTGGGTGTTGTTAACATTATCTATGGTGCATTGAACTCCTTTGCTCAGACCAATATGAAACGGCGTTTAGCTTATTCGTCGATTTCTCACATGGGGTTTGTACTGCTTGGGATTGCGTCTTTTACTGATTTAGGAATCAACGGCGCGATGTTGCAGATGATTTCGCATGGTTTGATTGCATCAGTGCTGTTTTTCTTAGCAGGCGTTACTTACGATCGCACCCACACAATGGTAATGAAAGATATGGGTGGTATTGGTCAAGCCATGCCCAAAGTCTTTGCCCTGTTTACAATTGGGGCGATGGCATCTCTAGCACTTCCCGGTATGAGCGGCTTTGCTGGCGAATTATCGGTATTTGTTGGTATGACAAGCAGTGACGTTTACAGTTCGACTTTCTGCACCGTAACGGTTTTTCTCGCCGCAGTTGGAGTCATTCTCACACCGATTTATCTACTTTCCATGCTGCGAGAGGTGTTTTATGGTAATGACGCAGCACTGCTATGCGACATTAATAATGCAGGCTTGGAAAATCAAGAAGATGACGGAACAGTTTGTTTTGGTACAGACTGTCTCGTACCAGAAGATGCAGTCTACGAGGATGCTAGACCTCGTGAAGTATTTATCGCCGCCTGTTTTCTGCTGATGATTATTGGTATTGGTTTCTATCCGAAGATGGCGATGCAGATGTACGATGTGAAGACTGTCGCAGTGAATGCTAATCTTCGTCAGTCTTATGCCATAGTCTCGCAAACAAATCCCCAGATTTACGCTACGGGTTTTTTGGTTCCGCAAATTTCCGAGGTTGAATTAGCACCTGTTTTGGGAACTTTAAAGTAACCTTTTTGACTAATAGACTTGCCGAAAAGAAAGATCGCTCTTTTCAATAACTTCTAGGGATATTTCTGAGGAAGAACAGAGCATTGATAGTTTATCTCTATGGATAGGCTATCAATCCCAAATCATTCTCAGGATGTCCAATATATTTTTTCTGGGAAAGATCCTTTTTTCCAATGTTGCCAAACCTTTACTGCTGCTCGTTGAAAAAATGCCTGCAAGTTTTGCTCTGGTATTTCTTAAAGTTCTTTAACTTCTCCACTAAATTTATCTATCCACAAATAGCCGAGACGATGTTCATGTGGCCCAAAGCGGTAAGTAATATCAAGTTCGGCAAATCACTTACAATATGTCATTGCGAATGCAACGAAGTGGAATGAAGCAATCGCAAGGCTTTGGGATTGCCGCGCTTCTCTACGAGACGCTGCGCGAACGCTCGCAATGACATAAGTATTAAGTCGGACATGATATAACGCCGATCTCATCCTCCTTTTCTTTTAGAATCAATACGTAAAAAGCCATAATAATATAAACACCCAGATGGGTATGCAAACTAACACAACAGATAATTAGCATTACTAGTAAACAAATCAACCCTTTACATGGGATGCTGGTTGATGATTACTGAGTTTTACCAATGTCTGTTGTTTCTGCCATCACTGTTACTGTTCCCGCCACAACTGCGAATTTGGGGCCGGGTTTTGATTGCATCGGTGCAGCATTAAAACTGTACAACGAGTTCAAGTTCACTCGCCTAGATGAAGGTGGGCTAACTATTTATGTCACTGGTATGGAAGCTGAACGAGTCCAAACTGATGAGAGCAATCTCCTCTACCAAGCATTTGTCAAGTTCTACCAACATATAGAGCAGACGCCGCCGACTGTGAAAATAGAGATTAAGTTAGGCGTCCCGTTGGCAAGGGGTTTGGGTAGTTCAGCGACAGCAATTGTTGGTGGGTTGGTTGCTGCTAATCAACTGGAAGGTGCGCCTATGAGTCAGTCGCAGGTGATGGAGTTAGCGATCGCAATGGAAGGACATCCTGATAATGTAGTTCCAGCTTTGTTGGGAGGATGTCGTCTCGCTGCTACCAGTGGTGCAGCTTGGGAAATTTGTGATGTTCCCTGGCATAAAGATGTTGTACCAGTTATAGCTATTCCTGATTTTGAACTTTCTACTTCAGAAGCGCGGGGCGTTCTTCCCACTGAAGTGAGTCGCGCCGATGCGATTTTCAATACCGCACATTTGGGGTTATTGTTGCGCGGCTTAGAAACTGGTAACGGACAATGGTTAAAGACAGCTTTGCAAGATAGATTGCATCAGCCCTATCGCAAAGCTTTGATTCCTGGTTATGATGCTCTCAACATCGCAGCTGTTAGTGCTGGTGCTTATGGTATGGTGATTAGTGGTGCGGGGCCGACATTGTTAGCTTTGGCGGATAAATTACACTCAGAGGCTGTGGAGGCGGCGATGTTAGCTGCTTGGCAAGAAGAAGGAATTACAGCCGAGGTGCGATCGCTTTCTCTCGATACCCAAGGCGCAAAAAGCTTTTAAAAAATCAGATGACTATTTTACTCAGCACTTAAAACTCGATTTATGGAGCAAATTCAGGCTGAAATGGCGGCGCTTAACTCTCAAATTCAGATTCTCCTAGAAGAACGCGCTGCACTCACTATTAATAATGTAATCTCTGGCGAGAATGATTCACCCCAGGCAATGGTGGAAGCGTACCGCCGTCAAGCCAGAGAAAATGCTCAATTATCAGTTGAACTCCAGGGCATAGATGCAGCGATCGCAGCCCTGGAAGGCCAGATAAAACAAAAACAAGGTAAGTTAGTGCGATCGCAAGTTGCATCAAAAGAACTTATCCTACAACAAGAGCTAGAAGAAGCCAAAGAAGTGGCACAGGTTCATGCTCAACGCATTAATCAACTAGCAAGTGAACTGGCGACAGAAGTCCGCCTCCTTAAACGTTGTGCCAATGAATTGAGTCCAATGTATTGGCGGATTTATTACAAGCCCTTCATTACTGGGTTTAAGACAATCTCTGTTCCTTATGTCCGCTCTGATGGTGAAGTTTGGACAATTGTCAACCGGATTGTTTAATACTTTAGCTCTAAGTACTGTAGCGATCGCACAAAAGCAGCAAAATCATCCCCAAAATATGCAACGCCAGAAATAAATTCTCATTTGAATTTTTTCGGTTGGTACATCCAAGTGGGTGAGAAATAATTCAGCCACTTGGGTGAACCGGATGTGCGAGGTTACATTTTGTAAAAAAAGAGATTCTAGTAGTAGAGAACATTGATTTTACCTAACTCTAGTGAGAAGAATCTTATGAAACTTACAAAATTAGCTGCCTCTGCACTTGCTGTTGCTTCTATTGTCCTTTCGGCTGGCATTGCTTCTGCTCAAACAGCAGGTACTAACGCTAACTACATCGGTGCTGGTATTGCGGTTGGTGCAACCAGTGGCGGACAAGGAAATGATGAAGCACAACTTGGTGGTAATATTCAAGGACGATACGCCGTTCCCAAAACACCTCTTTCAGTCCGGGGTTCTGCGCTATATGGTGGTGATGCTGCCGCAATTATGCCTATAGTGACTTACGATGCGCCCATCGCCAAAAATACTAACGTTTACTTCGGTGGTGGTTATTCCTTTGTAACTGACGAAGGTCAAAAAACCCCATTGGGCAATCAGAATGCACCTGTAGTCACCCTTGGTATTGAATCAGAAGTTAGCAACAATGTCATTGCCTATGGCGATACTAAATGGGGCATTGACGCCTACAGAAATAGTGATGCGGATGCGGTCAGCTTCCAAGCTGGATTAGGCTATCGTTTCTAGTGATTAGGAGCTAGGAAACGGCTTATTTGGAAACTAAAGCAATGATGTTTGCCAGCCGTAATAGTAATTCCTTCTGTCATATCTGAGTATTTGTACTCAGATATGAACTCTTTTTTAATCATTTTTATTTATGATTTTGAGAAAAAATTCTATTGGCTAGTATTTATAGTTTCTCTTAAAGTGAAATGAGTAATCGTGAATATACGTATAAGATATTACTCATGAAAAACATTAATCCCATTCCAGAAATACTTGGTGAAACAACTGACGTGGAATCTTGGCTGATTCGAGCCGGGCTAAAATTTTCAGACTTAGGTAACGATGCCGCCAGTGTAGCAATCCGTAAACAATGGCGAGAGTACCAAGCCGCAGTTCAAAGATGCTGTGCAGTCCTACATCAACCACCATCACGTGTTCAACTATGCGGCGACTATGCCAACCTGAGAATACCTAGTGGGGCATCAACCAATTGTGCGATCAACTTTCGAGTCGTCCCAAGTCCTTAGACTGGGCAAAAAATAGAAAATTTATAAATAGAAAGGAGTAACAAAATAAACTTCTTGATTAATGAGTTGTCGCAACCAGTAACTACTGCATTCGCTAACAAATTACCCTGCACTTAAATGTGCAGGGTATTGATTTTAGATAAATTCAAAGCTATTTGCCGTTGCCATTACTACCATTACCGTTGCTGTGAATGACACGTTCGGCAAGCTTTTCCGGCACCTCCTGGAGATGGTCATACTCCCAGTGGAAGGAACCAACGCCGAGAGTGAGCGATCGCAGCTCTACAATAAAATTTTGCATCTCTGCTTGTGGCAAGTATGCAGAGACATTATCCCAGCCTTGCCAATCATTTCTCCCCTCATAGCCTAAAATTTGTCCCCGTCTACCACTCAATAGTTGCAACACCTTGGAGGTAAATTCGCTCGGTGTTGTCACTTCTACTCGCAGAATTGGTTCTAACAAAGTAGGTTCCGCTTGAGGTATCCCCGTTTGCATTGCCAATCGGGCAGCTTGCTTAAAGGCTTGTTCGGAACTGTCAACGTTGTGATAAGAACCATTAGTCAGAGTTACCGCTAAATCCACCATTGGAAAGCCCAAGGGCCCATGTGTCAGAAATTCCCGCACGCCCATTTCCACCCCAGGAATGTACTGTTTAGGAACCACGCCACCGACAATGGTTTCATTAAAGTTGAAACCTGTACCGCGTGGTAAAGGCTTGATGTCGAGAAAAACGTCACCAAACTGTCCGTGACCACCACTTTGATGCTTGTAGCGCCCGTGAACTGAAGCCACCGTTTTGCGAATGGTTTCTTTGTAAGGAACTTGCGGTAAGTGGGTTGTCATTGGCAAGTTATATTTGCGGCGTAGTCTGTCTAGGGTGACTTGCAAATGAATCTCGCCTTGACCCCAGAGGATTACTTCGTGAGTATCGCCATGTTGTTCCCAAGCAAGTGAACAGTCTTCTTCTAATAACTTGGTGATGGCAGCGCTGAGTTTAACTTCATCGTTGCGCTTTTCTGGTGTAATGGCGAGGGCATACACAGGTTCCAATTGTACGGCTTTAGGTAATTCCATCGCCGCCTGCTGTTCTGTAGAGATTGTATCGCCTGTTTTGATTCCTTCTAAACGGCTCAATGCGACAATTTCACCAGCACTAACTTCATTAACGAACTGCTGCTGTTGTCCGATGAGGCGGTAAATTCCACCAGTGCGAATGCCATTGAGGACAATGCCATCAGTTAATTTGCCCCGCCAAACACGCACGAGAGAGAGTTTACCACCTTGGGGAGTGTAGAAAGTTTTTAATACCTGCGCTAGAGGTTTATCACCTTTTAAATTTTTTAAACGACGTTCTGCTGTGGTTTCTGGTTCGGGGGCTTCCCGTAACAAGGCTTCTAATAGAGGTCTAACACCATAATCTTGTTCTGCCACACCAAAGAAAACGGGCACTACTAAATCTGCCCCTAATTCCATTTTTAAATCTTTGATGATTTCCTCTTGGGGTGGTTCGATGTCTTCTAAAAGTTCTTCGAGTAAATGGTCGTCAAAATTTGCTAAGGCTTCGAGCATTTCTGCCCGTGCTGTATGTTCTTCTTCTTTTAAACTTTCGGGGAAGGGAATAGGGTCAGCAGGTGCGCCTGGATGATATTGATATGCCTGTTCGCTCACCATATCAATAAAGCCGGTGAGTTGTTCCCCGTTCATGATGGGATATTGATGCGCTACCAGGGGACGGCTAGATACTGCTTTCAGAGCGTGCAACGTTTCTAAAACGTGAATATTTGCCCGATCCATTTTGTTGACAAAGACGAGGTGGGGGATTTCCCAATCGTCGAGGAATTTAAATAGAGGGGCAAGGGTGAGGACTCGTTCGCGGATGGGTTCGCAAACTACAATTGCTGCATCCACTCCTATTAAAGCATTGTACGTTTCTTGGGCAAATTCTATACTTCCCGGACAATCAATAAAGGTGAAGCTAGTACCATTATACTCAGTGTTAGCGACGCTGACTTCTACACTCATCTGGCGATCGCGCGACTCAGTAGCACTATCTCCTACTGTGTTCCTGTCCTTAACACTCCCTTTGCGAGAAATTGCCCCTGTGACAAATAACAAGCTTTCTAGTAAAGTAGTTTTTCCACTTAAATAAGGCCCGACAATTGCAACATTCCGCGAACCCGATTTTACTTTTTCGTTCATAAAACCTCCCTTGCGGTAAGTTTTTCATAACCGCATGATTCTGTATATATCAAGGGATAAAAAAATGGTTCTTTGGAGTCAAAATTACCCCTTCTTTAATTTGCTATTATCCTCCCTTTAATCGAAAGTTAAAAAAATTGTAGCCTGTCGTAAGATTTAGCTTAAGAAAAGTTAACTATCACAAATTTTTATGCAGAATCAAAAACTTTTGTAAAAAACTTTTTATGAAGTAAATTTAACTGAAAGTGTTGCAAGTCAGAAAATCAATGAGATTATCATTCTTTAAATATCGCATAGCAGGGTTAGTAAGTTTGACTTTGCTGATTGTGAGTATTTTCTCCCCCTCTCTTGCTTTATCTCCTCCTGTCGCCTCAAAGCTGGCACAATCTAATGCTAAAACTGCTATAGACTGGTTAAACCAAGGCTTACAAGCAATTCAGACGGGAAGGGTACAAGATGCGATCGCAGCCTTTAAACAAGCAACCCAGTTAGATCCGACATTAGCACCAGCGCACTATAATCTAGGGCTAGCATTCCGACAAACGGGACAATTACAACCCTCTGCGGATGCATTTTATCGGGCAACGCAAGCCGATCCTAAGTTTGCTCCAGCTTTTGCCAATTTAGGCGGAGCATTGTTAGAAGGCAATAATTTACAGTTAGCTAACGATTATTTGCAACGAGCCTTAGAACTTGATCCCAAACTAGGATTTGCTCACTATAACTTGGGGTTGGTACAAGAGCAGCAACAAGATTGTGAACGAGCGATCGCATCTTTTAAAAAAGCCATAGAATATAGCAAAAATGCACCAGAGCCTCCTTACCATTTAGGGATGTGTTATCTCCAACAAGGTAAACTCGATCAAGCAAGAGGTGCTTTTAATCAGGCGTTAAAAATTAATCCCAAGTATCCAGAAGCTTACTACAATCTCGGTTCAATTTGGTTTCAACAAAGTAAATTACAAGAGGCATTAGAGGCTTTTAGAAAATCCGCCGAAGCTAACTCTAATTATCCCAATGCTTATTATGGTGCAGGATTAGTTTTTATGCAGTTACAACAATATGGAGATGCAGTACAAGTATTACAATTTGCGAGAGATTTATATAATGCTCAGGGTAATCCTCAGTGGGCAAAAAATGCCGAGCAATTGTTGCAACAAGCACAAAATTTAAATTACCAACCTCGCTGAGGCGCAAAAACTTAATATTGCATAACATAAAACTATTGGGTTGACTAGCTGGTGTTGTCTGAACTTGTCTCATTGGAATGAAACGTACATGCAAAAGCGCCAGAAAAGTCGATTTTTATTTAGCGATCGCTGGCTTGATCGGCAATCAATTGTTCGCAACATGGAAGCCTTCCAAGACTTAATTGTGATTGTTTTGTGTTTGGGCCTGTTCGCCGTCATGCTGATCCAATTGTGGGGGATAGCGATCGCAATCACGCAGCCACTAGACTATAAACATGTGACTGCAAAAATACTCTTTGTGCTGATTTTAGTCGAGTTATTCCGACTATTAATGGTCTATTTGCAAGAACATAGTATCTCTGTAGGAGTAGCAGTTGAGGTAACAATTGTATCTCTCCTGCGAGAAGTAGTAGTTCACGGAGCGCTGGAAATTTCTTGGGTTAATACACTTGCAATTTGTGGTTTGTTGTTTGTTTTGGGTGGACTACTTGTGGTGTGTGCTAAAACGCCACACATGGATTGTATGAGCGCTAACACTAAATTTTGTCCGGTTGTATATAGAGGAGGTAGGGAACGGCAAAATGATTTGGAATTCCAATATTCACGTCAATGTGATGAGAATCAACCGCTTGGATAAACTTCTATGACAATGGGGAGTGGGAGAGACGCGATTAATCGCGTCTGTACTGGGGAGTAGTGGAAAAGTATTTTCCTACTCCTCACTCCTTTGTTTAAGAGGTTGTTTGAAAAGTCTAAATTATTACTAGCCCTAGCGACTAGAAGTCGCGGCTACACGAGACTTTACCCACCTGCGTGGATTGATGACCTTGATTTTTTGTTAGTCTGCGGAGGCGGACTTTGCTTATGTAGTAGCGTTCGCCCTTGGCGTGCCAGAGGCATCATTAGATTCGCCCAAAACTTTTCAAACAACCTCTAAGACTAGATTAGGAACTTTGATGTATTTAAAATCTAATATCTAAAATGGTATAACCTACTTTTGTAAGGTACTTCCGACGTATTGAAATATACTCTTTTTGGAAGATGAATTGCTTTTTAAGGGTGAGTATAAAGTTAATTAGAAATTCTAAAAGAGGTTCAAGAAATGGCTAAAAATACAGGTAACGGACAGTCTCAAGAAGCAATTAGCAACTTGGAGTATGATTTTGTAACTGTGTTGCACAACAAGGCTGAAGCCGTTAAGGCTTATGATATTTACATCAAAGACGCACAGCAAGTAGGTTCGCAGCCTTGTGTAGAGTTATTCCAGAAATTGCGCCAATCTGATCTTGAGCAAGCACAAGAGGTTCGCCGACATCTACAAGAAGTGATGCAACACGGTAAAATGTAACCCAGGCTTGCTGATTACAATTACATTAGATCCAAAGCAAAAATTGGATATAGCGGTTCCGATTTCAGATGTGCACAACGTTATATCGCAAGTTGTAGGGGCACGATATACCGTGCCCCTATAGCTGTACCATCACGTAATGTTCTTTATGTGGATACCAACTGATTAACTGGAGCCACCCCAGCCAAATCTAAAATTGACGCGATCGCATCTTCCCGCTTCACCGCCATAATATGGACACCCTGACACAATTGCCTCGCTATCTGCACTTGCTCGGCGGCAATTTTCATCCCTTCCTCAAAAGGATCTTTAGCTTTTGCTAATCTATCAATAATATGTTGGGGAATATTTACACCCGGAACACACCTATTAATAAACTGAGCATTTTTTGCCGATTTCAACAGAAAGATTCCTGCCAAAATTGGCTTTTTATAGCCAGAGGCAATAGTATCCATAAACTTTTCTAGCCGCTCAAAATCAGTAATTAACTGACTTTGAAAAAACTGCGCTCCGGCTTCGATTTTGCGTTCAAATCGACTTTGTAAACCCGACCAACTTTTACATTGCGGATCTACTGCTGCACCAACAAATAAATTTAACGCTCCATCAGTCAAGGGTTTGTCATTGCAATCAACGCCTTGATTCATCTTCCGAATTAGTTGCAGCAGTCGCACAGCTTCTAAGTCAAACACTGCTTTGGCATCTGGATGATCACCTGCTTTGACTGAGTCGCCAGTCAAAGCTAAAATGTTATGTATGCCCAAGGCATGAGCGCCCATCAAATCAGCTTGTAAACCGATGCGATTGCGATCGCGGCAAGCAACTTGACAAATTGGCTCTATGCCATTTTGTGACAAAATCACCGAGGCCATTAACGAAGACATCCTTAACACAGCGCGGCTACCGTCAGTAACATTGACAGCATGAACTCTCCCCTTAAGAGTCGCCGCCATTTGAATCATGTGCGCTGGATCTCCCCCTTTCGGTGGTGCTACCTCGGCGGTAACTAGAAATTCACCTGCTTGTACAGCTTTGCGAAAGTCATTCAAGGCTGTGGGACTATGGGTGTGATGCATATCATTTAAAATTTCGATTTTTTGAAGAACAAGTCAGAATTCAGAATTCTGAAAAAGGCAGTCGTAAAGAACCCAATTCTGGATTCTGGCGACTGATGCCTTTATTCTTTCTTGTTAAATGGTATAACAAATCACACCTAAAAGCGAAAGCTTATAGGGGAAGAGAGTAGCCTAAGGCAGATTTTACTTGTGATAAAGTTTGATTTGCGATCGCTCTAGCTTTTTCCCCTCCATCCCTTAACACAGACTCCAAATAGCTTTTGTCTGCCGTTACCGCCTGATATTTTTCTTGAATTGGTTTCAGGGACTCAATAATTGTGTCTGTCAATAATGGCTTGAATTGTCCCCAGCCCATATCCTGACACTCAACTGCTACATCTTCTTTTGTTTTACCAGCCAGCAATGTATACAGCGTTAACAAATTATTACACTCTGGACGCGCCGGATCGTCAAAAGTCAGACCACGAATCGGATCAGTTTTACAACGTTTAATCTTGTATTGAATCTGTTCTGGTGAATCTAGCAAACTGATTCGGCTTAAGTCAGAAGGATCAGACTTCGACATTTTGCGTGTACCGTCCGCCAAACTCATCACCCTTGCCCCTTCCTTGCGAATCAAAGGGTCTGGTAACTTCAGAACTGGTTGATCTGGTTTACCAAATTGGTGATTTAACCGAGCGGCAATATCTCGTGTCAATTCCAAGTGTTGCTTTTGGTCTTCACCCACTGGCACTTTATCCGCTTGATAAAGCAAGATATCAGCTGCCATCAGCACAGGGTAATCTAATAAACCTGCACTCACATTTTCTCCCTGTTTAACAGCTTTTTCTTTGAACTGGATCATATCTTGCAGCCAGTTGAGAGGTGTAATGCAGTTAAGCAACCAGGTGAGTTCACTGTGGGCCGAAACGTGGGATTGCACAAAGATGGTGGAGTGATTTAAATCAAGACCACAAGCTAGATAGAGAGCAGCAAGAGTGTAGGTATCAGCTGCTAGCTGTTTTGGATCGTGTGGCACTGTAATCGCGTGCAAATCAGCGACAAAAAGGTAATTTTCGTATTCGCTCTGACCTTCTACCCAGTTGCGAATAGCTCCCAAGTAGTTACCTAGATGGTAATTGCCGGTTGGTTGAACTCCAGAAAGAACACGTTGCTTGCCCATAAATTCCAACTTAATTATCTCAAATCCGCGCTATGTAAAGTGGCGATGTCTGGCGACAAGTTGCTTGCGCCTAGGCAAAACTCATTTAATTTTGACATTTTCCAGGTCAACTCGCCGTTACGGGATGAGAGATTTTAACTCAACTTGGATTGCTATAGAAATTTTTCACAAAGGAAAACGACAGCTGGTAAATAAAAACTTGGTGCGATCGCATTGTGAGTGGAAACAATGGCATTGTGAGCCAAAACAATCACATTGTGAGCCGAAACAATGGCATTGTTAGTCAATACATTAACAATGCAAAAGATTGCCTGAAGATATAGCGGTTCCCACTCAAATGCGTTACAAAGTTAAATCACAAGGTGTAGGCAATACGCTTCGGTTAAGGTTTTTTGATGAAAATTCTAGATCGCAAAGATGCGATAAATCGCCGTCAAGACGAAAGAGTGACTATTGTAGAAATGGCAATTCACCGCGTCTCTTGTCTTAACCAAACAGTAAGGTGTAGGGAACATACCGTGCCCCTACGGGTGTACCTCACGTAAACAAGAATCCCCATATCACACGGAAGCAGACATCAATAATTAAACAAAAATGCAAGGAACCCAACTTTCTTTTTTTCCTAACGAGGAGAATCACTCTACTACAAAGCAAAAAAAACCTAAATTAGGACGTTATGAACGTATCAAACGAGAACTAGATCAAAATGACTCGGATCCATACAAAATATTCATTGATGTTGATTCTTTGCCAAATACAGCATCTAATTACACCTTCATGGATCTATTTTGTGGAGCAGGGGGCATAACACAAGGACTAGTTCAAGCTGGATTTAAACCTTTAGCTAGCGTTGAAATTAACCCCATCGCTTCTGCTACCCATAAAAAAAACTTTCCCCAATGTCATCACTTTTGTGGAGATATCGAACAGTTTGATTCCCGTAATTGGCTACAGCAAATCGGCTTACCGGAAGTAAATCTTATTATAGGCGGGCCGCCATGTCAGGGTTTCTCGGTAGCAGGAAAACGTGACCATAAAGACCCCCGAAATCGCTTATTTTATGAATTTGTGCGTGTTGTCTCAGAAATACGTCCTTGGTATGTTGTTATGGAAAACGTTCCAGGCATTCTGACGATACAAAACGGAGATGTAAAAAAAGCAATTATTGAAGCTTTTGAATCTATTGGTTATCCTAATATATCTGTTGCAATTCTTGAATCTGCTGCTTATGGAGTGCCACAAATTCGACCAAGAGCCATCTTTATAGCCAACAGATTTGGAATGCCAAATCCCTATCCCAAAGCTAAGTTGTTACCTGAAGAATACAAACCTATTGAATCAGCTATTTCTGATTTACCAGCATATACCCCAATACCAGAGATAAACCATCAGTGGACTAAACATTCACCTGAGTATATGGAGCGAATTGCTAAAGTACCTCCAGGTGGTTCTTTATATACAAAATACGTTGATGCTTTCAAACGGCAATATCCTAGTAAACCCAGTATGACTGTTAAAGAGAATCACGGCGGTACTCATATTCATCCATATCTCAACCGTGTTATTTCCGCTCGTGAAATGGCAAGATTACAGACATTTCCAGATTCATTTATTTTTGAAGGTTCTATGAAAAAAGCTATGTGGCAAATTGGAAATGCTGTACCGCCACGTTTAGCAGAGTGCATTGGCTACGCGCTTATTCCTTATCTAACTGATATTGCACTTAATACTAGAAATGTTTAAATCAACTAAATAATCTTTGTCATCAAACCCTAATATTCAAATTACCTTTCTGCTAAACCCACCTGTCCTCCAATTAGCCCCAGGAATCCAGTTCCAGAGTGCTGAATCTCCAAAAAACTTGCTTGTTCCGGCGAAGTTTTATAAACTCGAAATGTTTTCATAATTCCCAAAGTAGCAGCACTTTCTAAAGGGCCAACAAAGCTGATATCCCGGTCGAGAAAATAAGGTTGACTAGCCCATTGAGCCATCTGATTTGCATTCAAAAAGTAGCAGCCTGCGTGAGGATTGAGGGCACGAAAAAAGGTAATTGGTGTATTCATAATTGTACCCTTGAGTTCCTGTTGCTCCTGCACATTTTGAAAGGGAGCAGTTACTCGTAAAGCCAAATCCCCATCAATGTAAGCTTTGTGAACCAAACCGTAGGGAGAGACTTCATAACGATGTGGCTGGAGCAAATTTAAATCACCTGCTTGTTGGGTAAACCAATTTAATTTTATAAAAAACCAAGGGTCATAGATAATTAGGTCATCTTCAAGAAAGCAGTAGTAATCATATTTACCAAGACAACTTTGCAGAACAGCTTGGCACTCAAACCCCAACAGTAGAGGTTCTGCATTAGTAGAATGATGCTTATATAAATGAGATGGTAAGGGAAGCTGATTCAGAAGATGATTATCTTGGGTTGTACAAATAACAATATCTAATTCGTGGGACTGGAGTTGATTAGCAGGGAAAGCTAGTCGTTGAGCAATGTTGATAATACTTTGAGATTTGCCAAATAATTGGTGTAAGCTAGTAATACTTTTAGTTAACGCCTGCAAGCGGGGTTGTGGGTCTTTGCGTTGAGAAGCATGACGACCCTCACTACTAGGTTTAAAAAAATGGGCGATAGTGAAAATAATTCGCATTTTAAATATCGTTTTTATATTTCTCTGTCATTTGTCATTTGTCATTGGTCATTGGTCATTTGTTATTTACTAAGAACTAATGATTAATATACTTATGACAAAATTAGTTCTTTTCAGGCTTGTATTTGCGCCTTTGCTTGAGGCAAAAATATTTACGTAAGAGACTAATGACTAATGACTAATTACTAATGCCATCTAACTTCTACCAAAACCTTTAGAAGTTGAGCGTTTTTTCACACTATCAGAACTTTTACCAGCAAACATCCATTGCAAATGCTGTGGTAACAGTTTCGCTAAATCATAGCGCTTCAGAATTGTCTCTCGCGCATTCGCACGAATTGCTTTCATCTCTTGGGGATGATTCAGCGCCTCTTCAACCCGATTAGCAATATTCTGAGGAGAAAAGAAATCTACCAGCAGTCCATTTACCCCATCCTGTACGACTTCCAATACTGGTGGAGTATTAGAAGCTACTAGTAAACATCCTGCTGCCATTACTTCTAACATTGACCAGGATAAAACAAAAGGACGGGTTAAATAAATATGAGCAGAAGAAGCTTGCAAAACTTGAAGATACTCATTATAAGGAAGCCTATCTGTAAAGTGCAGCCTTGATAAATCCAAAGATAATTTTTCTAGCATTAATTGTTTATAAGTCTGACCATCAGGGAGATTTTTCCCATAAGCAACCCGATCTTCTCCTACAACTACCACATGACACTTAGGTCGTCGCTGCTGAAGTAGCGCCACCGTTTCCATAAACTGCGGAAAACCTCTATAAGGTTCCATCCCGCGTCCCACATAAGTTACCAACTCTTCCACATGAGAAAGGTCAAGATTTATTCTTGGTAAAACTAACTTTGCGCCTGGTTTAGGGAGAAAATAGTTGGTATCAACACCATCATGAATTACAGTGAGTTTGCTACGATATTCTTTGGGAAATTGCTGACGCTGCCAATTGGTGGGACAAAGACCGCGATCGCAGCTATATAAATCAGTTAAAATGGGGGTGTTTTTGACGCGGATACGGCATTCATCATCAGCATTCAGTGGTTCACTGGGATCAAAATCTGCATCCGAACCGTGAGCGTGGTAAAACCACTCGAAATAACACAATAATTCGGCTTTGGGGAAAACATCTTTCATAAATAAAGTCGGCCCCCAACCAGAATGACCATAAACTATATCTGGAACGAAACCTTCAGCCTTTAATTTTTCTGCCACGCGATAGACAGCCTGAGCAGTGAGAACAGCATTTTCCAGGCTGCGTACATAATGATGGGTTTGGGGAGCAGCCTCACGAGAAGGAGTATAAATAGCTTTATAAACGCCAGGAATTTCTCCTTCCCGACGATTCGTCCCAAAGACGACTTGGCAATTAGGATCTTTACCTAAAACTGTCGCCAGATTGCGAAATTGTGAGGGAAAATTGGGATGTAAAAATAAGATTTTCATTGGAATAATCTTGATTAAGTTATTGCCAGATAAAATAAATTAAGATAATCTGCTTAAGATTATAAGATTATTTATCACGATTTTTAGCAAGTAAATTTAGGTAAATGGTTGTCCGAAAATGCGAAAATAATCGCAAATTCGTGTTATGACCATGAAATTTATTGGCATTGATTTAGGCTGGCGATCGCAACCAAGTGGACTATGCTGCTTAGAATGGATCGATGGACAACTGCAACTACTTGATTTAGATCGCAAAGAAGCCATTGCAGACATTCTCACCTGGATTGATCAGAGCGTACAACCAGACGAACCAGCCATCATCGCCGTAGATGCACCCACCCTCATACCCAACGCTACCGGGAGTCGCCTCCCCGACAAACTTAGCCACAAGTACTTTGGTAAATATCATGCAGGATGCTACCCAGCGAATCAAAACCTACCCTTCGCCGATCGCACCATCAACTTTGGCTTAGAATTAGAATCACGCGGTTTTGCACACGCCCCCACCATTGAACCGCAAAAACTCAGCAGATATCAAATAGAAGTCTTCCCCCACCCAGCAATCGTTAACCTATTCAACTTAGAACGCATCCTCAAATACAAAAAAGGACGCCTCAATGAGCGCCGTCTAGAACTAATCAAACTCCAAAATTATCTTCTCGATATCCTCCCATCTCTTTCCCCTCCTCTGCGTCCTCTGCGTCTTGGCGGTTCGTTTCTTTCCGAAATTCCCACCACAGGTGCAGCCCTCAAAGCAACCGAAGATAAACTAGATAGCCTAATTTGCGCTTACGTTGCCGCTTATTGGTGGTATTGGGGAGAAGAGCGTAATTTGGTATTAGGCGATCGCACCACTGGCTACATTGTCATCCCTCAAAGAATGTTAGCCTAAAATTGTAATCTCATAAGATTTAACTCAAAGAGGTTTTATGCAAGGAGTTAGTTCTAATTTGAGTTTGAAACAACTTTATGAAATTGACGAGCATCTCTGGCTAGAGGAAACAATCAAGCTCTTGAAAGCTAATCATTTAGAGGAATTAGATTTAGAAAATTTAATTGAGGAGCTAGAAAATTTGGGTCGTAGAGACAAAGCCAAGGTTGCTAGTTTATTAGAACAAATTATTAGACATCTTTTGCTGCTGCAATACTGGACAGAGGAATATCAATATAATTCTGGACATTGGAAAGCAGAAATTAGAGGTTTTAGGAATCAATTAAAACGTCAGTTAACGACGAATTTATATCAATTTTTAGAAAAAGAATTAGCATCAATTTATAATGATGCTTTAGGATATGTAATTGATAAAACTGAAGGCAAACTCGATAACTTACCTCAGTATTCTACCTATACCTTAGAACAGCTATTAGATATTAATTATCTACCTGAAAACGTGTAATAAAAAAGGCATTGCTAAACTTAAATCAGCAACGCCTAATCTTGAGTATTCAGTAACTACTCAGCACTCTTATTCTGCCCAAGCAATCAACCTTGGTTCATAAGGATTAGCCAGATTTGGATTTTTCGGCAATACACGCAAAGACAAGCCTTGCAAACCAGAAGCGGTATAGGTAATATTACCCGTGTAAATACTCAATTGCTGTCCATCCTCACCTTGGTAATCCATCACCACTGGTATAGCGTTGACAATATCACCATTGGCATCGATCGCACCTTGATATAGCTCCACCTGCACATCATCATTGGTCAAAGTTGCTAAGTCAACCTTGGCTTTGACAGCAACCGTTTGGTTAACCTCAATGTCTGAAGCTGCTGATACGTCAACATCTTTGATTCTGATATTGAACCAGTGTTCGCTGAGTTTTTCTTTCCAAGCGGCTAGTTCTTTCGCTGGGGCATAGTTATCAACAGTCAGGGTATGATAGCGATCGCTAGCTGGGAAATAAGCCCTTTGTGCATATTCTCCTACCATCCGCGCTGTATTAAAGAAAGGACAATTCAACCGAATTGCATCCTTCATTTTTGCAACCCACGGACGGGGTAAGCCATCACTATCCCGATGTTCATAAAATAGCGGTACAACTTCCTTCTCTAACAATTCGTAGAGAGCGTTTGCTTCTACTTCATCTTGGTAGTTGGGATCGTCGTAATTCTCTCCATGTCCAATTGCCCAGCCCGTGCGGACGTAATCAGCTTCATCCCACCAACCATCTAGTACACTTAAATTCGGCAATCCATTCATTGCCGCTTTCATGCCACTGGTACCAGAGGCTTCCCGTGGACGACGTGGTGTATTTAACCAGATATCGCAACCCGCAACCATCAACCGGGAGATGTGAATGTCGTAATTGGGAACAAACACTACCTGTTTTTCTAAATGTTGTTCGCGGATAAAGTGATTGATATCGCGGATGAGTTCTTTACCGGGAATATCCTTGGGATGTGCCTTACCAGCAATCACAAATTGCACTTTCCGGTCTTTGTTAGCCAGCAGAAGCCGCTTAATCCGATCCAAATCACGCATCCAGAGCGTAGCGCGTTTGTAGGTGGCAAACCGGCGGGCAAAGCCAATGGTGAAAGCGTAGGGATCTAAAACTTCTTGGGCTTGGATAATTTCGGAAGCAGAAGCGCCGCGATCGGTCAAATGCTTGACCAAATGCTCTCGCACATACAAAATCATATCCAAACGGCAGCGTTCGTGATTGCGCCACAATTCCTCATCGGGAATGGCATCCATCCGATCCCACAATGGGCTATCTGGTGGTGCTGATGACCAATTTGGCCCCAGGTAGCGATCGTACAATTCTTGAGTTGATTTCGCCACACAACTCCGAGCATGTACACCGTTGGTAATTGCTGCGATCGGTACTTCCTCAACTGGCACTTTCTGCCACAAGCCCTGGAACATTTGTCGCGAAACTACACCATGCAACTGTGCTACACCGTTAGAAAATGTTGCCATCTTCAGCGCCAGCACCGCCATACTGAAAGGCCCAGATAAATCGCCTGTATTCTCGCGCCCCAGTCCTAAAAATTGCTCTTTGGGCAACCCAAATATCTCTGCATAGTAACCCAGGTAGTGCAGCATTTTGTCGGGAGCAAACAAGTCAATCCCTGCTGGTACTGGTGTATGGGTAGTAAAGATGTTGCTGGAAGCCACCACCTGTTTAGCTTGGGCATAACTCAGTCCTTCTTCCTGAATCAGCAAGCGGATGCGTTCTAGGGCAGAGAAGGCGGCGTGTCCTTCATTCATGTGGTAAGCGGTAACTTTTAGCCCCAAAGCTTTGAGCATTTGCACACCACCGATCCCCAGCATGATTTCCTGGTGGATACGCATATCGATGTCGCCACCATACAGCTGATCTGTAATGTCGTGGTCGTAAGTGTTGTTCGGTTCAATATTGGTGTCCATCAAATACAGGGGGACTGTTCCTACCTGTACGCGCCAAACTCTGGCATATACCTTGCGTCCTGGATAATCTACCGCAATCCGCAGTTCTGAACCATCGGCATTGCGCTCTAGATGCAAGGGCATATTGTAAAAATCATTCATCAGGTAGCGTTCCTGCTGCCAGCCATCAGCATTGAGATACTGGGCAAAGTAACCTTGCTGATAGAGTAAACCTACACCTACAAGCGGTAGCCCCAAGTCACTAGCAGATTTGAGGTGATCCCCCGCCAGAACGCCCAAGCCCCCAGAATAGACGGGTAAACAATCTACAAGTCCAAATTCCGCCGAAAAATAGGCGTAGCATTCTTTTGGTTTATCTTCCCGTTGTTTCTGATACCAAGTGCGCTCTTGCAAATAATCGTCTAACTGACGGTCAGCTCGATCCATTTGCGCTAGAAAGCCTTCATCTTCGACAACTTCCAAAAGCCGCGATTGAGAGATAGTACCGAGCATCAACACTGGGTTGTGATGGCTAGACTCCCACAGGTCAGAGTCTAAGCGACGAAATAAATCTTTGCTCTCAACGTTCCAATCCCAGTGCAAGTTATATGCTAGCCGCCGCAGTGGTTCGAGTCGCGGTGGTAGTGAAGGGGATACGTTAAATGTGCGAATTGGCTGCATAGGTTGGCAAAACTCCAAGTTTAGCTATGGTTATTGTTTACTCTCTTTACCAATGTTGCCAATTCTTTATACTGTAGTTTGTGAAAAAGCGATGACTTTGTTAAGCATTGAGAACTATTTTTAACCTCGTTGCTAAAGTTTACACCAAGGTGTTTCTAATTCTATGCCTGACTCTCAGCCATATACTTGGTATATTAAGATTTAATCATTTACTGGTATATATCACTGAAAAAAATCTAGTTTTGAATAAATAATTTATATTTATTTTAGTATTGCTTCCGGGGATCAATTCTAGGGTCTTAGCTGAAGGTAAAAATTACCCATAGTTGTGTCCAGAACAATTAAAATTTTAATTATTTTTTAATAAAATTGTGCTGTCAAAGAAGCAGTGTAAGAAGGCAGGAGCTAGAAAGTAAACCCCATAAATTGCATGAAAACCCTACCAAGCAGTTAACCAGGAAAAGCGATGCCTGCGGCGGACTACGCCTATTCTAACTACTTGGTATTAAATATTGGCAGTAAACTAGGAAAATAACTTAGTAGCGTGTTATTTTATGCACCCAGTGAAGGCTGATCCTTAGTATTTTTCGTCATTGTCAGAGCTACAGCTGCTGCATAAGCAATCTCTGCTGCCATTTGATAAGCAAGTTTGATACTAGATGAAGTGTCCTTGGCTTTAGGAGAGAGAGAGGCTTTTTTCCGGCGTGACTCTTGTTTGATATCACCTGCTACAATAGCTCGCTGTAAAATTATCCAGGCATCTAAGTCTTCTGAGTCATAATTACTTTGAAGCTGCGATCGTATTTGGTCTTCAGCAACAACACTCAGATAGCCAGTAGTTAGAGATTTTTGCACAATTTCTTTAATTAAAGCCATAATTTTGAACCAAGTGTGTGAGTTAAAACCGATACCTCAATTTGAGCAATTTGATGTTGTTTTGTGGACTTCATCCGTAAAACTAAGCTAGGTTTTAGCTTTCTTTGAATAAAGTTAATTTATAATAAGTCGTGCCAAGCACACATCACCCGCTTGGCTCACCCGAACGGGTGATTTACAAATTTTTAGATATAAGTAATAGGGAAGATGAATATTTTTAGCTTTTTTAGCAAGAGGGTGTCATCAGTATAGTAGATATTATTCTGAATTTAACGCAAAATCATAAAACTACTTGGACAAGCAACGTAGAAATATAGACAAAAATGGCAATTAAACGCTTAGAGTATTTTTTAAATTACCGGATTTAAGGTATTTGATCTAAGTGTATAAATTTATTTCAGAGTAGCGTAGGCTTTGCCCAACCTAGGCATCGCACCAGTAAAAAAGTTAACTTATTTCCAGTATTATTATCAATAAGCAACCTAAAAATCAACTTATTTATATTTATTGAAAGTGTTCCAATAAAAATAAAATGTGTTATCGTTAAAAGCAATTGTTATTGAAAGCCATTCATGTAATTACAAACGTGAATTGGTTAGCCTGTAAATCATCCGTGTGCAACATGATTGGAGCAGCATACTCTAGAAATTCGTTGCAAGAAAGCCGTCATAGCAGTCGGGGAAGCGCTTACTTGTTTGCACCGATGGTTAACTTCAATGTGATGGCTGATGTGGGAGATAATCCACCATAATTGGGTTTTGTTTGGGCAAAAATACCCAGAAGAATCCAACAATAATTACATTGTCATGCTAGGCAGAAATTTTATCTATACTTTGAATATAGTCTAGTTAAATGTATTTTTTGTTGCACAATAGCTTGTGGAACTGAGTTGTTTCAAAAGACTAAAATCCTTTGAGAAAAAGTAGCTTCAAGGCAAACAACTCTATACTTCGTTGCATAGCAAGCTTTTCAAAGCTGCCGGATAACCAAAACAGTAGCCTATCTAAATCAGCAAATTTTCTCATCAGACAATTTAATAGTCTGAGGTTTGACCTTGCAATGCACTGAAATTGTTTTGTTAATTGAACTGGTGAAAAAAAGCCAATTTCTTACGTGCTTTGACTGGTAAAAATTAACGCAATTGTGTATATCAATTGGGTGATTCTACACACTTAAGCTTAAGAATTGCTCATATAGTCAAAACCAGCCTATGGTTTTTCAAATATTGGAAAACCATTTAAAAAGATGGGGAAATTTTGTTAATACTGCCATTTACCTTCTGCGTTAATGAATACTAACGCTGTTGGTATTGGTAAAAGATGAGGTTACAGCTAAAACAACTTTCAACACTGACAACAACAATTGATTGAATTGAAGAGATATATACCCATGCATAACGAGCAATATTTTTCAAAATTGCAGCGCGTGCAAGAACTTTTAGTAACTACAGTGTTAGGAGATATCCCGGCACTTCTTCTGGGCCCAAAATTGCGTAACTTGGCATATCGTAGTATTTTCGCCCGGATAGGCAGCCCAGTATATATTCAAAATGGTGTTGAATTTAACGGCACTTCTTGTATTGAGATAGGCAGTGGAGTCTATATTTTCAAGGGTGTGCGGATAGATGCTAGAGGACACAAAAACAATAGAATTCATCTAGGAAATAGAGTCGCTATTGAGCGTAACGTTGATATCGGGTCTTTGGAAGATACGTGTATACATATTGGTGAAGACACTTTCATTGCTCCTAATGTGTGTATTGAGGGGCCAGGAGACATTAAAATCGGTAAACACTGCTTGATTGCCGCCCACTCAGGGATATATGCCAATAATCACAATTTTGCCGATCCGATAGAGCCGATTAAATACCAAGGTGTTACTCGCAAAGGAATTGTGATTGAGGATGATTGTTGGCTAGGACATGGGGTAACAGTATTAGATGGCGTTACTATTGGCAAAGGCAGTGTTATTGGTGCAGGAGCAGTTGTCAATAGAGATATTCCTCCTTTCTCCATTGCTGTAGGCATCCCGGCACGAGTAATCAAAAACCGAATTGGCAAAAGTCTAGCAATTCAAACTGAGAAGTAGGGAATGGGGCATGGGGCATTGTAACAATTAAGCTGTTCCCTTTTCTAAGAAACCTTTGCCGTTAGTCAACGTCACAGGAGTAAACAGTCTCTGAGTTATTTCCTCAGGGCATCTACAAAGTCAGACAACTGATATCTTGTACTATTCTCAATAACCGTAGGATAGGATAGGTACTACCAATCCCCAGTCCCCAGTCCCCAGAGTCCTCTCAAAAAGGGACGAGATTTGGGTAATATAAAGTAGCTATCTTTTCTGCATAGCAGATACTGAAAGAAAAGCTCTCTTTGTTTTACCCATTGGAGATATTTCTATGCTGACTTTAAAAATCGCTGTTTATATTGTTGTTGCCTTCTTCGTAACTATCTTCGTCTTCGGATTTTTGTCGAACGATCCCGCTCGTAACCCCGGTCGTCGGGACTTAGAGTAAAAGGGCGATAAATCATCCGCGACTTTGGAAGGCGGAAAATACTAAACGCCACGGAAACTTACTAAGCGAAAGTTAGTAAGTTTCTTCCTCCAGGTAGCTTGCTGTAGGTAGCAGAAGGCGACAGTCGGAAGGCAAAATGTATGTTTATCCTTCCCTTCGTCATTTGGCTGTTTGTTAGCCCGATTTTGCTCACTTATGCTTCATCCAGTTCTGCCGCCCGATCCGCCTCCTATCGTCGAATCTTTACAACCTGTAAATCCCGCCTCATCTGCTAGTCATACAAAGTTTCTTTCAGGTGTAGATACTGGAATACACGAAAAGACAGACAAATCCAAGCAGCCCAAGGTTTTGGCTCAGTTGACAATTGCGGATAACACCAAAAGTGATTCTTTGTTGCCAACTCCAATTAACTCAGAGCAGGATGACTTGGTAATAGCCGAAACTCCTTCTGTACCTGATTCACCAGAAAACTTCCCACCAGAAACTTCCTCAATCACTGATTCTGGAAGTGCTGCGCTTTTGGAGCGATCGCTAGTCGTTGATTATCCCACGCAGGAGGTTACAACCTCTAATCGCCAAGAGAAAAAAGATACAAAGACAAATCCGAGCGTCGGTGTCCGGCGCTCGGAATATCTCCTAAGATCGGCACTGCGTAAATGGGAGATACCAAGAGAAGCCACTGCGTTGCCAAGAAAAGTTGGTGCTGAGGCTGCCGGCCTAGATATAAAAGGTCAATTTTCTCAAAAACTCGGTCAGCGATGTCTGACGACAAGCCGCTTTGCGTCTACGCTAAATCCCAACTCTAGTGCTGGAGAAAAACAAAGCTTTGTGGACTCTGGCAGCTTTAGCTATAAAGTTTCCCCAAGTCCCCTTGTCGCGCAATCTCCGCGTCCTCTTCAAATTGCTCCAACTGTCACAAACAGCAATAAGTTAGTCGAGTCCAAGGCGGAAATTTTAGCTGAGAAGTTAACTAAACAAAAACAGCAACGTGATATTACTGCACAACAGTCTCCACAAGAAGACAATATCTCTGTATCTGCTGCTGATCTTGCACCGAGTTCTCAATCAGTACAAAATTTTATAAAATTCACATCTCGCAACCCGACAAAGCAACTCTCAGTGCCCATCACTGTAGAATTCAAGTCCCAAGTCCAACAACAAAGCCAAACACCAACGCCGACACCAGAGGTCAATACCACTAATCAGCCACAAAGTCAACCATCTGGTACAACCGCGCCAGCTAGAACGCCAACAGCCGGGCCGAGAATTGTGGAAGTCACTTCAGATCGGCAAGAATATGACGAGCAACGGCGAATTATTACAGCTGTTGGTAATGTAGTTGTGCGATTTGATGGAGCGGTAGTGGATGCCGATCGCTTGCAAGTTAATTTGGACAACTTGATCGCTGCGGGGGAAGGCAACGTCACTTTAACACGGGGCGATCAAATACTGCGCGGACAACGCTTTACTTATAACTTTGTTCAAGATAGTGGGGAACTGGAAAATGGTAGAGGAGAAATTTACGTACCCTCTGCACAAACAGATTTTGCTTTTTTACCCACGGATGTAACTGCTGGTGGAGTGCCAAAACGTCCGCCCAGCGATCGCATTAGAGCCAATCAACCCGTTTCCGGTGTGAGCAGCCCTGGAGGAATTGATGTAATATTTGGTGGTCAGTCCAATGCTAGCAACATCCCACCACCGAAAGCAGGGGGTGTAGTCAATCGCCTGAGGTTTGAAGCCGAACAGATTGACTTCTATCCGCAAGGCTGGCAAGCAAGCAATGTCCGCATCACTAATGATCCTTTTTCGCCGCCAGAACTAGAATTACGCGCAGATAAAGTAACTCTGACACGAGAGACACCCTTAGTAGACCGCATTAGGACACAGCAGCAGCGTTTGGTATTGGATCAAACAGTCTCCTTACCAATTCCAATAAATGAGCGGACTATTGACCGCAGAGAGCGGGACGTTACACCTGCAATTGTCTCCCCTGGCTATGATGGAGATAGACGGGGTGGTTTGTATATTGAGCGTGGCTTTCCAGTGATCGATACAGAGCAAACTAGCTGGACGATCACGCCTCAGTTATTAGTACAGAAAGCTGTACAAGAAGGCACGGGTGACTTAGGCGCACTATTTGCTGTGAAGACAAAGATAAATTCTGTTTTAAGTCCACGGTCGGTAATTCAGGGGACTGGAGAGTTAACCAGTTTTGACTTGAACGATATAGAAGAAAATTTGCGGGTGAATTTGGGATTGCGCCAGATATTAGGCAGTTCCCTTCCCCATACATTGAATGTGCAATATAACTACCGCGATCGTCTCTACAATGGTACCCTCGGCTTTCAAACTGTCCAGAGCAGTTTTGGCGGTATTATTACCTCTCCTGTGATTCCTTTAGGAAAAAGTGGCATCAACCTCAGCTATCAGGCAAGTGCTCAGTATATTGATGCCAACACCGATCGCCTAGACTTGCTAGAACCAGTGCGGGAAAACAATCGCATCTCACTAGGTCGTTTACAAGGCAGCGCTGCCCTCAGTACTGGGGTCTTGCTGTGGCAGGGAAAACCATTAGCACCCACTGCTACTGAGGGATTACGATACACAGCTAACCCTGTAGTTCCTTACTTGCAAGCGATCGCTGGTCTCACAGGTACTACCAGTTATTACAGCAATGGGGATAACCAAAGCACCCTAACTGGTACAATTGGCTTACAAGGGCAAATTGGTCATTTTTCTCGACCTTTTTTCGACTATACCGCCTTTAATATTAGTTTCTCTCAAGGCTTAAATAACGGATTATCACCCTTTTTGTTTGATCGCTCCGTTGATAACAAAGTGTTGAGTGCTGGGATATCACAGCAAATCTACGGCCCTTTTCGCTTAGGGTTTCAAACCTCTGTTAACTTGGATACTGGTAAAGAAACTAGCACCGACTATATTTTGGAATATAGCCGTCGCACCTATGGCATCACCTTGCGTTACAATCCGGTGCTGGAGTTAGGCGGCTTCAGCATCCGAATTAGTGATTTTAACTGGGGTGGCGGCACTGATCCATTTTCGGAAGTTAAGCCAGTAGTAGGCGGTGTGCAACAGGACAATTAACTTTTGGATATTTGTAACATCCACAAGTAATAAATGAATTAAAAATCAGGTAAACTCAAGCTGCAAAAGCTTTATTGTCTTTCGGGTAAGCAATTAACAAGCACAGCAGCTTGGGAGAATAATCCTTGTGGATGAACAACTTAGAAAACTGATTGACGAGGTATGCTGCTACCCAGACCCCAGTCCAGAGAGGCAGAAAGCATTAAATAGACTGCTTATAGTAATTCAACAACTCCCTGGCATCTATAAATCTGGACACCAAGACTATTTAGCAGCCTTAAATCAAACTTGGGAATGGGTGAGCCGGAAGATTTGCGAGTTTGAAGCGCGTTCACCAAGTGACTCCGTTCGCGTAGCGTCCCGAAGGGAAGGAGTATCGCCTTCGCTCCAACAAAGTCTAGTAATCTGGATTAATGGCTATCTCAAGTGGCGGATTAAAGATTTATACATCCCAGACAGTAAATATACTATAAGTTTAGACAGACTTACCCGTAACGACGAGGGTGACGAAACAACCCTGCTAAATATCTTGCCAGATCGTCAGTCAGCAACTATTTCCTTAGATTTGCTGGATATTAAAATTGCTCAAATCCAGGAAACTGAGCGCCAATACCTTGGCAACCGCATCAGGCAATACATTCAGCAAGATGAAGAAGGAAAATTAACAGCTAGTCATCCCCGCAAAAATCCCGAATGCCATTGTCACTTATTGGCAATGCGCTTACTTCTGGAAAATCCACCTCATAAAATCGCTGATATTGCTAGAGAGTTAAATATAAGCAATCAAACTCTTTACTCTCATTGGAAGAAAAATTGTCTTCCCCTGTTAAGAGAAATTGGTATGAATTTCGGATATGACTAATGACTAACACACAACCGGATATTTTAAGCATCCCTCTCCCCAAAAATGCCCACCGTTGGGCTGAAGAATTTGCCGCCCAGCAGGATAACCCCCAAAAGGGAAAACAAGTTTATCTGAATACTCTGGCTGTTTATGCCGTTCACAGTTATCTCAAATGGCTAAACATTGAGACAGCACTGAATCAAGGTGACAGTTGGCATCGCGGTTTAAGGGCGATTTTTGATGTTGCTGATTTAGTGTTGCCGGGTATTGGTAAGCTTGAATGTCGTCCGGTGTTACCGGGTGAGGCTACTATAGTCTTGCCTCCAAGCATGACACAAGAGCACGTTGGTTATGTAGGAGTTCAGTTTAGTCAGCAATTAGATTATGTAGAATTGCTGGGATTTCTTCCAGCTAGGGAGATGACGGAATCACCAATACTGCAAATAGCACAATTGCAGTCTTTTGACACTCTTTTCGAGATTATACACAGGCGAACGCTATTCATAAATCTGCGTCAATGGATTACGGGAATCTTTGAGCCAGATTGGCAAGCCCCAGAGTTAGTGTTTGCTAACAATTTGAGAAGTATTAGCACCGTGACTCGCCCCACAACGAATTCCATCAGTCGCGCAAAGGTGATTGACTTGGGAAGGAAAGTGCTGTTGTTAGTGCAGTTAACTCCCACCGATAGTGCAGTTTTCAACATTCGCCTACGGGTTTATCCAGGTGATGATGTTATTTATCTACCACCAGATTTACAACTGATTGTCCTTGATGAAGCGGGAAACACTGGCATGGAAGTGCAAGCAAGAAGCGCAGATGATTGGATGCAACTAGAGTTTAGCTGCCAGCACGAGGAAAAATTCAGTGTCAAGATGGTGTTAGGGGAAACAAGTCTGATGGAAGAGTTTGTTGTTTAAGACAAACAAAAGGAGACAGTAATGGCGATCGTCAAGTTGAAACTCAGACGCAATTCACCAGATGGATTTCTGGTAATTCTAACGGCGAAGAACTTGGATGAAGAAACAGAAGGATTTTTGCCTCCGTTACCACCAAATTTAGAATCATCCTTTAATGAATGGCAGTCAGCTTATCGCCAAATTGAGGCTGTGCGTTCTTGTGCTACGTTCCGCCTCACACCCAAAAGTGTCACAATTTATTCCCACGCGGAACACACTTTAGCAGTGAAAGAGGAGCTAAATCAATGGCTAAATACTTACGATAACAGGTGGCGACCAATCCGAGATAGATTAATTGCGATCGCACAACAATTACATCAGCTAAATGATGAGATTCGCGTCATCATCGATGCCAAAGATATCGATTTGCGCCGTCTCCCTTGGCAAGAATGGAATTTATTTGAAGAACACTATCCCAACGCCGAAGTTGCTCTCAGTGCGCCCAAAAATAAAAATAAACAGAGCGATAAACTAGTTCCTCAAAGCCAACATATCAGAATTTTAGTTGTTGTTGGCAGGAGTGACGGTATTAATACAAAAGATGACTTAAAGATAATTCAAGATTTAGAGACGGATGGGGTAGAAGTACGCTGTCTAATTAAGCCTAGCCGCCGGGAATTATCTGAAGCGCTTTGGGATGAACAAGGCTACCATATTTTCGTTTTTACAGGCCACAGTGGGAGTCAAGAAGATGGGCAGATAGGTTGGATTGAACTTAACGATCAAGATAGCTTGACTATTGAGGAATTTAAGGAAGCTTTGAAGCAAGCTATTGATAAAGGATTACAGTTAGCAATTTTTAATTCTTGTGATGGTTTGGGATTGGCTAACCAACTTGCTCAAATACATTTGCCTCAAGTTATTGTCATGCGGGAACCCGTGCCTGATCCTGTAGCAGTAGATTTTTTAAGGTATTTTTTCCAAGAATTTACCCATAATCATAAGTCATTATTTAGTTCTGTTAAAAAAGCACGCAAACGCCTAGAACATTTTAAGTCTGATTACCCTGGTGCAATTTGGTTGCCAACAATTTGTATTGAAGCCAATGTTGAACCGTTGACTTGGGAAAAATTGCACCCCACCCCGCCACCAAAACCAACTCTAATCAAGCGAGAGGATTCAACTCACAAACCAAAGACAAAAATCAAGACGTGGTTATTAATTGGTTTGGTGGGTGTAGTTGCCACTGGTGGTGCATTATATTTAGCTAATAATAAAAAAGCCAACTCCGATTTTAGTTCCGTACCTGCTCCGGCAGGAACATGGTTTTATGGTGGTAGCACATCTTGGGCAACAGTTCGGAAATATGTAGATCCTGAAATCAAAAGAGCTTATCCGCAGTTTGAATTACGCTATACCAATCCGATTAATGCTGCACCCGGTTCTGGTACGGGAATTCGGATGTTGTTGGAAGGACAACTAACCTTTTCTCAATCCTCCCGCCCGATCTCAGACAAAGAGTATCAACAATCTCAACAACGGGGCTTGAGTCTCAAACAAATTCCAGTAGCTTTGGAAGGATTAGCGATCGCTGTTCACCCCGATCTGCAAATTCCAGGGCTAACCTTAGGACAAATTAAAGATATTTACACTGGGAAAATAACTAACTGGAATCAGGTTGGCGGCCCTAACCTAAAAATTACTCCTTACTCTCGTCGCTTTGATGAAGGAGGCACTGTAGAGTTTTTAGTTAACAACATTCTCAGTGGAGAAAAACTTGGAAGTAACGTAGTATACGTCTACGATACAACAGATGGCCTACACAAATTAGCAAGCGATCGCAGTGGAATTTACTACGCCTCCGCTCCAGAAGTCGTCCCCCAATGTCAGATTAAGCCACTGGCGATCGCTAAACAAGGGAATAATTTTGTCGCTCCTTACACAGAACCTTTGATTAAACCGCAGCAATGTCCGAAGCAGCGCAACAAGTTAAACATCGATGCTTTCAAAACAGGTGAGTATCCAATTACACGCCAGATGTTTGTCATAGTCAAGCAGAATCCTGGCAGTTTAGAACAACAAGCGGGCGAGGCTTATGCCAATATGCTATTAACACCTCAGGGACAAAAACTGATGAATGAAGCTGGATTTGTGCGTATCCGTTGAGTGGTGATTTTCATCCCATTTCTGACTCCTGAATTCTGAATTCTACTATATCTGTGAAATGATATTAGTTTCATAAAAGCGTCTGGGAATCATGTGATTAAGTATATCCGTCTTAACCACACAGAAAGAACTCATGGGCTTTATAATCTCTCTTCTTACTAGCCTGATTGCAATTCTTGTTTATCTAAATACAGGTAGGGTATCTGGCGAAAAATTACGTTTAGCAATACGCACAATTACGATATTGATTGGCAGTATTGCAGTCCTAAATTCTATTTCTAGGCTTTTAGTAATTGTCCCACCTGGCAATGTCGGTGTCGTCAACTTGTTTGGTGAGGTTTCCGAAACTCCTCTTAATCCTGGTGTTCACTTGCTTAACCCCTTTAATAAGGTGCTGAATTTTTCCACTCGCCTTAAGGATGTGAAGGAAAACGTAGATGTAACATCCCAAGAAGGTTTGAGCCTAAATCTTGATGTCAGTCTTCAGTACAAGCTCGATCCGCAGAAGGCAGCTACAGTATATAAAATAATTGGAACTGATGAAACACAACTGGTAATTTCTAGATTCCGCTCTACTGTTCGTGCCATTACAGCAAACTACCCAGCCAGTGCGATTTACTCTACCAAACGTCAAGAAATCGCCCAAAAAATTGACCAACAACTCACCCAGGAGATACCCACTTTGGGTTTCATCGTTGAGGAAGCTCTTTTACGAAATGTCAAAATGCCTGATACTCTACAAGCTGCAATTCAAAATAAACTCAAGACAGAGCAAGAAAATCAGCAGATGAAATTTGTTTTAGAGAAAGAACGTCAAGAGGCAGAACGAAAGCGTATTGAAGCGCAAGGCATAGCGGATTCTCAAAAAATTATCTCTGGTGGACTTACTAATCAAGTGCTACAACTACGAGCGATTGAAGCCACAGAAAAGCTAGCTCAATCTAATAATTCTAAGCTTGTAATTATTGGTTCTGAAAAAGGCGGAGTACCGATTCTGATTCAGCCAGAAACCGGAACCTCAAAACCCTAAAATTTTCTGATCAGGTCACTGGCTTGACATAATTTCAATTGTATGAATAACACACTATACATTATTTGCTAATAAGGTGCGTAGGCTTTGCCCACTGTAGGCATCGCTCCAAGGCTGAGATTCCAGACTTCTGAGAAAAGTCTGAAATCTTTTTCAATTTATAAAAGGATTCGTAAACCGCACGCCTTCAACCGTCGTACCTGATGCAAAGTCCTCAGTATAAACTTCTTCAATTTGGTTGAGTCGCGCCGTTGCCCAAATTTGCGCGTCCCAAAACCCAAAGTGATGGGTTTCCACACCGCGAATTGCTTCTAAAGAGATGAGTCGTGTAATATCAACGACATGGCAAGCAGCTAAATAGTTACGCATTCGCACTAGCGCCTCAGCAGGAGTTAAAAGCGATCGCCGAGTCCGGGTTGTGGCCATAAAAAACTCTCCCAACACCTGGGTACTAATTACAGCCTTCCCAGAACGAATCAATTGGTCAGTGATTGCGATCGCTCGTTCCTGTTTCGCAGTATCTAGTGGGTCGTAGATGTAAACGAGAATATTGGTATCCAGCAAAACCCTACCGTTCATAGAGGTCTTCACGCTGCCAATCTCGACCTCCAAGTTGAGCAGGTCGAGTTTTGATTTGATCAATAAATTCTCTTTCGGCTTCCCACATTGCAAGGTTCGTTTGAGGTGGAGTTATTTCACCAAGATGAAGGTCAATGGCTTGGCGAATAATCTCTGCTTCACTTACACCCGCCTGTTGAGCGATCGCCTTTAGCAAATGTTCTTGACGTGGTTCAATATAAATCTGCTTGCGAATTTTGCTGGACACAATTTAGATTGTATATAATGTATACATCACATCATACATTATTTGCGAGTAGAGATGCGTAGGCTTTGCCCGCCGTAGGCATCGCTCACTCTCGGCGTTGGTTCCTTCCACTGGCAATATAACCATCTCCAAGAGATACCAGAAAAACTCGCCGAACGTGTCATTCACAGCAATGGTAATGTAATACGGTTCGTTAAGGTTTTTTGATGAAAATTTTAGATCGCAAAGACGCGAGAAATCGCCGTCAAGATGAAGGACTGATTATTGTAGTTAAGAAGATTTGTAGGTTGGGTTGAACGGAGTGAAACCCAACAAAGCCCTGAAAATGTTGGGTTTCGTTCCTCGACCCAACCTAGCTCGGAGTGCTTTTTTGGGCTTAACCGAGCAGTATTGAATGTAATTCTTGCTCTTTTAATAACAAATGAGCGTTGTAATACTTAATAGTATTTCCATCTGCAACAGAAGACTCTACGACAAAAAAGGAGCCTAATTTAGGCTCCTTCATAAAAACGACTAAGTAATTGTGACTACTTAACAGTCACCTTACCGCCAGCTTCTTCGATGCGCTTCTTAGCATCTTCAGCAGCATCCTTAGCAATACCTTCTTTAACTGCCTTGGGTGCAGCTTCTACCAAGTCTTTAGCTTCTTTCAGACCCAAACCGGTCAATTCGCGGACAATCTTCAACACGGCAATCTTCTTATCAGCTGGAACTGATTCGAGAATCACTTCAAACTCGGTTTGCTCAACAACTTCTTCAGCAGCAGCAGCAGGGCCACCAGCCATCATCATCATGCCGCCAACAGGTGCAGCAGCACTCACGCCAAAAGCTTCTTCAATTTGCTTGACTAACTCAGAAGCTTCTAGCAAAGAGAGGGTTTTTAGTTGTTCTAAAATGTTATCGGTTGCAGCAGACATTGATATAACTCCTGTAATTTTGATTATTTATTAGTCATTAGTCATTAGTCATTAGCTTTTGACTCTTGACTGATGAACCATGAAGTCTATTCAGCAGCGCTTTCCGTACTGCTATCACCTTCAGCAGTGCTTTCCGTGCTGCTATCTTGTACAGCAGCAGTTTCGGTACTAGCACCACTTTGTTCTTGGTCGGCCACAGCCTGCAAAGCACGAGCCAGTGAACCAGGAACTTCGTTGATACCCACAGCAATCTTGGTAGCCAAGGCGTTGATAGCTCCAGCAATTTGTGCGATGAGTTGTTCCTTAGATGGCAAGTCTCCCAGTACCTTGACATCAGGTTCTTTTAGTAGGCGACCTTCCAGTACACCACCACGAAGTTCTGTCTTCTTGGTGACTTTTTGGAATTCTTGGTATGCCTTAATTGCTGATGAAAAATCTTCTTTTACCAGCAAAAAGGCGGAAGCACCATTGAGCAATTCTGACAAAGGTTGCCATTTTTCATCACCTTCAATGGCAATGCCCATCAGGGTGTTCTTAGTCACCTTACAAACAGTGCCACTAGGACGTAGCCGCCGCCGTAAGTCTGTGATTTCCGAAACTGTTAGCCCTTGATAGTCAATTACTAGTGCCAGAGTTGACTCACTCAAAGTTTCTTTGAGGTCAGCTACTATCTCTTTTTTATTTTCTAGTGTTCTACCCATTCCAATCTCACCTCCTTAAAATAATCGGTGATTTCCCTACTTGTGCGTTTTTTCTAAACCTGACCCCAAACAACAAACCCCAGCTAATATAGCCGGGGTTGAGTATTAAGACTCCCGATGCCATAGTTATCACACCTTTATGGGTGGTAATTCTGACAATTAGAGTTTTAACCTCGGCAGGATATTTAAGCTATTAGCACCTGCTGTCTCCGGCTTTGCCTATTTAATTTTGTCATTTATCTATTTGTCCTTTGTCTTTTGCGTTTACAAATGACTAATGACTAATGACCAAAAATTAACCTGCTTCGCTCAGTTTTAAATCTCGTAGGGCAGTGACATCAATTTTAATTGATGGCCCCATTGTGGCTGCTACATAAAATGTGCGCCAGTAACGACCTTTAGCTCCTGAAGGACGGTTACGGTCAATCGTCTCCTGCAATGCCTTCAGGTTGACTAACAAATCTTCAGGTGAGAATGTTGCCTTACCAAACATAACATGGACAATACCAGTTCGGTCAGCTCGGAACTCTAATTTACCAGCTTTGAATTCTGCGATCGCACCTGCTAAATCAAATGTCACGGTTCCACCCTTGGGTGATGGCATCAAACCACGCGGTCCAAGTAACTTACCCAACTTTGCTACTTGTGGCATCACATCGGGTGTGGCAATCAGCTTGTCAAAATCCATTCTACCTTTCTGGATTTCGTCAATCAGTTCTTCTGAGCCGACTATATCAGCACCAGCGTTGCTTGCTTCGTTTACTTTTTCGCCTCTGGCTATCACTGCCACCCGGACGATTTGTCCTGTACCTTTGGGCAGTGCTACCGTTGTCCGCAACTGTTGGTCTGTATATTTGGGGTCAATTCCCAACCTAATATGCGCTTCCGCAGCTTCGGTAAATTTAGCTGTTGCTGTGTCTTTGAGAAGGGCTAAAGCCTCTAAAGGATGATAGTCCTTGTCTTCTACTTTTGCTTGCAATCCCTGCAAACGACGCGATATTTTTGGCATTTTGTTCTCCTGGGGTAATTCCGAAGCTTCGCCTCTCCCCCGATAATTTGTTATTTGTCCTACCCTGCGGGAAGCCGCAGAAGCGTCTATGTCATTTGTCCTTTGTCATTTGCTAGTTTTTTACTAATGACTAATGACCAATGACCAATGACTAATCCGTAACTGTTACGCCCATATTTTTAGCTGTTCCTGCCACAATCTTCATCGCCGCTTCAATGTCGTTGGCATTAAGGTCGGGGAGTTTCGTTTGGGCTATTTCTTGCAATTGTGCTTTGGTAATTGACCCAACCTTCTTTTTGTTGGGTTCATTCGAGCCTTTCTCTACTTTCGCCGCCTTGCGAATCAGCACTGATGCTGGTGGCGTCTTGAGTACAAATGTGAAACTCCGGTCTTCAAAAACCGAAATTTCTACAGGTATCACCATTCCAGCTTGGTCTGCTGTTTTGGCGTTGTACTCTTTACAAAACATCATGATGTTGACACCATGTTGACCCAAAGCGGGCCCAACTGGCGGTGCTGGGTTGGCTTTTCCAGCATTCAAGGCCAGTTTAATGACCGCCACTACTTTCTTCGCCATTTGTATTTAACTCTGTTTCTCTACCTGATTAAATTCCAATTCTACTGGTGTATCCCTGCCGAAAATTGAGAGCAAGGCTTTAAGTTTACTCCGCTCTGGAGAGACTTCAATCACCTCACCTTCAAAGTCTTTAAATGGACCAGAAAGCACCATTATCTTATCACCAGTAGCCATGTCAATTTTGACAACAGCTTCTTGTTCGCTGGTTTGTTTGAATATGCGTTCTACTTCTGAAGAACTCAGTGGTATGGGGTTGACATGGCCGCGACCCTTGCTGCTACCACGTTTTTGTTCTGAACCGACAAAATTAATTACATGGGAGGTGTTTCGCACTACCTGCCATGTATCATCATCCATCATCATCCGCACCAGCACATACCCGGGGAAAACCTTTTCCTCTGTATGCTGGCGACTGCCATCTTTGCGGATTTTCACTGATGGCGTCTGCGGAATTTCTACCTGGATAATTTTGTCAGCTACATCAAAAGTTTGAATGCGTTGCTCTAAATTAGTCTTTACACGCTTTTCACAGCCTGAGGCTACTTGCACTGCATACCAGCGTGCTTCTTTTGACGCTGCTTCTGCTGTTTCTGCTGTTTCCTCTGACTGCAACATTGAGTTGCGTGGTTCATCTGTTGCAAAACTCATCAGAACACCTGTTTGGCTGCCCAAGCAAACAATCCATCGACCAAGTATATCAAAGATGCGGAGAGTGCCACCATTAACAATACAGCGGCTGATTCGCTCACTATCTGTTTCCGACTGGGCCAAACTACTTTTTCAAGTTCTTCTTTGGTTCCCTGTATGAAGTTGCCAAAGCTAAACCCATTTGTGGTTTCTGGCAATTCTGCTTCACTTTTTTTGGCCACGACCGTTTATCCCCCTTTGTCACTCAATTTTGGATTTTGGATTTTGGATTTTAGATTTACCCCATGCCTTAAGGCAAAGGCGCTTCATTTTAGATTTTGGGTTGTAAATTTGAGATTTCTTCTCAATCCAAAATCTCAAATCGGCAGATTTTGTTTTCTTAATTCAAAATCTCAAATCTAAAATTCGGTCATCCCAGTTTGCAGTTCCGACTCTATTTCACTTAACTGAAAGCAAAACAACTGCAAACACAATAAGTTTACCCGAAATTATTATCGCTAACTGCTATGTTAGCAGCTGCGTAATTATTTCGGGCTTTGTTTTTGCTCTTGAGCGCGCCCTGGAGGACTTGAACCCCCGACATCAGGTTTTGGAGACCTGCGTTCTACCAACTGAACTAAGAGCGCACAAGCTGTTTTTGATTCAGTGATTGCGCTGAACTAAATTCCAGTTTAACGCAATATGAGATTTATATCATACCTTAATTTTGTCGGGGAAACAAGTTAGCGGCAGATGCCGCTTGAAGCTTGAGATTTCTCCCATACTTTTGAAGGATGAATCACAAAGGGCGGTCAAACCGTTGCTTGATCCGGGTTGCCTTACCTACGCGATCGCGGAGATAATATAGTTTAGCACGGCGGACTTTACCGCGACGTAACACCTTGATGCTGTCAATCCGAGGAGAATGCAGCAAAAATACTCGCTCAACGCCCACGCCTTGAAAAACCTTACGAACTGTAATAGTTTCGTTGATGCCACCATTACGCTTGGCAATTACGACTCCCTCGTAGGGTTGGACGCGGTATTTTTCGCCTTCCTTGATTTTCACTCCCACTTTTACAGTGTCGCCCACATAAATATCGGGCAAATTTGATTTTATCTGTTCCGCTTCAATGGAGCGGATAATCTCTTGAGCATTCATAGTCTTTCTGTCTGCTTAAAAAAAACTCACAATCATCAATGATAAATCGATAATCCTATTTCAGTCTACCTATTTGGAGATTGATAATTTTACTGATACAACAGCCTAAAGATCAAAGCTATATTGCAGAACGTTGTACCACAGGGGGAAATTTATGAAATTTAGCGTCGTCATCAGTACTTATAATCGCTTGAATTTGCTGCAAAGAGCAATTGATTCGGCTCGTAACCAAACAATCGAGTGCGAGGTGGTTGTTGCTGACGACTGTTCATCTGATGACACCCAAACCTATCTCAAAAGCTTAGGGGACAAGATTGTTTACCATCGTAACGAAGTTAACCTTGGTCATGCAGCAACGGTAAATGCAGGAGTTGCCAAAGCTAGCGGCGACTGGATTAAGTTTTTAGATGATGATGATTATTTAGCGCCCAATTGCATAGAAGAGATGGCAAAGGCGATCGCACTTCGTCCCGATGCTGTAATCTGCTCTTGTGTGGCGGCTCAGGTGGATGGCAATGAAGTTGAACTCTCTCGCACCCCCCAAGTTGGCCCCGGTTTAGCTTTTTATATCCCACAAGCCGATATTCACTACGGTATGCTTTTAGAGCTTGTACCCTTTGGCACGCCTGTACAAGTAGCTTGTCGGCGTGATGCTTTCCTGCAAACCGGTGGTTGGGACTCCACACTTGATGCTAACTGTGATGACATCGATTCGTGGATTCGGATTGCTCAGTTTGGCGATGCTATTTTCTTCAACCAGTGTCTTGCTTACCGGACTATTTGGATCGGTGCGTATAATCAAAAGTTTTCTTTGTCTCGGCGGTTGGCGACAAATATTTTGATGAAGGAGAAAATTTATGCTTTGGTCAATGACCAACATCGCTCAAAGATTCCCGTCTTTCAGGATATAAAAAATTACCTAAAACTCCATTGGATTTTAGTAGCACTGAAGCAAAAAAATATTAAGAGTTTTATTTCAATGATCGATATTTCTATACTTTCTCCTCAGTCTTGGAAGTTTTTGCTAACTGCTGTTTCATCACGCCGCGCTCAAGGAAACAATTCTCAGGTTCGTAAACTTGTATTGATTGAGTCGTAATTTATGATGTATGGCAAAATACCCAGAATAAAAAATTTATTTTGTAGTGAGGACTTTAGTCCTCACTTTTCGTAATTTGACTAAGTTAGTACAATCAACCCAATTGCTACTCTTTGCAAAGACAGAAAAGTATTAGAACTTACGCAAAAATTACCCGACGCGATCGCACCAGAAGAATTCGGAGAGTGTGCAAAAGTCCTGTTCCTGTTTGGGCGATCGCTGCGGGGAATAGAGAATAGCGACTGAAATAGCAGATACAGTCTTCAGAATTTTAGAGTTTTGCCCCGATTTATCGAGCTGTTACTGAATAAGTCTTTAAGCTAAGTAACTGATTCTAAGTGCTCTTAGTCAGTAGCAAGTGGTCAATTTTACGCACTACTGATTATTTTTGAGTTGTCACTGAAGACCTCAATAATTATGTTGATTTACACTCAGTTACTTATCTTTATTTTTTATACACATCTTAAAAGATTATGCGAATCATACATATTTTGAACCACGTTCAAGAAATAGGTAACGGTATTGTGAATGTGGCTGTGGATCTGGCTTGTCTACAGGCAAAATCTGGTTATGAGGTAGCGGTTGTTTCTGCTGGTGGTGAATACGAGAGTTTGCTAGATATTTATGGCGTCAAACACTACCAATTAGACCAAAGCCGGAAACCGATAAGTATGATCAAAGCAGCTATGCGTTACCGAGCGATCGCAGCTGAGTTTCAGCCAGATATTGTTCATGCCCACATGATGACCGGAGTAATATTAGCACGTCTTCTGAAAGGGCATAAATGTGCTTTAGTTTCCACAGTCCACAACGAATTTCAGCGTGCCAGTCTGCTGATGGGTTTAGCTGACGGGGTAATTGCTGTCAGTAAAGCTGTGCAAGATTCTATGATTAGGCGTGGTATCCCAGAAAATAAGTTGCGAGTGGTATGTAACGGAACTTTGGGCAGTCCCCGCACCCGGCAGATCCAAGATTATCAACCTTTACCATTACAGCATCCAGCGATCGCCACCGTTGCCGGGATGTATCAACGCAAGGGAATTGCTGAGTTAATCGCTGCTTTTGAACAAATTGCCTCAGATTTCCCTCAAGCGCATCTTTATTTGGTAGGAAATGGCCCTGACAAACAGCTATTTGAGGCCCAGGCACAAGCAACTTCTGTAAAAGAACGCATTCATTTTGAGGGCTTTCAGCCAGAACCTCAACGCTATCTGATATCTTGTGACATATTTGTGCTGGCTTCTCACCGTGACCCTTGCCCTCTAGTACTTTCGGAAGCTAGGGAAACTGGAACTGCGATCATCGGCACTCAGGTAGATGGGATTCCTGAAGCTTTGGATAATGGGCAAGCAGGTCTTTTGGTGCCAGCAAAAGATAGTAATGCCTTGGCGATGGTCTTAGTAAAATTATTGAGTAATGCCGAGATGCTGCATGAGTGGAAACAACGGGCAAATAAAAACTTAGAAAGGCTAAGTGTTGCCCGTGTTCATCAGGAAACAATGGCAGTTTATCGTGAATTAATTACAGAGTAAGGGTATAGGGTCTGGGGCATTGGTAATTGTCAGTTATGTTTTACTAATCCCCAGTCCCCAATCCCCCTTAACAGAGTTAATAGTGTAGCGATCGCTTTAGTTTTAAAGCTACGCCTAAAGTGCCAAAAAGCAGTACACCCAAAAGGTTAGTTGATTCAGGAATAGCAGTGTAAGAAGCACTTACTCGGATCGGCCCATCTTTATCCTCTTGATCTGCTGGTATTGCTGGAATGACTCCACCACCTGGGGTTAAATCAGGTTGGGTAGCAAATCGATTGAAAAATATGGTTCCGTCTGGGATGACGCCACCACTATAAGTAATAATGCTGCCTTCGACGGTAACATTTGCAAAGATATCTTTTAGTTCAGGAATACTAGAGAAACCAATCTTTCCGTCTCCATCAACATCTCCCCACTGTACCGGCTCATTATCAAATGATGGAGTAGAATCGGCATTAGTGTAGGAGAGCGTTTTTAAGTCAAAGACTAAGCTTCCTATATTATTCCCAGTGTCATTTAGCAAGTTATTAGCCCGATCTGGAACACCATATTCTATTATTTGCCCTGGTAAAATACCTGACCCAAGAACTCTTGGGTCTCTCGTTTGTAATATCTCATCATTTACGTCCGTCACGATGGGTTCTACAAAGATGACGGCTCTCGCTGGTGTCAAAGACAAAAGAGTAATTCCTGCTGCTCCTAAAGCAGACAAGGCTATTTTGGTTGCGATTGTAGTCATATTTGTGTCCTTTTCATATTGGTTAACAGAATGCTATACGGATCGGTTAAATCAAATAGCAAAATTCACTTTTAAACTGCTATCTATCTGCTAGATAAATAGTGGTTAATGTGTTCTTGCTCACTGAGTTTATATCTACTCATAGGTTGATTTATAAAGCAATTCTTGTAATGGTTTATCATGATAACTAGTAATTTCACGCAATCTTTATAAAAAATCTAAATTGTAACTTATGTGTTGACAAATTAGGCAATATGTGAATCTAAAAATTTGATTTAGATCCTCTGTGTGCAAGTATGCTGATTAGAGATTGTAATAAAAGCTTTAAAGAATTACGAATTATTTTAATCCTGTTGATGAGCGAATTTATAACCACCCCATAGAGAAAGAGCGATCGCAATCACCAACAAAATCGGGATGCTGTACCAAGGAAACTGAGATAAAGGTAAATGAGCAACTGCACGCAATCCAATACTGGCGTAAGTCAACGGTAAAAGGTAAACTACGACTTTGAGGGCAACTGGTAACGTACCAGGGTCAAAAAAGGTTGCCCCTAAGAATGACATAGGGATAATTATAAAATTGTTGTAGAGTCCAACTGATTCGAGCGATCGCACACTCAATCCCACAATCACCCCTAAGCCAGCAAATACCGAACAATTCAGCACCACTAACAGTAGAAATAGTGGGTTGAGAAAATTCCAGTTTCCAGTCAACAGCACCGCCACCAAAATCACGGAACCGGAAGTCATCACTCCTCGCACGACTCCCGCCAGCATTTTACCGATGTGCAAGGCTAAGGGGTGTATGGGAGTTAGCAACAATTCCTCGAAGGTTTTGGAAAATAGTCTGTCTCCACAAATCGAAAATGTCGTTCCACCAAAGCTAATCGTCATCGACGATAGCGCCACCATCCCTGGTAATATGAATTCCAAATAGTTATTATAGTTACCACTAATCCCTGAGCCTGGTTTGATAGAACTACCTAAACCCAAGCCAAAAGCTAAAATATATATTAGTGGAGATATTAAGCCTGATGCAGCAATTTGTACAATCCTTACACGTAACTCTAACCAATCTCCCCAAAAAATAGTCAGGCTATCAGCTAGGAGAATTTGAAATTGGGAAGTTTTGAACCTCTTGCCCGAAAGTAGCGTTCTTTGAGATGTCACGTGCTTTCAATTACTTATCAAAATTTCATTAAGTATTAATTTACATTATTTGACACATCAATTACTAGAGGCAATAAAAATATCTCATCCCAATTTGAAAAAAGAATACGACAAACAGACCGTTTGTAGAGACGCGATGAATTGCATCTTTACCCAAGGACATATTGCAATCATCAATTGAAATGATATCATCCAAAAAATTTAAAATTAATAACAAGCTTCTTACGGAGCGAGTATAAATTCGCTTGTTCTCAAACTTTTTTAAATTTTTGACTTCGGCGCGAGCGCTTAGTCGAACACTTTTGAATTATTCCATTCGATTATCCAAAATTTAAAATCTAAAATTCGGTTAATATTTTTATATATGATGCGATCGCTCAGTTCGCCCTCGTATCCACAAAGCTAGTACACTCATTAACAACACCCCCATCACTCCTTGCAGGGGATTATTATTCACACCAGTTACCCAATCAGGAACTTGACCAGAATATTTCACTAATTTACCTACATTAATAATGTAGTAGCCCCATACTAAACCACCATGCAAACCAATAGGAAAACCCAAGCGTCCCCTCCGCCAGCGCTTTCCCCATACCTGCGTTAACCCTAGCAATACTAAAGCTGGAAATTGCGGCAATGTCTGAATAATTGCCTCCAAGGGTTTAATAAAGTGCAATGTAGCAAACGCAATTGCATCTGTCCACATTGCCACAGGCAGACTGTAATCTCGTTGTAATTCATCTAGCAACCAGCCTCGGAATAACAATTCCTCAGCAAAACCGATACCCAAACCAACAAGTAAACCCTCTAAAATTATTTTCAGAAAAAAAACTTTTGGTTGTTGCCACACCAGCCAACCCAACAAACCTTGTACTCCAAACAGTATCAGAATATTAATTATGCCCATAGCCAAGCCACGCAATAAATCTACACCGTTTTGTCGCGTGAATTCTAAGCCATAATGCCGCAGAATTTGGGGCTGCTGGTAGACATATTTACCCCATAGTTTCAGGAGAAAAATAAATACTGCATATAACAATACCAATGTCAATATACTTTCTAAGTTTGAATCATGCACTAGTAAGTATATTGGTGTAGCTAATGGCAACCATAGCAACAATAAAGTCAAAATAAAAGCACCCAGCCTAATAGGGGCAGGGCGTTCGGCTAAACGGACAAGGTTGTTTTTCATACCAATGTTAAGTCACCAGTCAAAACACTATATTTCGACTAATGACCAATGACCAATGACTATTCATCAGGTTCAATCGTGCTACTTAAACCGTGACTTTTCAATGTTTCGCAATAAAATTCAGCGTGTTCCAAGGCGCAAGTAATGACTAAAGCTAGCCCGTTAGTATGGGCTTCCATCATGATGCTTACGGCCTGTGGTTGGGTAAGGCTTGGTACAGTCGCTATTAGCGACTGTACAACATGCTCCATCGAGTTGTAGTCGTCGTTATGGAGCAAAACGCGATACCGAGGCGCGAGCTTGCGGGTTGTAGAAGGCTTTTGAATAGTTTCAACTGACACGGCTCTTTGCTCTTTTCTCGTTACTTCACTACAACAAAGTCTCTGTCTAGCGATCGCTCAACAGTTATTTACCTATTCTATAGTATTTCTGTCCAGATACTATGCTAGAAAAACCCTTTGCGATTCGGCTATTGGTCGCATTAGTTTTGCGTAGCCAGTTCACTTCTAAGGCACATATCTTAGACACCGTTGCCCTCAGAGTGCTACCTTAATCTTACAGAACCTTTTCTTAAAGGTAGCGTATTTTCAATTTGAAGATTAAGCAAGTTGCAAAATAATCCTTGCCCCTGACCAAACTGCATAATTATAGACATGAGCCTAGATTTTCTTCAACCGGGACAAATTGTGTCTTTAGAGCATGGCGACAAGAATCTGTATGCAGAAGTCATTCAATTTGTGGTTTCCCGCCAGTTGTGCTGGGTGCGTCCTCTATTAATGGTTACTTTGATTCAAGAATCGCCGCTAATTACCGATTTGCGAGATGCGTCTGATTTGCTTTGGCCTGCCAATTTATTTCGGCCAGCTTTAGACACAGAAGTAATTACCTTCTTGAGCCAAGTGTTAGCAAAAGAAGCAAAAACTGAACCTGACTCAGCAGCCAAACAGCAACTCAATCAGTTTATTCACCAACTTTGGCAAACGTATCAAGAGGGCATGGGGCATGGAACATAGGGTAGGAGTTAAAAGTATTTCTTTCCTCTACTCCCCACTCCTTTTATCAAGCGTAGCGAATACCAGCATCTTTCATGCGTTGAATCCCTTCTTGTAAACTCTCATCGCTAATAGTTAAAGCAATTCGGAAAAAGCCTTCTCCTGATGCACCCTAACCACTACCTAGAGCCACAATAATACCACATTTGTCAAGCAGTAATGTTACAAATTCTGCTGAGGAATATCCTGGAGGAACAGGTGTCCAGACGTAAAGGGTAGCTTTAGGAGGCTGAATCGGCCAACTTAGAGATTGTAACCCTTTAACAATAATGTCACGGCGATTTTGATAAACCGAAATGATGGCTTGGAGTTCTACTTCTGTAGTATTAGAATAAGCTGCGATCGCACATACTTGAATTGCCTTAAACACCCCAGAATCAACGTTAGTTTTGACCTGTGCCAAGCCTTTAATCGCAACGGCATACCAACAACAAAACCGATGTTCCATCTACTTCGCCGCAGTCTCCCGGAATTCTTTAGTACCCTGATAAGGTGGATAATTGTGGTTAGCAGCGTCGTCAATCGCCTCATGCATTACCCGGAGAATATGACTAGGAGTCGGCTGGATCGCCAACAGCCATATTCATGATATCAACTCCCTTAGCAACGAGTTCATTCTGCTTGTGGACAATTTCAGCAAACAGATAGGGAGGAATTTTTTCTAGGCGTTTAGCGATTTACTAAGGATGCACAATGTAGAGGGTCATTAGCACAGTTTACGCCACCTTAGGTATTTAAATAATCAACCTCATAGAAAAATACAAACGCGGCAAGTTTTATGGCTCTTGTCTTTATCCCCATTACAAAACTTAATTACGAATTTTGTCAGTGCAGCGTTAGCAATTATCCAATCATCATTTACTAATTACGTTAGCGAGTCTTCGTTCACTTTTAGCGTCTCGTAGAGAGGATCATTACGAATTACGAATTATTTAAAATCCCAGGCTAGGAACCAACTGGATTCTGCCAGCATCCATCTCTGCCATTAATAATTCTAGGGCTTCAAAATCAACATCAGAAATGTAACCCAGTTCCGTCAATTCTGAGTTAATTTCATTTTCTATCTCAGGAGTTAGTTTTTTAATGTCAAGAGCTTTTTCTACCAATTTCCGAATAGCATACTGAGTTTTCATAAGTAATAACCCAACTGTATATGATACTAATCATCCCAGATCAGTCTAAGTATAAAGAGTGATCCAAATACCAACTTACTAGTGATATATATCACAATTTAATTAGCTAGATAGATAATTCGCTATGACTTTGCCGTATACCATCAGCAACGCTAAAGTCGGAGATTTAACCTACCGTTAAGACTTGGCTAAATTAGCTTTAGTTTATAGACTAAGCAAGCTTTATCAAAATAGTTACTGATGATTTGTCTGCTCTATGGCTGTCTATAGTTGATTGTTTTTGAACTGAGATAAAAAAAAAGTATATATAAACACATTTTAAACTGGAATTATAACAATCTTTAAACAGAGATACTAAAGCAATAAAGATTCAGCAAAGAGAGGTAAGACGTATGGTCGATGCAGCAAAATAGAGTTTATGTTCAAATAATCCTTAGCTTGACGCTTCAACAATTCTCAACAGGATGTAACTATGCAAGCAGTGCTTAACTATCCCAAGATTGCAGTTATTTGCCCCCAAGGGTGTTTTAATGCTGCAAACGCCTTGGAATTTGAACGAGATATGACCACAGCGTTGGCACAAAATGGTATTTCCATCTTGGTAGTAGACCTAGCGGGAGTAGAATCGTTAGACAGCGCGGGGTTGATGGCATTGTTATCTACACACAAGCTGGCTCTTACTTTAGGACGGAGTTTCCGACTTCGCGCTGTTGCTCCATCAATTAGAATTATTTTTGAACTGACACAACTCGATAGGGTGTTTGAAATATTAGACGCTGAAGCTGAGTTGGCTGCAATATAACTTTATGTAAAAGCAAAAAGGTTCGGGCAATAACATGGAATTTATGTAAAGGAGTTCTAAGTTGCAACGATAAACTCTGTTAGAAGACCTAATTCAATGCTAATGTTGGGGTTGGGTAGCTGTAATTAAGGTAGCTAGAAGATAGCACAGTGGTTGTTGCAGTTGAAAGTTTAATAACGTCGGATATTTCAAAACCAGCTCGTTACCTGGGTAACGAGCTGTTAGCAGTACACAAAGCTTGGGATACGACAGCAATACGTTGGGTCTTAACCTACCCAGAAGTATATGAAGTCGGTGCATCTAATCTAGGGCACGTTATCCTTTATAACATCTTGAATGCCCAACCGCGTCAATTGTGCGATCGCGCCTACCTCCCAGGAAAAGACCTGGCAGGCAAACTACGCGAAACTAATACGCCATTGTTTGCGGTAGAGTCAAAGCGATCGCTACCAGAATTCGACATTTTAGGCTTTAGCCTCAGTTACGAACTGGGTGCAACTAATATCCTAGAAATGTTAAATTTAGCTGGAATTCCCTTGACGTGGAAAGAAAGGCAGGAGAGCAGGGGAGAATTTGGCGGTACACATTCCTCATTTCCGTTGATTTTCGCTGGTGGGCAAACAGCGACATCAAATCCTGAGCCTTATGCCGACTTCTTCGACTTTTTCGCCCTTGGAGATGGAGAAGAACTGCTGCCAGAAATTGGCTTGGTGTTGGAAGAAGGCAAACAAGCAGGATTGAGTCGAGAACATCTGTTACTGGATTTGGCACAGATACCAGGCGTATATGTGCCTCAGTTTTATGAAATGGCAAAGGATGGCTCAATTCATCCTCATCGCTCAGATGTGCCAAAACGAATTCTGCGACGGGTTGCAACTCCCATACCAGCATATTCCATTGGGCTAGTTCCTTATGTAGAAACAGTGCATGACCGCTTAACCATTGAGGTTCGGCGTGGTTGCACTCGTGGCTGTCGCTTCTGTCAACCAGGAATGCTGACTCGACCAGCGCGGGATGTAGATCCAGATAAGGTTGTAGAAGCAATTGAACAGGGGATGCGGGCAACTGGTTACAATGAATTTTCCCTTCTATCTCTGAGTTGTTCTGATTATTTGTCCCTACCAGCAGTGGGGATGGAAATCAAAAATCGCTTAAAAAATGAAAACATTTCTCTGACTCTACCAAGCCAACGGGTAGATAGATTTGATGAAAATATTGCCAATATCCTTGGAGGTACACGCCAAGGTGGACTGACCTTTGCTCCAGAAGCTGGAACTCAGCGGATGCGAGACATTGTGAATAAGGGTTTGACAAATGAAGAATTGTTACGGGGGGTGAAAACGGCTTGGGAGCAAGGCTGGGATAAAATAAAGTTGTATTTTATGATTGGCTTGCCAGGTGAGACGGATGCTGACGTTTTAGGTATTGCGGAAACGGTAAGCTGGCTACAGCGAGAATGTCGGGGCAAAGGCAGAAAACCTCTAAACTTTAACCTGACAATTTCTAACTTTACACCCAAGCCCCATACACCATTCCAGTGGCACTCAGTTTCTACGGCTGAATTTAAGCGGAAACAAAACCTATTGCGGCAAGAATTCCGCAGAATAAAGGGAGTGAAGGTAAATTTTACCGATGTCCGCATTTCGGCAATGGAAGATTTTGTTGGCAGAGGCGATCGCAATTTGAGCAAAGTAGTCCGCCGCGCTTGGGAATTGGGTGCAGGTATGGATTCCTGGTATGAGAATTTAGATCAGGCTTTTAGTGCTTGGGGGTCTGCGATCGCCCAAGCCGATTTAGATTGGAAATACCGCCAAGTAGAAAATGGCGAATGGAATTTGTTTCACGCAGAGCCGCCCAGGAGTAGAGAAGATGGAGAAAATACCCAATTCCCCATTACCCCTTATTCCCAGAGGGGGCCCCACCTTCCCCACTCCCTCGATATTCCCCTCCCTTGGGATCATATTGATACCGGGATTGACAAAAAGTGGCTACAAGAAGACTTGCAACGCGCCTTAGAAGCTGCAATTGTACCCGACTGCTCTTTTGAAGGTTGTTCTCACTGTGGTGTCTGTGGCACTGATTTTGGGCACAACATTGTGATTGAACCACCTGCTATCCCAAAATTTGCTGGCGATTTTGTCCCCAATACAACTAAGGCACAAAGACTGCGAGTTTGGTTTGGGAAACAGGGTAATATGGCATTAATGAGCCATCTGGATTTAATCCGTCTGTTTGACCGAGTTGTGCGGCGAGCAGCCTTGCCAATTGCTTTCACTGGTGGGTTTCATCCAATGCCACGGATTTCTCTAGCAACTGCTTTGGCTCTAGGATCTACTAGCAGTGGTGAAATTGCGGATTTTGAGTTAGCAATGCCAGTAGAAGTTAATACTTTTCGAGAACAGTTGGCTCATGAAATGCCCACAGATATACCTATATATCATGTGGAGCAGATAGATTTAAAAGCTAGTGCCGCTACCCAACTGCTAGACTCCGCAGAGTATTTAATTACTGTAGCAGCACTTGAAGAAACAACACCCATACAATGGCAAAACTGGATTGATACAATCAAAGCAAAAGAGGAACTTTGGTACGAACAAACAACTAAGTCAGGCAAGAGTCAGTTAATAAATCTGCGCGATCGCTTGTTTGAACTGGAATTAGTACAAACCAACAAAAGCATTGCAGAATCTATGTCATCTGTGATTCGTTATCTCGGTAGCTATCGCCAGGACGGCTTGCTGTTGCGTCCCGAACAAATCCTGTTTATGCTACAGACAGTGGCTAGTGTAGAATTTCAACTCCTACACATCCACCGCAATCGGCTAATTTTAGGGGTATAATCCCTGTAGGGCAACTTGCTAGTAGTTGTCCTGACATGGCAGCTCACAGGAATTGATTTTTAGCAAGGTTGCGTTAGAATGGGTTGAAGAGAAATTTTCTGGCGCTGCATTGAATTAGCTGGTTCACTACCCTGGTATTCAGGGGGCGAAAGCAAAGATATTAGAGTGCAACTTCTAGGATTTTATCCCAGACAAACAAAAAGCATAATTAAGAACGCACACTCTCTCTATAGCTACTTTGTGAATCAGTAACTAACAGCAGGCTCAGTTAGCTTCTCTAAATCCATGCTTTTTAAACAACTGCTGAATGTCTAATCCATAGTAGTGCCCAAGAGCTAGTGCATTACTTTTTTAGAGTTAAAGCAACTGCCGTCGGTTATGCCGGCTCGTAGAAGTTTACAGAGGCGCAAAGCGCGGCTTGTCTTAGGCTAGAGCGGCTCAAGGCAGGATAGCCATCTGGCGCTGCTGAATTATAACCCTAAGGATAAATCCGGGGAATGGAAAATAGAAATAGTTTCTTTTTCTTAACGAATTCAGTAGGTTACTTTCAAATAAAGCATCCTGAGTTCAAATGCTCACTCAGGATTTAGAACTTTCAACTCAGAACTCTCTTGATTGAGGGTACTGCATCACAAATCAACTACAGACGGTTGATTTAATTGCTTAAACAATATATGCAGCCGTTCTGGAATAATCAGCCGTGGAAACGCTCTTAAGAGCGCCAATAGCTATTTAACTTAGAAGCTCAGGTTTGCGATTTTTATTACCAGTAGCGCCTTTTGAGGGTTGTGAGGGGCAGCAAAAGTATAGTATTAAACCGGAAAAGCACTGAGAATTTAGAACTGACGCCCAGACGCTGGGAGTTTTGAATTACAAGTAATTAACCGGATTTGATACAACAAACCTCCAGACCTGTAAGTGCTGCCAATTTTTGAGGAAATTGAATGCCAAAACAAATTATCATCGCGGAGCAGCACCAAATTGCTGCGGTTTTTTCTGAAGATCAAATACAAGAACTCGTTGTTGCTACAGGTCATCACCAAATAGGTGATATCTACTTAGGAGTAGTAGAAAATGTATTGCCTGGGATAGATGCGGCTTTTGTCAATATTGGCGACCCAGAGCGCAACGGTTTTATTCATGTTACCGACTTGGGACCATTAAAGCTAAAGCGTACCGCAGCTGCAATTACGGAATTACTAGCACCACAGCAGAAAGTTTTGGTGCAAGTAATGAAAGAGCCAACAGGGACAAAAGGGCCCAGGCTGACGGGTAATATCACCTTACCCGGACGCTACGTAGTACTGATGCCTTATGGTAGGGGCGTAAATTTATCCCGACGGATTAAAAGTGAAAGTGAGCGCAACCGCTTGCGAGCACTAGCGATTTTGGTTAAACCGGCGGGAATGGGTTTGCTGGTGCGTACAGAAGCCGAAGGCAAACCAGAAGAAGCGATTATGGAAGATTTGGAGGTGCTGCAAAAGCAATGGGAGGCGATCCAGCAGGAAGCCCATTCTACCCGTGCTCCAGCACTGCTCAACCGGGACGATGATTTTATCCAGCGTGTATTGCGGGATATGTACGGCGCGGATGTAAATCGGATTGTCGTGGATTCCAGTACTGGTTTGAAGCGTGTGAAACAGTACTTGCAGAACTGGAGTGGAGGTCAAACACCGCAGGGATTGTTGATTGACCATCACCGCGATCGCTCGCCAATTTTAGAGTATTTCCGCATCAGTGCGGCCATTCGAGAAGCCCTCAAACCGAGAGTAGACCTACCTTCTGGAGGTTATATTATCATCGAACCGACGGAGGCATTAACCGTAATCGATGTTAACTCAGGTTCCTTCACGCGATCGGCAACAGCTAGAGAAACAGTTTTGTGGACAAATTGCGAAGCTGCAACAGAAATTGCTCGCCAGTTGCGTCTGCGGAATATCGCCGGGGTAATTGTCGTCGATTTTATTGATATGGAATCGCGACGTGACCAACTGCAAGTTCTCGAACACTTTAATAAAGCACTCAAAGCAGACAAAGCTCGTCCCCAGATTGCCCAACTCACCGAACTGGGTTTAGTAGAACTGACCCGTAAGCGTCAGGGCCAAAATATTTATGAATTGTTTGGTGAAACTTGCCCCACCTGTGGCGGTTTAGGACATACTGTGCGTCTGCCTGGAGAAATCGAAAACCGATTGCCAATACCGGCAGAGACACCAGAGCGTGAGCGTTTTGTATCCTTACCTCACCGAGAACCACGTCAGCCATCTGCCCGCGTCCCGGAACCACGAGAAACTTATGATGGGTTTGGAGAAGCATTTGACGGCGACTCGGAATTGAGTAATCTAAATCTGATCAATCATCCTAGTTATCAAGAACTTGATAATAAGCGTCGTACCCGCACTCGCCGTAGTCGAATTGGCATCAATGGGTTAAATGGGAAAGATGAGGCTCGGGTTATTCCCAATCCTCTGGCTTTTGTCAACGAGCCAGACTTAGACCTTGATGTGGAACCAGAGCTAGGAGTTGTACCAGAGATTCCCTCACCCACCCTTGGTAAACCAGGTTGGAGTGAAAGAGTAGAGCGCACTAAAATTACCAAGGCAGAGCCAGTTAAACCAGTGGTAGAACCACCGGAGATTAGAACTGTAGAAATGAGCCTTCAAGAACAGGATATGTTTGCCTTAATGGGAATATCACCATTGGTGAAGTTAGAGCAAGAAGTTAAAAATACCAAGTCTGTGATTATTAATGTGATTCAGCCCGGTCAATTGCCAACGACCCCAACTGAATCAACTATTGTTCAAAAACCAACACCTGAAATAACCCCTATTGCCCAAAAAGCAACACCTGAAATAACTGCAAGCAAAATACCGACACCAAAAGTTATTGAGCCAGAACAAAAATCTTTAATAGAAGAGACAACTGAACCATTGGATTTAACTGTGAATCCTTCGGAACGCTTGTCTGCGAAAGCCTCTGTGACAAACGCGATCGCAGATGAAAGTGAAACTGAAGCCAATAGCAGCACCACTGCCAGCCGTCGCCGTCGTCGTCGTTCCTCGGCGATCGAGGATAATTAATTTACTTTATGGTTAAAGCGTCGCCAACGCCCTTGGAACATTCCAGTTGGCTAGAGTTTTCTACCTTGTCAGGGATTCCAGGGTTAGTTGCAGGTGTGGATGAAGTAGGGCGAGGTGCTCTATTTGGCCCTGTGGTGGCGGCAGCAGTGATTCTACCAGATCACGCTTTGCCAATACTGATGGCAGCTAAAATTAAAGACAGTAAAAAGTTGTCTAGTTCTCGGAGAACTCAGCTAGCGAAGAAAATTTGTGGGCTGGCTATAGACTGGAAAATTGGGTTTGCTTCTACTGCCGAAATTGACAAAATAAATATTTTACAAGCGACGCTGTTAGCAATGAAGCGGGCTGTACTGAAGTTAAAGGTACAGCCTGAACTTTGCTTAGTTGATGGCAATCAGTTAATAAAAGACTTGCTATTGCCACAACAAACAATAGTTAAGGGGGACGAGCGATCGCTCGCTATTGCCTCTGCTAGTATTGTCGCTAAGGTTTGGCGTGACGAATTGCTACTGCGTCTAGCATTAAAATACCCGATGTACAATCTGGAACGTAATAAGGGTTATGGTAGCCAGTCACATTTACTGGCTTTGCAACAATACGGGCCCTCGCCTCTGCATCGTCAGTCTTTTCGTCCTTGCCAAATCAAACGTCTGAGTGTTGAGTGATTAAAGAAGAATACAGAATTCAGAATACAGAATGAATTAGTTGGGGATTCAGACCTTCCACTAATTACAGAATTCAATTCTGTTAGCGGATAGCTAAGGTTTAGCCCATTCTGGCTCTTGACTCCTGAATTCTATTTGTTAAAAAATTACTCGGCATTCAGGATTGGCAACTCAGGACTGTCACCGTCAAGTGCTCTATCTTTGGTTTGTGATATCACCCAGTAGCGATAATCCGCCAAAAGTTGATTTAATAATCGTTGCTTAACTGACAACAGCACACTTTTGAGCAAACCATTGCCAGTAGCTTCTAAAATCGACTTAGGAGTGAAGGAAAATGGCGGTGGCAAATCCACCAACACTTCTAAATCAGCTCTTCCTTGGAGGCGAGTACCAGTGCTAAACTCTTTGGGAGACAAATGCCCTTTTAAATTAAGAGTAAAGCGCTGGTTAATATACTCAAAACCAAGGATTTCACAGCCTAGCGATCGCAAATAAATTATTCCATTTGATTCTGCCCACACTCTCATGTCTACAGTAGGTTGAATACTTAGTAACATAAAAGTTAGCGGACGCATTTTCAAGCGAAATACTTCCTCAGAAAGCTGCTGAATCCGGGTGTTATCAACCAAAGCCTTAACCAGACGTTGAGGCTGACGCAAGTAGTGCTGAATGGGAATAGGCTGCTCTGGAACAGCGATTTCAACCGATTGGGAGGCAGTAAACCGGGTAGCCATGAGCGGATCAAAATATCTGTTTCTTAATTTTAATATTTTTTAACAACTTAATTCTGATTATTAGAAAAGTACAAAATTTATTGATAAAAAAATGATTGTTGCTTAACAGCCATACATCATTAGCAAAAAGTTGATACATTCATTACTATCTTTAGTTCAATAAATATAGATTAGAATTTAAGTCTTGACATAAAACTCATAATATGCATATTTATTTGCTCAGAAACCAATATAATTAATCTTAAATCTTCAGGAATTGAACAAAAAAACTACCAGGAAATCTATCTGCTAGAAGAATGATTTCCATAGCTTGTTTTTCTGGACTCATATTTCGGTTTATTTCTGTATAGATAAAAATGTTTGCGATAAAATACCTTTCCATAAATTCTTCCTAGTGCCCAGTACCTAGTCCTCAATTCCCAGACCCATTAAACTCACAACTCAAGGCTAAAAGTATGACTTTATCGATTGCACATTTAGGGCCTCCCGGCACTTACGCAGAACAAGCAACTGTTTTTTATGTCAACTGGTTGAGCAAAAGTACGGGAATTAAAGCTATATTATGTCCCTATCCCAGTATTTCTCAATCACTGCATGCCGTTGCTAATAATCAAGCTCAGTTGGCTGTTGTGCCAGTGGAAAATTCTATTGAAGGGAGTGTTAGCACAACACTGGATACACTCTGGCAGTTGGACAGTTTGCGAATTCAGTTGGCTTTGGTATTACCCATTGCCCACACGTTAATTTCGTGTGCGCCTAGCTTAGATAGGATTCAAACTGTTTACTCTCACCCGCAAGCTTTGGCACAATGTCAGGGATGGTTGGAGCGGTTTCTCCCGACTGTACAGATTATTCCCAGCAATTCCACAACAGAAGCGCTACAGCGATTAGAACAAGACATAACAACAGCAGCGATCGCTTCTAGTCGAGCAGCTGAACTCTACAAATTGCCAATACTTGCTAGTGGCATTAACGACTATCCAGAGAACTTTACTCGTTTTTGGGTAGTAAGTCAGGGTGAAGTGGATGCTGGATACCAGACATCAACAACACCTGCCAGTCACACCTCGTTGGCTTTTAGTATGCTTGCCAATACACCTGGAGCATTGGTAAAACCTTTGCAAATATTTGCTCAACTAGGAATTAACCTCAGCCGGATTGAATCTCGTCCGACGAAGCGATCGCTAGGCGAATACTTATTTTTCATGGATTTAGAAGCGGATGCCAAGGAAGCACAAATGCAATCTGCTTTAGCAGAATTAACCATCCACACAGAGATTCTAAAAATTCTTGGCGCTTACAATGTTTTGCCGATTAGCGTTGTTACTTGAGAAGTTAAGAGTTATCAGTTAGTGAATATAAATTATAAGTTGTCAATCTTTTATTTTTTGTTATTTCTTCCTAACTCCTAACTGCTCTACAGACGCGATGAATCGCGTCTCTACTCATAAATCCTCACTTTTCATTAAATGTGTCTTTGAGAACAGCACGAGCTGCCAAGTGATTCCGAGTAGAAGTTAAAATTTCTGCTTCCCGCTCTAGACGGGTTGCAGTATCTTGCATTTCTAGCAATAACTGCTGCTCTGCGGCAACTCCATAAAGGTTACTGGCGACCCAATAAGACAACTCTGTTGGTAGATCGGGCAAATCTTCTGGCAATTCGATATTTTGTTCGGTTAATTTGGCTGACAGACGGACAACATCTCGAAGTAATTGTTCTACCTCAGAAGACAAAGGTCGCAAATCTTTAGTCGGTGCTTGGTCTTCAATCCATTCAACCAAGCCAACGCGGTATGGCTTTTCACGAACATACTCTAATACCCGAAATCTTTGCTGCCCTAAAGTCATCATTTTGATCCGATCATCTGGCAGCCGTTGGTGATGAACGATTTCGGCACAGCAACCAGTGTTTGCAATTGTACCTTTGACTGGATCAAACATCAGTACACCGAACCTGCGATCGCTCTCCAAAATCGTGTTCATCATGATTCGGTAGCGAAATTCAAAGATGTGCAGGGGTAATGGCCTGGTAGGAAACAGAACTACTTCGGGTAACGGGAACAGAGGTAGTTCACGAACTGCAATTTTAGAAGATGATGTCATTGTTACTTTGGTATAAACTTAATCTTTAAAATTTCTTTTTCTCTGCTTTTCCCGTACTTTATCTACATTCTATCATTTGTTTCCTAGCTAAATAAAAGCCCTGAGATATATTTCTTCAGGGCTATGTAAATATTCATACCAATGTCATTTGTCCTTTGTTAATGACTAATGACCAATGACAAATTAAAGTTTGACTTCGATATCTACGCCCGATGGTAGATCCAATTTCATCAGTGCATCAATAGTCTTGGAAGAGGGCTGATAAATGTCAATAATCCGGCGATGAGTACGGGTTTCAAAGTGTTCCCGTGAATCTTTGTCTACGTGAGGCGATCGCAGCACACAATAGATCCGGCGTTTTGTTGGTAAAGGAATTGGGCCTATGGCTGTAGCGTTGGTGCGGTTAGCTGTGTCTACAATCTTCTCGCAAGATGTATCTAATAGGCGTCGGTCAAAAGCTTGTAAGCGAATTCTAATCTTCTGCTGCTGTAGAGTTGCCATCTTTAGTTTTCCAGGTTCTGCGTAATTAGGGGAGTAGTTATAGGGTAAAGGTTACAAGTTATAGGTTACAGGGAACTCTGTAACCTATTACCTTATATTTATAGAGGGAAGAGAAAGGAGCAGAGAGGCACAATAAATACCATCTCTGCTCCTTTGTTATGAGCAAAAAGGTGCTACTTGATAATTTTGGAAACGACACCAGCACCGATGGTGCGGCCACCTTCGCGGATAGCGAAGCGCATTCCTTGTTCAATAGCGATCGCGTTGATCAATTCTACTGTCATCTTGATGCGATCGCCTGGCATCACCATTTCTACTTCTTTGCCTTCATCGGAGGTGTAGGCTTTGATAGTACCAGTTACATCAGTTGTCCGCACGTAGAACTGGGGACGGTAGCCAGCGAAAAATGGAGTCTTACGACCACCTTCTTTTTCTGTTAGGACGTACACTTCACCTTCAAATTCATTATGAGGTTTAATTGAACCTGGTTTGGCAATTACCATACCCCGTTCAATATCAGCCTTTTGGATACCCCGGAGTAGTACGCCAGCGTTATCTCCAGCCATACCTTGCTCAAGACTCTTCTTGAACATTTCAATCCCAGTTACGGTAGTAGCACGAGTATCTCTGATACCCACTAGTTCAACGTTATCGCCAACTTTGACTACACCCCGTTCAATCCGACCAGTAGCTACAGTTCCACGACCTGTGATTGAGAACACGTCTTCTACAGCCATCAGGAAGGGTTTATCAACATCCCGCTCAGGAGTGGGGATGTAAGAATCTACAGCATCCATCAGTTCATAGATTTTGTCTACCCAAGGATTTTCTCCTCGTTGGGTCTTGGGATTCTTGGTCATTGCCTCCAGAGCTTGCAGACCAGAGCCTTTGATAATAGGGATATCATCGCCAGGGAAATCATAGCTGCTTAACAGTTCTCTCAGTTCTAGTTCCACTAGTTCCAGGAGTTCTGGGTCATCCATCAAGTCTTCTTTGTTCAAGAAGACAACCAGACTGGGAACACCAACCTGTTTTGCCAACAGAATGTGTTCGCGGGTTTGGGGCATAGGGCCATCGGTAGCAGCAACTACGAGGATACCTCCGTCCATCTGTGCAGCACCAGTGATCATGTTCTTCACATAGTCAGCGTGTCCTGGACAGTCTACGTGAGCATAGTGCCGGCTTGCAGTTTCGTACTCTACGTGAGCGGTATTGATGGTAATACCCCGTGCCTTTTCTTCTGGGGCATTATCAATTTGGTCGTAGCCTTTAGCTACAGCCTGACCCATAGCTGCCAAGGTCATAGTGATGGCTGCTGTCAAGGTAGTTTTACCGTGGTCAACGTGGCCAACTGTACCGATATTAATGTGGGGTTTATTCCTTTCAAACTTTGCGCGTGCCATGAATACTCATTTCCTTATTTTAACTAAGCGTTCCCTTTGCTTTTTGCAATGATAGTTTCAGCTACGCTGCGAGGCACCTCTTCGTAGTGGCTGAACTCCATCGTGAAGATACCCCGACCTTGCGTTTTTGACCGGATATCAGTGGCGTAGCCAAACATGGTCGCCAGTGGAACTTTGGATGCGACCTTAGCTAGTCCCTGTTCAGTGCTTTGGCTTTCAATCTGCCCTCGGCGAGAGATGAGGTCGCCAATGACGTTCCCGATATAGTCTTCGGGAACTTCAACTTCAACTTTCATCATAGGCTCTAAGAGGACGGGTGAAGCTTTCAGCACAGCCTCTTTCATCGCCATTGAGCCGGCGATTTTGAAAGCCATTTCCGAAGAGTCTACATCGTGGTATGACCCATCAATTAGCGTCGCTTTGACGTCAATCAAGGGATATCCAGCTAGAACACCGGATTCGCAGCTTTCTTTCATTCCTTGTTCTGCGGGACCAACGTACTCTTTAGGTACTGTACCACCGGCAATTTTGGAGACGAATTCAAAACCAGTACCGGGTTCTCCAGGCTCCAAATTGATCACAACGTGACCGTATTGACCTTTACCACCACTTTGACGGATGAATTTGCCCTCAATTTTGCTCACAGCTTTCCGAATTGTTTCTCGGTAAGCTACTTGCGGTGCACCTACATTTGCTTCCACCTTGAACTCTCGTAACATCCGGTCTACTAGAATTTCTAGGTGTAGCTCTCCCATCCCCGCGATCACGGTTTGGTTTGTTTCCGGATCGACGCGGACACGGAAGGTGGGGTCTTCTTCTGAGAGAGATTGCAGAGCCTTGGACAACTTGTCCATGTCGTTCTTGGTTTTGGGTTCAACCGCCACCGAGATTACAGGCTCAGGAATGAACAGAGATTCCAGAATTACTGGCGATCCATCATCACAGAGCGTGTCACCTGTCAAGGTGTCTTTCAATCCCAGAGCTGCTCCTAAATCACCCGCTCGCAGTTCATCGACATCTTGCCGATCATCTGCCTTCATTAGAACTAAGCGGGAAATCCGTTCTTTTTTATTCTTACTAGCGTTGAGAACGTAGCTGCCCTTTTTCAGGACACCAGAATAAACACGAACAAATGTCAGGCGACCGTAAGGGTCAGCCATAATCTTGAATGCCAGAGCTGCTAGGGGTTCGTTGTCATCAGCCCGCCGCTCAACAGTATCGCCATTCGGCAGTAAGCCTTGAATTGGCGGTACTTCACTTGGTGATGGTAGGTAATCTACAACGGCATCCAGCATCAATTGCACGCCTTTGTTTTTGAATGCCGAGCCACAAAGTACTGGTACGATTGTGCCAGCAACTGTGCCTTTACGCAGTCCAGTAGCGATTTCGTCTTCCGTAAGTTCTTCACCATCGAAGTACTTAGCCATCAGAACGTCATCAGTTTCTGCCACTGCTTCCACTAGCTTGACGCGGTATTCATCTACCTGCGCTTGCAATTCGGCGGGGATATCAGTTTCCTGGATATCGGTTCCTTGGTCATTTGCGTAAATATACGCACGTTGCTTGACCAGGTCAATGATACCTTGGAATTCGGTTTCACTACCAATTGGTAGTTGAATGGCGATCGCATTCGCCCGCAATCGATCGCGCATTTGCTCGTGAACTTTGTAGAAGTTCGCTCCAGTGCGATCCATCTTGTTGATGAAGGCAATCCGAGGAACTTTGTAGCGGTCTGCTTGTCGCCACACTGTCTCGGACTGCGGTTGCACGCCGCCCACAGAACAAAATACTGCGATTACACCATCCAACACGCGCATGGAACGCTCAACTTCAATTGTGAAGTCTACGTGACCCGGAGTATCGATAATGTTAATTTGATGATCTTTCCAACTGGTACTGATAGCAGCAGCAGTAATGGTAATTCCCCGCTCCCGCTCCTGCTCCATCCAGTCTGTGACGGCAGTTCCTTCATGAACTTCGCCAATTTTATGAATTATCCCAGAGTAAAATAATATTCTCTCTGTTGTTGTTGTTTTGCCCGCATCTATATGCGCCGCAATACCAATGTTGCGTACTTTCGCTAGCGGGATCGTACGTGCCACAGCTACCTCCTATAGTTTTTGCCTCATGATATCTTGTATATTACTCTTTGTTAAGATTCTATACTTTTACGGAAAACCGCCTTTTTTTGTAAATCTACGATATACCGCTTCGGAAGGGCGATATATCGCTTTTCTACTTAGTAACGATAATGTGCAAATGCTTTGTTAGCTTCCGCCATCCGGTGCGTTTCTTCCCGTTTGCGAATAGCATTTCCAGTTTCGTTAGCAGCATCCATTAACTCGTTTGCCAGTTTGCTTGCCATTGTCCGGCCTGGTCTTGAGCGAGAATATTGCACTAACCAACGCAGTGCTAGGGTAGTGCCCCGTTCTGAACGCACTTCCATTGGTACTTGGTAGGTTGCTCCACCAACTCGCCGAGCTTTTACTTCTACTAAAGGCGTGGCATTTCGCACTGCTCTTTCAAAGGTTTCCAACGCAGCAGTACCAGTGCGTTCCTCAATAGTTTTCAATGCATCATAAACAATTCGTGCGGCAAGTGATTTCTTGCCATGACGCATGATCCGCCTGATAATCATGCTCACAAGGCGACTGTTATATACGGAGTCAGACGGAACTGGGCGCCTTTGAATAACACCACGACGAGACATACTTCACCTTTAATTCGGAATTTGCAACGAAATTATATGCTATCAGACACCGGAAACTAAAAGTGGTAGAACCCAACCCTCAGACTTCCTCAATTTTTTCGACCGTTGCAGCAAGCCTTACCTATTGACTGCTAATTTTGGATTTTGGTCGCACCTTTGGTGCGCTTCCAGCGCAACTTGGATTTTGGATTAAAAGTTTTCGGTAGATGTTCCGACCACAAGGGTCTGAACCAATCAAAAATCAATAGTCTCTAAGCCTCATCCCTTTGTGGGTTCGACCAATCCAAAAGACGCTCGATAACTCGCTAACGCTACGCTATCGCAAATCTAAAATTTAAAATTCATTAACTTGCTACCTGCAACTGAATACTTAAGACGACAAGCTTGTAAACCTTAATGTCCAGAAGAGAAATTTGCTGTCGGTTACAACATTTTCCTTAGAACTCCTACACTTGCTCGCTTAGTGTAGCTGTAGCTTGCTTGATTTTTTTAAACAGACTATGGCAGCCTTCATAACTGCTGTTAGACACAGGCAATGATCGTTTTTTGCCCTTGGGCGCTTTTAAGGTAGACGATTAATCGTGTTGGATGCGATTAATCGTCTTATCCTATTTTTTCGCTTCTTTGGGCCGCTTGGTTCCATACTTGGAACGGCCTTGCTTGCGGTCTTTGACTCCGGCTGTATCTAAGGTGCCACGGATAATGTGGTATCTCACGCCTGGTAGATCCTTAACCCGACCACCACGAATCATCACAACTGAGTGTTCTTGTAAGTTGTGACCAATGCCTGGAATGTAAGCTGTGACTTCAAATCCAGAGGTAAGTCTTACTCTTGCTACTTTGCGTAGGGCTGAGTTGGGCTTTTTGGGTGTGGTCGTGTATACTCTGGTACAAACTCCCCGACGTTGGGGACATTGTTTCAGAGCAGGGGACTTGGTTTTCTGACGCGCTTGTTCGCGCTCATTACGTATTAGCTGCTGTATTGTTGGCATGAGTTACAGCGCGTAAAGCTGCTTATGGTCTAAGTTTTAACAAATCCTGATTATATCTTTTTTTACGGCTTTATGTCAATTGTGATTTGTCATTTGCCATTTGTTGCTTTTTTGAGCGATGACTTAATGACTAATGGAGAAGGAATTGCCACAGCCACAGGTAGCGATCGCCTGGGGGTTGTGAAAGCGAAAACCACCACCCATTAAGTCTTCTGAATAATCTACCCTCAAACCGTTTAGGTAATTTAAGCTTGCGGCATCTATGACTACTTGAATTTCATCCAAGTCGAAAACCTGGTCGCCAACTTTCATTGCTTCGTCGAAGGACATATCATAAAAAAACCCGGAACAACCACCCGGTTTTACCGCCAATCGAAACAATACATTTAGCTGCTGCTTAGACTTTATTCGCTCAATCTCACTCACGGCTGCTTGACTCAGATGAATCATGGAACTCGTTTTTTGCAATTGAATACCCCATCTTCCATTTTACAGATGGGTTGACCCTCGCTTCGCCAAAATTCCAAATTACCCAAGGTCATGAGCGCGATCGCTATTACTACATTTATAACACTAACATACTTCAGTCCCCACCTTAACTAGGTAGGGACTTCTGGGGTGCAATAGTGAACAAATACAGTTTGCACAAAAATGTATTTAGTTTTGCGATTAGAGCTTTAATAGCATCCTTGTGGTTTTAATCCTTGGTACGGGCATAGTCATCTTGGTAGCGAATAATATCATCTTCTCCCAAGTATTCGCCATTTTGCACTTCAATCAATACCAAGGGGATCACGCCCGGATTCTCTAAACGATGAGATGTACATTGGGGTACGTATGTTGACTCATTATTGCTAAGTAGCACTTCTTTTTCGCCACAAACTACTCTAGCTGTACCAGAGACAACAATCCAATGTTCACTGCGGTGGTGATGCATTTGTAGACTGAGGCGATGTCCAGGCTTAACTTCAATGCGCTTAATTTTGTATCCGCGCCCTTCTTCCAAAACTGTAAAAGCACCCCAAGGACGTAATTCAGTTGCAGCAACGCCCCTGGAAGCTATGGTTGGAGGTAGGTGTAGAGTTTCAGTCTGTGTAGTTTCTTGATATCGAGCCATAGTTACCTCATTTGGAGACATAACAAACCGTTGGTACTCTTAACTATTGATAAAAATCTGGCGCTATCTTGCAACCTTGAAATCAGCAATTTTGTCGCACTTTGATAAACATAGCAAAATCAAACCTTATGGTGTAAAGCATCACTACTAAAACTATGATGTCTACACGAAGTCTTCATCAAGCAAAATGATGGCTTGTTCTAAACTTTAAAAAAGGTTGGGTATTGGACATTGGGATTGGGAAGAGAATTAAGTCTTTGTTCCCCATTTTCCATTCCCTCATTATCGTGGTTGCAGGAAAATACCAATTCCATTATGAACACGAGCTGCGGTACTAGGCGATCGATCAAGTAGTTGCCCTCCTAAGTAAAGGCTGGTAGAACTACCCCCATCCAAATTTAAAGCATCCACACAGCCGATTATTTGCATCAATTGGGCATGTTCAGCCAAGGTAGGGCCATAACCGCCAGCACGATTATGGACGGCAGTAATCATAAGAGTGCCTGTTGCCGTTGTGCAAATACCACTACGAATAGCTTTTTCTGCAATAAAGGCATTGCTGAATTTTTCGCCTTTGGCATCAAGGACAATTTGACGGTTTTGGACTAATAGCGGCCCAGCTCCGATAATGTGGGGATAACGACTAAAAGCAGCCGGGGCAGTGGCGCTGGAAATACTTACTGCGCTTCCAATAGGTAGTTGTGAGGCGGCACTAGCAGCATTGGCGCGTAAAGTTAGTAGGTAGCCATCCTGAGGAATTGGAACCGCCATCCCACCAACTTTGCCGCCTGGTAACTGATTAGTAATTTGGTCTTTCTGTACTACTAGAATAATTTCGTTATCCGTCAGGGGTGTGTAAGTTGATCCCCAAGCTGGGGTGTAACGAGCAATGCCACTCTGGACGTAGCCACTGTTGAGAAACAAAATTGGTAGGCGTTGGTTATTTGCCGTGATTAAAGTTTCTTCTAAGGTGAGACGACCGAAGTAAAATTGGCCAGAATCATTCCAAGCGATCGCCCCTCGATTCAGAATCGGGCCTGATAACCACTGATTATCCCGACGAATGGCACCCAATGGCAATCTGTTATTGCGGTTAAAATAACCACCATTAATTCCAGCCACTGCTAAGTAACGTTGTGCTGTTTGAATTAAGGGAGCAGTACCCGCAAGCCCATCAGGACTAGCCCACATAGGTTTTAACGTTAGCCCAAATTTACGGGGATTTACTTCTAACCAAACGACCGGAAACCGTTCTTTACCTAAGTTGACATAATGCTGTCGCCAGCGCAATCCTGGGGCCCAAGTAATATCCCGCTCTTCTAAAGGATCGGGTCGAATATCAATAATGAGGCGATTGGGGTTAGCGACACTACTAACTTGAGGTGATAGACCAAAGGGAACACTCAGACTAATAATCGTTTGGTTTTTGACTACCTCTACTTGTTGAATCAGTGGTTCAGGTACTGGTGGTATTGGTTGTGTTGGTGTAGCTGGTGATAATTGTTTGAGCAGATTTGGCAGCAATGTTGGTGGTGCTGCTGCCGGTGGTTGGGGAGTATAACGTTCTATCAAAACGGGATCAGCTATTCCATCCAGGGTAACTGTCCACTCTCGATTTGGTGGTGTAGTGGATTTTGGGGTTGGTGTGTCTGGATCAGAAGATGGAGTTGGAATTTTTTTTACAGTTGATCCTTGTACCACTTGCCAGGGAGTTGGACGATCTAAATTGACAAGAATCCGAGCCTGTTGCAAAGGGCTACTCGCGGATAGAGGTTCCTGGCTCTGAACAATATTTGTAATTTGTGCTTTTGGGGTAGCAATCACTAAGGTGTTGCCATTGGCTTGAATCTGCCATCCAGATGTCTGAGCAAAATTAGTAATATCTAGGTAGCGATATGCTCCTAGTAGCCTGGCGGCTAAAATCTGTGGTGTTGTCACCGATGAAAACCATTGTATTGGTTGCCTCGCTGAGTTGCTACTGTTTAAGAAATTTACTCCAATCAATTGCCTGAATGCCCCATCACTGAGATGAGTTGTCATCTGACCTGCTTTTCCAGGTCGCTGTAACCAAGTTCCTGGTAAGGTACGTCCATTGAGGAAAATTTGATTACCAGAAGATACCATCCCTGTTAAAGGAGGTGCAGGTGATTGGGAAATCAGTATTGGTTTGGTGTTTTTCGGTGACTCCTGAGCATTGGTAGCACAGGTTGTAGTTAAGCACAGTGCTATCAATAGTATTGGTGACACGGTAGCCCGAAAAAACTTGCGATCGCCCTTGGCGTTGGCGTAGCCATCGCTAATCCCTGATTGGCAACAATTCGGCATTTTTACCATAATTTACTAGGTACTTTTGAAAACTATCACCCAAGGTATAAACTAACCAACTTATTGGAAAATATAAAAAACATGACTTAATTTTTCAATAAACATGGTAATGTATATATTGGATTGTTATCTCTTTTAGACATAAACCATTTTTTTTAGACGCTAAAGCCACTGCAATCAAGTGTTTTAACTGGCACTAATTTTAACCACACAATACACGGTAGTTTTGGTTATCAAAACTGGATTAAGATATTCGATCCTAACTGAATGTTGCTACTTCAGTAAGGTCTAGTTAATAGTAATACATCTTGCAACTAGTAAGCAGCAAAACTCTAGACAACAACAATATTTGGGAATTGTCAAATGGGTATATATTGTAATACGCTGATTTTATTGCTGGATCGGGATAGCTTTGGCTTTAAAAAATAGTCAGCTTTCAGTTTTAGTTTTGTTTCAGGTGAGCCGAAATAGGCTCGATGAGTAGCTAGCGTGCATCTGGAAAAAGGGATTGAGAAAATACTTAGCTTCACAATATAAAAAAGAAACTGTCAGGGCAAAAATAATGTCTTGGCGGAGGTAACTTGTCTAACACCGCATAAATACATAAAAAATACGCAGTTATTTTAACACGGGTGAACTAATAAAGTAAAACCGAAGTTAAAATTTTTTTTCCCTAAATTTCGGTGCTTATATATTTCTCCATCGCGGAATTTAGAAATTTTTTCCCGTAAGTAGTGGCAAAATTGGTAACTCAATACTTCAGGAACAGGGTATGAACAATAAACCGATGAATCAACACCAAGAAATCACAGCGAATATAAACTCAAGAAATACCTATCAGGGGCAAAAGTGGTTAGTAGAGGAACGAGATGCCTGTGGTGTAGGTTTTATTGCTCATCGCCAGAATCATACCAGCCACGAAATTGTCGAAAAAGCCTTAGCTGCTTTAACCTGCTTAGAACACCGGGGTGGTTGTAGCGCTGATCAAGACTCTGGTGATGGTGCTGGAGTATTGACAGCAATACCTTGGGAGTTGTTCCAACAAGATTTTGCCCAAAGAGGGAAGGAATTTCCATCCACCAATAATATAGCTGTGGGGATGATATTTCTACCACAAGACCAGGAAGCAGCACAAAAAGCTAGGGTGACAGTTGAACAAGTAGCTACCGAAGAAAAATTGATTGTACTAGGCTGGCGAGTAGTGCCAGTGCAACCTGATTTACTGGGGGTACAAGCAAGAGAAAATCAACCCCAGATTGAACAAGTTTTGTTAGCTTCTGTTGACAAAAGCGGCGATGAATTAGAACGGCAATTATACATTACCCGTCGCCGAATTAGTAAAGCTGCAACCAAAATCTCAGAAGAATTTTATATCTGCTCCTTGTCAAGTCGCACAATTGTCTATAAAGGCATGGTGCGTTCTGCCGTATTGGGCAACTTTTATGACGATTTAAAAAATCCCGTTTACAAAAGTGCCTTTGCTGTTTACCATCGCCGCTTTAGTACGAACACGATGCCTAAATGGCCCCTAGCGCAACCGATGCGGCTTTTGGGTCACAACGGCGAAATCAATACCTTATTGGGTAACATCAACTGGATGATGGCACGAGAAGCTAGCCTAAATCATCCTGTATGGAATGATCGCATCAAGGAACTCAAGCCATTAGTTCATATTGATAACAGCGACTCAGCTACCCTAGACAATGTAGTGGAATTGCTAGTCTGCTCTGGACGCAGCCCCTTGGAAGCTTTAATGATTATGGTTCCAGAAGCTTACCAAAATCAGCCTTCTCTACGTGAATCTCCAGAAATTGTTGATTTCTACGAATATTACAGTGGTCTGCAAGAAGCTTGGGATGGGCCAGCACTTTTAGTATTCAGCGATGGCAAAAAAGTTGGTGCAACACTAGATCGTAATGGTTTAAGACCAGCTCGCTACGTGATTACCAAAGATGATTACATTGTCGTAGCTTCCGAAGCTGGTGTAGTAGAATTCCCAGAAGCAAATATTGTCGAGAAAGGTCGACTTGGCCCAGGGCAAATGATTGCCGTGGATTTAGAAAATCATGAAGTGCTAAAAAATTGGGATATTAAGCAGCGCATCGCCAAGCAGCATCCTTATGGTGAATGGCTGCAACAGTACCGTCAAGAACTCAAAGAAATTGTCAGTAGTCAGTCGTCAGATGTGAATGGAAATGGAAATGGGCATCTGGCTGCTGAGAATGGTAACGGGCATAATACAACTGACAAAATTGACAAGCAAACCTTACTTCAGCGTCAAACTGCCTTTGGCTACACCACAGAAGATGTAGAAATGGTGATTCATCCAATGGCGATCGCAGGTTCAGAGCCGACTTTCTGTATGGGGGATGATATTCCTTTAGCAGTGCTGTCACAAAAGCCCCACCTGCTTTATGACTATTTCAAACAGCGCTTTGCTCAGGTGACGAACCCAGCGATCGATCCCCTGCGGGAAAAATTAGTAATGTCTCTGAAAGTAGAACTGGGTGAACGAGGTAACTTATTAGAACCCAAGCCAGAATATGCGCGGAGATTGAAACTTGAGTCACCAGTATTAACGGATGCTGAATTAGAGGCAATTAAGCTGTCAGGATTTGCCACGGCTGAATTATCAACCCTATTTGCGATCGCCAGTGGCCCAGAAGGATTGAAAACCGCAGTGCAATCTTTACAAGCACAAGCAGCTGAGTCAGTCCGAGCAGGTGCAAAGATTTTAATATTAAGCGATGGCGCCAATGACAGTATCGACACAGAATATACCTACATTCCTCCTTTGTTAGCAGTGGGTGCGGTGCATCACCATCTGATTCGGGAAGGGTTGCGGATGAAAACATCCCTGATCGTTAATACTGCTCAATGCTGGAGTACCCATCACTTTGCTTGTCTGATTGGCTATGGAGCTGGTGCAGTTTGCCCATATATGGCTTTGGACACGGTGCGTGATTGGTGGTCTGATCCTAAAACCCAAAAGTTAATGGCTGTGGAGAAAATTCCAGCCCTCAACCTAAAACAAGCTTTAGGAAACTATCGCAAAGCAGTAGAGTCAGGTTTACTAAAAATTCTCTCTAAGATGGGAATTTCTCTGCTCTCCAGCTATCAAGCAGCCCAAATCTTTGAAGCTATTGGCATCGGTGGAGATTTAATCGAACTGGGATTCCGTGGTACAACTTCCCGCATCGGTGGTTTGAGTGTGAGTGAACTCGCTGATGAAGTGCTTTCTTTCCACAGCAAGGCTTTCCCAGAACTGACGGCTAATAAGCTAGAAAACCTGGGCTTTGTGCAATATCGTCCTGGCGGCGAGTACCACATGAATAGCCCAGAAATGGTTAAGGCACTGCATAAGGCTCTAGATGGTAAAAACTACGATCACTACGAAGTTTATAAAAAGCACCTCCAAGGCAGACCAGTAACCGCCTTGCGGGATTTGCTAGACTTCCAAGGCAATCGCCCGTCAGTTCCTCTAGAAGAAGTGGAATCGGTATATGAAATAGTCAAGCGTTTCTGCACCGGCGGCATGTCTTTAGGCGCTTTGTCAAGAGAAGCCCATGAAACTTTGGCGATCGCCATGAACCGCATTGGCGGTAAATCAAATTCTGGAGAAGGTGGCGAAGATCCAGTGCGCTACAAAGTCTTAGATGATGTAGATGAGTCTGGTAACTCGCCAACCCTACCTCATTTAAAAGGATTGCGGAATGGGGATCAAGCTTATAGTGCTATTAAGCAAGTTGCATCGGGACGCTTTGGTGTCACGCCAGAATACCTCGTCAACGCCAAACAAATTGAAATCAAAATTGCCCAAGGTGCCAAGCCTGGGGAAGGTGGACAACTGCCAGGGCCCAAGGTAAGCCAATACATTGCAATGTTAAGGCGCTCCAAGCCAGGTGTAACGCTGATTTCGCCACCACCGCACCACGATATTTATTCTATTGAAGACCTAGCACAACTGATTTTTGATCTGCACCAAATTAACCCCAAAGCAAAGGTGTCAGTGAAATTAGTTGCAGAAGTTGGCATTGGTACGATCGCAGCTGGTGTAGCTAAAGCCAACGCTGATATCATCCAGATTTCTGGTCATGATGGTGGTACAGGGGCATCGCCACTAAGTTCGATTAAACACGCCGGTTCGCCGTGGGAACTCGGTTTAAGTGAAGTACATCGCGTCTTAATGGAAAATAGCCTGCGCGATCGCGTGATTTTACGTGTGGATGGCGGACTCAAGAGTGGTTGGGATGTGGTAATAGGTGCATTAATGGGTGCTGAAGAATTCGGTTTCGGCTCCATTGCCATGATTGCCGAAGGCTGTATAATGGCACGAGTTTGCCACATGAACACCTGCCCTGTAGGTGTTGCTACCCAGAAAGAAGAACTCCGCAAGCGGTTCAAAGGACTGCCAGAACAGGTTGTCAACTTCTTCTACTTCATCGCCGAAGAAGTACGCAGTTTGCTAGCACGACTTGGCTACCGTTCTTTATCAGAAATTATTGGACGTGCAGATTTGTTAAAACTGCGCCAAGAGGCGAAACTCACCAAAACGCGATCACTAAATCTCAACTGTTTACTTCAGCTACCAGATACCAGAGAAAATCGCAGTTGGTTAGTGCATGAAGAAGTCCACAGCAACGGTGTGGTTTTAGATGACAAATTCCTTGCCGATCCCGACATTCAAGCGGCCATTAGGGATCAGTCCACCGTTACCAAGACTTACCCAATTGTCAATACCGATAGAACAGTGGGTACAAGATTAGCAGGAGCGATCGCTTCCCAATACGGTGACAGTGGCTTTGATGGACAAATTAATCTCAAATTCACAGGTAGTGTTGGGCAAAGCTTTGGTGCTTTCAACCTCCCCGGCATAATCTTGACCCTGGAAGGAGAGGCAAACGACTACGTAGGGAAAGGGATGCATGGTGGTGAAATCATCATCAAACCTCCAACTGCTGCTACCTATAACGCATCACAAAACGTGATAGTTGGTAATACGTGCCTCTATGGTGCTACTGGTGGTGTGTTATTTGCCAACGGACTAGCAGGAGAACGTTTTGCTGTGAGAAACTCCAAAGGCATAGCAGTAATTGAAGGCGCTGGGGATCACTGCTGTGAATACATGACAGGTGGTGTGATTGTCGTCCTTGGTAAAGTAGGACGTAACGTCGCAGCCGGAATGACTGGTGGACTTGCATACTTCTTGGATGAAGACGACGCATTTCGTGAGTTAGTCAACCCGGAAATTGTCACAATCCAGAGAGTGATTACAGAAGTAGGTGCAAATCAACTTCAAGAGTTAATCCAAACTCATGCGGAACGCACTGGTTCACCAAAGGCAAAGAAAATTTTGCAAAACTGGCAAGAATTTTTGCCAAAATTCTGGCAGTTGGTTCCGCCTTCTGAAGCTGATAGTCCAGAAGCTAATCCTGAAAAAACAACAACTGAGTTCAGTTTAGTGACTAGTCATTAGTGAATTGAACGTAATTCGTAATTGAATTAGTTGGGGTCTAAATCCCAACTAATTCAAACTCACGAGTTTGACAATTTTGTGATGGATTTAAAGCTAATAATTATGAATTACGTTAGTGTTAGCGCAGCGTCTCCTAGAGAAGCGGTAGCGAGTCTTATATTTGGCGCTAATGCTTCTCTACAAACTGAATTTAAGAGATAAGAGACGCTGCACGATCCCTATCGACCGTCATTACAAATTACGAATTAGTTAAACGTGAGTGTTTTCACTAACTGATTCAGAAATAATCTATATTTAACCAAAAAATATAATTTTATTTTTTAGCCAATTACTATTGACTAATTAGCCATAATTAATAATTATTACTTTTTGTTAGCAAGCACTTTTTGGTCAGCATCTTGAATTTCTAAAAGTTCTGGAACAGTCACAAAGCGATAACCTTGCTTTCTAAAGTTGCTAATAATTTCTGGTAAAGCTTGCACAGTTCTAGAACGGTTTCCACCACCATCATGCATTAGCACAATGCCACCAGGTTTTGAGTCTTTAATTACGTTATCGATCAACTTTGGTACGGTTGGTAACTTGTAGTCTGTGGAATCAGCCGACCACATCACCACAGTATACTTTTGGCTTTTAGCATAAGCCGCTAATCCATTGTGCAGATTGCCACCAGGCGGTCGGAACAGATTTGTTTTAGCACCTGTAATTTGATAAATTAGGTCTGTTGTGCGATCAATTTCAAAAGCAGCTGCTTGTTGATTGAAAAAGTGATACCAATGATGCCAAGTATGGTTAGCAATAACGTGACCTTGAGAGACAATCTGCTTTCCTAATTCTGGATAATTTTTTAGGTTTTGCCCGACAACAAAAAATGTCCCTTTGATATTATTTGATTTCAGAATATTTAGTACTTGCTCTGTGGTCTCAGGCCAAGGCCCATCATCAAAAGTGAGAGCAATTACTTTCTCTCCCTGAGTGAGTTTTGCAGCTTTAATTATTGTCCCTTGAAAATGTGATGGTACAGAGTAGGCTAGTCCTTTTGTTTGTGCTTCTTGCTGCCAACTTGTAAGCATCGCCGCCTTTAATTTCTCAATGCGTTGCTGAGTTCCTACGCTTGCAGATACATCTTTTACATTTATACTTTGTCTACTCTGAGCTTCCGAAGCATTTGGTCTCAAAAGCATCATAAAAGCAAGGCTAAAAACACCACCTAATGCAAGCAGTGCAATTAATATTCCTTCTGGCCACAGAAACGACTTATTATTTTCCACCTCATAGCTCCTTCAAAGATCGAACCATCAACCACGGTCATGACGGTACGTTATAGCACATTTTTCAGATATCTTAGATACCAGTTACTTTCTGGTAATCATGAAAGTTGGAATTAGACTAACGGAAATTCAGAATTGAGAAGACAGATCACACTGCTTTAACTGAAATCTATATGCTCTAGATGTTGACAAGCACTGAATATACAATAATTACTACTGTTTAATGTCAACCCACTTATAAAAAGTAAGTTCTGCACTTCCACATTCTTACCGCTAACTCTAAGAAGGAGCACAATCAGATAATCAACCACACCCCAAAATCCTCTTAATAGCAGTTTTGAATTAGTTACTGTATTTCACTTCACCGCTAAAGCGTCATTATCCTTTCAAGTTTTATAGCTTTGCAAATAAGATGAACTCAACTGTCGCCCCGACAATTTCCACTTCTGGCAAACTGAAATTTTTATCATTAGACTTTCTGTTAGCAAAGTTGTATCATTTACAACCTAGTGAATTATTGGATCAACATACAAAACTACTTACAAGGGGCGGAGTATCTTTCAAAAAAGAGTCTAATAAACTATTAGTTCTATTCTTGATAGGATATATTCTACTGCCTGCTGCCATTGCTTCCTTTTTAAGAAAAAGTTAAATTTTAAATTGACAGAATCTTACCTTGTATTTTCTAGAAAATAAATAGACGAAAATTGATTCAATATAGTTTCTCATTGCCAAGGGGCACTTATTCGTTAATCTGGATACTCTCGACTCATTGGGCAAAAAGAATCTTATCGTCAATTTAGCTCTCTTTTAGATGCTGATACTTTAACCTCAATTGCTAGCAACTTTCTGTCTGTTAATATTTTTCTCGATCATTAAGGAGATTTATATATTAATTAATAGTACAATTTAATATATACTGTCACAGTATAATTACGTAAATTAATAGCATATATAAGCAAGTTATGAAAATCGCATTGCAATTGTATGCCGTCTATCTAGTCAACCATTAAATTATAGATTTAAATGTAATATTTTTTACTAATGACACTTTAATTCATTGGAATTATGTATTTTACATTACATTTAATCAGAGGTCAATTTTATGTAATCTCACTTAAGAATACATATTGGTGTTGCTGATTAATGGGATGATTTTTGCCGGGCTACGCCTCGCTTCTCTACGAGACGTAAAGAGTCTACATTTAGCCTTGGTCAAAAATCTCAATTCATCCTGCAAATATGCAACGCCGAATTTTTAATTACCTATTTATAAATCCTAATGATTAGCTTATATTGCCTTAGACAGGTCATAGTCTATTTACAATACTTTTGCTTGTCTTTGGTAGATCGGAGAAGTGTATTATTTTATATATGTATGGGTTGACGTTAAACCCAGCTTTCCTATTAAAATACCTTTTGAGTCAAAATAATTAAGGTATTTGTCTCACTTCTTAAACTGGCTAAAAACTTTTATGATTCCTCACGAAAGTGATGCAAAACAAGAGCGTGCGTCGTCAAAAGTATGGCGTAGTTGGCAAGAAAATCTGATTTTAATTGCGATCGCATTGTGTTTGGCATTTCTGATCAGAACTTTTATCGCCGAACCGCGCTATATACCTTCTGACTCGATGTTGCCCACCTTGCATACAGGCGATCGCTTGGTAGTTGAAAAAATATCCTACCATTTTCACCCTCCCATAACAGGGGATATTATTGTTTTTCAGCCACCCGCAGAACTACAACGTCGGGGATATCCCAAAGACCAAGCTTTCATCAAGCGGGTTATTGGCCAGCCTGGTGAGGTAATTAGTGTTGCTTCTGGTAAAGTTTACCTCGACGGTCAACCTTTGGCAGAAGACTACATCGCTGAACCCCCAAATCAGCCATATCAACCAGTGAAAGTCCCAGAAGACGAATTTTTTGTCATGGGAGATAACCGCAACGATAGTAATGACTCTCGCTATTGGGGCTTTTTACCCAGAAAGAATGTCATCGGTCGGGCAACATTTCGCTTTTGGCCTCTCGATCGCATTGGGTTCATTTAATCAATTTTGGATTTTAGATTTTGGATTTTAGATTTTTTCTTCAATCCAAAATTCAAAATCTAAAGTTACCAGAGTTAGGATTTAGAGTAGATTTCAAGTTGCTGAAGTACACAAGCTAAGTCTGTTACCCAGGTGTAAAGCGTGTTTTAATTCTGAATTGTGTATTCTGAATTTTAAAATTTCTAACTTTTAACTTAAAACGTTAAATAATACATTATCTGGGCGATCGCCTCACCAGTTAACTCTAACCGCCGTTGGAAATCAGCCAGATTACGGTAAGGCCCGGCTGATTGCCGATTTTGCACCACTGCTTGCGCCAGAGACAAATCTATAAATGGTATTTGTGCTAACTTTTCAACGGTTGATGTGTTTGGGTTAACTAAATGGGTAGGATTTTCTAAAGATTCGTGGTCATAGTAAATAAAATTTAGCAGAGGCTTTAATGGCTCTAGGCGCGGTGCTGGTATGCCTAAAGCCGCAGCAATATCTTCAACACAGTAAAATTTAACACCCGAACGTGAAAGTTCCACAAGCGATCGCGCTTGGTGAATTGACAAACCTGGTAGGCGTAACCAATCATCTACAGTGGCTTGATTAGCATCAATGCGGATACCTAATTTTGCCGCTATCTGAATTTCTTCCCCAGATTGTAGGCGATAGTAAGGATCGTTCAGGAGTTTAGCCCGGAGTTTTTGCACCCTGGGGTTTAAAGGTAGCCAGTTATTCATGCTTATTGCTTACCTCAAGAAATCTGGTCTAACAATTGGCGGCGCTTTTGCTCAAATTCATACTCTGAAATCAGCCCATCCTGGCGGAGAGCATCTAATTCACGCATTGCATCAGCCATCGCTCCTACCTGATTACTCACCCGTTGTGAGTTTCTTGTCGCTGACTTGCCTAGATTAAAATTACGATCAAAAACTTCTTCATCTTGGGCTAAATACCAAACTCCCTCAATGGCACTAGCTACCTTGGGGATAGGCGTCCAGGAAAGCAACACATACAGCACACCCCACAACGGCTGTCCCAGATAGAATTTATGTAATCCTGAAATTGTCAGTGTGCCAGAAAAAGCTAAAACAGCAGCAACACTTCGGCTTTTACGCTTAGTCAACATATTTCTAACAAATATACCAATACCACAGTTTTACAACTAGACAGTCAATTACTCTGCCTTGTTCTTCAGACTTTTAGATGGGAAGTCCCATATACAATTTAGTATTTGAAGAAATTTGAGTAAGTTTCACATGACTGTGCATTGAGCTTTGATGCTAATTTTAAGTTTTTAACAGCTTTATTACTACTATGTCACAGACCTTCCTACCGCCAGAATGGCTTGAACAGCTTTGTGATCCTTACGCTGTGCTAGGAATTTCTGTGAGTGCTGATGATCGTCAGATTTATAAACGTTATCACACTTTAGCAAAGCTGCTACATCCCGATCGCTATGCTAAAAGCTTCAATCCAGAACAAGAATTAGCAACGGCAATATTTAGCCATTTAATCAATCCAGCTTATGAACAACTCAAACATCGACACAAGCGTTTGATTGCGATCGCTACGTTGCGATCAGAGGCAAGAGTGTTACCGCCGCAACCCTTGTGTGTTCAAAGTGCCATAGCTGAGGAAATTATGGAAATGCCTGCACCCCAAGCAGAACTGTTTTACGAAGAAGCGATCGCCTGCTATGCAGAAGCTCAATACAAATCACTAAATAAATTTTCTCAGGTAACACAACAAATCAGGATACTGAATTTAGCTTACTTAAAATTACACAAACCTGATTTGTTTCTCGCCCAAGCACCTATTCCCATCATCCCTGAGGTAGAATTCAAGCTAGTTGAGTTGACATTAAATGAAAAGGCTAATGTCAAACCAGTTTTGACAAACTATGCTCAACGTCACTACCAGCGAGCTATTGAGTACGTCAGACTAGCCAAATGGCCCCTAGCCGTGCAAGAACTGCGCGATGCCATCAAGTTAGAACCAAATAACAGCGACTATTATGCCTTATTAGGTTTGGTACATTTTAAACAGAAATTTCTCGGAATGGCCAGGGTTTACATTCGTCAAGCATTAAAACTTAACCCGCAACATTCACTAGCTTTGAAATACGCTCCCGGACTGAAAATTCAACCAGGTGAAAACACTAATCCTAAATCAATGGCTAAAGCTGTGAGTATTGCAGCTTTATTAAGTCGATTTAACGAAGGGAAACGTTCTCAAGTCAAGTGTTGAAATTTCGGTAACAAACCGTACTAAAACCGAAGCTTCGTGACTAGATTACTCTCCTAGACTAAAATAATAAATAGAAGTAAAACTATTAAGCTACTGAGTCTGGGCGCTCAGTTTAATATAAGCAGTATGGGATTCTTCGATTCTGAAATAGTTCAACAAGAAGCAAAACAGCTGTTTGAGGATTATCAAGGGCTGATTAAGCTTGGCAACGGCTACGGCAAATTTGACCGTGAGGGCAAAAAGCTGTTTATTGAGCAAATGGAAACCATGATGGATCGGTATCGCATCTTTATGAAGCGCTTCGAGCTATCAGAAGATTTCATGGCACAAATGACAGTAGAACAACTGAAAACACAATTAGGTCAGTTCGGTGTAACCCCGCAACAAATGTTTGACCAAATGCACCTAACTTTAGAACGGATGAAAGCCGAGCTAGAAAAACAAACCTAGTCAATTTTAGATTTTAGATTTTGGATTAATCGCCAATCCAAAATCCAAATTTTACTGGAAGCGCAGCAAAGGTGCGACCCAAAATTCAAAATTATTGTGACTTGGGGCGAGAAAACTGGGAAGGTGGCTTGAAGTTTTCTACTGGTACGTTCTTAAGTGCCTTCTCCATAAAGTCTTTCCAGATGGGAGCAACCATACCGCCACCCGTCGCACGGCTAGCTAATTGTCTGTTGTCGTCCCTCCCCACCCAGACAGCAGTTGTTAGTTGTGGCACAGTGCCAACAAACCAAATATCTTTTTCTGAAGAGGTTGTACCTGTTTTACCAGCAGTTGGACGACTTAGAGCAGCACCTTTACCTGTACCACTAGTAACCACCGTTCGCATCACATCGATAATGGCTGCTGATGCCCAAGGGTCTAAAACTAGCTGGGGTTTAGGGGTGTTATCTAGTAACACGTTACCACTACTATCGGTGACACGGGCGATTACAGTTGGTGGAGATTGCCAGCCATAATTAGCAAAGGTAGCATAAGCACTAGCCATTTCTAGGGGAGTGACACCAATAGCACCCAGAGGTAGAGAAGTAACAGGTTCCATCGGACTCATGATGCCCAAGGTACGGCAAGTTTCGATCACTCTATTCATGCCAACAGCCTTACCAATCTTGATCACAGGAATGTTGCGCGACTGGGCTAAAGCTGTGCGGATTGGCATCGGGCCGCTAAAACCCCCATCATAATTTCTAGGAAAATACCGACTATTACCATCTTGATAGCTGACTGGAGAATCTACCACCGTTGAATCTGGGCCATATTTACCAGTAGCGAAAGCAGTATAGTAGACAAACGGTTTAAAAGAAGATCCGGGCTGCCGTTGAGATTGAGTTGCACGATTGAATTCACTGGTCTTAGGATCTACACCACCCACCAGTGCTTTAATAAAATGCGTGCGCGGATCAATTGCCACCAAGGCCATTTGATTCTTAGATAATCCCTGCCCTAGTAGTGATTTATGCCACTTAACGACAGTTTCCTCCGCCATGATTTGGAAGTTGGCGTCAACTGTCGTTTGCACCCGCATCCCGCCTTTGAGTAGTGTCTCACGCCCAAACTTCTTAGCCAACTCCTGCGCTACAGTATTGGTTACATAGGGTAGGGCACTACCTTGAAAGGATTTGATTTTACCAAGTTTGATGTCTTGCTTGAGGGCATCGTCGTACTCTGAATCGTTGATCCAATTCAATTCCCGCATCCGTCCCAGCACTTCTTTTTGCTTTTGTTTTGCCAGCTTCATGCTCACAAATGGGCTGAATTCTTCAGGTGCTTGGATCAAACCCGCCATCATTGCCGACTCACCCAAGTTTAAATATTCTGCTGACTTATTAAAGTAACTGCGGGCTGCCGTTTGTACACCATAATTGTTATGACCCCAATAAACTTGATTGAGGTACATTTCTAAAATTTGGTCTTTAGTGAGAATTTGCTCTAACCGAATTGCCAGCACCCCCTCCGCTAACTTGCGGGTAAAGGCACGCTTGCGAGACAAAAATAGGTTTTTTACCAATTGCATAGTAACAGTAGAGCCACCCTCTTTGACTCCACCTGCGACAGCGTTAACTACTACGGCACGTCCAACACCAGTAGGGTTGATACCGTGGTGATCGTAGAAGTGGCTATCTTCACTTGCCAATACCGCCCGTTTTAAATTCGGGGAAATTCTATCTAAAGGAACGACTTCCCGGTTGGCTTCTCCGTGGATACTCGTTAAGAGTTTGCCTTTAACGTCATAAATGTAAGTCGTTTCTGAGGGAAAAAAGTTACGTAGCTGTCTTACATCAGGCAAATTACGGAAACTAATCGCTAAACCAACCAGTCCTCCGGCTACAATGGAACTTGCCAGCATGGTAATTGAGAGGAGAGTACCGCCAGTTACCTGACCGACTCCTTTCAAAAACTCAAAACCTGATGAAGCCTGACGTTGTGGCTGTTTGTTTTCAAAAGTCCTAGACGACGACACGGCGATTTCACTTCCTCACTTGTAAATTTAACTGTAATTGATTGGGCGAAGCAAGGCGGTTAATTTTTTGCAATTATAGTAGTTTGGCAGATGAGAAAGTGGATAAATTGCAAGTGTTTATAACCAACTTAACTTCTAGTGTGCAAAACATAGCTAATAATGAGTCTCTTAAGATGACGCAAGATTTTGCTTGGCTGCGTCGTGGTGTAGTAGAAGTTTTCCCACAATCAGTTGATGTTAACAGCGAAAGTCTAGAAAGGCTCTTACTAACTACAAACCAACCTTTGAGAGTCAAATTGGGGATTGACCCGACGGGTACTGATATTCATCTTGGTCATAGCATACCAGTACGAAAACTGCGAGGTTTTCAAGATGCAGGTCATACAGCAGTTTTAATTATTGGCGATTTTACAGCGCGGATTGGCGATCCAACTGGTAAATCTGAAGTGCGTCGTCAGCTTACAGAAGCAGATGTAGCTCAAAATGCTCAGACTTATCTCGATCAAGTACGTCCTATCTTGGATTTTGACACACCAGGAAGGTTAGAGGTGCGCTATAACTCCGAATGGCTCTCTGGACTAAACTTAGAGAAAATTTTGGAGTTACTCTCCACGATGACGGTGGGGCAGATGTTGGCGAAGGAAGGATTTGCCGATCGCTATAAGAAAGAGAATCCGATTTTCATCCATGAGTTCCTGTACCCGTTAATGCAAGGTTTTGATTCGGTTGCAGTTGAGGCAGATGTGGAATTAGGTGGGACTGATCAGAAATTTAACATTGCTGTAGGCAGAGATTTGCAGCGCCATTTTGGTCAAAAGCCCCAATTTGGGATGCTGCTGCCAATTTTGATTGGCACGGATGGGGTGCAAAAAATGTCTAAGTCTTTAGGTAATTATATCGGATTGTCAGAACACCCAGGGCAAAAGTATCAAAAGTTGCAGGGAGTTCCCGATCATCTGCTGTCACAGTATTTTGAACTGTTGACAGATTTACCTTTGGATCAACTGCCAGAAAATCCCCGCGATCGCCAAACACTTTTAGCATGGGAAGTTGTTAAACAGTATCATGGCGAAACCGCAGCCCAAGAGGCAAAAGAAGCAGCCCAAAGCGGTGGTAAGGAAGGTGCTGTTCCAGAATTTTCTCTAGCTGGCGTGCAGCAATTCCCTACTAAGTTAGCGTATATTCTCAATGTCACTGGCTTGTGCAAAAGTACGGGAGAAGGAAAGCGGAAAATTCAAGAGGGTGGAGTGCGCTTAAATGGCGATCGCATTACCGATGTTGATACTACTTTTGCTGATCCTGCTGAGTTACAAGGTAAAGTTTTACAAGTTGGGAAAAATAAGTTTGTGCGCTTAGTATCTTAAATGGCAAATGGGGAGTAGAGAATGGGGAATGGTGAACAGGCAGAACAACGAGTGATTGTGGCATTGGATGTGCCAGATGAACAAAGTGCGATCGCTCTTATAGATCAACTTCCGCAAGTGGTTTGGTGGAAAGTCGGCTTAGAGTTATTTACCAGCACTGGCCCAAAAATTCTAGAAGTCCTGAAGTCCCGACAAAAGCGCATTTTCTTAGATTTGAAGTTTGATGATATCCCCAATACCGTTGCTGGTGCTTGCCGGAGTGCAGCTAGATACGGAGTGGATTTACTGACAATTCATGCTACTGCTGGTAGAGATGCCCTGAAAGCCGCAACTGAGGCGGCACAGGAAGGGGCAGCAAAAGCAGGTGTACAACCACCAAAGTTAATTGCTATTACCCTGCTAACAAGCATTTCTGCTCGACAGTTGGCATTTGATTTAAAAATACCTCTGGAATTGCCAGAATATGCTCTGGAAATGGCCCTGTTGGCTCAAGAATGTGGTTTGGATGGAGTAGTTTGTTCGCCTCAAGAGGTGGCACAGCTACGACAAACTTGTGGAAATGACTTTTTGCTTGTTTGTCCGGGAGTTAGACCAACTTGGGCAGATAAAGGCGATCAAAAGCGATCGCTTACCCCAGTGCAAGCCATTAAAGCAGGCGCAGATTACCTAGTAATTGGGCGTCCTATCACTACTGCTACAGAGCCTGAGTTAGCCTGGAAGAGGATTTCTGAGGAGTTAACCACGGTGGCATGAAGCTAAGAGTCAGTGAGAAACTGGTGGACAGATTGCAAGATATAGGCGAGAGAAATCTTGCCTCTTGGCTCAGGAAGAAAAATTATAGTTGGCTTTTAGTTTGTGGCTTCTGGGTTTTAGTATCAACTAGCTTGGCTTACCCAGCGTTCTCGACAAACCTCACCGATGAAACCTCGACCCTAGCACAAAGGGAAAATGTCAATCCTGGGGCGAGGTCTTTGTGTTCTGAGCAAAATTTAGAAACATTAACTACACAACTACTGGAAGATTTACCTAGTTATACCAATCGCGCTAGTCAACGCGCTCGCCGCCTAAGTAGAAGCAGTGATGTTTACAGTTATATGCTAGTGGCAGGAAGACCTGAGTTTACTCCTCTGCCCCTTAACCTTGAAGAATATAGTGCAGATGCGCCTAAAAGCTCTGCATCAGAAATTGAGCAAGTTTTCTTTACTACCTTAGAAAGGCAGTACATCGGAAAAAAACTTGTAGAATTGCAGCAATTCCACTGGCTGTTGTTGACTAAAACTAAAAGTGGTTGGCAACTAGTAATGATGTTTTCTCAAACTGGTTCCTATTCAGCACAGCAGCCACTATCACCACCACGCGATAGTAGTAAAGGTACTGTTGCCCAAGGGGTTAAAACTTGGTTACGCGATTGTCAAGCTGGAAGTGTACGACGGTTGCGTGCTGTAAATTTAGGAGACAAAAATCAAAGTAGAACAGCTATAACTCGAACAAAAATGCCTCGCCTCTAAAATATTTGCTACAGAAGCTTTCACTAACGTAGGGTACAGTTTCTAATAAGTAATTGTGTTCATTTGGCTGCGACGCTAAAAAAGCAAAATTGTTTATTATTGCTCCGAGAAAGAACGCCTCTAAGATACTCCGATAATTATCGCGCAGTTGACACACGCTTTGATATCCCCTGACGAACGATCTACGGTTTTTGGGAAACAGATGCAGCAGTGTATGAGCAATGTCATAAAAGTAGTAGCCAAAGCCACAACAGGAAAAGTCGATGGCCTGTACCTCACCTGCATAAAAGATGTAATTATTTTCATTCAGGTCTGCGTGAATCAAACCCCAATTGGCGCGTGTTTTTTCTAGTGCTGTCATCACATTACTAATTCGCTGAACCACACTCTCAAGCACAGCGAAATCAGTCAGAGATATCGTACCAGCATCTATTAGCGATCGCAGCTTCATTAGTGAGGTGTGTAGTTGCTCCCAGTCATATTTTGGTCGCGTGAAGCCTGAAGGCAATTCCCAAAGGCTAGCGTGCTGGTGCAACTGAGCCATAAGTTCCCCGATTCCCCTAGCCTGCATCGCTGTCGGTTCAGTGTCGAGAGGGGAACCATCGATCCACTTTAGTAGTGTACAGTTGAGTGTTTCGCTAGTGTCATCAATTGCTATAGAGGTAATGTAAGTGCCACTGAGGTTCTGCACCGGGTACGGTACAACCAAATCAGTATCTCGATGCAACGCGGTAAGCCACATGAGTTCTGACTCAATGACCGTATGTTGTTGCCAGATGCGATCGCGGAACTTAGCGATCGGATAATGGATACGGAGAAGAAATAACCCTTGCTCATCATTTTCTTCAGATGTCACAAAATTTTGATTATTCCGAGTGTCAACGCAAAACGTCACATTTTCGCTATGACCCAAGAATATCAATTGAGCTGCACTGACATTGTACTCAGACAGTACGCTTAGAGCCAGACCGTTCCAATCGATTTTGCTCTCCATCAATTTCCGATCCAAATACTTATTTCAAACAAAATAAATGTACATCATCCAACTAGCTTGGATCAGTGAAATTGCGTCTATATCTTTGGGAAGATTTTCAGCAAAAATAGCTGATAAAGAGCTAAAAAAAGCAGACATTATTTAAAAACGCAGACTCGCTTGAATTTAAGCGTTGTAACTCCTGTTTTTTGGCGATAACATGAGGATAAGTTTATTTCAAGCTTCTAAAATCGCATTTGGCGTCAGTTTTTTTATGGACATTCAGTTAATCAACATCGGCTTTGGTAACATCGTGTCTGCCAACCGAGTAGTTGCCATTGTCAGTCCAGAGTCTGCCCCGATTAAGCGGATCATTACCGATGCACGGGACAGAGGCCAACTGATTGATGCAACTTACGGTCGTCGGACTAGGGCTGTAATTATCACCGATTCCAGCCACGTAATTCTCTCAGCGATTCAGCCGGAAACGGTAGCGAATCGCTTTGTGATTTCCCGCGAGCATCAAACTGTAGATAATTGAGTAGTGCTCAAACAATCCAAAATTATTGGGTGAGGGTAAGGAGTAGGGAAAAGTTTTTTCGTTTTATCAACTTTTTGGATGCATAGCAAAGTTGCTTTGGTGGACTACTAAGAGTGGATTAACAATCCCACTTTTAGTTGCACCGTATCAGTAGTACCATGTGAATTAGACAAGCTTTCTGTCACTCTTGCTACAAATTCTTTAGTCACTAGTGGACTAGACCAGGAACACAAGACTAATGAATAATATCTATTGATTGATTCACAGGTTGAAAGGATGATGCCAGTTTTACCCATCCAGAATAGTGCTACTACCGAAGAATGCTTAGATTTAGGTAGGTTAATTGTTTTAACTGGCCCCAGTGGGGTCGGCAAAGGCACTTTAATGCGATCGCTCCTACAACGTCATCCAGAACTCTATTATTCTGTATCCATGACGACTCGTACTCCCCGTCCAGGGGAAGTCGATGGCAAAAGTTATTACTTTATCAGCCGCAGTAAGTTTGAACAATTAGTTGCGGAAGGTGAATTTTTAGAATGGGCAGAATTTGCTGGTAACTATTACGGTACACCCCGTGAAGCTGTGCTTAACCAAATTCATTCTGCTAAGTTGGTAGTGCTGGAAATTGAACTAGAAGGGGCAAGACAAATTCGTGCTTCCTTCCCCAGTGCCCTCAGCATTTTTATCTTACCGCCTTCTTTTGATGAATTGGAGAAACGGATACGCGCTCGTGCCCAAGACTCTGAAGAAGCGATCGCCCGTCGCCTACTCCGCGCCCAAGAAGAAATCCAAGCCGCAGATGAATTTGACATTCAAATCGTTAATGACGATCTTGAAACTGCTTTAAATGATATTGAAGCAGTTTTGTTTAAATAAATTAGGAGTGAAGAGTTAGAAGTTATGAATTTAAACTCCTAACTCCTAGTAATTATAGCAATCCTATTTGACTAGTGAAAATGCGCGCTGTTCATATCCCCGACTTCTTTGAGAAGTCGGGGATCTAATTTTTCAGGAATGATTTAGGATTGCTATAAAAGTTAGGAGTGAAGAGTTAGAAGTTATGAATTTAAACTCCTAACTCCTAACTCCTAACTCCTAGTAATTAACCAAATAGACCTTGAATTAGTGCCAAATTACTAGTCAAAAAGTAAGCAACTACTGCCCCACCAATACCACCAATCAAGAAAGAACTGGCAAAGTTGTTCCAGCTTTCTTTAGAATTAAAAGCATCTGCTGGAGGGTTGGGTACGGTAACACTAGGAAGTGCTTTAGGAGGATTGCTATTGGAATACAGAGATAGACAAGCGGTGAGCAAAACAACCAAACCGATGGCTCCTAGTAAACCAGCTAAGTTAGCGTTAGCTGTGTCCCGCAGTGGCCCCAATTTGGCAAAGGGGCCAAATAGCAAGTAACCATGAGCCATGCCAACTTCTAAACCGCGTCTGGAAGGAGTCAGACCTGCGCGATAGGCAGGTAAATTATTAATGAATCCCTTGATCAAGGGAGAAGAATTAACCGGGGTTTCTAGGTTGCCTAGCTGTGGATCGCCAAATGCGGGAAAAACAACTTCCCGATTTCTTGGATCGCTGGGAAGATTCTTTGATGCATCTACTGCTTGTGCCATATCTTACTTGTTCGCCTCTAAATTAAAATGCTGGCATTTTTATATTAATAATAATTGTAGCTAAAGATGTTTTTTAGCTCGGAAGTTTAGAAAAATTAATTTAGCGAGTTTAAAGCTGTGAAACTCGCGATCTGTAAACAGAATCACGAGTTTCAAAAAACTATTTTTGCTGACTATTTTGGTGATAATTCTGCTTAACTAAGCTGAATACATCAACTACACAATATTAGGCAAAACACAAGAAATTCAACTTTGCTAAATCCAATTTTCCACTTATGGTAGTGGGTGGAAAAGGAGGTCGGGGAAAAAGCGGTTGAATTCAATCAAGATACCTGCTGTGATAGTTAGCCAGATGGTAGCTGCCACGGGTGCTGTGGAAATGAATTTAATCAAATAAGATGATTGATCGCCTTTGTCTGCCATGAATTTAGTCTCCAAAACGAATGAATTAGTTAAGCTGATTTAGCGTGGAGAAACGGGGATTTCTGAATCCTTGGCTGCTAACTTACCAGAGAGAAGTTCTTGGACTGCTGCTGCTGGCCAAGCAAAGCCTGAGAGGATGATGGGTAGTGCCAAACCAATATCGATTTGGATTTCTTTGAGTTCAGTGTCAGATTCCTTTTTGATTGCTTGCAGATAGGCACGACCTACCCAACCAATCCAACCAGCAATATATAGAAACAGAATGCTAGGGATCAAAAAGTCACCAGCCCGATCTAGACGACCATCAACAATCAAGTGGGGATACCCCTCAGGGCCGCATAGCGCCTGAGAATAACGCTCAAACCGCTTTTTCCCTGATTGGGGGTCGGCGGTGGTATTACGGGCATTAGCTGCTAGCTCTTGGAAAGCGGGATTGTCTTTACACGGTGTCAAATTAGCCCCTAAAGCTTGTGCTGGGGGGGCAAAATTGAACCAAAGACTAATCGCTAACATCAAAGCAAACAATCGTCGCATAGAGTTGTTTCCTTTTATTACAAAACAAGAAGTTCTTTGTACAAAACGAAGCGGCTTGTACAGTTGTTTATTTGCATAACTAGGAAGTCATCATACTCTTGGGTGGGAACCGAGTAAAGTTTAAGTAAATAAAAGTTAAAGCTTCTCAACCAAGATAGAGTGCTAAGTGCTAAATAACGAGTGCTAAGTCTAAGAATTGTTGTTGTAGGGTAGTAAAGAAGCAAGATTTTGTCTTTAGCACTCAGCACTCCCAATGGCAACCGTTTTAGCAATAGAAACCAGCTGTGATGAAACTGCCGTCGCAATTGTTAACAATCGTAAAGTTTGCAGCAGCATCGTAGCCTCGCAAATCCTAGTCCATCAGCAGTATGGCGGGGTAGTGCCGGAAGTAGCGTCTCGCCAGCACTTGGAAACGATAAATGTTGCGATCGCACAAGCCCTAGAGCAAGCCCAACTAGACTGGGGGAAAATTGACGCGATCGCCGCCACTTGTGCCCCTGGACTTGTAGGAGCACTGTTAGTGGGGTTAACTGCTGCCAAAACCCTAGCGATGGTACACAACAAGCCATTTTTGGGAGTTCATCACCTTGAAGGTCACATTTACGCAACTTACTTGAGTGAATCAACTTTAAATCCCCCTTTTCTTAGCTTACTGGTTTCAGGCGGACATACAAGCTTGATTTATGTCAAAGATTGTGGTATTTACGAAACACTGGGGCAAACCCGTGATGATGCAGCAGGTGAAGCCTTTGATAAAGTGGCGCGATTGTTAAAGCTGGGTTATCCCGGTGGCCCAGTGATTGACAAGTTGGCACAACAGGGGAATCCTCAAGCTTTTGTCCTACCGGAAGGAAAAGTTTCTCTACCCGGTGGGGGGTTTCATCGTTATGATGCGAGTTTTAGTGGGTTAAAAACGGCTGTATTGCGTTTAGTGCAGCAGTTAGAGAAAGATGGTGGACAAGTCCCAGTGGCAGATGTCGCAGCTAGCTTTCAGGATACCGTAGCGCGATCGCTAACCAAAAGAGCGATCGCCTGTGCTCTGGATTATAGTCTAGACACAATTGCCATTGGTGGCGGTGTAGCAGCTAATAGCGGGTTGAGAAAAAACCTCCAAGCCGCCGCCGTTAAATATAATCTACGCGTCCTATTCCCGCCTCTCAAATTCTGTACCGATAACGCCGCTATGATTGGCTGTGCCGCAGCCGAACATCTATCTCGTGGTCATACATCCCCTCTCACACTGGGCGTTGAGTCTAGGTTAGGGCTTACCCAAGTGATGAAGTTGTATACAAATTAGTTATTAGTCATTGGTCATTGGTCATTGGTCATTTGTCATTTGTCAGTTCCCCATGCCCAATGCCCAATGCCCCTTAACTATTGACTATCGCCCGAATGTGATCGGCTACAGCATCCGGCTGCTCCAACATAGCCAGGTGTCCGCAATCAGGAATTTCCAAAACATTGTCACCAGAATATTGGAACAGCCTATGAAAGCTAGCTAAATGGCGCACATACTTGGGTTCCATAACCTTGTCTTGGGCACCAGCCAAAAAATAAACTGGCTGCTTTAGTTGGGATACTAACTCAGGTAAACGATTTATTTCTTCTTCCGTCGTAGAGTCTAACAGAGTTCCCAGAGCCGCTTCTGGGTCAGCCACAACGAAATCTATTACTCGCTGACGTGCCCAATAGCGTTCTAAAGGACGAGCCACACTGGCTCTGGTAAACAGCAAATCAATCAAAGGTACTTGGGAAAGCCAGCGTGGGCGGACTTGCAAAAATTTCTGACCCGCCGAGCGAAACTGCTCAAAGGCTTCTTTAAGGTAAATACCACCGCCAGCGTTGATACAGATAACTCCCTTAACACACTCAGGTATTTGATCTGCTCCCCAAAGAGCGATCGTACCTCCCAACGAGTGACCAATTAGCCAAGCACTGGTAATATTCAGTTGTTTCAGAAGAGCCGCTAAATCCTGAGCATAAGCAGCAGGAGTATAAAGAGAATCGAAAGATGAGCCAAGCGCACTACTGGAGATGGGCATCAGACTCAGAGACGTTTGTGCTCGACTAAAATCAGTTTTTACCTGGGATTGCGATTCACCAAAACCCCGCAAATCATAGGACAGGCACTGCAAATCATCTGATAGGCGGGAAATCACAGGTTGCCAATATCCACGGCTATTGAGCCAACCGTGGATAAATACTAAAGCATGGGGGCAGGAAGTGGGAGCCGTTAGCTCGTATGCGTGTGGAACGCCCAAGATTTCGATAGTTGCCATATTTATATCGTACCCCTAAGGGCGAGTGCGACTAAATACGGAGTGCGAAGAGTTAGAAGTTAAAAGTGAAGAGTTGTTAATTTTTAACTCATAACTCATAACTCCTCACTTTTTTCATTTACCCAGCAACCTCTGTCGCACTCCTTCAGCAATTTTGTGACCCAGATATTCAGGAATAAGGCTTTCATTAGGCCCCAACAAGTAGAGAATTAGCCGTGTACGTCCGCGCCAAACCAGTAAATTGGCATTGACTACCAGAAGGTCTTCCTGCCAGATGGCATACATCACTTTGTAAAATAATCCTGGTTGATTATCGGCTTCAATCACTAGGGCAGGCAGATGAAAGACCGGATCGACATAGAACTCAGTTTGTACCTGCTCTAAGCCAGTATCAAGATTGAATTCTACTGCCAACATCTCTTCTACCTCAAACCGACCTCCTAAAGCCTCGCGAATGGCACGACAGACATTTTCTGCGGTTTTGTCGGTCAAGGCTTTACTACCACGAGATACCAATAGTTTGATAAAAACTAACATTGGCGGACGGATTTGACCGTATAGACTTAGACCGTGGATAGTCAAGCCATAAGCTGCTAGTACACCAAAAATATCGCTGAGGAGAAAAGACTGGTTGCGGTAAGCAAAATGCAGTGCACTTTTGCTACCTTCCGGTTTCAACTCAATCACAGCGCGTCTAGTTTTATAGAGACGGTAAGCTAGCCGTAAATTTTGCAGTTGAATTTCACTGCTGACAAATTGCTCATAAAACTGGGGAAACGCTCGGTTAAAGCGCTTTAGGAGTTCCAGTGTCGAAGATTTTAAACCAGAAGCCATTGTTAAGGGTAAGACTCGCTTGCTTTCGTCACCTGGGGGCTGGGTGTTGGGGAGTTGGGGAATGAATGGGGGAACAAGGAGGATAAGGGGAACAAGAGAAGAGTGTTCTCAATACCCAATGCCCAATCTCTTGTATACAATACATTTCTAAGCTAACTTGCATTTCAGCTCTATACGAGCAATTGTCAGGATTAGGTTTTTGAATTTTGAATTTTGAATTTTGAATTGTTTATATCCTTCCCTTTTCGTGAATTTTTCCTAGCCTCTACAACAAAATGCTAAAGTTGAAAATGATTGGTGTGAAACACGCTCTAACTGGCTCTTACCATTGCAAATCCCAAAAACAACCGAAAAACTTTGAGTGTAATGGGTAATAAATGGGGTTAGCTATGTTAAATGTGAGTCAACACTCCTGAGAGTGGAAACCAATTCAGTTATACTACCCGAACCACGTTGGCATGGGTTTTTGGAAAACTTGGTTTAGTACTCCTGAATCTGTAGCGACAACTAGGACAAACCCCTTTGAAGAGCATACAGCAGAAACTGTGGGCAACTCCAGCCCCAGTGGTATTAGCGAAGCTTCTTCAAAGGAGGCTCGAATCGTCTTCAGCACGGAACGAGACATTGACCTATATGAGCTAGAAGAACTCTGTGATGCAGTTGGTTGGTCACGTCGTCCTCTAAGAAAAGTGAAAAAAGCTATTGAGCATAGTTTTCTCGTCGCCTCAATGTGGCAGGTGAGAGGAAACCAAAAGCGGCTCATTGGTTTTGCACGTGCTACCTCAGATCATGCGTTTAATGCCACTATTTGGGATGTGGTAGTTCATCCAGACTTTCAAAGTCAAGGACTGGGCAAGGCGCTGATGAAATACGTTCTCAAAAAACTTAGGAGTGAAGAAATTAGTAATGTCACTCTCTTCGCCGACCCCCATGTTGTAGATTTCTATCGAACGATGGGGTTTATGGCTGATCCAGAAGGCATCAAAGGTATGTTCTGGTATCCTCACTAGCGTTCAATCCACATAAAACCCAATTCGCACAATAAGATCAGGTGTAATAGCAAAAATCTATTATTTTGATTGGTTTGGCAAGGTTTAGCCGACGAACGAGCAAGTATATCTCTTGTAAAACTAAGTCGGCAGAAAAACCTTTATCAGTGTAAGGATGTAATCTAGCTTGTCTTTACAGAAGATAAAAGATATTAGGCATAAGCCGTGTTATCTGATATGATGGAATTAATGCTTTGAAAAAAGCCCGATCGCTTGGGTAGGAAGTTAAAACCAAACCAACCCAAAAAAGTCGAGAAGTATAACCGGGATGTAGCGCAGCTTGGTAGCGCGCCTGCTTTGGGAGCAGGATGCCGCAGGTTCAAATCCTGTCATCCCGATTTCATTAATATAGTTAACAGTTAGAGCGGATTGGCTAGTACAACACGGTTTAAATCCATCTGATATCTTAACTAAATAGCAGGGGCACTTCATGAATTGACCCTAATGGTTAATAGGTGGGTACATTTTTGGCGCAGTATACTGTGGATTTTTGCATATTTTTACGGAGATGATAAATCAGGTTGTCTGCTGTTGTGTTGGCAGAATAAATCAAACTATGTTATTCAATGTAAAATTAATTATTCATGCCCACCTTACTAAGATTTGAGAAAATATAAACCAATCGCAGATGGAACGATTGATTAAGTAATAGCGTCACCCGATATTAGAAAAAGCCGATAAAATGGCATTTATCATCTCCAAGGTCGGAGAGATGGAGAGACTTTTCACTGTTTGAGAAGACCTATAATAGGCATCTACAACGTTTTGCAGAATAGCGAAGCGAAACCGAGAAAAACACAACCTTAGCACAGGCAATTTGTGAAAACGATACTCTAGCAACTCTAAATAGTTGGGGAATATTGGATTTTGACCGTTGAAGCTTAACACTCAACCTCAACGCGCACAATGAATTTTTCACAACTGAAATAGATTGCTATATAACTAAAGCTAGTTGGTGCTGTGCAAATCCAACCATTTGTTTAATTTAATTGGACTATATGATGCGAGGAGCAGTCATGAAATCATTTATTCGCTTGGGCGCAACATTGGGTATAGCTGGCAGTGTATTTTTAACAGGGCTTTCAGGAATAGTCAATTTACCAGGAATGGGCAATCTAGAAGCGATCGCGTTGCCACAAGATCAGGTAGTGAAAAAGCTCCAAGAAGTACCTGTATTCACGCTCACCAATCCGAAAGGCGAATTCGTAGTTCTTTCGAGAAACAACGCATCTAAGCCGATCTCGCAAGTTGGATTTTTTATTAGCAAGCAAGATGCTCAAAAATTCCTTGACAATCGGCTCAAAAAAGAAAATCCCCAGTTGGCAAGCACCCTACAGGTTAGACCTTTGTCCCTGGCAGACTACTATAAAATAGTCCAAGAAAGCAAAAAGAAACCAGATTCTGTGATTTATACCTTAGTGCCGACCCAACAGCAGGTAGCTTCGGCAACAAGTATGATGAATCAAAATGGTAAAAAAGGGGAGCAATTCAATGGTATTCCCTTATTTGTACCCAAATTTAAGAAAGATAATAGCTATCTGACTATTCCCGTTGCCAAAGGTAACGAGCGCTACATCCCTTTCTTTTTTGAGAAAGAGCAAGCAGTGGCTCTATTAGACGAATTCAAAAAAGCCGTGCCAAAGGAAGCAGAAAACACTGAAATTCAGGTGGTGGATTTATACGGTGTTATGGAGGCTCTCAATAGCAGCAGCGATCCTAGTATCAATAAAATTGTTCTTTATCCATCGCGAGAGTCGATTAACTTTATTCGCTCCCTTGCGCCGAATCAATCGCCAGGTGCTAAACCTGCTGCTGCGCCCGCTCCGAAAAAATAACGGTTATGCGCTCCAAGGTTGAGGCATGGGGGAGAAACATCTGATAGTTTCTGGTTTACAACTTTGGCAGTGGCGAAATGCAGCTCTCGAAGCAGCGATCGCCACTGATGTTCCAACAATGGAAGTAGATTGGCTGCTCCTAGAAGTTGCTGGGTTAGACCGTTTGGCACTTCGTTTGGAGTCTTTCAAAAACTGGCCACAAATTCAGCTGCAATTACCTCTAGAAGAGTTAGACCATCTGTGGCAGAGGCGATTAAATGACCGCTTACCCGTGCAATATATTGCGGGAGCTACACCTTGGCGTCAGTTTAAAATTGGGGTGTCGAGTGCGGTTTTGATTCCCAGACCAGAAACAGAGTGCTTAATTGATTTAGCTGTGGTAGCTGCTAGCAATACTTCAGGAGACTGGGCAGATTTAGGTACTGGGAGTGGAGCGATCGCCATTGGATTAGCAGATATCTTGCCAAAAGCAACGATTCATGCTGTTGATTACAGTTTAGACGCTCTGGCGATCGCCAAAGCCAACGTCTGTAATTTAGGTTTTGCTGACCGGATTAAATTTTATCAAGGTTCCTGGTGGGAGCCACTGACATTTCTCAAAGGTCAGTTCAGTGGTATGGTGTCGAACCCTCCTTATATACCCACCAGTACCTTACTTACTTTGGAACCAGAAGTAGTTAATCATGAACCACATCTAGCTTTGGATGGCGGCGCTGATGGCTTAGATTGCATTAGTCATTTGATAGAAATCTCCCCTAATTATTTGCGATCGGGTGGCGTGTGGCTGATTGAGATGATGGCTGGACAGGCAGATACAGTGCGAGAACTTTTGCAAAATCAAGGTAGCTATTGTAAAATTCAAATTCACGCTGATTTAGCTGGGATTGAACGCTTTGCTCTTGCTTATAGGAGTTAGGAAATAGGGCATGGGGCATGGGGCATAGCGCATAGGGAATAGGAAAAATGCCCCATGTCCAAACCCATAAAAATGACACAAGTTTCTCTGACAAATCTAATAGCTGGCGCACGTGCTGGTCTTTTGGTGAGCTTTCCTACGGATACTGTTCCGGCACTTGCAACCGTACCAGAAAAAGCAGGATTAATTTTTGCGGCGAAGCAACGCAGTCAAGACAAACCTTTGATTTTGATGGCAGCTAGTGCTGAAGATTTGTGGCCGTATGTCAAAGGTAATGAAGATGAGTATAAAGTTTGGCAAGAACTAGCAGATAAATATTGGCCGGGAGGGCTGACATTAGTTTTACCAGCCAGCGATCGCCTGCCAAAAGTTATGAACCCCATTGACCCGACAACCATTGGTATCCGAGTACCCAAAAGTGCGATCGCTCGAGCTATTTTGGCGCAAACAGGCCCTCTTGCCACCACTAGCGCCAATTTTTCTGGTCAGCCACCTTTGCAGACAATGGCAGAAATTGAGACTCAATTTCCCAAGGTTCTGACTCTAACAACGACAGAATACCAGGGTGAAATGCTGGGGATGGGTGTACCTTCCACCGTCGCTAAATGGACAGGCATAAATTGGCAGATTTTGCGGCAAGGTGCGATTAAGTTAGAAATTTAGAGTAATAACTAGATGTAGGTAGCTATAATATTGCTTTCCTGATTTGAACAACAGAGAAATCTGGAACTTTAGTTTGCGCTGTTGTGGTCAATTAACAAGTTAATAATTGCCAGATTATGAATTGGAGCAACTGGATATATCTAGGAGCCGGAATAGCCCTAGGTATGGTTTTCCGTCAGTTATTTGTGCGATCGCCTAATGTTTCATCTAGCTCATCCCCAGTAGCGCCATTAGCTGAACAGGATATGCCACCAATATCGCAACAGTTAGAGCAAACGCAGCTGGCATACCTTATGGCAAGGGAAATGAGCCTGTTTAAAGCTGGTTTTTTAGCGCGGACGACCCATGAATTGCGATCGCCCTTTAACGGTTTAATTGGCTTACATCAGTTAATTTTGTCAGATTTGTGTGAAGACCCGGCTGAAGAGCGAGAATTTATTGCCCAAGCTCACGAGCGAACGCTGAAACTGCTGAAGTTGATGGATGAAATTCTCAACGTTGCCAGAACTGAACACGGTACCAATAAATTAGATATTCAACCCAGACCCTTAGCCCAAATTTTGGAAGAGGTTCATAACTTAACTTATATGCTGGCGGCAAATCGCAATTTTCCCTTGCAATTGTTACCCGCCGACCCAGAAATTTATGTTTTGACAGATTATCTCTGGCTCCGCCAAGTCTTGATAAGTTTAATAGACACTGCCATTACTCAGATGGAGGAAGGCAGCATCTGTATTTCCAGCAGCACCCAACCTACAAATAATTTTGTAAACATTTGGCTAGATTTACCAAGCCATGCTATTCAGTGGAGCGAGCCAACTGATTTGCTCAAATTTGAAGATCAACTGACCCAGATTGACCAAAAGAATGCTGCTCTTTCTCCAGGAATGAGACTATTAATCAATCAGACTTTGGTGGAAGTTATGGGAGGAAAGTTAGAAATTCTGCCCTCAACCATTGCTCATGATCCACCTCAACAGCTTACCAGACTACAAATCTCTATCCCCCTAGTGATTCCTGAAGCTGAACTTCTGTAGCAGAAACGAAAACACGGTTAGCTAGATTGTGTAGCACCATCGTAGTAGTGGTATTGGGTTGAAAACCAATCTTTTCGTAGAAGCCCTGCTGGTGAGTAGTCATGAGGTAAACGCGCTCAACCCACCTCATGCGGGGATGAGTCAAAACGGTTTCTACTAACTTGCTTCCCAACCCACTACTTTGATACTCTGGGTGAATCACAACATCCCAAATAGTGGCGCGATAAATGCCATCAGATGTTGCTCTAGCAAAGCCAATGAGTCGATCGCGATCGCAGACAGAAATAACTGGTTCACTGTTGGCAATGGCTATACCTAAATCTTCAATACTGCGTCCCTTCGCCCAGAAAGCTGAAACATTTAACAGTTCTTGGAGTTGGTAAAGGTCAATTTCAGACTTGCAATCGCTAAATTGAATCAGAGACTTGTTCATGTATGGCATCCACTCTTGGCATTATCTTTGTATATTTAAGTCATATTTTGCTCGAAATTGCTGTACGTGTATATGTATATGCAACGATTTAATCACAAATCCACTTCCACAGAGGATGAGTTGGCCCCTGTTGACGTATCCGATAAACTTGTTTTTCTAAACGTTGTTTTTCCTGCTGTGGTAGTCCCAGTAGAATATTACGACTTTGCCAAACTAAAACAGCAGCAGTCATTCCCAGACAAAAGGTTAGACCGAAGGTAGATAGTGGATGGTAGAAGAGTCCAAATCTCACTGCCACCCAGGTAAAATATTGTTGCCACAGAGAAATTTCTGCACGTAGACCCCACAAGGAAACAGGTGCAATAGTAAGCCATAAACAGCCCACAAATAGCCACCTGCCATATACTGTCAGCCGATGTAGCCTTTGTACTTGTTGAGCAAACGATGGGTCAGATTTATCAAAGTCTGGGACAGTAGTTAATGGTTTTTCCGGTTGATCCATAGGGGAATAAAATTGCAAGGCGTGGGTGAGCAATTCAAAATGCTTTCACCCAATTGTGAAATAAATACAAGTTTAACTATCCTGAGAACTGGGAGATGTATCAATCGAATCAGCGTTGTCTAACACCTGGGATTCTCCTTTACGCTCTCGCCACCAAGTTAGAAGAGTACTGGCGATGAAAATACTCGAATAAGCTCCCATTGTGAAGCCAATAATCAAAGCGAGGGAAAAGTATTTCAGTGTTTCCCCGCCAAATAGAAAGATTGCAGATAATGTCAGTAATACGGTTAAGGTAGTGTTGATCGATCTTGTCAATGTTTGGTTAACCGCATCATCTACAATTTCGGCAATTGGCTGTTCGGGATGGATTCTAATGGTTTCCCGAATGCGATCGTAAATTACTACTGTGTCGTTGACTGAAAAACCTGTGATGGTCAGTAAGGCGACGATAAACAGGCTATCTACTTCGATGCCCGCCACCAAACCCAAAATTGAAAAAGCCCCTACCGTAATCAAGATATCGTGGAGTAGGGCAACGATCGCAAACACAGCATAATCTAACTGGAAGCGGAAGGTCATGTAGATAGTAATACCGATGAAGGAAACTATCAGAGCTAATAACCCGGATGTAAATAGTTCTCTGCCTAAGGTGGGGCCAACGGAGTCAATCTGGTTTTTTTGCGGGTCAAAAACGCCGATTTCTTCGCTCAAAGCGTTTTGTAACTTGGTACGCTGATCGACAGTCAAATCTTTCGATCGAATTAGTACGCCATTTTCTGCACCATTTTCGGAGACGAGTTGAATGCTGCTATCACCTAGTCCCTGTGCTTTTGCTACTTCCCGGACAGCGTTGATATCGATTCGTTTGTCGCAGTTACCGGGTTTGGTGCAATCTCGGACAAACTGCAACCGAGTACCACCGATAAAATCTAAACCGGGACGTAGGGGTGCGCGAATCTGAGGTTGTTGCCAAGAAATCACCATTGAGATGATACCAGCAAGGATGATTACGGCAGAAATAGTCCACCAAAGCGATCGCGATTTATTAATACTTAGTTTCATTGAGTCACCTCTGCCTTATTAGATGCTGGCAGGTTTGGACAGAAAAGTTCTGTCTTCCGCAAGGAGGGAATTGAAATTGCCAAAAACAGCAATGTCCGACTACAGGTAATTGCAGTAAACATACTCACAGCTACCCCCAAAGCTAAGGTAAGAGCAAAGCCTTTGACTAAACCAGACCCCAGCCAAAACAGGGCAGCACAAGCAATCCATGTAGTGACGTTGCTATCTAAAATACTAGAAAATGCTCGGTAAAAACCAGATTCCACGGAACGATACAAAGATTTACCCGCCCGCAATTCTTCCCGCGTCCGTTCAAAAATTAGTACGTTCGCATCAACCGCCATCCCAATACTGAGAATAAAACCAGCAATTCCCGGCAATGTTAGGGTGACGCCCAATAAAGCAAAAGTTGACCAAGTTAAGAGGGAGTAGATCACTAGTGATATATCCGCAATCAATCCTGGTAATCGATAGTAAACCACCATGAATATTAATACTAAAGTCAGACCACCAACCCCAGCATAAATACTGCTTTGAATGCTATCTCTACCCAAAGTTGCACCTACTGTCCGTCTTTCGGCGATTTCTACTGGTACGGGTAATGCGCCACCGCGTAACTGCACGCCTAAGTCATTGGCTTGTTGGGCGGTAAACCGTCCTGTAATCACGGCAGAGCCACCAGTAATCCCTGTGGCGGCAAATTCTATACCGACGCTAGGAGCGCTAATGAGTTCATTGTCCAGAAAAACCCCAATGCTACGCCCAGTACCGGCGAGATTTTTCGTCAAATTGGCAAAAAGTTCACCACCCTTTTGGTCGAAGCGAATACCAACATGCCAGTTGTTACCTTGAGTCGGTTCACCGTATGCATCCTTGAGGTATTTGCCAATTAGCGGTGGATTAGTGCTTTCAAACAATTCTGCGATCGCTTGATTACTTTTCTCTAAATCTTCTTGGTTCTTGACAATTGCCGCATTGTCAGTACTCTTTCTCAACTCTTCTTGCTTGGCTTTCAATTCAGCTCTAGATGCTTGGTAAGCAAGCAGTTGAGTTTCTGTATTTGGCTTTTGGGTACGAAATTCTAACTGTGCTGTACCCCCTAGTACCCGTTCAGCTTGCTCTGGATCGTTAACTCCTGGTAGTTGCACCAATATTTTATCTGTACCGACTGTTTGGATTAGTGGCTCAGAAACACCCAGACCATTAATCCGACCTTCAACAACTTTCTTCACGCCTTCCAATTCTCGTTCGGTGATTTTGGGAATATCTGCTGATGGTTTCACCTGAATTGTGAGCTGTGAACCTCCGCGCAAGTCCAGCCCAAGGGGTATCGGAATTGTGGCAATCACCGTAATAGCGGCGATTATCAGGACTAAAATCAAAATTAATAGCGATCGCTGTCTTTGCATACCATAACTCGCAACTGACAAACGCTATAATAGCGCTCTTTTATGGAGTTATGAGCAAGTATTGGGGACTGGGGATCGGGGATTGAGGATTAGGTATGAGATATTGGGCATTGGAAAACTCTTCCCCAGTCCCCAGTCCCCAGTCTCCAGTCCCTAAACTCGCAAAGCCACCATTTTTTCCACAGCTTCTACTATTTGCTCTGGTTGGACGATTGTCAGTCGTTCCAGATTGCCGTTATAGGGTGTGGGGATATCTTGGGAAGAAAGGCGCAGTACTGGCGCATCCAATTCATCGAATAAGCGATCGTTTATTGAAGCGATGACTTCTGCTCCAATACCCGCAGTTCGCATGGATTCTTCCACAACAATAACTTTATGGGTTTTCCGTATTGATGCGCCAATTGTCTCAAAATCTAATGGCTTGAGAGATATAAGGTCGATAACTTCTGGATCATATCCTTGTTTTTCAAGAGTTTTTACTGCTTGTACCACATGATGGCGCATCCGCGAGTAAGTAATAATTGTTACATCTTTTCCAGGGCGGACAATTTCGGCTTTATCCAGAGGTAGCAAGTATTCTTCTTCTGGTAAATCTTCTTTCAAGTTGTAAAGCAGAACGTGTTCAAAGAACAACACTGGATTATCATTGCGGATAGCGGATTTCAGTAGTCCTTTAGCATTTCTTGGTGTGGAGCAGGCAACAATCTTCAACCCTGGCACAGCTTGAAAGTAGGTTTCTAGTCGCTGGGAATGTTCTGCGCCTAGCTGCCGTCCCACACCTCCAGGGCCCCGAATTACCATTGGAATTTTAAAGTTACCGCCAGAAGTATAGCGCAGCATTCCAGCGTTGTTGGCTATTTGGTTGAAGGCGAGCAGTAAAAAGCCCATATTCATGCCTTCAATGATGGGGCGCAACCCAGTCATCGCTGCTCCCACGGCCATCCCAGTAAAGCTATTTTCAGCGATGGGGGTGTCTAGAACCCGGAGTTCGCCATATTTTTGGTACAGGTCTTTGGTAACTTTATAGGAACCGCCGTAGTGTCCGACATCTTCACCAAGAACAAATACGCTGGAATCACGCGCCATTTCTTCGTCAATGGCTTCCCGTAAGGCGTTGAAGAATAGTGTTTCTGCCATTTAGACCTTTTAGTACGATTATGGTTTTAGAATTTTATCGTGCTGCTGTCGCAAATACGGTGAGCGATCGCACTAGTTAGAGTTTGGGTTGTTGAAACGAACCTGTTCATTGAAGCAAGAATATCAGGAACTTGGAGTCAAATAAAATTCAAAGCTTCACTTCCGTAGGAGAGGCTGAATGGACAGTTGCTCCTCAGATACATAGCTAATGTTGCGTTCCGTTCAGGTTAACGTACCAACACTTGAGAAACATTATGTGACGAAAATAACTAGCGCACCCTACATTAAGAGTTGCAACTTAATAAATCCATACACCTAAGTTAGATTTTATAGGTTTTTTGAAGTCTCTATACAAAATAAAAGACACACTGTTTGTATGAAACCACTCTGTCATAGGTAAAAGTATATAGGGCAATACAGTTCAGAATGAGCAACAAAACCCTGATGTAGAGACGCGATTTATCGCGTCTTGAAAGACCAATTATCTACACCAATAACCCTTAACCCAAGCGTATAGGTATATAGGGAGTAAAGAGTGGGTAAGATGCAGGGAAGCAGAGAGTAGGGAAAGAGGTAATTTTCATTCTTCCCCTTGCCCAATGCCCAATGCCCCATCCCCAAATACTAAAATCTGTCCGTTTCCTGAGGTGTTCCAACTGCTCCTGGTTGAGCTGTAAAGAAGTTTTGAGCAGCTTCATTCTGATATATGCACCTAATATCAGGTTTGTCACTGTCCAAGTTACCTGTAAAGCCAAAGGTATTCAGGCGATTTTTGCAATCTCTTACCTGATCGGATGTCACCAGCTTACGATTCTCTAAAAGTGCCCAGTTATTTTGCCGAATCACGCATCCAGGACGCATACTAGGCTGGGCAACATAGACATTGAAGGGGTTCAAAGTGACGAACAGTCTGGCGTCCATCACCATCGCGCTGGCTCCGTACTGCACACAAATCTCAGGGTTTGGTGCTTTGGTGTCAATAAATTCACGGGAAGCCACGTTTGACGGGGTCAATGTGGTTGTAGAACTAAAAGCAATGCCAATCCCAATACCCAAAATCAACACCCCTCCCATAATTGCGATGGTGAAGAGGTTAAACATAGGGGATTGAAAAATAGAGGGTTTAGAAGTAGTAGCTGATCTACCAGTAGTTTTACGTCTCATTGTTGCTTAATCACCTTCACGCCGATTTGGCAGGGAGTGGTCTAAAGTTTTCTCCCTCTTTCAGTATGCCTAGTCTTGAATATAATTGCCTGTGACTTTCTGTACGATGTTCACGGTAACTGAGAAAAATACGAACTTATTTTAGATAACTTAGTGGCCTTTTATCAGCTTTAACTTATAGCAGTTTGCTTTTTAAGTGAGGTACAAAATGCAAGACTCACGCATCAGATATAAAGAGTTTCTACCCCCTGCCTCCTGCCCTCGATAGAACAGGGCTTTTTGCGATCCTCATAATCTTGTCTCAACCACAGTACCCACCAAACACGCTTTATTCAAATTAACGCCGCTCAAATTTGCACCTTCTAACTCTGCACAGAGTAAATTCGCTCCTGAGAAATTCGCCCCCGCCAAATTCGCCCCCCGCAAGTCAGCTTCTTCCAGGTTTGCTTCACTTAATAAAGCCCCTTGCAAATCGGCGCGACTCAAGTCTGCACCTTTGAGATTTGCCCCTGTCAGGTTTGCACCACGCAAGTCAGCACCCCGTAAGTCAACGCCTTGTAAGTTTACGTTCATTAAATTGGCACCACTCAAGAAAGCGCCTACTAATGACACATCACTCAGTCTCGCTCCCATCAAGTTCGCCCCACGCAAATTACTACCCCGCAAGTCAGCACCTGTTAAATCTGCTTGCATCAGGTTTGCTCCCATCAAGTTCGCCCGCAAGTCAGTTTCTTGGAGGTTCGCCCCCATCAAGTTTGCCCCTTCCAAATGCCCACCTTCGAGTTTGGAACCAGCAAAATTAATGCCGACAAGGGTAGCGCCAGCAAGATTAATCCGGCTTAAATCCAGTCGGGAGAGTTCCTCGTCTTCTAAATTTGCCCCTGGAAGTTGTTTGAGTTTTCCTAATCTAATGGCTTCAATATTCATGTAAAGTAACTACCAATCTCTTCACTGATCTTGCTGTGGCTATCCCATTGGGAATCAAGTATCCAGATGCCGGCGCTGAATTTGGGTGTCATCAAGGGTAAGTCGAGTCCCTGTTGTAAACCCATAACTAATAAAGCTAGGGTATCTACAAGTTTAGGGTCAAAGCGCGTAGATTGTTGCTGTCTGCACTCATCTAAAGCTTGAGTAAATATCTGTTCCCGGCTTTGATTTGATGATTTTCGCTGATTGAGTCGCCACTGAAAATCTGCTAATAATGCCAAAATTCTCGACTCTAGGGGAATTTCATCTCCAGCTAAACCTGCTGGTTCCCCTGTGCCATTCCACCACTCGCTTTGGTGAGTGATAATTTGGGCAACTGCTCGTAGTCGCGGCATGGTTCGTAACACTTGTGCCCCCGGTACTAAGGGACAAGTTAAGGGAGAACTGGGGGCATCTTCTTGGTAGCGTGTGGATATACCGCCAGTGAGAACGCTTTCTGCTTTTTGTAATGGATCTATGCGATGTAACAAAGCTGCTAGCCGCAATCTCTTAATCTGCCATGCGGGAAGATCCAAAAGCTGGGCGATCGCTTCAGCAAGAACTACTACTTCCGCAGCTGCCATTGGATTGTTGACATCAGCCATATCCATCAGTTGCGCCATTCGCAAAAAGGCTTGGATTTCGTTAGAAACCAAGTTGCGATCCAGCGTTTGTTTCTGAAGCGCTGTGGGGATGGATAAATTATCTTGTCCAGTCTGGAGGTAATCTACTACACGGGAGACAACTGCACCTAAATTTTGGGATCTGTCCATTGACGGTACAATTTGCTGTTTATCGCCTGTGAGCTTTTCCGCCAGTTCTGGGTTGTATTTTTTGATGTGAGCGATCGCTATTTCTGCTGTCTCTTGCACTAACTCTGGCTCAAATGTCCACAAGCCATAGAATTTACGCTCTAAATCTGATGTCGGCACTCCAGTACTGCCATAATCAGCCTCCGATAATTCTTGACAAATCACCATTGCTGTGTATTTAGGCGATAAAATAATTAAGTGCCACTCCTGCGCCACTGGATCGACTGCATCTAATCCTACTAAGTCTACATTGGGTAGCTGGCTGGTAGGATGTTCAGCAAAACCCGATTCAGCAGCAGCCATGATGGCAATTTGGCGGCTATACTGGGCGATGTCTGCATATCGTTCAGCTTCTTGTAGATACCATTTACCCTGTTGGAAGGCTGTGATGACTAGGGGCGTACCGTCATCAGTTAAAATATGGTCTTCAAGAGCGTGGCACAGGGCAACTAAGGTATTTTTGTAGTAAACACCGAATCGAATTGGCCTGGTGGTGTGGCGATGAGCTGCTTCCAGCTGTTGTAGGATTGAACCTTCTAACATGGGATTTGGTAAAAATAACCGCAGAGGCACTGAGGAAGAGAGAGGGAGAAATTCAGAATTCTGAATATCCCCACATCTTGGTGTTTTCTAGGATACACCTGCTAACTGTTTTTCTTTCGTCTCTAATGGTGCTGTTAGTGCTGCTTCTAAGTCAGCACAACCCAGCTTTTCTTCTAAGATGTTCATAACTTCGCGCCCAAAGTCATTGGGGTTTTGTTGCCAAGCTTGCAAGCAGACTTCGCCGAAGAATGAACCAAGGGGTTCGGGATTCCAGAGAAGTTTTTTGGCTGTCCACGGCATCAAACTCATTGGATCATACCCTGGTTTGAGGATGCCTTCTTTGAAAGCGTATTCTTCTAGGTGGGTATGGGGTTGTAGTCCAATAAAGAAGATGGCAGGTTCGACTTTATCAGCACCAAAAATCCGTTCTAGTTCGCGGTGATAAGCGATGGTTTGGCGGATGGTTTCGGGACGTTCGTCAATGACGTTAAAGGAGTAGTTGACGGAAACTAAGTCGTTGAAACCAGCTGCTTTTAAGTCACGGCAGTTTTGCAAGACGTTTCGCAGGTTATACCCCATCCGCATTTTCCGCACGAGTTCTTGAGAACCACTGGTAATCCCGATTTCAAAGTAGTTCATCCCGGTTTTCGCCATCAAGTCACACAATTCAGGAGTCAAATTGTCTGCTCTGATATATGCTGCCCAATGGATGTCTGTCATACCAGAATCGACGATTTTTTGTAATAATTCTACAGCATCGGCGATAAATTTTTTCGCGGGGATGAATTGGGCATCGGTAAACCAGAAGTTGCGAATGCCGCGATCGTATAATTGGCGCATCTCAGCAACTACTTCATCTGCTGGGTTGATGCGTACTTGTTTGCCTTCGACGACGGTGTAGACGCAATAACAACAGTTGTGAGGACAACCACGCTTAGTTTGTACACCTATATAAAAGTCTTGCTCTTGCAGGTAAAAGTTAAATTCCGGCCAGATGCTTTCGATATAGTCGTAGTTACAAGCTGTTTTTTCTATTGGGGTGGGTTGTTCGTGAATTAACCGTTTCCGTGGTTGAGTTTCTCCGGCAACGTAACAGCGTTCATCTCGAAAATCTCTGCCACTTAAAAGTTTTTCCAGCAGGGTTTCGCCTTCACCTACAGAAATAATTGTCCCTTGGGGTAAGCTTTTACCTAACTGTTCGTAAAATACGCTGACTGCACCACCACCGACAACTACACGAGCATCAGAATTATATTTTTGGGCCCGCTTTAAACCGCGTTTGATTAAGCCCTGGTTCTGCCACAACTCTACATAGTAAGCGATGAAGATTCGCAAACCGCCCAATCCGCCGCGTAGTTTCAATAGAGGATTCTTGGCGTAGTAAAATTCAAAGGCGTTTTGCAGTGGATTACCACCACGTCCGCCAACTGGGGCATAAATTTGAATATCCCGCCAAGAAAATACTAGTAGTGTCGGTTTAAATTCATCAATACAGCGATCCAGAGCCGAACTGTAGTCTAAAGGTGGCACCGTTCCTAAATCAAAGATGCGCTGTTCAATATTAGGAAACTGCTTGTGGACATGATCGCTCAGGTAGACAACCCCAATAGGAAAGATGGGGTTACAAGGAAGGCGAACGTAAAGAATTCGATTTTCCATCATCTGTGTTTTGACTTCCATCTTGCCAATCTTTGGAGAAAACGAGAGAAACATCCAATTTTAAAGTATGGGCTTGTTTTATTGGGTTTTATTTATCACAATCGTGCTTGACATTTAAGCCGATTCTTGGTATTAGAGAATCTGCTGTTAGCAACTGCGGGAAACGCTAAAATTGCTGTGTATAAAACATACATGGAATCTATAGAGAGCTTTATGAAGATATTTTTCATATAGCTTTACCATAACATCGAGTTTATTCATTAAGCGATGATCCCAGTCGATTAATCCTGGGATAGATGAAATAGCAAAACTCACTTCCTCGCTATGCTAAAAGCAAGGGGATCATCCTTATGTGAATTCTATAATTATCAGACTTAAGAGAATTAAAGCTTTTATACAAAAAAAATATCAAAGACTTTTATTTATAGTGTATAATTCCGAAAAAGTGAATAAATAATTACAAAATTTTCACAACTAAAAATATATCTTTAGAAAGAAATAATCTACAAAGGCTCAGTTGGTATTCGCAGTTACAGCAACTGGGGATCAGTGGGTGCTAGGCTTGGCTAGTGTAATGTAAAATTGTGGCGTAAAGCTCCTCAGCAGTTATGGCTCAAATATTAGATCCTCTACCACCTGAGCAATCAGGAAAAATTCTCTGCTGCTACATTAATGCCACGAGCAAAATACAGGTAGCTCGCATCTCCAATATTCCCAACTGGTACTTTGAAAGGGTTGTTTTCCCTGGACAACGTTTAGTATTTGAAGCTCCGCGAAAAGGTCAAGTGGAGATTCATACAGGGATGATGGCAAGTGCAATTTTATCCGATAAGATTCCGTGCGATCGCCTGATGCTCGAAGAACCCAGTACTTATGAGTTTGATACAAACTCATCAGATGGAAAAGACCCAATTAATACCAAATTAATGGTGCAGCAAATTAATACAAAAATCGGAGATACTACAAAACCCTTGCAAATCCTTGGTTTAGCATCGGTTGATTAAAAAAAACAATTTTAATAAATTTAAGGGTTGCTAATTCAGCAGCCCTTTTTGTTTATTATTTATTGGTCATTTGTCATTGGTCATTTGTCATTGGTCATTAATTATCCTTCCCTGCTCCCCTGCTCCCACTCTCATTTACAATCAATCTTATGAATCTGCCTTCATTTCTTTGGTTGTGGAAAATAGCTGCCTGGTCAATGGGGTTGTCCCTGCTGGCATATCTAATGTTAGCAATCACCGGCGTTTGGATGTTTAGGGCGAGAACTTCGCAGCAATTCCCTTTTATTACGCCATTTATGGGCGGAAATAAAGGGGTGCGATCGCTCCACTATACAATGGGCATCAGCATGGTAAGTTTAGTGCTACTCTTGCTGGCGATCGGTATTATTGGCACTTTAGGGCACTTTGGTTCTTTAGGTCACTCGTCACACCTGGTCTCTGGATTGATAGTGGTAGCATTAGTCTTACTGTCTGCTTTCAGTGCCACGCAAATTAGTGCTACACGACCTTGGGCTAGACCCTTACACATCGGTGTAAATATTATTCTATTTGTAGGATTTGCCTGGGTATCCCTTACTGGTTGGATTGTAGTGCAAAAGTATTTACCCTAAAAAATTACGAATTACGAATTATTAAAGTGGCATACCTTATTTCCAACACTCCAGCTAAGACATAGACCTACCCTACAATGAAGAAAAGCATTGTAATTAAGCCGTGACAGCAAACTCAGCCAATATCTCAGCTTCTGTTTTTCGTCTGTCTCCTTTGATTCGGATAACGCTGCTGAGTCTATACATAGCACTCACAGTCCCATTACCCTTCTTATCGCAGGTAACAGCCGCACCCGTACCTCCAGGATTATTATGGCTAGGGATTAGCATCGGTTTTGTTGCCTTGTACGCGGTATTAACTGAACAAGTAATGGTAGATGACGAGGGAATTCAGGTTACTTACCCCGCCTGGGTGCCTCGCTTTTTTCGTAAAGGCTGGTTTTTACCTTGGTCACAAGTTAAGGAGTTAAAACCCCGTACTACTGGTCAAGGAGGGATAGTTTATTATTTCCTCAGCCAGGATGGAAAAGCTTATTTACTACCGATGCGTGTAGTCGGATTTGCCCGTTTTGTGGAAATTGTCCAAGCAAAGACGGGCATTGACACTACAGATGTTCGCCCTTTAGCACAGCCGTGGATGTACCTGATTTTACTAGTCTTCACACTGCTGCTACTATTATTCGATGGCTGGGCGATCGCTACAGCTTTAACTACTACATAATTAACTTAAAATTGGGTATGGGTATTGATTTCTCCCCACTCCCCACTCCCTTGAATACAGCAAAAGCCACACTCAGGCTAGAGCAAGTTAGTCTGTTTACAAAGCTGAAAACCCAACTTCCCGGCAATCAGCAGGGATATCCCATATTGCAAGATATTTCCTTGGAGGTATTCCAAGGCGAATGCATTGCAATTGTAGGGCCAGTTGGCGCTGGTAAAACTTCGTTACTATGCCTCCTCAACCGCCTAATTGAACCTACGAGTGGTAAACTTCATTTAGAAAATCAAGAATATCGCCAAATTCCTGTCATCCAGCTACGCCAGATGGTGACACTTGTATTGCAAGAGTCAAAGCTGTTAGGGATGACAGTTCAGCAAGCCTTGGCTTATCCTTTAGTTTTGCGTGGTTTGCCCAAAGAGACAATTCAGCAACGAGTAAATCACTGGACAGAACAACTGCACATTCCCAATGAATGGCTAGGGCGAACAGAGGTGCAACTTTCTGCGGGACAACGACAACTAGTAGCGATCGCTCGTGCCTTAGTCATCCAGCCTAAAATATTATTATTAGATGAGCCAACCTCTGCTCTAGATGCTGGTACGGCTTCTCATCTAATGCAAGTCTTAACCCAGTTGAGTAAAACTCACCAAACTACGATTCTGATGGTCAATCACCAACTGGAACTAGCCCAGATGTTTTGCACTCGGTTATTACACCTGCAACAAGGTCATTTATTCGCAAATCAAAGAGTCTCAGAGATAGACTGGGTTGAATTACGAAAAAGCTTGATTCAAGCAGAAGCTCAAGACGATTTTGGATTTTAAATTTTGGATGAGTCAGGAGACAGGAATCAGGAGTCGTTTTATTGCTCCCCCTCACCCAATGCCGGCAGTTGCTCCACTTGGGGAAACCCCAGACGCTCGCGGACTCGCTTGCCGCCGGCGCTATCGCTTTTAGCGTCTCCCCTTGGGAGAAGACCGCACTGCCTCCCCCATGCCCCATTCACACTTTACTACTACTAAGTGTTGAACGTTGATTATTAAATCTCTCTCTAGCTAACTTTGTTGTTTGTGATTGTGAAATATTGGTATTCAAAATTTCCATGTTAAAACGGTATCCCACATTGCGGATAGTTTGAATCAAATTGGGTTGGCGGGGATCAAGTTCAACCTTTTTCCGCAGCGACAAAACGTGAGTATCAATGGTACGAGGGTTATCGATTGCGTCAGGCCAAGCACGACGCAGCAATTCCGACCTACTTAGAGGTACTCCCCCAGCTTGTGCCAAAACGTACAGCAAACTGAATTCCTGGGGTGTCAAGTCAATGAACTCCCCTTGGAAGCGGACACGGCGCTGAACTAAATCGATTTGTAAAGTGCCATAGTCCAGATAAGCTGGTGCAGTAGGGGTGCGCTTCCGGCGAATCAGTGCCTCTACCCGTGCCAAAAACTCTTGCATCCCAAAAGGTTTGCTCAGGTAATCATCTGCACCCGCCTTTAACCCTGCGACGATATCACCTTCACTATTACGGGCAGATAGCATTAAGATTAGAGGCTGCTGCTGACGATGCAACCAACGACAAAACTCAATGCCATCACCATCAGGTAGGTCTGCATCTAAAACGACCAGTGTTGGTTGATGGCTTAAAAAAACTTCCCTTGCCTGATAAATGCTGGCAGCTTGATGCACGCGGTATTCCAGTTGTTGCAAGTGCCAACCCAACAACGACCTCAGATGGGGATTCCCCTCAATGATTTCTATACAAACCGAACCCACGGTGGCAAGACCCCTTAGCGTCTGATGACTTTCAAAGTAACAAGCCCATCTCTAAGGTTTTGTAGCCTTTGTTACTTCAACTGCTATTAGCTTTACATTTCCTCATAAAAAGAGTGGCAATATCTTTAATTTATGCCTTGCCAAAAGGCAATTAGAAATATTATTAAATTTTTATTAAATTTCTCAAAAGTCTTGTTAGACTTATCAAAAGTTCTTTTAGCTTAACATTCTGCTTTTAGATAGGTGTAATGTGACAAATATCTATAACCCAACTAGCTAACCGTTACTACAACAGCTTTTCAACCTGATAGTGGAAGTAGACTTTTCCGCAAAAATCTATTGCTCACATCCAGGAATATAACACCAATACAATTGTGCTGTTGACCATAAAAATCATAAAAATAACTTAGCAGATAACTAGAATCGATGTTTTCTGGAATAGGATTAAAGTATCTTGTAGTTGCTAGGAGAGTACTGCCCAAAGTAGATGTGTTGACTTTGAGTTGATGCCAAAGTGAAATTACACTTCACATTTGAGCGTGAATCATTTACAATTCTCATTCCAGAGAGATTAATACAGCAGTTATGCTCCAAGACACACAAACCATCCGCTATTACCAAAGACTCACCGACGCCTTCGTCGAGTTATGGAATCGCGGTTATCGCACGGATGATATGCGGATGTATTTGGATGGATATCTAGCCGCCCTGCGACATAGCAACGTCATTGAACCTTATCTGATTCATCGCTTAGAAGAGGAAGCTAGCCGCTACTTGTACGATGGATCAAATTTTGCAGTGCCGCAACCACAGCCACAACCCGATTACTACTAAGTACCATTTACTTGGTCATTGATAGTAACCGTTAATTACCGCAGATAACTATAGCATATTATCTGTATTGGTCAACGGGTTGCCGTGGTGTGAAATTTTGGAAATATTGTATTGATTAAACGCATCCCCTCAGCTCTATATTGGTCTTGCCAATGCAACTGAGGGGATTGTTGACTAGGGATAAAATCAAGTCCAACATAGATTATTTTTGTCAGAAACCGATTAAAAAACCTTGAAAGGGGAGAGAAATAGTGTCTCTCCTTTCAAGGACTTTAAAAACGGCACATTGCCTTGATTGCGAAGCGCAAATTCAGCAGCATACCCTTTAGTTTGCGTAAAGAAAGATTAAGAAGCTAGTGCTACTTCTACTTTTTCCTGCAATTCACCTTTTTGGTACAGTTCAATTAAAATGTCAGAACCGCCAAGGAATTCACCATTGATATACACTTGGGGAATTGTCGGCCAGCTAGAGTATTCTTTAATACCTTGACGGATTTCAGGGTCTGATAGAACGTCAATGGTCTCAAAGGGAACTCCCAAGGTATTGAGAATCTGCACAACGTTGTTGGAGAAACCACATTGGGGCATTAACTTGTTTCCCTTCATGAAAACTAAAATCTTGTTCTCTTGTAGCAAGCTATCAATTTTGTCTTTGAGTTCTGGTGTCATGGTATTTGTGTTTCCTATGTTGGATTCAACAGTGAGGAGTTAGGAGTCAAAATTCATAACTCCTAACTCTTATTTACGAAGCTGCTGTTGCTTGCCAAGCTTCGGGAGTGTATGTTTTCACCGCTAAGGCATGAATCGCTTCAGTTGACATAGCTTGACCCAACGCACCATAAACTAACTGGTGCTGTTGCACTAGTCCTTTACCTGCAAAGTGCGATGAAACTACTGTTACCTGATAGTGGTCGCCGCCACCAGTCAAGTCTTGCACCTGAATTTGTGCGTCTGGCAGTTCCGCCTTGATCATTTCCTCAACCTGTTGCGGACTAATCATCGCAATTCCTGAAAAAACTTACTTTTCTATTATTAACAGATATAGAGCAAATGCCTGTGCCAAATTCAGGTTTTGGCAAGGCTGGAGATAAACGCACCTCTGAGGTGTATTTTTGAGAACCCTCAGGTTTGGGCTATGGCAGATAGCTCTATCCTAGCACTGGGGCGTTCCCAAGCAATTGGCTAGGGTCATGGGAGAGATCGGGAAAAAGAGGCAACAAAAATTTAATTTATTTTTTTGGGGATGAGGAAGATGAAGCACCACCTTCTCTGGGATAGGGAGAATCAACAAAACCCAATTCAAACAACTGTTTATAAGCTTTTTTGCCTAAATCCCTTGTCGGGTTTTGACTCTTAATTATTTGAACCAACAATGGTACAGCTAATTCTGGCTGATTTTGTGCCCGATGTACCAATGCTAGCTGAAAGGTGGCTTCATCTCGCTTTTGGGCTGTTAATAGGGCTTTTTGACGCTGAGAATCAGAAACTCTGTTGTCAATTCCCGAAAAGCTAGAATTTAATTCTTGATAAAAATTAGATAGCTGATTATAAACCTGACGTGCTTCTTGCAGCTTTTTGGCAGCTAAGGGGTAGTTCTGACCAGAAACGGCTTGTTCTGCCTCTTTTACTAAGCGATCGCCCCCTTCAATGCTCAAAAGGCTGTTATTTTGGGTTATGGGGCGGAGGTTATTGGGATCGTTGGGGTCAATTGGTTGTGGTTGGCTGGTAGTGCCTGGTGACTGTGATACCTGAGCATTCACAGGTGATAGCAGGCTGAGGACTGCTATGACTGATAAGACAGTACGGTGCATCAAGGTAACAGCGGCAACAGTGTTCATGGGATCAATTAGTGCGACAACTATATAAAAGAGTTATGGAAACTTCGGGTATCTTAACTCTGTTTTGGTCTTGGACAAAGCAAAGTTACATCCTAAGTATCTCTGATTTAGACTAAAAATCGGTTTAATAGAGTTCCCATTACCCTTGTATAGTAACTAACTTAAATCGCCCTGATGAGTTATACCTAAGTTAGACTGCGTAAATGCATTAATTTGTCTGATTTTCCAATTATCAATTTACTATTTGCTCAAAAAAATGCCAAATTGGCTGAATATCCTGTCAATAGAGGGTAATCTATATGTGTACACATCCTCAAAGGTTGCAAATACCACTTTTTGTGACTTATTCAGGATGGATATGGCAGTTAACAATAAGTGCCAAAGCTTGACAATATGCAGTTTTTTAGTTATGTACGCTCAATGGTTAAGAGCCAGTTTTGTGACTCTTGACGTTTGACGAGATCAAGAATTAGTAATTTCTGCAAATGCATGATTAGTCATTTTTGTTTCTTGATGGCTTAATTGTTGCAGTGCTTTCGCTAAATCAGTTGTGATGCTTTTGGCGTCTTGTTTTATACAGCCACTCATGTAATCCGTTACTCTGATTGGGGAACCAATGTCAATACTCACATCTGTACCCCAATTTGGATAAGGTTGGCTGTAATTAATGCCTATAGGTACAATTTTCACTCCCAGCCCGAAATGACTAGATTCTGCACTCAAAGCAAGACGAGCAATTCCCGGCTTCAACTGGTGAACTTGGCCATCACGAAAAATGTTCCCTTCTGGAAAAATGACCAGAGTTTTTTTCTGCTCAAGTAGCTCAACTCCATGTCGCAGCGTGCGGATTGACGGATGCTTAGAATTTACAGGAAACCCTCCCAAACGTCGAACAAACCAGCCTTGCAAACCTTGGCATTCATCAATAGTCACCATGAACCGCAGGTCTTGTTCTCTCAGGCAATTAGTAGCAGCATAAGGTACGAGCAATGCATCCCAACGCGCCCGATGGGTAGGTGCGAGGATCAAAGGCCCAGTTGTGGGGATATTTTTTTGTCCGGTTATTCTAATTTGTCTAAAGAATAATGGTAATAGGCAGTGACGCCCTAATAAATATGCCAGAGGACTTAACCAAGGAGAAACCCTTGAGGTAGTGGAAGCCACCTGAGGATTTGTTGGTGTACGCTGGCAGGTATCGGATGAAGAGTAAAATTCCATCATGACGGATGCAGCTGATTGACGGGTAAAATTTAAGGAAAAGAGTGATTAGTTACACCGTAGATTCTCTTGAGTAACTTATGTAGTACTAGATGGACAGTTTTACCTCTGTCCGTTAGTTTACCTTGCGCCGCCTAGTAGCAAACCAAGCCTGTAATTGTTGACGACAAGCTGACTCTAGAACCCCTCCAACTACCTGTAAGCGGTGATTAGAAGCAGCACTATCAGGTATGTTAATAACTGTACGAATTGCGCCAGTTTTTGTATCGTCTACTCCATATACAAGTTGTCCTACACGCGCTTGCAAAATAGCACCTGCACACATTGGACAAGGTTCGAGAGTTACGTAGAGGGTACATTCATTAAGATGCCAATTTTGTAAAGTTGTTGCAGCTGTTTTGAGAGCGAGGATTTCTGCATGAGCAGTAGGGTCTTTGTCGCGCTCTTTTCTGTTTTCTCCTTGTGCCAGCAATTTGCCAGTTGAATCAATGATAACAGCACCTACAGGGACTTCACCTGTATCACCTGCTGCTTTTGCTAATTCTAGGGCATAACTCATCCATTGTTGATGTATAAGATATTCTGTGTATTTACTTAACATATTCTTATCAAGACTTAAGGAGGCAGAGGGCAGTTGTAATACGTCCTCTCAGACTCTTTTGGCTCCGGGTAGAATTATTTCCTAAAACCTCCTGCCCTCTGCCATTGGTAGGTTTCTAAAACAAGTGATGGAAAACCTAATATTTCTACTCAGGAAATTCAAATTTCCCCATGAAAATCAGAGCGATACCTACGCTAAAATTAACCCTTGATATTATGAGCTTTTGAGGGAAGGAAACAGCCCTGGTTTTTAATGAGGGCTTAATTGTCTCCTTACCCGATTCATCCGTGGGATTAATTTAAGAATCTAAAATCTACAATCCAAAATTGATTAACCCTTACAAATAATTTGTCGCATTTTACGCATATTTGCAGGCAATTCTAAGTTCATTGCTTGTTGAATGAAAATTGATGGAATTGGAATAAGAGGTGTAGCTTGCACAGTATAAGTAAGTATTGTGCCTTTACCACAATCTTTGAGTTCTAAATTGGCATTAAAGTCTTCAAAAGTCCCTTTTTCCATGTGAAATTGGATTTGCTGCCCCAGAACTTCTACAACATTGAGGTAAATTTCTACCTGAGCGGTGAAAAAGAAGAAAGCTTTTTGTGCTGCTTGATACAGGCGTTTAACTTCTCCTCTATGTACTACCTCACTTTTAGTGATATCGGGAAAATATTGCACCCACCGGGGGTAATCAGTTAATTGCTGCCAGACTTGCGATCGCACCATTGGCAAATACATCCAAGCTGTAACTGCACCACCCCATGTCTTGTGCGATCGCGTTTCTACGAAAATTTCACCCTGCACCAGTAATTTTTGCTTGTCTTGATTCCAAGCCATATCTGAACCTGCAATAATTGACTCTGATATATAAGACGCAGACATAATGATTTAAGTTACTCCTCAACTCATCCACCTAAATGGAGTTGAAACTACAAGCCATAAAACTTGATTTAGATCCAACCCATTAAATTTTAATTCCAGTCTAATCCCGATCTTTTCCGGAAACGGTGATTTTTTGCTAATTATTTCAGTTACTTTACTGCAAAAACTGTGTTTCTTATCACAATTAACACAATTAATACTTAAGTGAACTTGATTGTAAGAATACTTTAAGAATACTTATAAATGAAAAACTGCGTTGTTAACAGCTAGAATGGCACAAACACAATCTAAATATCAAGGATATTATCCGAAGATTTGGATAATATATCTCGATTTTTAGGTGTTATTTCTGATGAAACTGCAACTTCATCGTAACTTCATATCTTAATTGTCAATATCAAGTGTAATCTCTGTTGAGTTGAGAGGAAAATTCGGTGAGTCAATCTTCTTTAAATCGTAGATTAATCCAGATTTTCGGTATCCTTCTCGGCATTAGCGTCGCCGTCTGGGTACTGAGAGGTTTTGGTATTCTCACTTTTATTCCAGGTGGAATTATTTGGCTATTGCTACTAGGGGCGATCGCGATCGGAATTATCAGTTATGCCCAAAGGACATGGTGGCGTTTTTAGTCATTTGTCATTTGTCATTTGTCATTTGTTTTTGATAAAGAGTTTTTGGTATATAACTCTGCCCTCTTGGACGAAAAAAATTAATGGCTACGGGCTAATTCAAGTCACGCCTACAAGGGACGTGGTTTCTCTTGGACTAATGACTAATACTTCTCTACGAGACGCTACGCGTAGCTTGCTTCCACGAAGTGGTACGACGAGCTGCGCTAACGCAGCATTATGCATCACTGGCGACAGCGAATGTTCCACAGGATGTCCAATGACTCCTAATAATTTAGTTTTGCCTGTAATTTTTTTAGTCATTTGTCATTAGTCATTTGTCATTGGTTATTTCCCCTACTCCCTGCTCCTGCTCCAATCCCCTCACCTAGCCTACAATTATTAAAAGCTACTTAACACTTCTTTAAATCATGCAGGCAACTACAGCCCCCTCTACAATTCCAATTCCTGGTAAATATTGGCAGTGGCGCGGGCATAACGTTTACTACGTGCGTGCGGGAGAAAAACAAACGCAACGTCCGCCCTTGCTTTTAGTACATGGATTTGGTGCTTCCACAGACCACTGGCGCAAGAATATCACAGGATTGTGTCAAGATTTTGAAGTATTTGCGATCGACCTTTTAGGATTCGGGCGATCGGCAAAACCAAAATTGCAGTACAGTGGCGACTTGTGGCGCGATCAACTCCATGATTTTATCAGCGAAGTGATTGGTCAAAAAGCAGTATTAGCAGGTAATTCCCTTGGTGGCTATGCTTGTTTATGTGTTGCAGCCCAACGTCCCGATAGTGCGGCTGGTTTAGTGTTGCTCAATAGTGCCGGCCCCTTTAGCGAAAGCCAGCCGACATCTGAACCTGAAGCTTTGCAGGCTCAAATTCAGCCGCCCAAAAAACCCTCTTCTTTAGAGAAACTCCTGGGTGACTCGGTTAAATGGATGTTTCAACAACCTTTAGCTCAGTTTGTGTTATTTCAATACGTGCGACAACGTTGGGTAATTCGCCAAACTTTAGAAAAGGTATATCTTGATAAAAGTGCGATTACAGACCAATTAGTAGAAGAAATTTATCGCCCTGCTTTCGATTCCGGTGCGTTGGATGTATTTGTTTCAGTTTTTAGCAGTCCTCAAGGAGAAAAAGTTGATGTGCTACTAAAGCAATTAACTTGTCCTTTATTGATGTTATGGGGAGAAGCTGACCCTTGGATGAATGCTAGAGAACGTTCTCAAAAGTTTCGTCAATATTGCCCTGAATTAACAGAACATTTTTTAACAGCAGGTCATTGTCCCCATGATGAAGTACCCAATACAGTTAATCAACTTCTAGGCGATTGGGTATTATCTATTCCCCAGTAATATTATGTCTGGCTTATGCCTACAATCCTGTCAGACTGAAGGTGCGGCTTATCTTATAGCCGCACCTTCAGTCTGATAAGATTTTTGCAAAGTTCCTATTTAAAAACGTAAGATTTAATTTCTTGCTCGATTTGGTCACTAATAATTTCAGTTCCCATACCAATTTTATCGAGGTTAACCCTCACAAAATTTGTTTTGTCTTCTGCTGTAAAATTTTTATCATTATCCGAGTCTTTAATAATTTTTAGAAAAATTGCATTTTGACTTGGAACAACAACCCAACTGATGATTCGAGTATTATTTGGGGTAATTTGCTGGAGGTTTTTACCTGATAAATCAGAAAGATAGCCAATAGTAGCATCTTCGCTGTTGAGTTTTTTATCTGTATTTGTGTCTTGGTCAATGATTCTATACAACCAAACTCTTGTGGTTGGCTTCTCTGCTGCTTTTACCTCTAATAAATCGAAGGAAGTGATAATGGCTTTTTTATTTAATAAAAGATGAGCTTCACCATTTTGCTTCCCATAAAAGATGAGATTATACAATAATTGATTTTTTCTTTCATAAGAACGTGAAAGGCTTAAATCAATTCCCTTATCTGTATTTTGGTCTGGAAGAGTAACAGGAACCATCAGATAATCTGATTGTTCTTTGATAATTAAATCGCCATAGACAAGATTTTGTTGGGGCTTCGGTTTGTCTGTTGCTTTTGCCTGGTCTGCATTTCTGCTCACAGAAGACCTACAAGAAAAAGAAAGAGTGGCTATAATAATAGCTGTAGTAATTTTATTTAAAAATTTATAATTTTTCATCAAATTCTCCTAGCAGGATACGTTGCTGTCTTATTTTATTCCCTGCTGGAAAATTAGCCAGTGTCTTAATTTGAGTTTATATTTTATAAAACAAGTCCACATAAGCGGCCTTATTTTTTTAGAAAAATAAGTGAAGTACTCTAACCAAAAGATTTGAGGTTTCTTGAGCACATTAACAAAAATAGTTAATGTCATCCTAGTATCACAACTAGCTCCTCAAGCGTCAAGTCGCTTTGCTCCCTGCTGTGCCGAGAAAAGCATATCACAATCAAATACCAAAAACCTGGTCGAGGTTGACCAGGTTTTATAGAGTTCACAGTTTTCAAATTTTAAACTAATTAAGTAATTGAAAGTTCATAACTAAGGTGGACTGAAAAACTAACAAACTCAGCATTCTTGCGTTTTTCCGCTTTAGGATTTGGCTTTGCCTTCTACATTAGGCTTTTTTGCCACTTATATAACATTTGATATGCTGAAATTTGCTTGGGCTGATGACAAGGGGACACTAAGTCATTGACCCTTTTTATTTAGGTTTGATTTGGTTTGTGTCCTACTATTTAAATTATCACTAAGTTTGTGAGTTGCAACCCTTGGTTTACTAAAGTTGACGTTTTGTTAGATTTTGCAATCTAGACCCATAAGTTTGATCCCTAACCCTCTTTTTAAGAAAGTTGAAGGGATCTTGGAGAGACAAGCATCGCTTAACAAACTGTATTGTCACCAATTCCACATAATTTGATTGCCATCCAGATGGTCGGTAAGAATACGTCCAATGGTGTCAATTACTGCTAATTGGGCGGCTAAGGCGTTGAAAGAGTGATTGTTCAGAATAACGCGCTCCGGCGCTCGTATTTGTTTGGGGTTGAGCAATTAACTACGCCAAAGCTAACTGAGCAAAGGTACAATTATGAAGAAGGGCTATAGGACGAAGTTTTTCTAGCGCTTGTTGGGCACGTTCAAAGTTTTCGCCTTGAAACAGTTTATTTTTAGCACGGTTATCTGTTGGGTCAAATTTATGACCGAGAGCAAATTTACCTATCAATAATCCCTGTGCTAAAGGCGAATAAGCAAGGATAGAAATACTGTTTTCGATACAATAGGGAAATGCATCTTGTTCTACCTGCCTCCAGAATAAAGAATAGGGTGGTTGTAAACTATCAATACGTCCATAACTTGCTACTTTTGCTAACTGGGCGTAGGAAAAATTGGAAACACCAATGGCTCGAATTTTACCTTGCTCTTTGAGCAAGTTGAGAGCGTTTATAGTTTTGCGTAGGCGTAGCCCGTCGTAGACATCGCTTTTCCATAACTGCTTCCTAATTCATTCCCTTGGACAGGTTCATACTTTATCGGTTTTAGCTTGAAATTAAATCAGAGTTACAGTAGATGTGATGGAATTGACTACAACTTTTCATGCTCTCAAAGAATGGGCAGTCGCCGTAAATGCTTTGGAAGATGGCAAAACAATTATGTTGCTCCGCAAAGGCGGTATCCATGAACGAAATGGACATTTCCAAGTTGCCCACAAGCAAATTTTGCTTTATCCTACTTATGAACATCAACAAGCTTTCATGCTGAAAGCTGAGTATGCTCATCGTGTCTATCCAGTAACATCAGGTTGGCATCCAGAGACAATTCGCATCGGCAGTTGGGCAGAGATTACGGATATTTTGCCCTGTAGTGACGAGTCTATTGTCAATACCTTGCTTCCTTTCCATATTTGGAACGAGCATTTTATTAGCGATCGCCTCAAATGGAAACCACGCCAACCCCTTTATATTCTCCTGCTGCGGACATATAAACTACCCCAAGAGCAAGAAATTCCCTATTACGCCAAATATGCTGGCTGTAAGTCATGGATTGAGTTAGATCAACCAATTGGGTTGCAAGCAGCAAAACCAGTTTTATCTAACTATGCATACACCGAACTAGTAGAGACAATTCGCGGGATTGTCGGTGATAAGTTGTATGCTCCATCGTTCTAATAACCCAAGTTGTGGGTTATCAATACTTAAGCAAAAGTTGCTGTTTAGATCCCTGACTTCTTTAAGAAGTTAGGGATTTAAATTATAAATTGAAGTAAGCGCCATGACACCTGACAATAATTTGATTTAATAATTATGAATTCTGACTCCTTTTTTATGTTGCTGGTGTTTGCTCATAGTGTTTAATCAACGGAACTTTACAAGTAATTTCCAAAATCTGCGCTTATGTATGTAAGCAGAAAAACAAATAGTCTGATTGCAAACTTCAGTTAAAACAGTAGTTATTGTTACACACGATCATAAAAAGCGCGGATAACATTAGAAAAATCTCCCCTAGAAACAAGGTGAGATAAAGCTGTTTATCTTTGTGTCCTATTAGCAGCTTTCTGAGGGTATGGCTTATTAAGTAATTATCCTGTTATGGATAGGGCTTAATGATACTTTGTCTAAAGGATTAGGCAAAAAATTACCCCACAAGGGTGATGTGTGACTTGACAAAAGTCTGCCATTATGCGTTAGTTATTAGCTAAAAGCAAAGGAGTTTGCAATGCATCGACAAATGTGCTGGTTATCTAAGTCTGGTGGCGATGGCGAAAAAATCTTGTATTTGCAGACAGAACCTAATCAACCTTGGCGTCCCTACACAGCTTTTGGACATTTTGCAGTCCCAGATTATCAAATACCAGGTGGTTCTAAGGGTTGGGCAACCTATCAAAAACTTCTCAAAGCAGGCTGGACACTAGTACCTAGCGCACGGGCAAACGAGTTTGGCGGCAGTAGCTACGCAGAGTCAACAGTCCAAAATCAATAGTCATTGGTCTCGGCGTCCCCGCGTCTCCCCAGTCTCCCACACGCTCAGAAACCTTTGGGGGAACCTTCACCGCGAGGATCAGCGGCCCCTTCTAGAGTTCCATCGGCTGTAACAGCGATCGCGTTACCATTACCCCAAGGAGTAGTTTCCTTAATTTTGTGTCCCCGACGGCGTAAGTCTTGCATAGTTAGAGCATCCAAGCCCCAGGATTCCACGCGCAACTCATCTGGAAGCCATTGATGATGTATGCGTGGCACAGAAACAGCCGCACCAACATCCATGTTGTATTCCAGCACATTCAGAATCACTTGCAAAACCTGGGTAATGATGGTGCTACCACCAGGCGCACCGACTGCCATACGGAAATGACCATTTTCTGTGACAATCGTGGGAGTCATGCTGGATAAAGGAGTTTTTCGGGGCGCAATGCTGTTGGCATCATTACCAACCAAACCAAAGGCATTAGGTACTCCTGGCGCAGAGGCAAAATCATCCATCTCATTGTTAAGGATAATTCCAGTTCCCGGTGTCAGCACACCAGCACCAAAACTGAGATTAATCGTGAAAGTTAGACTCACGGCGTTGCGTTGTTCATCTACAACAGTGAGATGACTAGTTTCAGGAGATTCATGCCGAGGACAAGGGGATGAGGGAGATGAGGAGAGACGGAGACATTTGGAATTCAAATCTACTGGCTTGACTTCGGTCGATGGTCTAGCCATTTGCATATTAATTTCTTGACGGCGTTTTTTGGCGTAAGCTAGGCTGATTAGTTGTTGTACAGGGACTTTGACAAAATCAGGATCGCCTAAATATATTGAGCGATCGCTGTAAGCAATCCTCATTGCTTCCACCATTAAATGTATCGCGTCGGGATGATGCCATCCTAAAGATTTCAAATCGGTGTCACCAATAATATTTAAAATCTCTAATAGGTGAACTCCTCCTGAAGATGGTGGTGGCATTGAGCAAATTTTGGCTTGACGAAAATTTCCACAAACTGGAGTGCGCCAAATTGGTTTATAGGCTTTGAGGTCTTCTAGAGTAATTAAACCACCATTTTTTACCATGTCAGAAGCGATCGCGCGAGCAATACTTCCGGTGTAAAAACTTTGAGGATTTTGGGCAATTGCAGCTAAAGTGCGGGCTAAATCACGCTGCACCAGCTTCTCCCCTGCTTGGTAAAATTCGCCGTTGCGAGTGAAAATTTCCCGCGCCGATGGATTATTAAGAAGTGCTTGTTTGCGGTATTGGTTCGTTTGTAGAGAACGCCAAGTTGCCACATCGCCAAGAATAAAGCCATCTTTAGCGAGTGCGATCGCAGGTTTCATCACCTCTTGCCAAGAAAGCTTACCATAGCGACGATGCACTTCATAAAGTCCCGCTACCGTTCCTGGTGTCGCCACCGCCAAATAACCATCAGTACTTGCATTCGGACGCACCTTTCCTTCTGCGTCAAGATACATATTTCTTGTGGCTTTTAAAGGTGCGCGTTCGCGGAAATCTAACGCTTTGATGTCGCCAGTTTTCTCAGAGTGCATCAGCAAAAATCCCCCACCACCGATTCCTGCTGAAAAAGGCTCAACCACAGAAATTGCAAAGGTTGTAGCTACGGCTGCATCTACTGCATTACCGCCTTTGCGTAACATTAAAATTCCGGCTTCACTTGCTAGAGGATGGGCTGAAACCACCATTCCTTTTTTGCTGCGTAGGGGCAAAGTCAAGGCGGCTGAGGCAACTTGGCTGTAAACTAAAACGGTGAAAGAAAAAATTGCAATGGCTACGCCTGCCCCCGACATCGCAAGTTGCTTTGGTTTAACGACAGTAAGCATTAAATTTCATGTTCGTTTTCACACATTTACTAACATTAATAATCAATTATTTTTATTAATTTCTTTCATCATCATGCAAGTTGCTGTTTTTGTAAAGTCATATAAAGTATGTAATTTTACAAAGATAGAAAAGTATTAGGACTTACGCAAAAATCGCCCGACGCGATCACACCAGAAGAATTCGGAGAGTGTGCGTAAGTCCTAAGGGATTCTTCCAGGATTACTGAATTGGTGTTCTAGTACGGGTCGGCGGAAATAAACCACCCATTCCAAATGAATAAAATACTTACGCTGTATTCATTTTTAATTTTTTTAGCGCAGGGTTAGCGAGTCTGCGATAGCGAAGCGTTAGCGACGCAGGAGCGTCGCGTCATTTTTAATTTTTAATTCCGCCTTGCGGTACTAGTCTCTAATCGCCATTGCTACCCCTGCTAAATACCCGGTTGTCCAAGCACTTTGAAAGTTAAACCCACCGGTGACGCCATCAATATCTAAGATTTCTCCGGCAAAATAAAGACCAGGAACTAACCTACTTTCCATCGTCTTGAAGTTGACTTCTTTGAGATTGACGCCGCCACAGGTAACAAATTCTTCTTTAAAAGCTCCTTTTCCACTGATTAAATATTCTCCCTGAGTAAGTTCTTGCACCAGTTGATTTAAGGTTTTGCTAGATATTTCTGCCCAACGGTCTTCTGTGGTAATACCTGCACGGCCAATGATATATTGCCAGAGACGATGGGGTAGGTCAACACCACGATGTAATGCGATCGCTTTCTTTCCCCATTCATCCTTAACTGCTAAAACTTTTTCTCGCACTTGTTCTTGGTGCAAATCAGGCAGCCAATTAATCAATAATGTGGCTTGATAGCGGCTTTCGTGCAGAATTCTCGCACCCCAAGCAGAAAGCTTCAAAACAGCAGGGCCACTCAAACCCCAGTGGGTAATTAGCAATGGCCCAGTTTGTTGTAATTGGGATTTTCCACCCCCAGATAAGCGCAATTGGGCAGGGTTAACACTAACTCCAGCTAAATCCCTCAACTTTTGATCGACAATGTTGAAGGTAAATAACGAAGGTACTGGCGGTTCAATTTGATGACCTAACTCCCGGACAATTTTATAACCTATAAGGCTGCTACCGGTTGCAATAAGTAGGCGATCGCATTTAATCGTCTCTCCCGACTTCAGCAGAATCTCAAACCCCTCATCTGCTGCGATTCGTTTCACCGAAGTTACAGGTGTCCCAATGCGGAGTTTTACCCCAGATGTCGCCACTGCTTTAATTAGACATTCCACAATGGTTTCTGAATTATTAGTGACAGGAAACATCCGGCCATCAGCTTCAGTTTTTAGATAGACTCCACTAGCAGCAAACCAAGCTACCGTATCTTGAGGCCCAAATCGAGTCAAAGCACCCCGTAAAGCTTTTGCACCTCTGGGGTAATTTTGCACTAACTCCTCAGGTAAAAAGCAAGCGTGAGTAACGTTGCAGCGTCCGCCACCAGAAATTAGCACTTTCGCTAGGGGTTGGCGACTGGCTTCGAGTAAAGTAACTTGGGCATCAGGATTGGCTTTAGCACAAGCGATCGCGCCAAAAAATCCTGCTGCTCCACCCCCAATAACTACAATTTGTAACGGTAGCAAGTTCTAAAATTTCTCAATAGCACGTACTTTACTAGGCTAGCGGTTATCTTCACTCTTCAACTATTTCAAATTCTGCTTTTGTGGCACCGCAAACTGGACATGACCAATCGTCTGGTATATCTTCAAAGACTGTTCCCGGTGCTATGTCGCTATCGATATCGCCTACTTCTGGATCATATTCATAGCCGCAAACAGTACATATATACTTTGCCATGTTCCTTTTCCCTAGTAAATTATTGGCATTGCTTCCCTATTAAATACTTTTGACAGTGAGTCAAAATAGGCAGGCTACAATTCTTAAACGAAGCTACGCATGAATATCAAACCACTTCGCAAAGTCATTAGTCATTAGTCACTTGTACTGAGCGTATCGCTAAAGCGAAAGCTTCGCTAACGCGTAGCGTCTCGTAGAGAAGTATTAGTCATTAGTCCAAGAGAAACCACGTCCCTTGTAGGCGTGACTTGAATTAGCCCGTAGCCATTAATTTTTTTCGTCCAAGAGGGCAGAGTTATATACCAAAAACTCTTTATCAAAAACAAATGACAAATGACAAATGACAAATGACTAAAAACGCCACCATGTCCTTTGGGCATAACTGATAATTCCGATCGCGATCGCCCCTAGTAGCAATAGCCAAATAATTCCACCTGGAATAAAAGTGAGAARACCAAAACCTCTCAGTACCCAGACGGCGACGCTAATGCCGAGAAGGATACCGAAAATCTGGATTAATCTACGATTTAAAGAAGATTGACTTACCGAATTTTCCTCTCAACTCAACAGAGATTACACT
>NNBU01000055.1_pt1 | contig 125041 bp, 106 predicted proteins | sample 1173781 | NCBI WGS metagenome assembly NNBU01 (sample SAMN07173937, study PRJNA388173) | plant metagenome | biome: Plant school; feature: Soil; material: Symbiotic tissue of Blasia pusilla L.; isolation source: symbiotic tissue sample KVJ2 | host: Blasia pusilla | place: Norway: Troms, Kvaloya...
GATGTCTATAAGAGACAGAATTCACACAGTACAAGAACCACTCTTGCGGGTGCAAATCGTCGAGCAACGGGCCGATTTTGCCCAAAATCCCCCAGTATTTCTCGAAAAATACAAACCCCAGCAAGAAGACTTGCAACAGCAAATTGTCCATGCTCAACCGGTTTTGCCAGAAGTGAAAATTGCCTACGCTCTGCGGGTGAAAATTTCTGAAGTCTGCTCAGAACTGGATGTAGACGGTTTGCGAGGTGACATTGTTAGTAACCGCGCCGCCAAAGCCTTAACAGCTTATGAAGGACGCACTGAAGTTACAGTTGATGATATTCATCGGGTGATTACACTATGCTTGCGTCACAGACTGCGGAAAGACCCGTTAGAATCGATTGATTCTGGTTATTAAGTCGCCAAAGCTTTTAGCCGCGTCTTTGGCGTCGAACTACCAGAAAATGATATTGCACAAAAAAATGGTACGGGTCAAAAGTTAGGGGCTAGAGGTTAAAAGTTAGGAGTGAGGAGTTGAGAGTTAATAGTTCTGAATGGAAAGCTGCTTCATAACTCACAACTTTAAATTCCTCACTTAGCACTGACTACATAACTCCTAACTCTTGTCCAGACGCGATTAATCGCGTCTTTACTCCTAATTCCTAACTCCAGCACTCAGCACTTTTATGAGCATTACACTTACAGGTACAATCGAACGCCGTGATATTGGCACAGGCGCATGGGCGTTAGTCACAGAAGAGGGTGTTACTTACGAAATCCTTAGAGGGGCTGACAAAGACTTACTCAAAGCCGGACAAAAAGCAAAAGTTAAAGGACAGGTGCGCGAAGATATCATGACTACTGCCATGATTGGCCCTGTCCTGGAAGTTAAATCTTTTGATGTAATTAGTTCTGATTAGCAGTGGAATCCAGAACTTCTTGCAGACGGCTTCTAAACTCCCCTTTGGGATGACCTCCTTTTACTTCACCAACAATCTGAAATTCACCCTCTGGAGAATTGCAGATGATGTAAGTAGGCCATCCCATTTCTGATTTATCGGGATATTGAGTCAATAAAATCTTGCGATACTTGCGGTAAGCAGTCGTATCTTGCATTTTTACATCGATAAATTCTAAACCCAGTTCTTCAGCCACCTTTTTGTCATAAAAAGACATTTTGTGGCAGATGCCGCACTCTTCTGAAGAGAACTTAATTACAGCTAAACTCATGGGTTGGCTACTCTTTGATTCTAGGCAAAGTTTTTTAGCATAATGCCATGAAATACTACCATATAGCTGGTCATTAGTGTCAACTTAAATCTTAAACTCTGAACCAGTATTTTTTCTTCCTGCCCTGCTTCTAGTCTAAGGGTCTACACACAAGTCGAAAAAAGGTTGATTGGCGATTGTTATCTCGTTCGCCAAAATCTCAAGCTGGGTGTGAAGATCAGTCCAAAATTTTTCGCTGTCTGGATTTAAGCTTGTATTGAATAATGCTCAAATCTCGATTTTTGGAAAAAATAAGGTGCGTTAGCTGTCTTCTTAACGCACCATCTGTTAGCAATTGCAGTTTAATAAATCCACATTCCTTATTCTTCTGGCTCTAAATCGACTTCTTCCTCTTCATCTTCTTCACTGGCTTTAGCTACAGAGTTAGCAGAAACAACAGCGCCTTTATCTAACTTTTCACGCACCAGTTTCTTAATTTCTTCAGCAAATTCAGGTTTTTCTTCTAGATACTTAATGGCGTTGTCTCGTCCTTGGGAGATATTATCGCCGTTGTAACTATACCAAGCCCCCTTGCGGACAATAATGGAAGTTTCTTCTGCCAAGTCTACAATACAACCCAAGGTAGAAATCCCTTTACCAAAAATAATGTCAAATTCCGCTATTCTGAAGGGCGGCGCTACTTTATTTTTGGCGACTTTGACTTTAACGCGATTACCAAATTCATCTGTGCCTTTCTTCAAGGTTTGAATTCGACGAATATCCAAGCGCACCGAAGCGTAAAATTTCAATGCATTACCTCCAGTAGTAGTTTCTGGGCTACCGTAGGTAACACCGATTTTTTGCCGCAACTGGTTAATGAAAATTACTGTACAACCAGATTTACCAATATTGCCCGTAATTTTACGCAGAGCTTGGCTCATTAACCGCGCTTGCAGACCAACGTGAATATCACCCATATCACCTTCAATTTCAGCACGGGGAACCAGTGCTGCTACTGAGTCTATGACTACAATATCAACCGCAGCAGAGCGAACAAGCTGATCGACAATTTCTAAAGCGGATTCGCCAGTGTCAGGCTGGGAAATCAGCAAATTGTCAATATCTACACCCAATGCCGCAGCATAAGTGGGGTCAAGGGCGTGTTCTGCATCAACAAAGGCAGCAATACCGCCATTTCTTTGCACTTCGGCGAGCGCGTGTAGCGCGACTGTAGTCTTACCGGAACTTTCCGGGCCATAAATTTCAATTACCCGCCCTTTGGGTAGACCACCACCTAAGGCTAAATCCAAGGTGAGCGCCCCACTGGAAATCGTCTCCACCCGCATCCGAGTAGCATCGCCTAGGCGCATGATTGCTCCTTTACCAAAGCTACGCTCAATCTGGTTGAGCACCATAGTCAGTGCTTTTTGCTTGCCAGAAGTATCCGTGTTGATAGCCATTCCTGCTTCTAATGCCTCTAAAATATATTGTTTTAAGGAGTGTTGCTTTCGGAGTTAGCTTGAGTAGAACAGATATACTATTTTAACCAGAAAATTCTGGAATAGGACTTCTCAAATCAAAAAAGGGATGTGACAAGATCGTAACTCGATCGTTACCACATTAGGGTAGTTTTGCCCAATGATACCAACTTGCATTCAGAGATAGCTTTTTTTAGCTGGGTAAGCAAGGGATTTTCAAAGAAAAATAAATTACCTAAACAACACTGTCAGTTGAACTATACTTTTAATTTGCAATGTTAAGTGATATTTAGTTTTGTCTAGTTTTATGTAGCAGCGTACATTAAGTCAGCAAAGCCATAGAGGCTGATGATGAGTAATAGAGATGCTGTTAGTTGGGTAATGCGCGTCTGGGGTGAGGGAGCGATCGCTTCCCGCACTAAGATGGAAATAGATGCCCCAACGACTAGGCTCAAGCCTAAGATTAAGTATGGTGGTTTGTCGGGTAAGATACTGGCTATTGCCAGCATAGCGATCGCTAATAAGAGCATCAATAATTCTACAAACCTCGGCGGGTTGTATTGGCTAGATAAAATAAAGCTGTTTAACCAAAAAGACCAAAATCTCATATTTCAGTGCTGAGTGCTGGATTTAGGAATTAGGAGACGCGATTAATCGCGTCTGGACAAGAGTTAGGAGTTATGTAGTCAGTGCTAAGTGAGGAATTTAAAGTTGTGAGTTATGAAGCAGCTTTCCATTCAGAACTATTAACTCTCAACTCCTCACTCCTAACTTTTAACCTCTAGCCCCTAACTTTTGACCCGTACCATTTTTTTGTGCAATATCATTTTCTGGTAGTTCGACGCCAAAGACGCGGCTAAAAGCTTTGGCGACTTTATAACCAGAATCAATCGATTCTAACGGGTCTTTCCGCAGTCTGTGACGCAAGCATAGTGTAATTACCCGATGAATATCATCAACTGTAACTTCAGTGCGTCCTTCATAAGCTGTTAAGGCTTTGGCGGCGCGGTTACTAACAATGTCACCTCGCAAACCGTCTACATCCAGTTCTGAGCAGACTTCAGAAATTTTCACCCGCAGATCGTAGTCAATTTTCACTTCTGGCAAAAGCTGTTGAGCATTGACAATTTGCTGTTGCAATTCTTCTTGCTGGGGTTTGTATTTTTCGAGAAATACTGGGGGATTTTGGTCAAAATCGGCCCGTTGCTCGACGATTTGCACCCGCAAGACTGGTTCTTTTACTGTGTGAATTTCTGCATGCATCCCAAAGCGATCGAGCAGTTGGGGGCGTAGTTCGCCTTCTTCTGGGTTTCCAGAACCCACAAGAACAAAACGCGCTGGGTGACGGATAGAAATGCCTTCTCGTTCTACAGTGTTCCATCCACTGGCAGCAGAGTCGAGCAGCACGTCTACAAGGTGGTCATCTAGTAAGTTGACTTCATCTACATAGAGAATGCCCCGATTAGCCTTTGCCAGCAGTCCTGGTTCAAAGGCTTTGACACCTTCAGATAAAGCTTTTTCAATGTCGATTGTGCCACAAACTCGGTCTTCTGTAGCTCCTAGCGGCAGGTCTACCATTTGGACTTTTTTGTGAGCTACGGGAATTTCCGCCCCTTGTTCTAACAGTTGGCGGACTTCATCGCTCATCAGGTCGGGGTCGCTAGGATCGCTACTGAAGGGGTCATTAGCAACCACAGAAATTTCTGGTAGTAGATCAGCCAGCGCCCGGATAGTTGTGGATTTCCCGGTGCCGCGATCGCCCATAATCATTACACCCCCAATTTTGGGGTCAATCACGTTCAATAGCAGCGCCAGTTTCATTTCTTCCTGGCCCACAATTGCCGTAAAAGGAAATACTACGCGACGCGCACTTGCCGTGGATTGAGGAGTTGGACTCACTAAATTACCTTAACAATATTTTTCTTATTACAGTTCTCTATTGTGACACAGGTGGGGTGTAGGGGAATGTGAAGATCGGGAGCAGGGGAGGATAAAGGAGAAAATTTTACCTTGTGCCCCCTCTTTCTCTCTTCCCCCATTCCCCTATTCCTCATACCAATATCTATTGGGCACAAATGCTTATTAGCTGCGTCAACTATATTAATTTGTCTGCTTTAGTTTTTCTGGTGCAAAAGTTCCATAAGCAGGGAACGAACAACTACCAACTCATCAATTCTGTACTAAGCATAAATACTTGTAGACTATATGGTTAGTAGATTCAATCGTAAAAGCGAGCAATGGCGTGTGTGGGTAGCTAATGCATCATTCAAATCGATGAAATCATCTTTTATTGTTCAAAGTTGGCGGCGAACGCTCAAGTATCTTTTTCCAATTCTCATTTTAATATCCTTTATTTCGGTATTACTGTTAGACAGTTTCATCCCTGCGATCGCTGGAGGTGGCCGCTTCAGTGCGATCGCACAGATACCCCGTCAGGAAATTCGCGGGGTTTGGATGACCAACAATGATTTTGACACGCTCAAGAGTCGCGATAAAGTGCAGGATGCGGTGAATCAACTGCGGCGGATGAATTTCAATACAATCTACCCTGTGGTATGGAATTCTGGCTATGTGATGTATCCCAGTGCCTTAGCACAACGTGCAGGTATTCAACCTTTTGTCTACAAAGGTTCAGATGGACATGATATTCTTGCAGACCTGATTACCCAAGCCCATCGCAAAGGATTGCTGGTAATTCCCTGGTTTGAATTTGGTTTCATGGCTCCCCCAACTTCAGAACTGGCACTGAATTACCCAAATTGGTTTACCCAAAAGCGGGATGGTAGCCAAACTTCAAACAGTGCGGCTGGTGAGGTGATGTGGCTCAATCCGTTTCATCCACAAGTGCAACAGTTCATCACTAATCTAGTGCTAGAAACTATTACACAATATGATGCCGATGGCATTCAGTTTGACGATCACATGAGTTTGCCTCATGAATTTGGTTACGATCAATATACAGTTGCTTTGTACACCAAAGAAACCAAGAATGCTCCCCCAAATAATCCCCAAGATGCGGCATGGGTAAAGTGGCGGGCAGATAAGATTACGGCGTTCATGGTAAAACTTAACCAAGCTGTGAAACAGAGAAAACCTCAGGCTATTTTCTCTATTTCTCCTAATTACTATGATTTTGCTTACAAGTTTCACCTGCAAGATTGGCTGAGTTGGATGCGACAAAATATTGTGGACGAGTTAATTGTGCAAATTTATCGTCCGGATCTGCAAAGTTTTGTGGCTAATATTTCCCGCCCAGAAATTCAAGAAGCGCAACAAATAATTCCAACTGGAGTTGGCATTATGACTGGGTTACGAAATAATCCAGTTTCTATGCAGCAAATTAAGTCTCAGGTGCGAGCTGCCCAAGAACGCGGTTTAGGCGTAACCTTCTTTTATTATGAAAGTCTTTGGAACGATGCCCTAGAACCCTTAAACGAGCGGCAAGCTGGATTTGAAACTCTCTTTCCATCTCCCGCACTCCGCGCCAGAGTTGAATAAGTTTTCTGGTGAAGATTATGTTCCTGTACTAGAAGTTTCCCTACTCCCTACTCCTAACTCAGCATGACAATCTTCTACCGAGTTACGTTGTCGCATTGCATTAACTAAAGCCTCGTAGTTAGACCAATTTTCTTGGAGTAGGGTTTTTGCCTGGAGGGCATGAAACCGTAGTTTTTGCTGATAGGCTGATTCAGAAAAGCCCAAAATTGTCAAGACTCCAATCAGCTTGTTTTTATCATCAGCTCCACCCTCAGCATTATTAAAAACTAAAGTTTCAGCAGCAATACCTGCCATCCAAACAGTGCAGTAGCGGTCTAGCATTTGGGCACTGATTTTACCCATTTCTAATTGAGATGCTAATTCGCTATCATCAAAGCTAACGCCGCCTTGTCCAGGTTGTCCCTGTTTCCAGGCTTCCCAAGCGCTGAGTGTGTAGCCGGTAACAGGAATACCCAACAGGTAAGCAACCAAGAAATGCCCAGCTTCATGGTGGACGATGCGATCGCGATGTTCACTCGAAAAACCAGCAATCCAATCTAAAAAAATAGTACCACCCTTGCCTTGTAGGCTGAAACTATCTAATGTAGCTATGCCTAAGATGGTGAAGGTAGCGATCGCTGGTACTGCTGGTGATAAGTTTAAAAATGGCCCCAGCAGTACTGATAGGGTCATAAGAAAGATTGATATTGCAACTAAATTTAGACTAGTCTGGCTCATTGAGAGTTTTCTGAGAATCTGCTTAATCTTTCTTTATTATGAGGCAATCTCCACGATGGGCATAGATGCAGCAGAGGTTCTGTATCAAATCTCCTGCTAAATCCCGTAAAAAATTTAATTTTGGATAAAGTCGAGCTAAAGCTCACTGCGAGAAAAAACCAACAACCAGCAAAGGTAAGAGGATTAGGATAGACACAATCAAAACGAGGGTTGCCGGATCAATTTTAATGTGGTTCTTCTGTGGATCGCGCATTTGGCACTCTCTCGAACAATAATTTAGATTAACTCAGCCTAAAGGATGTTTATTCCTTTTTCCAAACCCAATCAGATTGAAAAATGTCAATTTTTTAGTACCTTTGTTGCCCCATCAGCTTATTTCTTCCAAGGTAGTTTAGTCCCCATTTCAGTCAATGCTGAGAAGATAAGATAAAGAATGAGTAACCCAGCACCCCCAAAGAAAGCTAGTAAATCGTTATCCATAAATCCTATTTGCTAAAACTTCGCTAATCATAGCGGAATCACTAATATTTAGCATTTTTCTGAGTCTGCAATCTTTGGTCTTCTGGGTGTAAAGTGTACCAGCCATACCAGTGACGAACTGCTAGCCAGACGGCTGAAAGAAAACCCGCTAAACTAAGGGTGAGACCACTAAATGGTACTAATAATCCAAAGATGGGTAGCACTGCTCCTGCAATAGTGGCAACGATCGCAGCAAAAGAAGCACTGCGGCTAGCTCCCAATCCCCATGTCAAAATTAGTAAGATGATAGAAATTAAAGTCCAAGCCAACTGAGCATTGATAACGCGAGCTAGATAGGTCAAAGTCAACAGACAAGCAAAGAAAATACTACCAGCGATCGCTACATTTTTAAAACTCATTGGCAGTGACAAATATAACAACAATATCCACCACAAAAATATTGCTGGTGCTAGTAATAAAAGCCGCGGAATTACTCCAGTTTTACCAATAGGCTCGGTGTTTGTAAACACTCCAAATGGATTTTTGACTGAAACATTATCGTCAAATTTCCAAGTAAATTGCGTACTGCGTCCGTCAGATTTAATCTCGTCAGGTTCAATACCACTGGCAAAATTAGCTGGAGCAAAGTTAGCAATTGCTGTGAGGCGGAAGTTAGATAACAACTGTCCCTCTGCGCTATAAACCCAGCGAGGCCCGCCTCTGGCGTGATAGGTAACTCGAAAAGTCTTTTCTTGCCCTGGTTGCAGCCGGAAGGGAAAACCATAGTCTCCCGGATTCGTCGGTTGTAATCTAGTCCCGTCAAGCTCGATTTTATAGCTCTTAAGCAGTATGGAGCCGTTGGGTGGCGGTGCCTGAAAGAAAAAATTATTAATATCTTTGAGTTGGTTAACTACTTTATAATCAGCAGTATAATCTACCCGAAAAATTGAGCTACGACCTGGAACATCTACACTTTGGTCAAGCTTGACTTGAATTTGCGAACTAGCCAGCATTAAGAAACGGTTGATTTCTCGTGTCTCGTTCACCTTGACAATCTTGCCATCAACTTGAGTGTTATAAGAGTACGGTTCTTGAATAGAGTAACGGACTTGGGGCGCAAATTGTTCGAGCTTCTCACCTGCAACACTTTCAGCCACTTGAGCTACCCTTGCTTGTTCCCAGTGGTGGTAGCGATTGCTTAAAGTTGAACTGAGAAAAAATCCCGGTACTAACAGAACTAATACTAGAGTTAAATGCTGTAATCCCCGCAAAAGTTGGGAATAACGAATAGCCCATTCGCCTAGAAATATGACTTGTTCTGGCTGGCTTAGACGGAGGGAAAAACTGATCAGTGCGATCGCAATTCCTAAAGCTACGACCAAAAATACTAATAACAGTGAAGCTTTGAGTGCCTCGGTTCCAAATTGGACAAGCTCAATCGGATGCGTCAAATCAGGTAATCCGGGAATACCTTGAGCAGAAGATGACATTATTTTATTTTTGCAGAATTTGGACAATCAGACCGATAAAATGTGTTAAAAGTTTCTGGAAATAGGTATATGGCAATCCTATTTGATTCCTGAATCACTTGTAGAGAAAGGGAACAAGGAACATTTCGGTTGGTCGAGACTACTTAAAGAAACGGAAAATAGAAGTATAAATCAAAAGCCCGGTCTTAATGACCGGGCTTTTGAGGGAAAACAGAGGGGCTATATTGCCCGAAGCTTAGTTATAGAAGTTCAGTATAATTATCGATGCTCTGATATGTACTACCACTCATATGTTATCTATTCCGGAAAATTAGCTAAAAATTTTTGAATAGGCTTCCTTTATCTCCCAAGATACAGCAATTAACTGGTAGCGTAAGCGTGTAGGATTGATAAATATTAATTTTCTGGCTTTGGCTGATGAAGAATGAATTTGGTAGCTGGCAAGAATGGCTAACAGTATTTGCCTATCTAGGTTTCACCGTCTTCATTATCTGGCGGGTGTTTACCACCGAGAAGAATTAAAGTAATTCCTAATTCTTATTTAGTTGTGCGGGATTTAAACCCCTAGATTTTTTTAAAAAAGCTGCATATCATCTCACCAGGGCCTTTTTGCTCAAAGGGCAAAGTAGTTCCACCTTGTTGAATCTTGACTCGTTGACGACAATTGTAAACCTCAGTGGGTCTTTTCACTCCATCTACACTAACGGCTGCCTTGTATTCCCAATAATTTTTAGCACTTCGGTTAATGCTGAGAATACAAATCTGGTGGCGTAGGTGTAGCCCGTCGTAGTCATCATAATTGCGGCATACAGATGCAAAAGCCGGAGGGACTGCAAAGAAGTTAAGTATTAATAACAACACGAATATTATATATTTCATCCTGTTCAGAAAAAATTGGTAAGCTAATCGGCATTTAAGTTGCATAGTCAGGGCGGACAAGATGTCACTGGTGTCAACTTAACGCGAAACCGCATGTCCGCCAGGGATTGTAAATCCCTGTCTCATAGCTAAAGTCCTCTGAAGAAGACTTTAGAGCGCAAAAATTTTCAGTCTACTTCAGTAGACTTGAGCAATTAGTCAGGGATTTACAATCCCTGGTGGGTGAACAACACCCAATCAGTACGCTATTTTTGGCAAAAGTAGACACCAGTGACAAGATGTTTACCCCACAAGATATTAATAAAATTTTGATATACAAATTAGATGTGTTTTAGCTTATAAAGCTTGTTTTACTCCTGAATTCTGAATTCTGTAGATGCTATTTTCCACTAAAGTTTATTGTTCTACACCTCTGTGGAAAACTTGTGGAAAAACTCAGGTACTTTTCCACAAGGTAATTATACTCAATGAAGTTTTCCACAGTTTTTTCCACAATATAAGTTAAATTTAATCAATTTTTATACATTACTTAATATTGTTGACTAATTACCCCGTTGTTAATGCTAATAATTGGGGTGTTGGTTGTGGAAAACTTAAAATACATTTTCAAGATGGTTTTTGGGAACGGCTAGTGATATTGATGCGATCGCTCAGTTGGCGTAGGGTTTGTGCTAAGGTGCGATCGCTCTCCTGAAGCTGAGTAATTTTATCGCAACTGTAGATCACCGTTGTATGGTCTTTACCACCAAACTCCTCTCCAATTCTCGGCAAACTCAGAGACGTGTGTTGACGCATTAAATACATCCCTATTTGACGCGCCCAACTAATCTCTCTACGTCGTGAGTTCCCTTTGAGGTCGTCTATTGAAACATCAAAATTATTTGCCACAGCCGTTAAAATTACTTGTGGGGTAGCTACCATTTTTTCGTTAGGCGGTTCTAAAACTGGTGTGATATTTTCCACCGTCATTGGTAAGCCCCAAATGGAAATATAAGCCACCGCCCGAATTAAAGCTCCTTCTAATTCTCGAATATTAGAAGTATAGTTAGAAGCAATATACTCAATTACATCGCGGGGAAGACGAATCTTTTCATCCTCGGCTTTTTTCTGCAAAATTGCCATTCTTGTTTCTAAATCCGGCTTTTGGATATCTGCGATTAACCCCATAGAAAACCGAGAACAAAGCCGTTCTTGCAAGCTAGGAATCTGGTTAGGAGGACGATCGGAAGCAATGACGACTTGTTTGCCAGCTTCATGTAAAGTATTAAAAGTATAAAAAAATTCTTCTTGGGTGTATTCCTTCCCTTCCAGAAACTGAATATCATCAACTAATAAAAGATCAGCAGCTCGATAATGCTCCCGAAAACTTTGCATGCTATCCTTACGAATGGCTGTAATTAAATCATTAGTAAACTGCTCAGTAGAAACATAAAATATTTTACAATCAGGTGAAATTTCCCAGCGATAATGACCAATAGCCTGCATCAGATGAGTTTTACCTAAACCTACCCCACCACATAAAAATAAAGGATTAAACTCCTTACCTGGAGACTCTGCAACTGCCAAAGAAGCAGCATGAGCCATGCGATTGTTGGCACCAACTACAAATCGCGAAAAGACATATTTAGAGTTTAATTCAGTAGTTTTTTGATTGTGATTAGGAACAGGTTCAGAAATACTGCTAGGATTTGGTGATTCCCAAGAAACTTCTCGTTCACTAAAATGAGAAACTTCATCACCTTGAGCAACGGTAATGTAAATTCCTACAGGATGACCGAGAATATCTTGTACTACATGAGCAATGGTATTGATGTAATACTTCTGTAACCAATTACGAGCAAATGGGTTAGGAGTGCGGATAACCAAGCAATTATTTTCTAATCGCTCCGCACTTGCAGTTTTGATCCAAGTTTCAAAGGTCGGTCGGGATAGTTCAAGCTGTAGGCGCTCTAGTACCTGACTCCACAGACTTTCTATGGGAATTTCCATTATCCACCACCTTTGCTGCTAATCGTCACAATAGAAGAGAAAGCACCAATTTAGCATTGAGACACGCTAGACCTAAAATAAGCTTTTAAGTTGTAATCATTTTGGGACATACCCGGTAGGCAAGATCCTAACACCCACCGACTGACAAGGGAGAAGCAACGACACATGAAGACAACAAACCATCACTCAGCGCCCAAAAATATTCATACCAAGCATTTGCCTCATAGATGGGGAGCAGATAATATTCTGGGGATGCTCTCAGGGGTAGCAGTGGTGTTCCTGGGGAGCTGCTCTCTTTTACCTGCTAAGACCTTTGAGACTCAACAAAGCGAGGCTCAACCCCAAAAGACAATAGAACCCAATCCGGTAATTGTCCCCCCGCCGATTTTCTCTTCGTCTGGAGATCCTAATTTTGTGGTGAAAGTAGTGCAGCAGGTGGGGCCTGCGGTAGTTCGGATTGATTCTTCCCGAACAATCACTTCTCGCGTACCAGACGAATTTAACGATCCATTTTTTCGACGGTTTTTTGGAGACTCAGCCCCACAGCCTAGACAACGGGTAGAGCGGGGTAGTGGCTCTGGATTTATCATTAATTCTTCAGGTCAAATTGTGACCAATTCCCATGTGGTAGATGGTGCTGATAGAGTGACTGTCACACTTAAAGATGGCCGGACTTTTGATGGTAAAGTTTTGGGTGAAGACCCAGTAACAGATGTGGCTACGATCAAAATTAATGCTAATAATCTACCAACTTTATCTGTAGGTAACTCCGATGCTTTGCAACCAGGAGAAGCAGTAATTGCCATCGGTAATCCATTGGGCTTGAATAATACCGTCACTTCTGGAATTATTAGTGCTACAGGTCGTTCTAGTAGCGATATTGGTGCTAGCGACAAGCGGGTTGATTACATCCAAACGGATGCTGCGATTAATCCTGGTAATTCTGGTGGGCCATTGCTAAATGCTCGTGGCCAAGTAATTGCGATGAACACAGCGATTATCCGAGGCGCTCAAGGTTTGGGATTTGCTATTCCCATTAACACTGTGCAAAGAATTGCCCAAGAATTAATTGCTACAGGCAAGGTGGATCATCCTTATTTGGGTGTTCAGATGGTGACATTGACACCAGAAAATAAAGAAAGAATCAAAAATGTAGCAGGCGATCGCTTAAATCTTACAGCAGATGAGGGCGTTTTGCTGGTTGAGATTGTGCCGCGATCGCCTGCATCTGTGGCTGGACTACGAGTCGGTGATGTGATTAAAAGCATCAATAACCAGCCTGTTACTAAAATTGAAGAAGTACAAAAGCTAGTAGAAAAGAGCAAAATCGGTACTAAGTTACCAATAGAAGTAGAACGCAATGGGCGAACTGTCCAACTAGGAGTACAACCTGCTCCTTTACCAGTAAGACGTGAAGGATGATGTTTGTCATTGGTCATTTGTCATTTGTCATTTGTCATTTGAAAAACAACTAACATACTCCCCATTGCCCATTGCCCATTGCCCATTGCCCATTCCCCAATGCCCCATTACCTAAAGGAGTTTTATCATGACTGAATTAGCACCAATAATTCAATTAGGCAATCCAACATTGCGCCAAAAAGCTGCTTGGGTTGAGAATATTCAAGATGAGCAGATCCAAAAATTAATTGAAGACTTAATCGCCACTGTTTCTAAGGCTAACGGCGTGGGAATTGCTGCACCTCAAGTAGCACAATCCTATCGTTTATTTATTGTGGCTTCCCGTCCTAATGCCAGGTATCCCAACGCCCCGGAAATGGAACCTACTGCCATGATTAATCCCAAAATCATTGCTCATTCAACTGAAGTTGTCAAAGATTGGGAAGGTTGTTTAAGTGTTCCAGGAATTAGAGGGTTAATTCCTCGGTATAAATCTATTGAAGTGGAATACACTGACCGTCAAGGCAACTTACAAAAGCAAGAATTAACCGATTTTATCGCTCGGATTTTTCAACACGAGTCCGATCATCTCGACGGTATCGTATTTGTTGATCGGATAGAAAACACTCTAGATATGATTACTGAGCAGGAATACCAACAACGAGTAGTTAACAAATAAATGGGAGTGAAGAGTAGTGTATTAATTACGAATTACGTTAGCGTAGCGGTAGCGAGATAAGCTGTTGTGCCTTTAATTTGTACTAATATTTTTTTCAATATGATTGTGGGGTGGGCATCTTGCCCGCCCTGATAGTGCAAGTTGTATATGTAACAGCTTACGAGTGCCCGTAGGAGCGTCATTACGAATTACGAATTACGAATTATTTAAGTGTGTGATTCGCAAACTTGCTCATGCCGCCACAGTTGATATAGTCGCGTTGCTGGCATAGTCATATATAAAACATCCCCATCACAGAGGTTAGTTTCTAATAAATCCCAGCCATGAAGAGTTTGGTGATTTGTATCTACGTACAGAGGTACACAATCACCAGACATGGCGATATCTTTTACCCATTGACCACAAAAGACGTGTGAAGGTGTAATCAGAGTTGCAAAAGCCACCCAAAGACTATCTGCTGTGATGCCATTGCCGAGGATTCGTCCCCCAAGTGCAGCAGCAGCAAAAGCTGGGGCTGCCAGTTCAGCAGGACTCAGTACAGCCTCGAAGCCAAATAGCTGTTGTGCTATGCCAGCAAAATCGGGATCGGCATAATGAACAATCACCGGAATGCTGGGTGTCAAGCCTTTGGCTTTGAGGGCAATTTCCAGATTGGTAGCATCATTGCTAGTCACTGCAAGCACTGCGGCGGCAGAGTCTATATTGCTGGCTTTGAGGATTGTCCGAAAACTGGCATCGCCTTGAATTACAGGAATACCCAGTTCGCGGGCAGTGTTGATATATTTGTTGTTGGAGTCGGGTTCAACTACTACAACTTCATGTCCACTGGCGTGGAGTTGCTGGACAATTTTCACTCCAATACCACTCAAGCCACAGACAATGTAGTGAGAACGCTGGGGAATTCGGGCTGCATCCCAAAATTGCTTAAAGCGGCTTCCTAAGACAAAATCGGTGAGCATTGCATACCAAATACCAATAACCACTGCTCCAACTAGCATCATCACAACGGTAAATAATTTAATACTGTTGGGAGCATTTTCTACTACTTTGTCATTACCACCCGCTCCAGTAATCATGCCTACAGAAAAATATAGTGCATCGACAGGAGACAAACTCAACTCAGCCGACATATAGGTGAGTGTAGCAATCAGAATAACTGCGAGTAACACAACAGCACCCACCACTACCGATCGCCCATGTTGCTGAAACTGACTAAAATTAGTTAGCACTTTCAGTAGTTTTTTAATCAACGATCTCCGGTGAGAACGAAGGCGAGGTTGTGTACCAATAATTAAGCGATCGCCTACTTTTATCTCTTGTCCAGATATGACAGCTGATACCAAATCCATCTCGCCTTTTACAGGCAAGTAATAAATCAGCATCCGCGATCGATCTTCCCACAATTCACTTAGCCTTCGACCTTTCCAGAAGTGATTTTCATCAATGTATTCTTCATGAATCGGCCAAGTTTGCTGAAATAATTTGATTTGTCCGATCGCTCGGTTTCCCATTGCTGCAAAGGTGAATACGGGTGCTGCTAATCCCACAACACTCATACTCAAGTGGTCTGGCAAACTTTGATCTAGGCGTTCGCCCAAATTTGTATTATACAAACGGTTAATAATCCGAATCTGGGAATTCAGCATCCGCGCTTGCATCATAATAGACAAATTCAGAGCATCTTTAGAGCCAGAGATGACTAAAGTGTGTGCTTCTTGAATTCCTGCTGCTGTTAAGGTAGCAGCTGCTTGTAAATCGCCAACAATCACATCCCCTGCTGTTTCGCCAGGGATAGATTGGTGATGAATGCCAACAACTAAGGCTCCCTGGTCTCTCAGCAAACGAAAGGTTTTATATCCGGTACGTCCTAAGCCACAAACAATAATTCGGGGTTTCATGAAACGGCAGCATTTTTACAGGCAGGGCTGCATTTCTAGTTATTTACCAATATTGTTGCCTAATTTCCTGGAATATAACTGTAGCTGACAACACGATCGTTTTAATTGAAGGCTGAAGGCAGGAAATCTGATGATTAAGGGGTGGGGTGCAATTACTGTGGGAATCATAACTAATTATGCGGAAAAATATTAGTCGAGACAATGCCATTGTTAGCCAATGCAATATCATTGCATGTCAAAAAACTTGAAGTATATTGACAAAAATATTTACAGTCATTGCGAGCGAAGCGATTGCTTTGCCCGCAATGACGATGTGTAATTAAACAGGCAATAAAAAAATATAGAAAAATATGGCAATTTTTGTAGGTTGTGATACGCTATCTGCTTGAGGAGTGTGGAGGAACCGAAAATGACTAAGCTGCGCGTGGGGTTATTGTTTGGCGGTCGTTCGGGAGAACATGAAGTTTCAATCAAATCAGCACGGGCGATCGCTAAAGCCTTGAGTGCAGAGGAAAATGCTAGTAAGTACGAAATATTGCCTTTTTACATCCAAAAAGACGGACGCTGGTTAGCTGGAGAAGCACCCCAAAAGGTTTTAGGAACCGGCAGTCCACTACTGGAATCGGAACAGTCAACATCTGTTGGAAATCTGACATCCAATCCTCAAGCCCAAACCCTCAGCAAGTGGCAATCTCCCTCTCAAGTTGCGGAAGTGGATGTTTGGTTTCCCATTCTCCACGGCCCCAACGGTGAAGACGGGACAATTCAAGGGTTACTCACTTTGATGCAAGTCCCCTTTGTTGGTTCTGGGGTGTTAGGTTCGGCAATGGGGATGGATAAAATTGCCATGAAGATTGCTTTTGAGCAAGCAGGACTAGCACAGGTAAAATACAAAGCGATAACTAGAGCGCAGGTTTGGTCTAATCCTTGCGTGTTTCCAAAATTGTGTGATGAAATTGAGGCAGCATTAGGTTATCCTGCTTTTGTCAAGCCTGCTAATTTGGGTTCATCAGTGGGTATTGCTAAAGTGCGATCGCGCCAAGAATTAGAAGCCGCCTTAGATAGTGCTGCCAGTTATGACCGCCGACTAGTTGTAGAAGCTGGTGTCGTAGCGAGAGAAGTTGAGTGTGCCGTTTTAGGCAACGACCAACCCCAAGCCTCTGTCATTGGAGAGATTACTTATGACAGCGATTTTTATGATTATGAAACTAAATATACTGAGGGTCGGGCAGATTTACTGATACCTGCACCGCTTCCAGATGCGATCGCTCGTCAAATTAAAGACATGGCTTTGCAAGCTTTTGCAGCCGTTGATGCTGCGGGGTTGGCAAGGGTAGATTTTTTCTATGTGGAAGCGACACAAGAAGTTTTGATTAATGAAATAAATACCTTACCAGGCTTTACTGCAACGAGTATGTATCCCCAACTCTGGGCCCATAGTGGAGTTTCCTTTCCAGAATTAGTTGATCGGTTAATTCAACTTGCTCTTGAAAGGCATTCTCCTAGCTGACGGAGAAAATAAACTAACAGACTTTTAGATAATCACAGCGAAAAGTCACAATAAATACAGAATTTTGGCAAAAGTTAGCCAGATTTGGTAGCATTTATATTACAAAAAAGCTACTTTAATCTGGGCTTTTGTTACGGATAGCTGATGCTTGACTCCTCCAGTACAATTTATTGACTAGAGGGGTACAAATCTGAAAGTAATCATGGAAAAAAGTCAGAGTGTACAGCGCGAGCGAACCCAACTAAAAAGGGCTACTCCAGAGCTGACAAACAGAAAATCGAGATTCAACCAAAGCTCGAATGTTCTGATATATCTGGTTGCACATCATCCTTGGCTATTGTTAACTGGGTTTTTAGCCATGTTTATGGGAGGTGGTGCTTTTGCCTTGTATAGCTTGGGTAATGCTGGCCCGGTAGCACAAGAAGAACCAGAAAAAATGCCAGTTATAGTTGAAGAACCAATCAACGTGCCCTCTGAGAATAGTAATCCTACACCTTTATGGATGGTGGCTGCGATCGTCCTCAGTTGTGGTAGTGGTTGCTTACTCATTTTCCGAACGCTCAACCGAACCAAGCAACCGCAAAAAGTCCAAAAACAGGTTAACCGCCATCAGGCACGTTTAACACAGAACCATTACCAAAGATTGGAACCACGCCTTCCCAAGAACCAGCCAATTTTTGTGCCACAACCCCAATTGATGCCCGTTATGCAGATGCAACCTAAAACAAAACATCTGGTAACGGTTCTACCAGCAGAACACAAGCACCACCTGGATACGCGCACCGAACCTTTAGCAGATTTGATGGATCTTCGTAAAAATAGTTCATTGTCTGCAATTTTACGCCAGTATTAATACTACTGTAAGGTAATGTAAGGTAAAATCCGGTTAAATTAACACTTTTTGCCAATTAGCTTGGCTAAGATTCCCGACTTATTTAACAAGTCGGGAATCTTGTTATGTACAAATAATTTATTGCTATATAACGGTTTAACTGCTTTTAAAAAGTTAAATATGAGCAATTAGTAAATTTAAAAACCTGCCAAAATGGCAACCAGCTTTTGATTAATCAAGTTAAATTGTATAAAGATAAACGACTTCAAGTGTTTTGTTATCAGGGACTACCACGGAAGCAAATTACTTTTGTAAAAACTGATTTATTAATTGATTTACAAAAACAAAAAGCTATCTCTACCAATTAATTGCAGAGGATTTTTCTCAGCAAATAAATATCAATAATCAGGTTTGGCATTTGCTGCAACAGGAATACTAAATGCGTATGGACGTTGTTGTTGAAATACGCATTAGCCCCCAAATAACGGGCAACGTCTGTATACATTCCTGTTCACTTCAGCAGCAAATGGCAGAGTGGGAGTTTGAAAGCTGACGGATATGCTTCCTCCCACTCTCTTTTTATCGAAACAGAATTCAGGAGTCAAGAGTCAGAATGGGCTAAACCTTAGCTATCCGCTAACAGAATTGAAGTTAGACTGGCGGATTTAGCTTGACTTCCCTACTAAAACATTACTGAATTCAGAATTCTGGCTTCTGAATTCTTCTTTAAAAGTTAGTATCTTGTAAAAATTCAAGAATCGCTCTATTTAGCACCTCAAAAGCGCCAGTTGAGGCATCATGACAGCAGTTAGACAAAATCTGTAATTTAGAATTGGGGATATGCTGATGCAATTTTTCGCCATGACTAATAGGAAACCAACTATCTTGCTCACCCCATAAAACTAGTGTAGGACACCTAATTTTACTGAGTTTATTTTGAATTTTGGTGAGCATATTTGGCTTATTTGATTGCCAATTCTCAATTTCTAGCGCTGCTATTTGTAACTCTTCGGCAACTTTTGCAACTGTACCAGGCAATTCAATAAACGGGTAAGTTATCCAATAGATATCTTCTTGTGTAAGGATTGAAGGATCAAATAATACCCCACGTCTTTCTATTGCCATAACTTCTCTAAATAGAGGTGCAAACAGATATGCCAGACGTAAAGAGTCAATTGTTTGCATTATTTCCAGGGGCGTTTGGGCAAGTAACCACATAGCCCAATGGGGTAAACGCTCGGTAAAAATAGGTACATTTACCACTACAAGCCGCCCGATTAATTGCGGATTTTCTTGAGCAAGGGCAAGGGCAACTAATCCCCCCAGAGATTCAGCCACAATTACTGCGGGTTCATCACATAATGCCTCAATAACTCTTTGAAACTCAACAACTTGATGACCATTATGTTCTCTACGAGACAGTGGTTTTTCGGAAAAACCAAAACCTTTGGCATCAAAACAAATTACCCGATAATATTTAGATAACGGTGCTATGCTATGGCGCCAATTGTAGCTCCAACTCCCCATACCATGTAATAAAATTAGCGGTTTACCTTTACCTTTTTCGCCATAAGCAATTTGTACAGGGTACCCTTTCGCATCAGTAATAATTAGACTTTGCCGTCCTTTCGGAAAAGTAGCTTGCCACCAATCTTTCATTCTTTTATCAATAAACTATTTAACCACCAGTTAAGGCGTTCCACAGGATTCTAATTAGTATCACGGGCAATGCTACTAAAACAATAGAGATTAATAACAATCCAGCCAAAACGGCAAAGATAAACCACTTGTCTGCACTCTTTTGCTCGCTGGGGAACTTTAAGTATTCTTCCAAGAGTTTGATATTATTAGTGTTAGCTCTCCAGGCAAAATCAAAAAAGTCTCCCAAAACGGGAACAGCGCCTACCAAGCTATCAATAATCACGTTCACAACCATTTTGCTCAAAGTGGCTCTAGATACACCCAGCCGCGCGGCTTCTAGGATGATGTAGCAAGAAAACATCACTCCCAAAAAATCACCGCCAATAGGTATGAGTCCTAAAATTGGATCGAGACCAAAACCAATCTTCGTGCCAGGGATGGTAATAACATTATCCAGTAATCGACTTAACTGACGCAGGCGCTTCAAGGTGGGTGCTTTGGCATCAGGTTCAATCATCGAAAATCGAGGAGGAGAATCAGGCATGAAGGCGATCGCTAAGTTTGTATTGAATCGTTAGATATTCTACTCCCCTACTGAGAAGAAGGCAAAAATTTTCTCAGGGATCTACTAATTGATATTTTTCGTTAGATTGCGACTGCTCTTTAAGCGCATATCTTCGCCGACAGTCACGTTCAACTGATCGCCAATTAACAGAACAGCAGCGCTCATTGACAGCCAGAGCATTAAAACTATCACAGCCCCTACAGCACCATATACTTTATTATAATTGCCAAAATTCGCCACATAAAGCCGAAATAGGGCAGACAATATCGCCCAGAAAACAGCTGCTAAAATTGCTCCAGGCATCATTGGCGTGCCTGGGTTCCACTGGCTTGGGCCATAGCGATAGACAAAGCTAAAGGCGACAGCAACAATACTTAAAGCTAAAGGCCAGCGTAACAGTTGCCAAAGATGCAACAAAAAGCTCAAAGAACCATTTCCGCTCACTACCATTCCCAACAGCCAGTCGCTGGTAAATACTAAGAAAGAAGCCAAGACTAGAAGCAACATAGTACCAACTGTTAATCCTAGAGAAACAAGCTTGGCTTTCCAAAAGGGGCGGATGTTTTCTGAAGGAATTTGATGGATTTGGTCAAAGGCTGTCATCGCGGTACTCACCGCCCCGGAAGCAGTCCAAATTGCTAATACAAAGCTCAGAGAAAACAAACCGCTATTTCTAGAGTTGGTAATTTCTGTGGTGGCAAAATCACGAATCAGATCCAGGGCTTGTTCAGGTAAAACTTGACTTAGTTGAACCGCAAGTTGTCTAAAGGTGGCTTGCAAAGATTCGGCTAATAAGCCAATGGCTGTGATGATCGCAAGAATTGCTGGAAATAGCGATAGCATAGCATTGAAGGCAATTTCCGAAGCGAGTCCCAAAAGTCGCCTTTCCATTGTCCTGGCAAAAGTTTTTTTGAGCGTGCGCCAATTGAGATGGCGAAAGAAGCGGAAAAAGCGAGGCTTTGGCATGATTTAGAGTTAAAACTGGTTATGTTTCTTAACTACTGTGCCAAATTTTGCGTAGCGATCGCATCTATCTTTTTACCGCAAGAATACCGAGTGGGGAGCGGGGGAAGAATTCCTAGCCCTTGTAGAGACGTGATTAATCGCGTCTCTACTCTTGACTAATGACCATTGAGTAATGAGTAATGAGTAATGAGTAATGACTATTTATTTATGAATCAAGATTTAACACAGCAGTGGTTGACAGAAATCCAGGTAATTAAAGAGCAAATGGAGGGACTACAGCACGATCGCGATGCGGCTTGGGAAAGTGCCCAGAAATGGCGTCAGCTTTATAACACAGAAGCAGAACAACGCCGCACAGATGCCCAATTGTCCCAACAGGCGATCGCATCCCTCAAAGCAGATTTGCATAAACTTAAGGGTCTTGAGGTCGATACACTAGCTGCTGGGACACCAGTAACAGCAATCCAAGAAGAAATAGAACAGCTAAAATCTGTGGAAGATTTGCAAGCTAAACTCATCGCCGTGATCAAAGAACGCGATCGCCTTTTGCAAGCTTTGAAAACTGAGCAAGATAACCATGCCCAAACCCGCAATAGCCTGACTACTGCCTTGGGTGATGCTATTGATAGTTTGACACGCGAGCGATCGCTAGGAGTAGGAGATAAGGAAACAGTAAGGAAGGGCGATAACTCTTAACTATTTATTCAGCATTAGCAATGCTATATACAAAGTATAGGGAGAAAATTTAAAGTCTCTCCTAAAAGGAGAGAAATTTAGATAGAGGTTTTCATATCCCGTGAAAAGTCAGTCTATTTCCTGCGTATTTCTGCATAACCTCGATTTTTTCCAATATCCAAATTTTCTCTATGCCTTGAATTCACTTTGCCTACACCAATCAACCGATAAATTATATTTACAAATGGTGGATAAATTTGTCCAATTGCCAGCAATAATTTAGTCATACTTTCGTTAAGCAGACCGCCATTGACTATTACCTCTGCCTGGTTTTGCTTAAGAGCTTTGATGACTGCATTTGCCACATCAGCCGGTATGGAACCTGCAAACGGAGGAATTGTTAAATCACGATCAACAGTCATTCCGACTCTACTGACATATCCCGGACAGATAGTTGAGAGATTTACACCAGTACCAGCTAATTCTTCTCGCACAGCATCACTCCACATAATCAAACCAGCTTTACTTGCAGAATAAATGCTGTTGTAAGTAACTCCCTTTTTGCCGGCCAGAGAAGCAATATTAACAATATGTCCTGTCCCGCGTTCTAACATACTTGGCAGTAACAAACGCGTCAATTCCATAGGAGCAAGTAAATTAGTCGTAACTACTGACTGCATTTCTTCGAGAGAATAATCTATAAAAGCTTGAGAAATGATTATTGCAGCATTATTAATTAAAATATCAACTGGGCCTACAAATTTATTAATCTGATGCACTAGAGTCGGAAATTCTGTCAAGTTTGTTATGTCAAAGGGAATACTTATTCCTTTACCGCCAACTATTCTGATTTCATCAGATGTTTTATCTAAGCCTGACTTTGAACGAGAAACGCTGATTACAGTTGCTTTTTCTTTTGCCAAAGTACGAGCAATATATACTCCTAATCCACGCGAAGCACCAGTCAAAAGTACTGTTTTACCTTTAAGACTTGTCATGATAAATTCCTGGTATTTGAATGCTGGTAAAATTTACAGCTTGCGAACAACAAATAATTTATAAAGTCAGAAAATTAGGAGTAGTGATCAGCAAAATATATGATCAATAATTAATTCGTGCAAAATCCAGAGAATACTTGCGAACTCTGCTCGTTATCCAGTAGTACTGACCTTACAAGTGTCTGACTTTTCAAACCAATATTATGTCAGTGAGATACTTAATTGCAACTTATATGCAACACTATAAGTCTCTTTTGGTCTGGATAAAGGTTAAAGGGCAAGGGGTAAAGGTAAATTCAAACCCTTTCCCTTTGCCCTTTCCCCCTTAACCGAAAAGTATTGGAGTTACCTAACGCTAACGCTTTGCGTTAATCCTAAAATCCCATTGCCTTCGCTACTGCACCCAATTCTGCTGCAATACCCTGTTGAAATTGACTGTGATTGTGTTTAATGGCTGTATCTGGGTCTTTTAGACCATTGCCTGTGAGGACACAAACCACTGTTGCCCCTGTGGGAATTTGGTCTTTCACTTGCAATAAACCGGCTACAGAAGCGGCGCTAGCAGGTTCGCAGAAGATACCTTCTGATGATGCTAAAAGTCGATAAGCGTCAAGAATTTCTGCATCGGTAACGGCGTGGAAATTTCCTTGACTTGCGGTTTGGGCTGCGATCGCTAATTCCCAGCTAGCAGGGTTGCCAATACGAATTGCTGTCGCTAGGGTTTCGGGATGCGCCACTGGCTGTCCATGTACCAAGGGGGCTGCACCTGCGGCTTGAAATCCCATCATTCGGGGTAAGCGATCGCACTTTCTGGCTTGATGATATTGACAAAATCCCATCCAATATGCTGTGATATTCCCGGCATTGCCCACGGGGATACATAGCCAGTCTGGGGCATCACCTAGCGCATCGACGATTTCAAAGGCTCCTGTTTTCTGCCCTTCTAGGCGGTAGGGATTGACTGAATTCACCAAAGTGATCGGATAGCTTTCAGCCATCTCGCGGACAATTTCTAACGCTTGGTCAAAATTACCTTTAATTGCCAATACTTCTGCCCCATACAGTAATGCTTGGGCTAACTTACCCAGCGCTACATAGCCGTCGGGAATCAGTACAAAGGCATTCATGCCCCCACGCCTCGCATAAGCGGCGGCGGCGGCTGAGGTGTTGCCCGTGCTGGCACAAATTACCGCTTTTGCCCCTGCTTCCTTGGCTTTGGAAATTGCCATAGTCATCCCCCGGTCTTTGAAGCTGCCGGTTGGATTCAGACCATCATATTTTACAAAAACCCGCACTTGTCTGCCAATGCGTTCTGCGATCGCTGGCACTGGTATTAGAGGTGTATTTCCCTCCAATAGAGTGACAACCGGTGTTGTTTCGCTGACAGGCAAGTATTCGCGATAGGCTTCTATCAGTCCGGGCCAGGGTTGGCGATAAGATGTAGCAGCAGACAGGCTCAAAGTCACGGGATTTAAAATTTATTAATGTAAGGATCGGATATTTAGAGAGGGTGGAATAGGGAAGCGGAAGAAACTGAATTTTTCTTTGCCAGTTCTCAGATCCTTAATTCCACAAAGAATATTACTTAAGAATATTATTTTTTGTGGTGGAGGTGTTTCACTTGCGATTTTTATTTAGAATATCTGTCTATCTTAACCGCCACCGCGACCTTAGATTTGACCAATTGCCCTACATTTTTTCATAATTTAGCGGAATTCTTGATACACTCTACATATAATTCGTGCGTAAATTCCTAGAAAACGGCGATAATAATTCATACAACCATAATTGACAGGTTATCAATTTCAGTATTTCTAAGTACCGTCGAGTGGATGGAAGCTTTGCACACTTGAGGCAATGTTTTCTTTGGAACACAGCCATTATGATGACCGTCTCTTATGATTGAACCTAAAATCCATTAGAGTAATTGATTGAAAATCTACAAAAATATAATAAAGCTTAAAAGAGCATTATTATATTATTTCTAATGGTGTGAGTTAAATTGTGGATTTAATTAGCGATGCCTACTTGTTTATCTAGTGTTTCCGATCGCGAGTCCCAGGCTAACTGGGTCAGTAAGTTAACCAAGTCTTATTATCAAGACGATCAACAAGCTAAGTTCATGCATTTACAGGCAGAGGTAGACTCTCTGTTGCAGCAGTTGGAAAACCTGAAACACCAACGTCTAGCCGAAACTAACCAAAAAGAATAAGTCAGTTTTGTAGATAGCGATGTCTACGACTGGCTACGCCTACGCTTTTCCCCTCTCTAATTTAAATTTGAGTAAAGGGTAAATTTTAGTGAGGGGCGTGCTACTCAAAGCGCTGATTTTTCTCTGACCAGCGCTTCAAACTGTAGTTATGAGTACTTTCTACCAGTAAAGCTAAAGATTGCACATCTGAAAGCTTGGCGATCGCAGATAGTCTTTGTAAGTAATTTGCTGTAAAATCAGTGTAAATAACTTCATTGCTATCAGACAAAATTATAGTCCGGTCACGGCGTTGTTCTGGGTTTTCTCCTTGAATTACAGGTGGAGGCTGATTCAATGATGCTATTGCTTCTGCGGAGATAGTCAGTATTATTTCTGTTTGAGCATTATTTGTTAAATCAATCACTTGAACCGGCCAATCACCCAACTTTTCTTGTATTTGCTCAAAGCTGGGAATAGCACCAGCCGGAACTTCACCAGATTGCTGTAAAGATTTCCACACACTCGATAAAATTACCTTCACCCCTTGGGGATTTTGTTGATGCAGTTCTCGTAGAGTAATAGGAGATGGTTGCACCCATTCCAGTGCTGCATTGGTCAAAGCTAAAGGTTTGGGTTGGAGAACATCGTTTTGATTCTCTGGAATTTTTGGGCTAGCAGCTAATAGGCGCAAAACCTTACCCTGTAATTGCACCGCTTTGATAGCGGCTATAGTAATTTGTTGTTCTCCATTTGGCAACCAGACCACAATCTGAATTTCAGGGTCAGAGGTGATTCCCAAAGTTTTCCACAAAAATTTGGCGGCGTTAGTTTTGGATGGATTCAGATTCTCAAAAGGTGAATTTAGCCAGCCTTTCCCGTCATTAAATGCACTCACTTCCACCTGATACCAAACTTGATTATCTGTGAGTTTCAAATCTGCTGAGGAGTTTGGTTGTAGCCACTCGCTGCTAATGACTTGAGTAATTGGTTGGACTGTACCAACAATCTGACTAGGGTGAGTAGAAGATATTTGCAACTTTGTACCCTCACCATTGAGTCTTGCTAACAGACTTTGAATATAAGCAAGATTATCTTTTGTAATTTTTGGTTGCGTCTTTAACCAGGAATTAGCATGTCCTTCTCCTCGCTGAACCGTTAAAATCAAAGCGAACCAAGCTTGTACCTCTAATCTATTTGGGTTCACCCGCAACGCCGTTGCTGTGCGATTCCACAACCGTTTTTTATCAGCTTTCAGTAGGGTAGCAATTTCTTGGGCATTATGTGGCGACGCCTCAAACACCTGCAAAGCTTTCCCCCAGCGACCATCAATCAAATCTGCTAACACTTCTTGACTAGGACTGGCCCAAATTTTCTCGGCTTGGGTTTTAGTAAGTTGAGAATGCAACCGAATCAAATCCATTTGCGCTTGCGCCGCTTCTGGTAAAACTCCTTTGCGTTGTTTTTTAATGAATTTCAACCATTCAAAGGCTGGTGTCCACAGTCCACTACGGGCAATTGACAGGGCATTTTGATACGCAGAATCCTTGAGGACTGGTGATTTGAGATTAATCGCCTCCAATTGAATTGGTTTGAGGAACAACTTTAGAGGCTTGACTTGGTAAACCTGTAAGTGCGGTTCTAAACCTACTGTTTGATTAACAACTAGCTCTTTTGTTTCATCACCAGTTATCTGCTGCCATTTGGGCAATTGTCCATTAGGACTAGTCCAAGACAACATTTGTAGTAAATTCCTGCGTTCTGGATTGTAGTATACGATGTTCCCATAAGCGAACCCAGCAGTTCCTTGTTGACGTTGACCCCGCAAATCAAACCAAACCCCTGGTGATGATGTATTACCTTCTAAGCGTTGTACTTCAGTTAAAGGTAGGGGAGTACTGATATCCTGAAGTTCTGATGTCTCATCAACTAAGGGAGAAATCACAAAGGATTCTTCTGGCTCCGTTACAGGTAATTGAGTCGCTAGATAGTAGTAATTTTCTGACTGAGATTTAAATTCTAAATCTTCTGAGCGCTCGTAAACCCTGAGTTCCACCAGTTCCTTACAATCAGATTGACAATTAGCACGCTGCTGAAAAACTGGCAGTAAAAATGAGTTTTTTGCATCCTGATATAAAGGCAGAGTTTCCCCAACAATTTGGTTTTTTTGACTCAAATCGAGTTGAATTTGTTTAAGAGTTTGGGGACGTTCGTGATTACCAAGGGGGATTTGTGCCCATGCAGGTAAAATTTTATTTAGCCAGCTTACTTGATCTGGATTAAAGATGAAAAGAACACTAATCCAGGCAAAAGCCATAATTACACTAGCACTACTTAACAGAACTGCGTAGCTTGCCACCGTAGGTATCGCTAGCGTTGACGACAACCCACTTCCCCGTTTTAGCTTTTTTTGGGGTTTTTTAGCGACTCGTTTCATCACACCCGCATGAGGTTGATTTCGTTTAGAGGCTTTTGGCGTCAGCTTGCGTGAACGATTTGCCATAAATTGGGGATTAGGATTGAGGATTGGGGATTGGAGATTGAGAAAACTCTTTCCTAGTCCCCACTCACCACTCCCTAATACCCTGTTATACTCGTCCTTTCAGAAGTTGCCCAGAAGCATTAAGTCTAAATTGGGACAAAATCCGTAAATGTCCCCATGTGAACGTTAGATGATCGCGAATACACTCTTCACTTAAGTATGTGAGCAGAGTGTAAAAAGTTGAAAGGTAGACTTATTAGCCGCAGTTATCGCAAAACCTGGATGCTCGCATGGTTACTAATTGCGGGAGTAAATGGAGTTGCACAAAAAGCACTAGCACAAGAGTACATAGACAGGGGAACTACTCAGGTACAGGAGAGTATAGATTTAAATTCCTCTCTCTTCTCCCCAGCAGAACCGATGGCGCAAGTTACATCGGTTTCTCAACTCAAAGACGTACAACCAAACGATTGGGCATTCCAAGCATTACAGTCTTTGGTAGAACGTTATGGTTGTATAGCAGGCTATCCAGATAGTAGCTATCGTGGTAATCGTGCCTTAACTCGGTATGAATTTGCTGCTGGTGTAAATGCTTGTTTAGATAGAGTCAATGAATTAATCACTACAGCCACCAATGATTTAGTCACCCGCGAAGATTTAGCAATATTACAAAAATTGCAGTCAGAATTTGCTCCTGAATTAGCAACTTTGCGGGGCCGTGTCGATACTTTAGAAGCCAGAACTGCCGAACTCGAAGCCAACCAGTTCTCAACAACAACCAAACTTAGTGGACTACTAATAGTTGGCATTCAAGGACGGACTAGCAATCGTGGTGACGTTAATCCTAGAGATGGACAAAAAGATACAGATGATGCGGGAACGAACATTAATGTTATATCCCTGGCGCAACTATATTTAACTAGTCAAATCACTCCCCGTAGTTACTTGTTTACAGGTCTTTTAGATGGTAGAGGAAAAACTACGCCTAGATTTACCAATAGTGTTTCTCGAAATGATGTTTTACTTGGCTACGAATTTCCTACAGATAACTTGATTGTAAGTGACCTCAATTTTCATTGGCTAGTGACAGATAAGTTAGCAGTGATGGTGGGAACAGAAGGTGTAAGTATGCCAGCTGCTTTCCGAGGCCCCAATCGGGTAGAAAGTGCTGCAACCGGGCCGTTGTCTTATTTTGCTCAAAGAAACCCAATTTTAAATATGGGATACGGTCACGGTGGTATAGCTATTGATTGGCAATTTGCTAAACGTGCTAGTTTGCAGGCAATTTATACTAGTTATCAACCAGGAAATCCCGGTCAAGGTAGCGGTTTATTTGATGGAACCACCACTACAGGTGTGCAATTACTGCTGACACCAACCGATACTCTAGATTTAAGTTTGTATTACGTTAACAATTACTCTTCTGATGGTTGTTTACTAACCTTTGTTGGTGATGAATGCTTAACTGCGGTTAATACCAATACCGGGAAATCAGCACCCCTACAAACCAACGCCATAGGTGCGACTGTAACTTGGCAAATTTCTCCACGCATTAGCGCAGGTGCATGGGGTGGTTATACTAAATCTTATATTCCTGGGCAATCGGGAAATGTTGAGACGACAAATTATATGGTGTTTCTGAATTTCCCTGATTTATTTGCCAGAGGAAATCTAGGGGGAATTTATGTCGGCCAACCTCCTAAAATCACTAGTAGCGACTTACCTGTGGGGAATAACGTCCCTGATTTTGTTAATACTGGCTTAGGACGTGCAGGTGGACAACCAGGGACAACTACTCAAATTGAGGCATTTTATCGTTTCCAGCTATCAGATAATATCAGCATTACACCAGGAATAATTCATATCTTGCAGCCTGGGAATACACCAAATAGTGACTCTGTTACCATCGGCATTCTGCGGAGTACTTTTAGTTTTTAATTCTGCTTGCAGATAAATATTATAGAACTTAAGTATTGACAGATGCTTGCATCCAATTGGGCGCGACAAATTATTGAAAATTTCTTTTCCAATTCCTCGTACTCAATAGTCCATAATCCATACCCGATTTTCAAGAGATATAAAAAAGGTTTGGCTGTGAGCCAAACCTTCGTATAAATCCAGTGCATAACAACATCCCGAATTAATTTACTCATTATTATATTCATAGGGCATCTTCCTATAGGATGTGTGCAAATATCCTGAAACCTGATACGACATTACCCTTGTATCACCTAATACCTAAAATAGAAAATTAATCTGCCATAGGCTAGAGACGATGGTAGATTAATTTTAGGTATAAAAATAGTAATACAACTTCGAGGGGCGATATGAAGGCTACAAGGGAGATTTGATAAGCTCCATATTCCTTCTAAGTTATATCCACTACTTTTAAAGTATTTGAACTTCTATATTAAAGTGTAGTTTACAGTCTGCGGTGGGCTACACCTATGCCTCATCCTTATTATTGATATTAGCCAGTAGTAGCGTGTCAAGACTAAAATGTTGCAAAAAAAAATTGTAGGTTGGGTTGAGGAACGAAACCCAACCTACATCTAATGAACTATTTTAGCCTTGACACGCCAGTAGGGTGTGTTATGCCGTAGGCTAATGCACCTTAAATTCTTGACGGTGTGGTGCGTTGCACTGCGCGACAACACACCCTACATTTAAGTTTATTAACATAGCTTGAGATGTTAGCGCCGACTTATTTACGCTAGCCTTATTTGTTTAATTTTGGTAAATTTAATATTTAGAATAGAAAGAGAAATACTAGGTGTTAATATGCAACTAATTAGCTCTCTTAAAATGTCATTCTCTGATTGAATAGTTTCATTATTTAGGTTGTTTTTATGTTTTGTAAAAGCAGCAATCAACCTGTAGATAGGCAAGCGATCGCTGCTGAAACTAACCTACATTTTAATGCATTACTTTAGCCTTGCCACGGTAGTTGTATTAGATTTTGTAGGTTGAGTGGAAGTATGAGACTCAACACCCTGATTAATGTTGGGTTTCGTTCCTCAACCCAACCTACAGCCTATAGCCTTGCCATGCCACTACATACACTTAGATTTTTTCAAAGATAAAATCGGTTTGCTATATATTTGCAGGTATATATCGAGGTAAACACTTTGAAGACTTGTATATATATACAAATATATTTCTTATATAGCCTAGTTTAAATATCAATTTATACCTTGTGTTATTTCATAAAAAGCTCCATGATTGATTTAGAAAGCCCATGATTATAGGTTAATCATGTGTAGATATACTTCATAAATGTTTCCGAGTAATAGCAAGATAATATCTGACATCTATCTCAAATTTACTAATATTGGAGTTTGATTAACTCATGCTAGAAGGATGGATTCAAATTGTATTAACGCTACTAATTGTAGTAGCGATTACTCCCATTTTTGGGCGCTATATGGCGCGTGTCTATCTAGAGCAAAGCACTTTTCTTGACCCGATTTTGAATCCGGTTGAGCGAGTGCTTTATTCTTTGGTTGGTGTTAAAACCAAAGAAAATATGACCGGTTGGCAGTATGGACGGGCAATCCTATACAGCAACGTAGCAATGGGGTTGCTGATTTTCTTGATCATTATGAATCAAGGATGGCTGCCATTAAACCCAACTAAGATAGATGCGCCAACTTGGGATACTGCGCTGCATACGACTATTTCTTTTATTACTAATACTAACCAGCAACATTATTCTGGTGAAACCTACATGAGCTATGGTAGCCAAATGTGGGGGCTTGGTTATCACATGTTTACTTCTGCTGCGACTGGGTTAGCGGTGGGGATTGCCTTTATTCGGGGATTGACTGGTAGATCGTTAGGCAATTTTTATGTAGACCTAATTCGCTCGATTACCCGAATTTTACTGCCTATTTGTATTGTGGGCGCGATCGCTCTCATGGCATCTGGCGTTCCCGAAACCCTGGCGGGTGCAGTTGTATTCCCCACCTTGGAAGATGCAAATATCAGTCAAGCGATCGCTCGTGGCCCAGTTGCTCACTATGAAATTATCAAACAATTAGGGGAAAATGGCGGCGGCTTTTTCGCCATCAACTCAGCACACCCCTTTGAAAATCCCAACGGATTTTCTAATTTGATTCAGATTGTCGCCATGCTTTCGATTCCTACATCCCTAATCTACACTTACGGGTTGTTTGCAAATAATACTAAGCAAGCTTGGTTAGTCTACGGTATGGTAGGCATCCTCTATCTAGTATTTATCATCGTTACTGCCATTGGTGAATACAACGGCAATCCGGCTGTGAATGCACTGCTGGGTAGTCAGCAACCAAACTTGGAGGGAAAAGAAGTCCGGTTTGGTTGGGCACAATCTGCACTATTTGCAACGAGTACAACTGGCACTATGTGCGGCGCAGTCAACAGTTTACACGACTCCTTCATGCCCAACGGCGGTTTTATTACTCTTTCTAATATGTTCCTGCAAATTATTTGGGGTGGACAGGGGACAGGAACCGCTTACTTGTTCGCTTACCTAATTCTGGCTGTGTTCGCCACAGGGTTGATGGTGGGACGGACACCAGAATTTCTCGGACGCAAGATTGAGAAGCGCGAGGTTGTCCTTGCTAGTTTCCTGATTTTGCTAGTTCACCCGATCGCAATTATGATTCCCGCAGGTATCGCCTTGGCGTTTCCCGATCAACTAGCAGGAATTAGCAATCCCGGCTTTCATGGTTTTGCTCAAGTTATCTATGAATATGCCTCTGCTGCTGCTAATAACGGTTCTGGCTTTGAAGGTTTAGGAGATTCCCAACCTTCACCTTTTGCGATCGCTACAGGTACAGCACCAACTTTAACTGCTTTGTGGTGGAACTTGAGTACCTGCTTTAGTTTACTGGCTGGCCGCTATGTTCCAATCATCGGTTTGCTGTTTTTAGCAGATAGTATGTCCCGCAAGCAAGCTGTTCCTTATACGACTGGGACATTGCGAACCGATACCGGACTATTTATAGGCGTTACCGCAGGGGTGATTTTAATCCTGGGCGCACTTACATTTTTCCCAGTCTTAGCATTGGGCCCCATTGGTGAAGCTTTCTTTATTGCCAAAGGTATTGGCTAGGGATTGGGGGATGAGGAGACAAGGAAACAAGGGGCATTGGTGTCAACTTAAGCTCAAACGTTTATTCCACAGGCGTTTTACCCCCCTTAATCCCCCCGATATATTGGGGGGAAACAAGAAATCTAGTTCCCTCCCCTTTATAAGGGGAGGGTTAGGGTGGGGTAACGCAGATTGTCATGGGAAGCCCGTTTTGACAAGGGTTTCACCTTAAGTTGACACCAATAGACAAGGGGACAAGGAGAATTAGAGACTGATTTATCGACCTCGGAACTCCATTTATCGACCTCGGAACACCATTCATCGACCTCAGAACACCATTCATCGACCTCGGAACTCCATTCATCGACCTCGGAACTCCATTCATCGACCTCAGAACACCATTCATCGACCTCGGAACACCATTCATCGACTTCGGAACACCATTCATCGACTTCGGAACTCGGTTCATCGACTTCGGAACTCAGTTTATCGACCTCAGAACTCGGTTCATTGACCTCGGAACACCATTCATCGACCTCAGAACTCGGTTCATCGACCTCAAAGACTCATGCTCAAAATTTAATGTATGCCAATTACTACTGATTCTCCCTCCCCCCGTATTCCATCTGGAACTCGTGACTCGCGAAAACACACCCCCAAAACAGATATGCGGGGACTTTACCAGAGAGCAATTCGTGAGTCATTTATTAAGCTCGATCCGCGAATTACTGTCAGAAACCCAGTTATGTTTGTTGTTTGGGTAGGGACAATTGTCACCTTCCTTGTTACCCTAAACCCCAATCTATTTGGCACAATCCAGGCAGATGTTAACCAACAACGGCTGTTAAACGGGTTAATTACCTTTATTCTCTTTTTCACCCTCGTTTTTGCCAACTTTGCCGAAGCTGTAGCTGAAGGACGCGGTAAAGCTCAAGCTGATTCACTGCGATCGACGCGATCGGATACTGTTGCCAACAAAATCCTCCCCGATGGTTCCATAGTCAAAGTCAATTCCACAGAACTGCGGCGGGGCGATTTGGTAAAAGTGGTTGCAAATAATATGATTCCCGCCGATGGGGATGTAATTAAAGGCATCGGCTCAGTGGATGAGTCGGCAATTACTGGGGAATCTGCCCCGGTATTGAAGCAACCAGGTACAGATATTGCCAGTTCGGTGACAGGTGGCACACGCTTACTCTCCGATGAGTTGACAATTAAGATTAGCGCTGATCCTGGTCAAGGCTTTATCGATCGCATGATTTCCCTGGTAGAAGGGGCAGAACGCAGCAAGACTCCCAACGAGATTGCTTTAACGGTATTGTTGGCAGTGTTAACGCAGGTGTTTTTGATTGTGGTGGCAACCATGCCTCCCTTTGTAAATTACATCGCCAGCTTTATCAGCACGACCTTTGGAGTTGAGGCGGGAAACAGTTTGCGGGCGGGTGCTAGCGTTGCTATCCTCATATCGCTACTGGTAGCATTAATTCCCACAACTATCGGTGGTTTACTCAGTGCGATCGGTATTGCAGGGATGGATAGAGTTGCCCAGTTTAACGTCATTGCGACCTCTGGTCGAGCAGTAGAAGCTTGCGGTGACATCAACACCTTGGTGCTGGATAAGACAGGTACAATCACCTTGGGAAACCGGATGGCTGACGAGTTTATTCCTCTGGATAATCACTCAATCCAAGATGTGGCGCGAGTCTCCCTAGCTGCTAGCTTGTTTGACGAAACGCCAGAGGGCAAATCGATTGTGATTTTAGCAGAAAAGTCCCAGGCTGAGGTAGACTTTAACGTTGATAAAGCCGAAGGTGTGGAGTTTTCTGCAAAAACCCGCATGAGTGGCACGAATTTACCCGATGGCAAACAAATTCGCAAAGGTGCAGTAGATGCGATTAAGGGATTTGTCCGTTCTCGTGGCGGTAACGTTCCTGATGATATAGATGCAGCTTATGAGCGAGTTTCCCGGTTAGGCGGTACACCCTTAGCTGTCTGCCAAGATGACAAGATTTATGGTGTCATCTACCTCAAAGATATTGTCAAACCTGGTTTGCGGGAACGATTTGACCAACTCCGGCGCATGGGTGTTAAAACTATCATGCTCACAGGTGATAATCGGATTACCGCTTCGGTAATTGCTCAGGAAGCCGGGGTAGATGATTTCATTGCCGAAGCGACTCCAGAAGACAAAATTGAGGTAATTCGCTCGGAACAATCTCAGGGTAAACTGGTGGCAATGACCGGGGATGGTACGAACGATGCACCTGCTTTGGCTCAAGCAAACGTGGGTGTGGCGATGAATTCGGGGACGCAAGCTGCCAAAGAAGCTGCTAACATGGTGGACTTAGACTCAGATCCCACGAAGTTAATTGACCTAGTAACCATAGGTAAACAGTTGCTAATTACCCGTGGAGCCTTGACAACATTTTCCATCGCTAACGATATTGCCAAGTATTTTGCGATCATTCCCACTATCTTTGCAGCTGCTGGAATCGGCGCACTTAATATTATGGGATTAAAGAGTGCCCAATCTGCGATCGTCTCGGCGCTGATTTACAATGCTCTGATTATTCCGGCGCTGATTCCGCTAGCGCTAAAAGGGGTGAAGTTTTTACCTTTAACAGCAGATCAACTGTTACGTCGCAACATCTTCATCTTTGGTCTGGGCGGTATTGTTGCTCCCTTCATTGCCATCAAACTGATAGATATTATCCTACCTTTGTCTTAATTTACTATGAAACCTATTCAGATCCGCCGCACTATTGCTACATCCCAAGTATTAGAAGAAATAACTGAAATCTGGTGTCAATGGCGTAGACAAAAGCTACCACTGTATTTGTTTTTGGCGATGTGTTTCAACCTAGTGGTTGCGCCTATGGTTTATGCCGCTACTGGTGAAGAACTTTCCCGCAGTCAATCTTGGGGATTGGGATTGTTAGGACTGACGACACTAGGGCTTTCCATCTATTTATTTTTTGTAATGTTTGTACCGGAGAAATTCTAATGAGTTTTGCACGCGAAGCTGGTAGAGCTGTTCGGTCTACCTTGGTACTCTGGGTAATAGTCGCAATTATTTATCCTTTGGCGATGATTGCCATTGGGCAGATTGTGTTTCCTTTTCAAGCAAACGGCAGTCTACTGACCAATAGTACAGGTCAAGTTGTGGGTTCTGCTTTGATTGGCCAACCTTTTAGTAGCGATCGCTATTTTAACAGCCGTCCCAGTACCACGAGCTACAGCACAGCCGATCCTAAAAAGGACGATGCGGGAGTTTTAAGAACCGGAGTTTCTGGTGCTAGTAACTTGGCTCCCAGTAATCCCGCATTAATGGAACGCATTAAAGGTAAAGATGACCCTGACCCCAGCAAAAAAGTTGAGGGTGACTTCAATCGTCTGAAAACAGCAGGTGTACAGCCGACTGGCGATTTAGTCTACACCTCTGGTTCTAGCCTTGACCCCCACATTACCCCTGAAGCTGCGATCGCGCAAGTTGCACGAGTAGCCAAGGCGCGAGGAGTTCAACCGAACCAACTCGAAACTTTAATTTCTCAAAACACCGATGGTCGCTTTCTTGGTATCTTTGGCGAACCTGGAGTTAATGTGTTAAAGCTGAATTTAGCTCTCGATCAGATTAAGGCATAAAGGTATAGGAAATCACGAAAAGAAAGTTTTCGTGATTATTACTATGCCTCCTATTCTGAATAGTTATTTATAGCAAACCTTAATGATTACTTAAAATCAGAAGGCTGAGATTACCGACTTATTTAATAAGTCGGTAATCTTGTTTTTTCCAAATGATTTAGGACTGCTATATAGCAGATTCAGTTAAGGATAATCGTAGGTTGGGTTGAACGAACGCGAACAGCGTCCCGTAGGGAAGTGAAACCCAACAAAGCCCGATAAATGTTGGGTTTCGTTCCTCAACCCAACCTACGCAGTTTAAGGTTTTTGGCTTTAACTGAACCGTATTGTGCTATATGGCGGTTCCCATTCAGATGCGGTACAACGTTAAATTGCAAGGTGTAGGGAATATGCGGTGCCTCTACGGGTGTACCTCACATCAACGAGAACCGCTATATATTATATATATATCTCTGAATCTACCTGTTTAACTAATTAATAAACGCATGTTCTATTTGCTTAGTACATTTTATATATCCTGAAAATATACCTGCTAAAAATCAGATTTTCTCTAAATTATTGGACAATGTTATTAGAGTTAAAAAATATTTTATGTTGAAAAACAAAACGATTTTAGAACCAAGCATATTTGGTGTTTTAATCCAAGATAATAGTGTTCACTGTGGCATTCATTTAACTGATATTCAATTACCTGAGCAATGTCTTTTTCTAGGAATTCTCAGGGAAACTCAGGTCATTTCAGCAACAGATAATCCTATTATCTTTGCCGGAGATTACATCTTAGCAATAGCAACCCATCCCATGATGGTTCCCGCTCTCAAAGTTACTCTAAAAAAAATCCATTCTGTTTACTATTCCCTCAACAGTTGCTTGTTGGAAGCTCGACCAACAGACAGCCAATCTGTTAATTCAGATTACCCAGACCTATCAAGTAGTTCCAATTCCACATATTATTAGACAGATGAACATTTACTGAAGAAAAGTAGAGGACAGTTCGTGCTTACGACATGAGGAAGAAAATATATTTTTGCCTCCTGCCTCCTTAACTTTACTAAATCTGAGTTCGACTAACTAAAGGTTTTTAATATGCATACTTCGGATCTTTTCCGACTTTATGTATCCGCTCAAAAAAGTGTTCATCAGTCTACCCTGACTGAAGCTAACCTGCCTAAGGCAACACATAATGACACAAAAGCACATGACGGAGACATTTCATTTGCAGCAGTGTTTTTGGCTCATATTTCCTTCATGTTTGTTTGGGCAATTGTCGTTTTTCTCGTTTCATTTGTCTGCAAGGCACTAGAAGATCCCCCAGAAAATGCGGCACAAGATAAAGACGAAATAGTAAGCATCAAACATTTAGAGCAACATACCTGTAAAAAATGCCAATTTTTTAACAATAACTATTTTCTAAAGTGTGCAGTACATCCTACTACTGCTCTAACGAAACAAGCACTCAATTGTTCTGACTACAGCCCTAAATAGGTAAGATTCTTTCCATATATAAAGCGAGATCGCTTTAAGCGGATATAACTGAAGCCATCCTCAAGAATACATTACTAACCGATGCTGATTTACAAAAGGCAAATTTGTCAGCATCTAACATAGAAGAAACTGATTTTAGAAATGCCAATCTTAGCCACGAAAATCTCATCAAAGCTTCAAAAAAAATGACATTCAGAAGCGTAATTCTGTGACTATTTGTGAAACAGTATTACCAAATGGGGCTATCTCAGATCGCTGCAATCAACCAGCTAATAGCCAATTAGATTTTTTATCAGGAGTAAATTAATGTTGCAGCCCAATTATGAAGATAAAAATAACTTTCTTTACCCTCGCGATCGCTACCACGGTCAATTTCAGCCAAACAACCTAATATTTAATGCCAATCTCCAAGAATTTGCTCAAAAAATTGGCTATATCACTAGTTTGGAAACCGGAGGAAAGCTATCTCCTGAAGAAGCTTTTGGTCAAATTGAGGCACTTTGGAAAAAGTTGGAAATCAGTAAAAATAATCTGAAAATTGGTAGCGAACTATCGGGTTAATTTACTTGACTAGTCTTAATATAAATTTGCGTGAAAAAACCCAAGTATATTACGAAGTGTAAATAGGCTTAAAACCCTTACTAATGACCAATGAGAAAGAACAAATGACAGCCTTAGCCAGTTAGCTTTAATTGCGCCAATTTACTTAAGTACAACAACAGCAATGCAGTGATTTGTAGGTTGGGAATATTTCCACAAAGCTTGAAGTTTAAAAGCTTCATTTGAGAAACCTGAACACATTTTATGAAACAAAAAGAGACTATATTTGTTATTCCGACTCATCGACTTAGAGATGTAGCACAGACCATCGAAAAATATGATGAGAATTTCTGGGCAAATGGCCATGCTTTAAAGATCATCGTCTTTGATGATTCCAGCATTGCCAACCACGAGAAGTATTATCCACTTTTAGAGCAGACTAAGACAGTTAATGACGTGTTTTATGTCGGCCCGCAACAGAAAGAGCAATTTATTACATTTTTAAACGAAAGACTGCGCGATCGCAAGCTAGAATCCTTAGTCAAAAACTTATTCCGACCTAGTTATGGAGGAAATCGCAACTTCACGCTAATGTATACCCTTGGTAATTTAATGGTTAGTGCAGATGACGATATGCGACCAGATGCATTAATTGAAACTAGCCCAGAATCTTTATCAGGTGATGAAATATGTCGAGGAAAATTAATCAAGTCTAGCCAACAAGGTGGCTACGTCCATAAATCTTTTGATTTACTCACGGCTTTTGGTGATGTTCTCGGTCAAAAAGCTAGCCATGTACCAGAAAACTTCGAGGCTGGAGAATTAGTTCTTGATACAGCAATGGATTTAGAAACCAATACAACCAAGGGTTACTTTCGGGAAAACAGCCTCTTATTACAACCGGGGAGAGTATTAAATAATGCGATCGTCAAAATAGCCCAGACTTTTCGCACAGGAACTAATGATATCGATACACTTGATTTTATTCACATGTATCTTAATGATGAAAACCAAATTAGTCCCAATGACTTGAATGATTTTTATATTCTTACCAATTTTAGACCTGTTATTACTAACAAAAACTGGAGAATGGATTGTGGAGTCGCTGGATATGATAATCAGCTAGGCTTACCACCCTTTTTTCCGACTCGGCTCAGGTTTGAAGATTATATCTACAGAATTTGGATACAGCAAGAGGGGATTGTCGCTGCACACGTTGATGCTGTCCAAAACCATATTAGAAATAACTATATGCGTAATCCTCTGGCTAGTGAACTTTTTAATGAGGAAATATGTAGCCTGTTGAAAAGAAAGATTAAAAGCAGTGTTTATCATCTTGATGACCTGGGAATCAAGTTTGATTACTCTGGTGAGGTAACTTTACAAGACTCGGAGGAAATCTTAGAAAAAATCTCTGCTATCCACAGCCAGGTAGTCAAAGCCTCAATGTCTACCCAGAACGAGGAACGGAAGCAATCGCTTCAATTATTTGCTGAGAACTTGTCAAGAGTATTTTATGGGTTTGAACCAGACTTTTTTCAGCAAAACGTTTCCAGAATTATTGATGATGTCATTAGCCAATTTCACGGCTCTCTAGAAATATGGCCGACTCTAGTGGAAATTTGCTACTTTTACAAAGATAAAAAGGACTTACCGCAAATCCGGGTTAAAAACAAGAAGGTAAAGTCCAGAAATGGCACAAAATCGAGCGAAATTGCCGGATAAGGCGTCCTTTGGCAAACAAGCTATTTACAAGACTTTACGAATTCTTCATCCGGGAAAATTTTCATAAACATAGCTTAGACAGCAGCAATCTGATAAGATTTTCAACAAGTAGAATAATTGCTGGTTCTCTTTTTCTTGAACCCACTGATTTCGGGTCTTTTTTGGAAAAGGAAAGTAAAAGAATGTCTCATCTATTGTGGAAAACTCTGGTAGTAAGTCCAGTAGTTTTGGGAGTGACGGTGTTGGTCTCCGCTAGGGCTATGGCTGCTGAAGTCGCAAGCTTTTCTGAAGATACAAAGGCAAAAGCTGCTCAAACAGAGCAACCAAAAATTAATCAGCAGTTGTTTGCCCAAGCAACGACTGATGGAAATAATGTTTTAGAACAAGTTAATCGCTATAGCAGCGAAGGCAAGAACCAGAATTCACTGTCTCAAGTCACATCAGTTTCTCAGTTTTCTGATGTACAGCCGACTGACTGGGCATTCCAAGCTTTACAATCCCTAGTTGAACGTTATGGTTGTATTGCTGGATACCCAAATTCTACCTATCGTGGCAACCGGGCACTGACTCGTTATGAGTTTGCCGCAGGTTTGAATGCTTGTTTAGATCGGGTTAATGAACTGATTGCCACAGCAACGGCTGACTTGGTAACAAAACAAGATTTGGCAACCCTCCAGCGTTTGCAAGAGGAATTCTCAGCAGAACTAACAACTCTACGTGGTCGGGTAGATGCTGTAGAAGCACGGACTGCTGAACTGGAAGCAAATCAGTTTTCTACTACTACCAAATTAGTGGGTGAAGCTATTTTCGCCGTTACTGATGTGTTTGGCAGTAATACTGGCGATGCTAACAATACTGTCTTCCAAGATAGGGTTCGTTTAGACTTGCAAACTAGCTTTACAGGTAAAGACGTTTTACACACCCGTCTTGCAGCAGGTAATGCAACAGCCTTTAGTCAACTGGCGGATGATGGCTCTGTGCTCGATACTGCTGAAGGCACACAAACATTTCAACTCGCCGGTGGAAGCACTGGTAACGGTGTTGTTATAGATTGGCTGGCGTATTACGTACCCATAGGCCCAGCCCAAGCTTACTTTGCGGCCACCGGAGGTATTCATAGCGATTATGTTGCCACTAACAACCCTTACTTTGAGGATTTTGATGGTGGTAATGGGGCCTTGTCTACCTTTGCTTCTGAAAGTCCAATCTATCGGATTGGCGGTGGTGCTGGTGCAGCACTGACTTTACCCTTTGGTAGCGGTGGCAGCTTTTTCAAACCAAGTTCCCTGACTGTGGGTTATTTGGCATCAAATGCTAATAATCCTGGGGTAAATCAAGGTTTGTTGGAAGGTAACTATGCAGCTCTTGGACAGTTGAACTTTAGTGTTGGCGATCGCTTGGCGATCGCTGCTACTTACGTTCATGGTTATCATGGTGCTGGAGGTGGTAATTTATTTGATGCAGGTGGTGGTTTAGGTAGCACTAGCCGTGTCGTAGGTACTGGTCAAGCTAACATCCTGAATACCCTAAATGCATCTTCCAGTAATTCTTATGGAATATCAGCAGCCTTCAGACCCAGCGACAAACTATCAGTTAGCGGCTTCGTTTCTTACCACGATGTCACCGGCTTTGGCGTTGGTGATGATTATGAAGCTTGGAGCTACGGTCTTGGGGTAGCCTTACCTGACTTTGGTAAAAAGGGTAACGTTTTAGGTATTTTTGCAGGTGCAGAACCCTATTCCTTTAACCGCACAGGTTTAGCTGCAAATTTGGCTGGAAATGATATACCTTATCACTTTGAAGGCTTCTACAAGTATCGCGTATCAGATAACATCTCAATCACCCCCGGCGTCATCTGGTTGACCTCTCCGGGTCAAAGCAGCGCTAACGATGATGCAATTATCGGTACGCTGAGAACAACTTTCACCTTCTAAAGGTTGACAGTAATTTGCTGTAGGGGCGCATAGCTGTGCATAGGTGTCAACTTCAGGTAAAACGCTTATTCCACAGGCGTTTTACCCCCCTTAGTCCCCCCTTATAAAGGGGGGAAACAAGAAATCTAGTTCCCTCCCCTTTATAAGGGGAGGGTTAGGGTGGGGTAACGCGGATCGTGATGGTCAGCGAGTGAACTCAATATCACGTCTTGACAAGGGTTTCACGTTAAGTTAACACCAATGATAGCTATGCGTCCCTAGGTAATTTAGTTTTCCAAAAGTTTTTGTGCCCGTCTTGATCTCCTAATTAAAATTAGAGAGATTCTTGGATTTTTTACTTGTTAATTCAGTGTGGCTGCCATTTTTTGCAGTTTTCTGCCCACCTCTTCCATCGTGTAGAAAAACGTGAAAAATCGGAGTAGCTCATCCATTGGATAATCTTGTTGCTTAATTTCTTCCAATCGGTTTAATTGCTCTGTAGCATTGGTAAGTGCAACTTCCATTCCCGACAAAGATAAACTAGACTGGTGCGATTTGACAGCTGTTGCTAGGGTGAGCATTGCACTCTCAGTTTCCTGTGCCAGTTGGGTAATTTGAGGTGAAAGTATTTGCCAGAAAGTATCCTGCTGCCTAGCAAGTACGGTATGTTCCATTGTCAAGATGTGTTCCCAAATCCTGCGAATGAGAAACTCCCAGGTTTCATTCACCCGTTTTTCTGGCGGTTCGTTTGTTTGTCCCTGTCTGACTTCCTGCCATAGCGATCGCCCCTTACTAAATGAACTAATGATACTGGTTTTTAACTCATTCACACGGGGGCGATCGTAGTTTCCTGTAAAGGCAGAGTCCACAACCAACTCATAAAACTGCTCTAAATCAGTTAGCGTTTGCGACAAACAACGCCTCAGTTCTACCCCAGCTGAGGCAGGAAAAATAAAGTTGTTTACCAACAGTGCCACACCAATACCCAAAAGGGTTTCGAGAAACCTGCCCCAAGCGTACAGCCAAGGAGATTGGCTGTGACTCAAAATCACGATCGCTGACACATACCCCGCCAATTTTGCCGCTTCATTGAATTTCCAGTAGGAAGTCAGAAAAATGGTTAAAAATACACTAATTCCCAATGACCAAAAATTACTACCCAGTGCAACCGCAAAGATGGCTCCAGATATAGCACCAATCACAGTGCCAATTATTCTCTGAATTCCTAGTGTGAGGGTGCTGCCATGAGTAGATGACATGACAATGATGGCTGCAATCGCTGCATAAAAAGGATACTCCCATCCCAACGCCTGAGCAACTTCAAAAGAAATTGCCGATGCGATCGCCATTTTGAATGCCATCATCGTTGAAATTCCATTGGGAGTAGCAGCCCAAGTTTTCAATGCTGTGATGATTCTTCGCTGAGGCGATCGCTGTGTAGGTGGAAGGCGATTAGAGGGTTGTATCATAGGTATCGGGTTTATTTGATTTGACAAGCGATCGCCACGACAATATTACTTACTGATAAAATACCGAAAATGCGAGAACTTTATCCAGCGATCGAGCCTTACTTAGAAGGTAGTTTACAGGTTTCCGACCTGCATACCATTCATTTTGAAGAGTCAGGAAACCCGCAAGGTCAACCCATCGTTTTACTGCATGGGGGCCCCGGTGGTGGATGTCCAGCTTTTTATCGGCAATATTTCCACCCAGAAAAATGGCGGTTAGTGATGTTTGATCAGCGCGGTTGTGGTCAAAGTACACCCCATGCTGAATTACGAGAAAACACCACTTGGGATTTAGTCAGTGATATCGAAAAACTGCGCCAACATTTAGGTATAGAAAAGTGGGCGGTCTTCGGTGGAAGTTGGGGTAGCACTTTATCATTAGCCTATAGTCAAACCCATCCCTCTCGCTGCACTGGGTTAATTCTCCGTGGTATCTTTATGCTGAGGCAAAAAGAGTTGCAATGGTTCTATCAAGAGGGCGCTAGCTATATTTTTCCCGATGCTTGGGAAGAGTATATCAAACCAATTCCCATAGATGAACGTGATGATCTGATCGCAGCTTATTATAAGCAATTGACCAGTCCAGATTTAGAAATTCAATTAACAGCAGCGCGTGCTTGGTCAATTTGGGAAGGTAGTACCAGTAGACTGTTTTTAGATCCAGAACTTATGCAAAAGTTTGGTGAGAGTGAATTTGCTTCAGCTTTCGCTCGGATTGAATGCCATTACTTTATGAATAAGGGATTTTTGGAAACAGAAGATCAATTACTCTTAAATGTAGATTGTATCCGCCATATTCCGGCTGTAATTGTTCAGGGACGCTATGATGTAGTCTGCCCAATGATATCAGCTTGGGAATTACATCGAGCTTGGCCAGAAGCCGAATTTATAGTGGTTCCTGATGCTGGGCATTCAATGAGTGAACCAGGAATTCGTAGTGCTTTGATTGAAGCAACAGATAATATTTAGTTTGGTTGAATACTTAGCATAAGATGATATTTGAAAAGTATTTTTATTAACATCCAAACCTCGAAAGGCTAACCCTGTAGAGCGTCTTTTCAAATGTTTTAAGTATAGCCATTTCTAAAAAAGCTCTCACTTTACTCCGAGGAATTTACAAGAATGCGTATTTCTATACTTGACTAGGATCTTGAAATGCACAAAAGTGAGATTTGACCTGGAAAAAACCTTTAAGGATTCGTTTGAGTGAATTAAACTTAACCTGCTTGATAGCTTGAGCCACTTCTACCCACTGTCGATTTCTTTTACGTGCTTCTGGATAATCTTCACTCAGCATTTCTACTGTTAATAAATACATCTTAACTCGGTAAACTTTACCTTGTTTGCGGTACTTGTAAGTACCCAGTTCATTGGCATCTACCTGCCCAATTACCCCTGCTTCTTCCCACGCCTCTTTGGCTGCTGAGGCGGGTGGACTCATGCCATTAGGAATATCTCCTTTCGGAATCACCCAGTGTTGAAAGTTACGGGTTGTAATTAGTAATATCTCGACTTTACCGTTATTCACTCTATAAGGAATCACCCCAGACTGTTTAAATACTTTGCTGACTTTTCGACTCATATAATTTATATCCTGTACGGTCTAACTTTTTTGTACAATGTTTATTTCAAAAAGTCGAGAGCTGATACCGGATAAATTTTGGTTAATCTTAGGTTATGAAAAGGTTAAAAAAGTAATTTTGACCCATAAGAGTTAATTATTCAAAATTTTTAATTGTTAAAATAAAAGCGCACATCTGTGCGTCCCCACCATGTATTGCTCTACGAGAACATTTGCAAATCCCTTGGATATGAGAATAGCTAAGTTTGTTATCTTAGGAATATAAAATCAATTGCTGGAAAATGTGTCTTGCTGATGGTTGATTGACAAATGCTGCACTTAGCGATCGCATCCTTGAAGAAGAAGTCAGACCCGCCACTATCTTACAAAGTGACGCTCCTGCGTCGCTAACACCGAGCAGAGCCGAGATGTTATCAAAGTGTCACGCCAAAATGCGCCAGTCACACTTCAATTCTGAATTCTAGCGACTGACGCCTTTATTTATTCTATTAAAAATATTGCCTCACAGAGGTTTCACACAAACCTTAACTGTGAGGATGCCAGTTTTAGTATCCAGCTTGTTTATCTACGACATTTCGCAAGGGCTGACCGGTTTGGTAACGTTTAAGATTATCGATAAACAGTTGTGCTATGCGCTCTCTCAGGCGTGGTGACAAGGCTGAACAATGGGGTGTAATAAAGGCGTTCGGGAGCGACCACAAGGGGCTTTCCGGTGGTAGAGGTTCGGTTGCAACCGTGTCTAAGCCAGCACCCGCAATCCATCCTTCACGTAAGGCGGTAAGTAATGCGGCTTCATCTACTATTGCACCACGAGCAATATTAATTAGGTAAGCAGATTGACGCATAGAACGCAAAGCAGCTTCATCGATCAAGCCTTTAGTTTCTGGAGTCAGGGGCGTAGCAATAACTACATAGTCGGCAGCAGGGAGGAGCGATCGCCACTCATCAGCACCCACAACTTTGTCAAAATTCGGTAGGGGTTCGGGATGGCGGCGACTACCCCAAACTCTAACTCCCAAGGCTTTAGCGCGAGATGCGATCGCTTGACCGATATTTCCGGTGCCAAGAATTAATAAAGTCGCGTCTGCCAACTCTTCGAGAAACACTCCTCTTACCCAAGTATGCTCATCCTGCAAAATTTGCAATTTCCGCAGATTTTTGGCGTGATAGAGCATGAATGCCAGTACAAATTCCGAAATTGGAATTGCGTGAACTCCTGCGCCATTGGTGAGGATGATATCCTTTTGCAAAAAAGTTGGCGTGAGGATGTGATTCACCCCAGCACTTGGTGACTGTTGCCAACGCAGTGCGGGTGCTGCCGTCAGCACTTTGTCAAGAGTAGAGGTTTTCAGATAAAATCCGTTGACATAAACTTCTGCATCACTGGCATCACCATCAAGATTACCTTCACTATCCACCTCCACAACATCTATATCAGATGGTAGGTGTGGCTTAATATCAGCAATTAGATGATCGGGTAAAATTAGTTTCACCATTTGCTACTCCCTAATTTCATTTTGGATTGTGTAACCCAATCGGTAATACCTCTTCATTTTTAATTTTTAATTTTTAATTGTTTAATATCCTGCTTCTTTATCTACTACATTTCGTAATGGTTGACCAGCTTGGTAACGCTTCAGATTGTCGATAAATAGTGCTATTGAACGCTGTTTGCTTTTTGGTGAATGGCCTGAAGTATGGGGTGTAATAAAGATATTAGGAAGTGACCACAAAGGACTTTCGGGTGGTAACGGTTCTGAATTAACTGTGTCTAATGCTGCACCTGCAATCCAGCCTTCTGTGAGTGCTTTTATTAAAGCCGATTCATCGACTACGCCACCACGAGCAATATTAATTAGGTAGGCATGTTTTGGGAGCAATCGCAATACAGATTCATCAATAAATTCTTTGGTTTCTGGAGTTAGAGGTGTTGCAATAACTACATAATCAACTCCTGGCAGGAGCGATCGCCATTCATCAGCACCCACTACTTTATCAAAATTTGGTAGCTCTTGGGGATGACGGCGACTGCCAATAATTTTTAAGCCGAAGGGTTTAGCACGGGCGGCGATTTCTTGACCAATACCACCAGCGCCGATAATTAGTAAGGTAGCATCTGTCAATTCTTGGATGGCAAAGCCTTTTTTCCAGTGACGTTCTGCTTGTAGAGCATATAATTCTTGCAGGTGTTTGGCATGAGCTAGGATATAAGCGATCGCAAATTCTGCGATCGGAATTCCATGCACCCCAGCCCCATTGGTGAGGATAATATCTCTTTCCAAATAAGTTGGTGTCAGGATGTGATTCACGCCTGCATTTGGTGCATGATGCCAACGCAGTGCAGGTGCTGCTGCTATTATTTTATGTAGCGTCGGACTTCTGGTTAAAAACCAACTAAAATAAACCTCAGCATCACTAGCATCCCCATCTAAATTTCCTTCAACATCTACCGTGACAACCTCTGTATCAGGCGGTAGATGAGGCTCAATGTCAGCAACGAGATCGAGCGGTAAAATCAGCTTCATTGTAGATTCCCTCTTAATTTCTTTACAGAGCTATCTTTAGAAATTGTCTCTGTTTGATCAAAAAAATAAATGCCTTTTTTCTTAGTCTAAATTATGATATTTAGGAAGAATTAAGACATTTTTTATTTAATCTGTAAACGCATAAGCTCCAGATCAAAATATTGATGATTAAATTTATACGCCATTTTCTCTACTCCATATATTTGAAAACTAAATGAGAAATAAAGTTGTTTTGCTAAAAAATTAATTTGAACAACATCAAGTAATAATATTTCTAACTCATTAATAAATTTTGCTCTTTCAATTAATTCATTTAGTAATAATTTACCTATGCATTTCCCTCGATATTCTTGTTGAACATACATACTGCTAATATATGCTTTATGCCTGAGTTTTATTCTTGATTCTTGGTGAAATTTGACTATTCCAATTAACTCTTTATTCTCAAAATAGCCCAAAATAAAGCTATTATTATTTACTGGTATTCTATCCCGAAATTGTTCTATCGTCTTAATTGCTTCTTCATGATATGTTGTGCCAAATGAATCTTGATTTTTATATAAAGCTTCTAATCTGATCTGTCTATAATCTTCTGCATCATCCTCTGTTAATTTTCTAATCATCATTATATTAATTAAATCTAAATAATAGATATTATTGTTGAATTTCACTAAAGTGATATAAATTAATAATTATTATGTTCTAGTTTATCTAGGTCGTGAATATAGAAAAAATCATCCAGAAGCGTATAGAGGAGAGTTAAGAGGTATTTTGAATGTTCATAAATAATTTTCAATTGCTATAGCTGCTTTTTAAGAGGAAGTTATACTCTCGAAGTAGCCTATTTTACCGCAGCTACCTCAAGCATTATATTAACCAACTAACGAATAGCTTAATCTCAACTACTCAACTGTAACAATTGGTTATTTGGCTGAGTACCTTCATTGCTCATTACTCGCTGTAAAACTGTTTCTCTAATATTGACAAACACTTCGCTACTTCTATCTCGCGGGCGTGAAAGTCTCACTGGTAGATCCAGAGAAATCTGTCCTTCATCAATCACTATTACTCGGTCTGCCAACGCCACAGCCTCTTCCACATCGTGAGTAACCAAAAACGCAGTAAATTTCCTCTCTAGCCATAGGTTCTCAATCAAATTCTGCATCTCTTGGCGGGTTAAAGCATCCAATGCTCCCAAAGGTTCATCTAGCAACAACAAACGGGGTTGACTAACTAACGCTCTTGCTAATGATACCCGTTGCCGTTGTCCACCAGATAAGACGTAGGGCCATTCATCAGCGCGATCTTTGAGTCCGACTTTATTGAGTACCCACAAAGCTTTTTCACGCCAATCACCTTCCAAGCCCAAACCCACATTCTGAACAACGCGCTTCCACGGCAGCAAGCGAGGGTCTTGAAACATGACTGTTACAGAGCGGCTGAGTCTACGCAGAGGTTCTCCATTTAGTAGTATTCCGCCTGAAGTTGCTTTATCTAATCCTGACACCAGACGCAATAAGGTACTCTTACCACAACCACTCCGTCCGACAATAGCGACAAACTCACCTGCTTCAACTTCTAAATTCAGCGAGTTTAAAACAGTTTTTTTGCCAAAAGCCTTCGTCAAATCCAAAATACTTAGTTGTGTACCCTGTACATTTGAACTCACTTGCAAAACCTCCTTTTTTTAGAACAATCGGGACTTAATTGATGAGACGTTAAATTTGCAACTCACACTAAAAATGAATAGAAGTCAGAAAGTTGCTAAAATCGGCATTTATGACCTTTGATAATTAGGGTTCCAAGCCAAGAATTTTGTCTCTAATCCTCTGGCAACAGCATCCGCTAGTTTACCCAGCAGCGCATAGATCACAATACTCAAAACCACCACATCGGTTTGCATAAACTCACGAGCATTCATTGCCATATAACCAAGACCCGAATCTGCTGCGATCGTTTCTGCCACAATTAGTGTTAGCCACATAATCCCCAAGGAAAAACGGACACCAACGAGAATCGAAGATAAAGCTCCTGGAAAAATAATTTGCCATAGAAGTTGTGGTGTTTTCAATCCATAGACTTTTCCCATTTCAATCAGTCCAGGGTCAACGCTACGGATGCCATGAAATGTATTGAGATATAACGGGAAAAATACCCCCATAGATACTAGAAATAATCTGGCTTGATCGCCAATACCAAACCAGAGAATTACTAGCGGAATTAATGCTAAATTGGGGATAGTCCTGAGCATTTGCAGGGAACTATCTAATAACTTTTCTGCGACACGGGAAAAGCCATTGAGCAATCCCAAACCGAAGCCAATGCTGCCACCAACTATAAAACCAGATATCGCCCGCCCAGCACTAATTCCTATATGTTGGAACAGTTCTCCGGTAGAGGCTAATTTAATAGCTGTAGCGATTACCCCACTAGGGGCTGGTAAAATTCTGGTTGAGAGTAAACCAGTTCTAGAAGAAAGTTCCCAAAGTAGTAGCACTGCAACGGGGACAATCCAGGGAACTATTTTCTCGATTTGCGGGTTGTCTAACAACTCGCTCAGAGATATCTTATTGTTACTTTTGGTTTGCTTAAGGGTAATAGTCATGGCATTTTGGATTTTAGATTGTTCCAAAGGATAAACATAGAAGCTTCATCAACATAATTCGTAATTATTAGTTCTTCAGTCATTAGTAATTTGCTTTTCAATCACAAATTACGTAGCTTGCTTCTCGTCAGAGGCGGGGATTACGAATTACGAATTAGTTATGAGGCACTTGTTAGGTGTCTAGCCAGTTTTTTATTGGCGACGATTTCGCTAACAGTACTCAAAACTGGTGGCGTTAAAGTTGTCGGTTCGCTCTGCAAAGGTAGGCGTGGAAATAATAATTCAGCAGTGCGATACGCTTCTTCTAAATGGGGATATCCAGAGAAAACGAAAGTTTCTATGCCCAGTTTTTGATATTCCAGCATCCTAGCGGCAATGGTGTCGGGATCTCCAACTAAGGCGGTACCAGCACCACCGCGCACCAATCCAATTCCTGTCCACAGGTTGGGGCTAATCTCTAAGGTTTTTTGACTACCATTATGTAGTTGACTCATGCGCCGTTGTCCTTCAGAATCAGAACTAGCTAAGTCTTTTTGAGCTTTAGCGATCGCATCCTCATCAACATACTTAATTAGCTCATTGGCAGCATCCCAAGCCGCAGATTCGGTTTCTCGCACAATTACATGCAAGCGAATCCCAAAACGGACTGTTCTACCTTGTTCAGCCGCTAGTTTTCGGACTTCGGCAATCTTTTGGGCTACTTGCTGTGGTGGTTCTCCCCAAGTCAGGTAAACATCTATATGTTTAGCAGCAACTCGCTTGGCAGCAGCAGATGAGCCACCAAACCACAAGGGTGGATAGGGCTTTTGAACTGGTGGGAATAGAAGTTTACCACCTTTGATATCGAGGTAGTTTCCTTTAAAATCGACTGTTTCCCCACTGACGATACCCCGCCAAACAGTAAGAAATTCATCGGTTAAATCATAGCGATCGTCATGACTAAGATGTAAGCCATCCCCGGCGAGTTGCACGGGATCTCCACCTGTCACCACATTAATCAACAATCGTCCTTTAGAAATTCGGTCAAATGTTGCTGCCATCCGTGCAGCAGCACCTGGGGAAGTAATTCCTGGACGAATTGCCACGAGAAATTTCATCCGCTTGGTGACAGAGATGAAAGCAGCAGCAGTTATCCATGCATCTTCACAAGAACTCCCTGTGGGTAACAATGCGCCCGTATAGCCTAAATTATCCACAGCTTGGGCAATTTGCTGCAAATAATCAGGTGTGGCAACACGAGAGCCAATATCTGTGCCTAAATAGCGTCCGTCATGAGAACCAGTAGGAATAAACCAAAGAATTTGCATCTGTATCAGGGTATAAGAACACAATTCTACGATAGCTTGACCAAAATACCGTATTTTATAGTCAGAATTTTACAGGAAATGATTTAAAAAGCCAGTATAGATTGACGATTCATAAAGAAGAATTGCCCACAAAATTGATTCTTTTATGGATAATGCTGGCAATTATGGCACTTTTACAATCAGAATGGCTGTCGTGAAGAATACAAGTTTTGTGTTAATTACCCATACTTTTGCGATTCTGAAGGGTTCACTTTTGGTTTTATCCACAAAAGCCTTGCTATCTTGCGGTTTCTTGTTGTGTACTTGGTTGACTCTCTGATGGTAGCTGCGATCGCTCCCGATTCAAAAGCCAGAACTAACGGAAACAAATTTATAGGCTAGAAGCTAAAGGTAGTACGGAGCGCACCTACCCAAATCGCATCGTTATTATCATTATGTTCTGGTTTGGTAATCACATAAAAATCTGGGGTGACAGTGATGTTGTCATTTACCCGATAGGTGTAGAAAGCCTCTAGGTGTAAAGAGGTGCTTGGATCTTCTCGAAGAAGCCCAGCGCTATTTCTGTAATCACTACTCGTGACTTTAGGCGGTATCCCAACGATAATCCCACCTACATTGCCTTTCTTGAACAAGTCAGGTAAACCAACTGTGAGTGCAGTATTAATAATCGTTGCATCACTATCACCGCCTCTATTTTGATGGGCGCGTGTATAGCCAAACCAACCACCTAAAGTTAAGCTCTTAGTGGTTCTCCAGTTAAATTGAAATCCGAAGTTATCGGTTGTAGTGGAGTTTTGTTCAAAAGGATTTCTGGCGAAAGCGCTACCTGTACCACCAGTGACATTAAAATTAGGGTCAGCGCCTGTAGTGTTATCAGTATAGTATTTGCGGGTGTAGGTAAGACCAATATCTAACTGGCGAATGGGCGATATGGTTAACTGAGCAAGTGCCAAATTAGTACCATTAAAAAGTCCACGGGCAGGGTTAGGAGCCTGATTATTATCTGCTATGTAACCTAAGCTCAATTGCAATTGATCGCTAAACTTATACCCAAAAGCTAAACCCGCACCATCAAAGCCTGGTCGATAAACAGTATGGTTGAATGTGGCAAACCGGGAGACAGCACCATTTAACCCACCAATAGCACCATTTAAGGTGGGAGTAAATGTAGCTGGTTGAAGTGCTCTAGGGCCTACCCACACAGTGGCTTTTGAGCCTAATGGGAAACGATATGTTAACTGACTAAGATAGGTATCAGCTCTCCCGTCACCATCAATGGTAAAACGGGTCATCTGGGTTCCTGTAGTCGCCCCCAAGTTAGGAATGTTATTTCCTGCTGTTAAAAGAGTGGTTAGTTGATCTCTGCCTGTAAAGCTTGTTTGAAAGTTGAGTCTGGCACGGTAAGCAAAGAAGGTTTGAGTCGCATCATTTGTATCATCAGCAGGAGTATTATTAGCGCGATCGCCTAATGTATCTGCTACCAAGAATGTTGCATCACCAACTAGTTTGGTAGTTGTAGAAAACTGATTGGCTTCCACCTTAGCTTGACGCGTCTCTAAGGCATCTACCCGTCCGCGCAGGGCGGTAAGTTCAGATGCAAATTGTTCTTGCAGTTTTTGCAGAGTTGCTAAGTCTTCCTTTCTTACCAAATCTCCAGTACTAGTCGCAATCAATTCGTTGAGGCGATCGAGGGCTGCATTTAAGCCAGCAGCAAATTCATAACGAGTCAGCGCCCGATTACCTTTAAATGTGCCGTCTGGATATCCCGCAATCACACCGTAGCGTTCAACTAGAGACTGCAACGCTTGAAAAGCCCAATCTGTAGGTTGAACATCAGAGAGTTGTGAAACAGATGTAACTTGCTCTATGCGATCGCGAGGAACAGCTAAAACTGGCAATTTTAATCGGTTATCCGAGGGTTCTGCATTCACAGACGATTCTGATGAAGTCTTCTGAGCAATGGTATTTGGGGTAATGTTGTCAATCTCTGGTATTACTTGCTGTGTCGGCTGTGTTGTCTTTTCTATTTCAGCAGCGAGTGTAGCTGAAGACAGGACTACGAGTCCACTGAACAAGGCTGGAATCACTAGCAAATAATTCCACAAAACTTTAGACATGGGTTGTTTGTTCCTCACACACACAATATCAACTTAAGGAGGCAGAAGACAGGAGGAGCAAATCACTTATAGGATTCGACCCTTCCTGATTTGGTAGCTTTGAACTTCCTTACCTACGGGAAGCTGATGTAACAATGGGGATATTAAATCGCAAGCTTGTTTTGGTCGCTTTACTGAAGCAGATAGCGCAGCGTTAGTGAGTCCGCGTACTCCTACGGAGAAGCAAGCTACGCGTAGCGTCTGTCTGCGACACGCTCCGCGAACGTAGAGAGCGTCGGTGAGTTTTCCTCCTGCCTTTCCTTGCAAACCACAGTAAAACTATCGAGATTTCGTAGTTTGTAACTAACATTGGATATTTGCACAAAACCTTATAAAAAGCAAGTGCCTTTTGAGAGAAAAATTGTTTTACAGAACTTTACTTTTGAATTTGTTAAAGTGCTTGCTTTTTACTGGAAACTGTGAAAAGCTTTGTTATATCAAAAACTACGGTTAACCGATCAATATAAAGTAGTTTTGTGTGCCAATCTACTGATAACCTACCCTCAAGAGCCACAACTTGAGGCTAGAGGTAAGGCGTCAAGTAAGTAGGCAAACAGGTTTCGGCTAGTGTGCAGCATCGATGGGGTGAAGACTTGATGCTTAAGACTTTATGGACGGGGGAAATATTCTAGATGCTGAAGACGTTAACAACCGATTTTGAACTTGACCTCCAAGCGGATGTGCTGGTGATTGGAGGTGGGCCGGCTGGAACTTGGGCAGCTTGGAGTGCTGCATCGAGTGGAGCTAGAGTTGTCCTGGTAGACAAAGGATACTGTGGTACAACTGGATGCGCTGCTGCATCTGGAAATGGTGTGTGGTATGTACCACCAGATCCAGAAGCACGGGAAACAGCAAAGGCGAGTCGGGAATCGTTGGGTGGGTTTTTATCCGATCGCAATTGGATGGATCGGGTACTGAATCAGACATATCAAAACGTCAATCAGTTAGCAGAGTGGGGTTATCCCTTTCCTACCGACGATGAAGGCAAACCCTATCGGCGATCGCTGCAAGGGCCTGAGTATATGCGGCTGATGCGGCGGCAAATTCAACGGGCTGGAGTCAAGATTTTAGACAATAGCCCCGCCTTAGAACTACTAGTTGATGACGATGGTGCTGTTGCTGGTGCAACAGGTGTAAACCGTCAGACTGGTGAGAAATGGGCGGTGCGATCGCAGTCCACAATTATCGCAACAGGTGGCTGTGCGTTTCTCAGCAAAGCGTTAGGATGCAACGTCCTGACAGGGGATGGTTATCTAATGGCGGCAGAAGCTGGTGCCGAGATGTCGGGTATGGAATTTTCTAATGCTTACGGCATCTCCCCCGCCTTTTCTTCAGTCACCAAAACCCTGTTTTATAATTGGGCAACTTTTACCTACGAAGACGGTACTGTAATTCCGGGGGCAAGTTCTCATAGACGGTCAGTAATTGCCCAGACATTAATGCAACAGCCAGTTTACGCCATCATAGACAAAGCGGCTGAATCGATGCGGCCATCTATGCGTTTAGCACAGCCCAACTTCTTTTTACCCTTTGACCGTGCAGGTATCGATCCATTTACTCAACGTTTCCCTGTGACTCTGCGCCTAGAAGGAACTGTACGCGGTACGGGGGGAATTCGGATTGTCGATGAGAGTTGTGCTAGTTCTGTACGCGGACTCTATGCGGCTGGAGATGCAGCTACACGGGAACTGATTTGTGGCGGATTTACTGGCGGTGGTAGTCACAATGCAGCTTGGGCAATATCTTCTGGCTATTGGTCGGGGAAATCGGCTGCTGAGTATACTCGCAGCTTAGGAGAAAATAAAACTCAACGCCACGTTCATGGTGTTGGAGAGGTAGGATTACAGAGTGGGAGCGAGCGCTCCCAAACTTTAGCAACTGATGAAATTATTCAAGCAGTCCAAGCCGAAGTATTCCCCTACGAAAAGAACTATTTCCGTACAGAACAAGGCTTAACCAAGTCTTTGGGTAAGTTAAATCATCTCTGGCAAGAACTCCGCAGTAGCCAGGTAACATCAGATAAAGAGCTAATTCGGGCGCGAGAAGCTGCGGCGATGGTAGCCACAGCCCGGTGGATGTACAGCAGTGCCATTGAACGTAAAGAAACTCGTGGTATGCACAAACATCAAGACTATCCAGAACTTGATGCTAACCAGCAACATCACCTAATTAGTGGTGGATTAGATCAGGTTTGGGTGAAAAGTCAGCCGCTAAATAGTACAGAAAAGTCTTTATCCAAAATAGGAGCAGTAGTGTGATTGAGTTGGTCAGCGAATCGCGGTGCATAAAATGTAATATCTGCGTGAATATTTGTCCAACCAACGTGTTTGACCGTGTACCTGATGCGCCGCCAACCATTGCCCGACAAAGTGACTGCCAAACCTGTTATATGTGCGAATTGTATTGTCCAGTTGACGCTCTTTATGTAGCACCAGAAAGCGACATACAGACTTCAGTCAACGAGGCAGAATTGGTAGAAGTTGGGCTACTGGGTAGTTATCGGGAAAATATTGGTTGGGGAAATAAACGTACCTCAACAGCAAAAGCCGATCAAACATTCCAAATTTTAAAGCAGATGAAATAGTGCGGCGGAGAAAATAATCATGCTGTCGTTACCAGTAGTAACAGGTTCTATCAGTAAAAATAAATTTACTTCCAGATTATCAACCTCAGTGGCTTGTGTCCTACTGCTACTAACTACAGCATGTAGCCAAGGCGAAACTAAATCTGCACAATCCATTGAGGCTGTTAATGTCAATAACGCTGTAACTGCATCTAATAATATTTCTACCCTACGAATAGGTTATGTAGGTAGTTCAGAACCGACAGGATCGCTTGGTTGGGCAAAGAAAAAGGGAATATTAGAACGCGAGTTGCAAAAAGCGGGATTTAAAGACGTTACTTTTGCCAGATTTCCTAACGGGCCGGATCTAAATGAGGCGCTTGTCGCCGGACAATTAGATGTTGGTTCTTTAGGGGATACACCAGCCATAGTTTTGAAAGCTAGGGGTCAGGAAACCCGACTGTTGCGGATCAGCCAATTTAATACAACCGCCTGGTTAGTGGCGAAAAAGAATGGCCCGCGATCGCTTGCTGAACTTAAGGGTCAAAAAATAGCTACCCAAAAAGGCTCTTATATGCACCGATACCTGCTGGGTCTATTAGCTGAAGCTAAAATTGCCAAAGATGTAAAAGTTGTCCACTTGATGACTACTGAAGCAAAAGCAGCTTTAGAACGTGGTGATATAGCAGCTTATGCAACTTCAAGCGATTTGGGGCCTTTTCTGAAATCACAAGGGTTTCCAGTGATTGATTCTTCAGCAAATCATCAGGGTTTGTCAGGAACATCATTAGTTGTAGCAACTGAAAGTTTTCTGGTGAAACAGCCTGATTTTCCACAGAAATTTAATGCAATTCTGACAGAAGCAGCGAAGGATTTAAAAGCCAATTCTGAAGAATATTATCAGTACCATGCTCAAACTACTAAATATCCCATCGATATTATAAAAGTATCGTTTCCACTTAAACAGGTTTCAGAAGAACCATTACCAGCCGAGGGAGTGAAACTTTTAGAGGGAACAAAGAATTTTTTAGTCTCGCAGGGTTTAGCAAAGTCGGACTTTAAATTAACAGATTGGGTTACTGAAGAAAAATAGGGAGTGGGGAATGGAGAGATGAGGGAGATGAGGAGGCAGAAATCAGTAACTTTTTTAAGCTAGGACTTACGCAAAAATTGCTAAAAAGCTTAATTTATCGAACCGCCTTCGCGCTTCGCGTCTCGTAGAGAAGACGCCAAGAGCGCCGAGAATTCGTAAGTCCTATAAGCAAGAAAAACAAATTTCTGTAATCTAAGTCTTTCAAAAGCTCAACTTCCAGGCTCAAAGGTGCAACTTTCAAGTTCAAAGGCTCAACTCCCAAGTTCAAAGGCTCAATTTTCAGACTTATAAACTTAGGATTTACGCAATAACTCTCTAAAACTCTCATTCCTACCCTTCGGGAACGCCAAGGGCGAACGTGTCCTTTGCGCCTTCTCTAACGAGACGCTGCGCGTAGCTTGCTTCCCCGAAGGGGTATGCGGTTCGTTTTTCCATTATTTTGCGTAAGTCCTGTAAACTTCCTGCTTTCCTCTTGACCAATCCATTTGAAAATTCGTGTAAAATCGCTATGACTATTGCATTAGACCGTCCACAGAAAACCAAGTCTGCTCAAATTCGGGAAAAATTGGGTTATCCGATCATTGATACAGATGTACATACCCAAGAATTTCCCCCAGCATTCTTAGACTATTTAGAGCAAGTTGCTGGAACTGCGATCGCACAGCGTTTCCAAGAACACTTACCCGGTGCATCTCGCTCTAAATGGTTTAAACAATCTTGGGATGAACGCCGCACTTATCGCACCGCCCGCCCTCCTTTCTGGACTCGTCCCACTAACGATCCCCTAAATTTAGCTACTGTTAGTTTGCCAAAGTTATTACACGAACGTTTGCAAGAAGCAGGTACAGATTTTGCCGTTGTGTACCCCAACTTGGCAACGATGGCCCCACACATCGGCAATGAAGAAATGCGGCGGGCTGTTTGTCGTGCGGCTAACACCTATCACGCTGATATTTTCCGTCCTTATAGCGATCGCTTAACGCCCATTGCTGCCATTCCCATGCATACGCCCGAAGAGGCGATCGCAGAATTGGAATATGCGGTGAAAGTGCTGGGACTTAAAGCAATTCAAATTCCCGGACATATCCGCCGCCCGATTCCCGCCTTTGAGAAGTATGGCGAAGAAGTAGCCAACGAAGCCATCTGGATTGATACTTTTGGCTTGGATAGTAAATATGATTACGATCCCTTCTGGGCGAAGTGCGTAGAACTGAAAGTTGTACCCACCACCCACTCTTCCGGTATGGGCTGGATAAATCGGCGTTCCATTAGTAATTACCAATACAACCATATTGGTCACTTTGCATCGGCTGCGGAAGCATTATGTAAATCTTTATTCTTTGGTGGTGTAACTCACCGCTTCCCCACACTCAAGTTTGCCTTTTTAGAAGGAGGTGCAGCTTGGGGCGCTAGTTTGTACACCGATTTGATTTGGCATTGGGATACTCGCAATAAAGACCATTTGGTGGAAAATAACAATCCCGCCAATATCGATCGCGAAGAATTGTTAGAACTATATACCCGTTATGGTGGTGAACTAGTACATGGTCGCTTGGATCAACTAGGTAGCGGTTTAGGTTTCCACGCTGAGTTATTATCTCCCCTAGAACCAGGTGATTTGGATGAATTCGCCGTTGCAGGAGTAACGAAGCCAGAGGATATCCGCGATCGCTTCTTGAATCACTTCTACTTTGGGACAGAATCAGATGATACCCGTGTAGCTCAAGCTTTTAACCGCAAAGCTAATCCTTATGGCGATCGCGTTAAAGCCTTTTTAGGTTCTGATTCTGGTCACTGGGATGTACCTGATATTACTGCGATCGCTGCTAATACATATTCAATGGTGGAACGCAAGATTATCACCGAAGAAGATTTGCAATATTTCCTGTCAATTCATCCCTTGGAGTTGTACACCAGCCTGAATCGTGACTTTTTTAAGGGTACGGCTGTCGAGAAAACCGCAGATGAATTTTTGGCTGTGAAAGAGATGCGATAAATCGCCGTCTCTACAAGAATCATAAACATTTGATGAGGGTAAATTATCATGACGATCGCTTTAGACCGCCCACAAAAAACCAGGTCTGCTCAAATTCGGGAAAAACTTGGTTATCCGATCATTGATACCGATGTACATACCCAAGAATTTGAACCAGCAGTCTTAGATTATTTAGAGCAAGTTGGTGGAACTGAACTTGCCGAACGTTTCAAAGAGAATTTACCAGGATCTTCTCGCTTTAAGTGGTACAAGCAAACTTGGGAAGAACGTTTTGCTTATCGCACCAATCGCCCTAATTGGTGGGGTCGTCCCACAAAAAATACTTTGAATTTGGCTACCATTAGCTTGCCCAAGTTGCTGCATGAGCGCTTGCAAGAAGCAGGTACAGACTTTGCCGTTGTGTACCCCAACTTGGCAACAATGGCCCCAAATATCGGCAACGAAGAAATGCGGCGGGCTGTTTGTCGGGCTGTTAACACCTACCATGCTGATATTTTCCGTCCTTATAGCGATCGCTTAACACCCATCGCCGCCATTCCCCTGCACACTCCCGAAGAAGGGATTGAAGAGTTGGAATACGCGGTAAATGTTCTCGGACTCAAAGCAATTCAAATCCCCGGTTACGTTCGTCGTCCAATTCCTGCCTTTGAAAAATACGGCAAAGAAGTCGCTAACGAAGTGGTTTGGATTGATAACTTTGGCTTAGATAGCGAGTATGATTACGATCCATTCTGGGCTAAGTGCGTAGAACTAAAAGTTGTACCCACAACTCATGCTTCTAGCCAAGGTTGGACAACACAGCGTTCTGTCACCAACGCCCAATATAATCACATTAATCACTTTGCCTTTGCAGCCGAAGCATTATGCAAATCGCTGTTCTTTGGTGGAGTTACCCGCCGCTTCCCACAATTAAAGTTTGCTTTCTTAGAAGGTGGTTCAGCTTGGGGTGCTAGTCTATACGCTGATATTATTTGGCATTGGGAAACCCGCAACAAACAACATTTGTTGTCAAATAATAATCCTGCGATTATCGATAAGGAAGCATTGGTAGAGTTGTACACTCGTTACGGTGGCGAACTTGTAGATGGACGCTTAGATAAAATTGGTGACGGTTTAGGATTCCACCATCAATTATTGGCTCCAGAAAATCCAGGGGAACTCGACGAATTTGAACTAGCAGGAATTGAGAAGCCAGAAGATGTGCGCGATCGCTTCTTGAATCATTTCTACTTCGGTACAGAATCAGACGATACCCGTGTCAGCCAAGCTTTTAATCGTGCAGCTAATCCCTTTGGGGATAGAGTTAAAGCATTCTTAGGTTCAGATTCCGGTCACTGGGATGTGCCAGATATCACCGCCGTTACTGCCAACGCTTACTCAATGGCAGAACGCGAAATCATTACCGAAGAAGACCTCCGCTACTTCCTCTCAATCCATCCTTTGGAGTTGTACACCAGCCTCAATCAAGACTTCTTCAAAGGTACAGGTGTTGAGAAAGCCGCAAACGAATATTTGGCGGCTAAGAAATAACTGTCATTGGTCATTGGTCATTAGTCATTTGCAAAGGACAAAGGACAAAGGACTAATGACAAAGGACAATTCCAACGTTCCATGTTCCATTTCCTCTGTTCACCTGTAGCGTGGGCCTTGCCCACTCTACATTTCTCCTAAATAACGAACCGCAAAGGCGCAGAGGACACGGAGAAATGAGAGTTAAAAAATATCCTAAAACTGATATAAAAATCCTCTTTATTTCTCCTCTCTCTGCGTTCTCTGCGTCTCTGCGGTTCGTTTATTTGGATAATTTATTGGTTAGAAATCCCTAAAAGGATGATTTGATTATGGTGCTAGATATTACAAAACCAAAAGACTACATTGACCTAGCAACTTCTCTATCCAAAGAACTTGCTCAATCCGCAGTTGAACGGGATGCTAAAGCTGGAGTTCCAGAAGAGGAAATTAATAAACTGCGTGAAAGTGGACTGCTACCACTGATTGTACCTAAGCAATATGGTGGCATTGGTGCAACTTGGATTGATGCCTTAAAAATTGTCAGAAAACTATCAAAAGCAGATGGTTCAATTGGTCAGTTATATGGTAATCATCTCAATTTGACGGCTTTGGGTCACGTTTCCGGCACACCAGCCCAAAAGGAAAAATATTATAGAGGAACTGCTAAGAAAAACTTATTTTGGGCAAATGCGATTAATACGCGGGATACTAGGCTAAAAATTAACCCAGAAGGTGAGAATTTTCGGGTTAATGGTGTTAAAAGCTTTGGTACAGGTATTTCCGTTGCAGATTACCGCGTATTCTCCGCTTTAGAAGATGGCGTAGAATTGCCTTTCATATTCATAATTCCCAAAGATAGGGAAGGGTTAATTTCCAATCAAGATTGGGATAATATTGGGCAACGTCGCACTGATAGCGGTAGTTACACATTTAATAATGTCCTAGTAGAAAAAGATGAGATTTTGGGGCCATCCAATCCCCCTGATAGTGCCTTCTCAACTTTTCTTGGGATTATTGCCCAGCTAACAAAAACCAACGTTTATCTGGGAATTACTAAAGGAGCTTTTGCTGCTGCTCGTGAATATACTAAAACTACTTCTCAACCGTGGATTACATCAGGGGTAGATAGTGCGACTCAAGACCCATATATTCTGCATCATTACGGTGACTTTTGGGTGGAAATTCAAGCTGCGATCGCTCTAGCCGACCAAGCAGCCGAAAAAGTGCAAGCAGCGTGGGACAAGGATGTAGCGCTGACTCATCAAGAAAGGGGAGAAGTTGCGATCGCAGTTTCCGCGTCCAAAGCATTAGCTAGCCGTGTAGGTATAGATATTACCAACCGCATTTTTGAAGTTACTGGAACTCGCGCCACAGCAACCAAATATGGATTTGATCGTTACTGGCGGGATTTGCGAACCTTTACCCTGCACGATCCAGTGGATTACAAATTGCGTGCGATCGGCGATTGGCTACTTAACGACCAGCTACCTGTTATCACGCAATATTCTTAGGGACAAGGGATTGGGGACTGGGAAACTAGTGAAGAGTTTTTCTAAGACCCAGTAGCCAACAAACACCCAATACTCAATATTTAAGCTGTCTACTCACTGTTTTGTAGGGTGGGTGTTCTTTAATCTCCACCTTACTTACCTAAATCTAAAATCCAAAATTGATATGACTCAACTAAAAACACTTCCTACCTACGACCCAAGTTTATTTGAGGGAGCTGCTGAAGGCTATGCTCAATATAGAACCAAATACCCACCGGTTGTATTCGATAAACTAGCCGAAATATTTCATCTCAATGGTCAAGGACGACTACTTGATTTAGGTACTGGCCCAGGATTAATTTCAATTCCCCTACGAACCAAATTTGAAGAAGTAGTTGCGATCGATCCCGATCCAGGAATGATTGCAGAAGCTAAACGGCAAGCAGCAGCAGTTGGAGCAAATAATATTACTTGGTTAGAACAAGGAGCAGAGTTAATCGACTCTAGTTTAGGTAAATTTAAGTTAACCACAATTGGTAGAGCCTTCCACTGGATGGAACGCGAACTAGTGCTTGAGCGACTTCATGAATTGCTTACTGATGATGGTGGACTAGCATTGCTTCAGACTGGTGATAACCCTTGGGAAAGCAATCTACCTTGGAAACAAGCTGCTGTTGGAGTAGTCAAAAAATGGTTAGGTGATGAGCGGCGGACTGGACAAAGAGGACAAGGTATTCGTAAGCCAGTCGATCCTCCCCATGAAGTTGTAATTGCCAATTCTGCTTTTGCTCGTCAAGAAACCCATGAAGTGCTATTTGAAAAATCTTGGACTGTCGATAGCTATCTTGGGTATCTATACACTACAGCCTTTTCTCTCAAAATTTTCTATGGCGATAATGCCCCAGCCTTTGAAACCGATCTTCGAGAAGCGCTACTAGCAGTTGAGCCGTCTGGACATTTTACAGAAGAACTCCAAGCTACAATTCTAGTCGCTTGGAAGCACTAGCAAAATTGTTTCACTCACAAATTTAAATCTTCCGCTAGCACGACATTGGAGTGGGATATTCTCACTCCACTTCTTAAAATTTTTCTTCCTAACTCTTAAGTTTTCAGTTCCTAAAGTCGTTGCAGGGTGGGTTATACCCACTCTATTTACTCACTTCAGATATCAAGGCTTTAAATTAACAAAAACTATTTAATTATTATGATTTTCAAGTCATCAACAAATTAAATTTCTTGTTGTCTGTATTGCAATTAATCATCATTGTTCTAACCACTTAGAGGAGAATAAATAAAACAACCCATGCCAGCTTTAAAAGGAAAGTTTGAATTCAGGAAAAACCAGAGAACAACACGTCGTTCCTTGTTGTTTGCTTTGGGCTACTGCTTAATGCTATCAACGACCCTATCGAGTTGTAGTGAAGCAAAAAATAACGCTCAACAGTCAGCAAGTTCGTCTGAGTCGGTGGCTTCATCTAGCGCTACAGAAAAGTCAACCGAGAAGCAAGTAGTAAGGATTGTACGTTCAAAACAACTTACCGCTCTAGCAATTTTAGAAAAACAGGGTTCCTTAGAAAAGCGATTAGAACCTCTGGGTTTTAAAGTACAGTGGGCTGAGTTTGCGGCTGGCCCACAACAGCTAGAAGCTCTGAATGCCAATGGACTAGATATCGCATCTACAGCCGAATCGCCTCCTGTATTTTCACAAGCAGCAGGAGCGCCTCTTGTTTATCTAGCTACTACACGCCCTAGTGGTAAAGCAACTTCTCTTTTAGTTCCTGTAAACTCTCCGATTAAAAGTGTTACCGATTTGAAGGGTAAAAAAGTTGCTTTCCAGAAAGCCTCTATTGGTCACTATCTATTAGTTAAGGCGTTAGAAGATGCGGGACTAAAACTGAGTGATGTCCAATCAGTTTTTTTAGCACCGCCAGATGCGAATGCAGCATTCAGTCAGAACAAGGTTGATGCTTGGTATATTTGGGAGCCATTCGCTACCAGAAATGTACAAAAGAAAATAGGGCGTGTTTTAACTGATGGTAGCAAGTTGCGAGATACTGGCAACTTTTATTCCACCTCACGCCAGTTTTATCAAGCTCATCCTGATGTTATCAAAGTGTTTTTAGAGGAGCTAGAAAAGGCAGAAATCTGGACTAAGGATCATCCTAAAGAAGTAGCACAATTGCTTGCTCCTGTGACTCAGCTAGATCCACCGACTCTAGAAATAATGCATGATAAATATGATTATGGGCTGCTACCAATTACAGAGAAAACCATTACCAAGCAACAAGAAGTTGCAGATAAGTGGTACAGCTTAGGACTTCTCCCCAAGAAGGTGAATGTTAGGGACGGGTTTTTGACACCTGAAGAGTACGCCAAAATTACTCCCTCAGAAGTATTAGCGAATAAGTAGTTATCTCTAAGAAGAAACTAAAATACAGGAGAATATTATGCCGACCTCGACTTTGACAAAGGTTAAAATTAGTCCTATTGATGCCCCTTTGGGAGCTATAGTTACTGATCTTGATGCCAGTCAAGCGATCGCACCTGAAGTTATATTACAACTTAAGGAAGCTTTGCGCGATCGCCACATCTTGATCTTCAAAGATCAAAAGCTCTCAGATCAAGAACTTTTGAACTTTTCTCTATACTTTGGTGCACTCTTTGTACCATCTGATGAAACTCCTGTATTGGCTTCTAAACCAGGAGAAACTCCGGTGGTGATTCCGATTTCCAATGTCGATGGCGGCTATACCGGGACTGGAGAATTAACTTTTCATTCCGATCATAAATGGACTCCCATACCATCTAGTGGTTCACTTCTTTATGCTTTGGAAATACCTTCTCAAGGTGGAGATACGTATTGGTTAAATACCAATTTAGCCTATGAGGCATTAGATGAAGCCACCAAAGAACGGATTGCAGATTTACAGTTAATTACCTATAACCCATTTTTGCGAGATCGGAATGCACCCCGCTCTTTGTATCGTTTAGACAAAACTATTCCTTTAATCAGTCCGATCTTTCCCCATCCTTTAGTTAGAACACATCCAGATAGTGGTAAAAAGCATCTTTACTTAGATGCTGCTACAGAAGTGGAAATTGTCGGGTTAGAGCCGGAAGAAGGATCTAAGTTGATTGAACAGTTGCGTCAGCATTTGAATCAGCCCCGATTCTACTACCAACATAAATGGTCAGTAGGTGATATTGTCTACTGGGATAATCAAGCTACTTTACACTACCGTCAAGCATTTGATCCCAATGAGAGGCGGGTATTGAAGCGGGTTAGCCTTGCAGGTAGTCGTCCCTTTTAGTATCTATATCTGAAGTAGAGATGCAATTTATTGCATCTCTAATAAAACCAGAATAAAGAGATTAATTTAAACCTGTAAATAAATTATCTAAAATTTAATTAATTTTCTTCATACCAGAGATTAGTTGAACCTAAAGGTGGAAAAATGTTTAGCAATTCCGTAAAAATTAAGTCAGCGATAATGCGTAAAATGGTATTATTTTTAATGCCTGGTTGTTTGGCTTTATCTACTACATTAATAAGTTGTACCTCAACCAGCAATAATACAAATACTGCAACCGAACCAAAAGCAGATGCAGCAGCGACAAAAACCATTACTTTTAAAACAAAAGTACTGCGAATGGGGTATCAAAGCTCTGGTGATTTAGTTCGGGTAAGGGAAGTTTTAGAAAAACGTTTAGAACCCTTGGGTGTCAAAGTTGAATGGGCACAATTTGCCCAAGGGCCGCAACTCATGGAAGCGATGAATGTCGGCAAAATTGATCTTGGCTCAGTTGGAGAAACTCCTCCCATTTTTGCTCAAGCTGCTGGTGCTAGAATTGTTTATGTTGCTGGTAGACGAATTACTCCTACTTCTGGTAAAGGCAGTGCAATTGTAGTTCCTAAAGATTCTCCAATTAAGACTTTAGCTGATATAAAAGGGACAAAAGTAGTCTTTCAAAAAGGTTCTGCTTCTCACTATTTTATTATCCAAGCCTTAAAAGAAGTTGGCTTAAAATACAGTGATATTCAAGTTTTGAGTATGCCCAATGTGGAAGCCCGTGGTGCATTTATTCAGGGCACTATTCCAGTTTGGGTAACTGGCGATCCTCATTTGGCTTTGGTAGAAAAGCTGCACGGTGCGCGTGTGCTGCGAGATGCAACAAATATTGGGACTCCAGGCGGATACTATGTAGGAACACGTGAGTTCGCTAGGGACAACCCAGAATTACTGAGAATTATCCTGGAAGAGATTGATAAAAATGGTCAATGGGCAGAAGCAAATCGTCAAGAAGTCGCCAAACTGATCGCACCAGTACTCAAAATTGATCTACCGATTCAAGAAATAATTTCTGGACGTGCTAATTATCGACTAAAAGGAATTACTTCAGAATTGATGAAAGATCAACAAAATGTTGCTGATTTATTTTATAACGAAAAAATCCTACCCAAAAAGATTGATGTTGAGGAAGCACTGCTCACACCTAAAGAATATGCAGCTATCACTCCACCAACACTCATCAGTGAAAAATAGAAATTATCGAACAGAATTCAGGAGTCAGAATTCAGTTTGGTATTCTGACCGAAAAAGCGGATAGCGCAGCCTTAGCGAGTCTTCTCCCTTGGCGCTAGCCTCTCCCTTTGGGAGAAGGGGAGACGCTACGCGACCGAGCTTCTTGATTCTGAATTCTGGATTTTTCTTCAATTGCCATTTTTAAAAGTATTTATCTAAAAGCGCCTCACCGGATTTTCCCATCTGCCGTAATAGTTCTTCAATTTGTTTTATAGCTAGGGGCGAAGGTCGTGTCCGTCCGTTTTCCCATCGGTTTATAGTGTGGAACGAAACCCCTAACATCGTTGCTAATTTTACCTGTGTAAATTTGAGGCACTGCCGAGTCTCACGAACCAACTGTGCAATCCTTTGGTGTTCGATTGCAGGCATAAGCTAAATATATTTTTAGTTTTCTACCAAAGATTGCAATATAGCAGATGCTATAACTCTAACTGCACCTATCTAGGGTTATAGAAGTTGTAACTTGGTGATTATGTACTACATCAACTATCATGCAAGCTATTTAAGCTAGTAATATAATTGTTTCAATCCAAGGAATGAAAATATGAAGGTTTGGCTTGCCTGCTTTTTGGTGCTGTTTGCCTTGGCGGAACTGTTTGATTGGTTGCAAAAATTTAATCTGCCATTACCTATATATATTTTGGGTGGCGCTTTTTTAGCTGTTGCTTCTAACTATGATAGAATCTTTGATTCCTATTTTACTGATTCAAGCATTGAAGCATCACTTGAACAACCTCAGTTAGATTCAATAACTCCATCTACTAATCCTATTTCTTTCCCAATTGCTAGTCCTGTTGAAGATACTCAAACATTTCAAGCAGATGATTAGTTCTCCAGGTTTGGGAGTGACGATCCTCACGTTGCTAACGCCTACGAGGGGCATAGCCTCTCGAAAAAAAGACTGCGACCCATTACCACTTTACATTTACGCATTCGGCTTTGCTGTTCTTGCAAGGCAGTGGCGATCAAGAGATATCGCCTCGAACTAGCGCATAAATTGCTACATTAATAGGAGCTTCAGGTTAACTAGCTTTTAACCTAGAGTCCGAACATTAACTCTGCGCCTGCAACATCTAACCAATTCAGGCTACCGCCCCAATGCCGTGATTAGTGGACTTTTAAAAAAACTCCGTGTCCCCTTTGTCAAAGTTCAAGATTCCCGTGAAACTTCCAAGAGCAAAAGCTGGCTGCAAATTATTTTGGTTACTAGTGTAGGAGTTACCGCCTTTATCTGGGGAGTTCGGGAACTCAAATGGTTACAGCCTTGGGAGTTAAGAGTTTACGATCAGATGTTGCGATCGCGTCCAGCACAAGCACCCGATCGGCGGATTTTGCTAGTCAAAATCACTGATGAGGATCTCAAACGAGAGAAATGGACTCTATCAGATCATACAATCAATCAACTGTTAAAGAAAATAGAGGCTTATCAACCGCGAATTGTTGGTTTATATCTTTTCCAACCAGAACACAACAATTTAGCGGCTAATTTGCTAAATCAAGATAACATTATCAGCACTTGCTTGTTCAGCAGCTTGGGTAGAGATGAAATGCCACCGCCACCCAATTTTCCTATAGATAATGTTGGCTTTAGTGATGTGGTTGCTGACAATGAAAATGACCAAATTCTCCGCCGCAGTTTGCTATTTGCTTACTCTACAGACAAAAAATGTACAACATCATTTGCATTTGGTGCTCTAATTGCAATTAATTATCTGGAAAAACAAGGCATTGAATACCAGTTCACTGAGAAAGGAGATTTTCAGATAGGTAAAACCCTGTTTCCGCGTTTACGAGCTAATTCTGGTGGCTACCAACATCTGGATGCAGATGGCTATCAAATATTATTAAATTATCGTCACCCCAACAGACTCGCCGACGAAGTAACCCTCACACAAGTCCTCGGTGGCCAAGTCAACCCCAGTTTATTTAAAGACCGTCTGGTAATTATTGGCACTACAGCAACTAATCTCCCTCCAGGTGGCTTTTATACGCCCTATAGCAGTTTGCCAGATCAACCAGCCAGAATGCCCGCTCTGTTTATTCATGCACAGATAGCAAGTCAACTCATCAGTACAGTGTTGGATGGGCGATCGCTAATTTGGTATTGGCCAGATTGGGCGGAACTGATTTGGGTGTGGGGCTGGTCGCTTTTAGGTAGTGTTTTAGCATGGCGATCGCAAAATCCGTTGCTTTTACTAGTGGTGGTAGGGATAACTCTACTTGGGTTAGTAGTAATCTGCGTTGGTTTGTTTTTGCAAGCCGGATGGGTGCCATTAATTCCCTCTGCCCTTGCTTTAGTGATTAGTAGTATCTGTGTGATTGCTTATACTAGCTACCAAAATCAGCGTCAAACTCAAGTGATTATTCTACAAGTTGAAAAACAACAAGAAGCGATCGCCCAATTAAATGTCCTCTTAGAAGACAAAACAGCAATCCCCGACTCGTCTGTTGATTTTCTTCCCCTAATTGATTCACGAGAAACAAAATCAGGTGATTTGCTTTTGGGTGGACGCTACAAAATTTCTCAAACTCTCGGTGCTGGTGGATTTGGTCGTACTTATTTAGCACAGGATACTCAACGACCGGGGAATCCTACTTGTGTAGTGAAAAAGTTAATGCCAGCCCGTCAAGATACACGGTTTTTGCAAGTTGCTCGCAGGTTATTTAATAGTGAAGCTGAAATTTTAGAATCTTTGGGGAAACATCATCAGATTCCCGAACTACTTGCTTATTTTGAAGATGACCAAGAATTCTATTTAATTCAACAATATATTGAGGGACATACCCTAAGTGAAGAATTACCACCTGTACAGAATGTGCAGAATGAATCATTTGTGATTGAGATGCTCAAACAAGTTTTAGAAGTTCTAGAATTTGTTCACCAGCATCGAGTGATTCATCGTGATATCAAACCGACTAATATTATTAGATGCGCTCAAGATAATCGGCTGGTGTTGATTGATTTTGGTGCTGTGAAATTGATGCAACCGTCGAGTAGTGAGCAAACAGAATTAGCCACAGTAGCTATCGGGACGCGGGGTTATGCACCTCCAGAACAATTTGCTGGTCATCCCCGTTTATGCAGTGACATTTATGCTTTAGGAATGATTGCTATTCAAGCCATAACTGGGATACCACCGCAAGAACTCCACCCAGATATAGAAACGGGGAATGTGATGTGGCGGCAAACGGTGCAAGTGAGTGAAGAATTAGCGGCAATTTTAGATAAGATGGTTTGTTATCATTTTAGCGATCGCTATCAATCAGCCACCGAAGTTTTACAAGATTTGAAACGGATGTAGCTCTGGCGATTAGAAATCGCGGCTGGACTATAATCAATTACACAATGTCATTGCGAGCGGAGCGAAGCAATCGCAAAGGCTGGGATTGCTTCGCTCTGCTCTCTACGAGACGCTACGCGAACGCAATGACTGTAAATCAAATCTACGTTATAGGCTGACAATGGCATTGCATCGGGTTGCAAAAATTACAGCTATAAAATTGCTAAAATACACTACAAAAGCAATACATGGTTGCGGCAAATGCTCAAGCGGCTTTGGTGGTGGCTCAAGAGGTCTTTTCAGCGCTTATTTGGCAAAAAGCAGACTTCCCTGTTAGAGAAACAGAGGAAAGTAGAACCACCACAACAGCTAACAGATGCGGAGTATGAATCGTTGTTTCTTCAGTTGTTAGCAGAAGTCAATGACGGCTTGAGTAAAGGAGGAGCAAAAGGTTTCTTGGCTGCAAAGCGCATCAATGAAGCTCATTTGGTGGAGTGGTTGCGGGGTTTTGGCGAAAGATTGTTAGCTTCAGCTACACCGAATGATGAGTTAGCAAGGCGGATGGTGCGGCTGGGTGAGTTGAGTATTGGGGAAGTTAGTGTTGTTGCTTATGAGATTGGGAGGCGGTTGGGGGAAGAGAGAACGAACCGCCAAGGCGCAGAGGACGCGGAGGAAGAAGGGGAAAGAGAAGTGGAAGCCTGGTTTAATCAAGGCAATGAACAATATATGGCAGGAGATTTTGTAGGTGCGATCGCATCTTTCGACAGAGCCATAGAAATCAAACCCGACTACCACGAAGCTTGGAACAACCGGGGTGTGGCGCTGGATAATTTAGGGCGATTTGAAGAAACGATCGCATCTTACGACAGAGCCATAGAAATCAAACCCGACGACGACTCAGCTTGGAACAACCGGGGTAATTCGCTGGATAATTTAGGGCGATTTGAAGAAGCGATCGCATCTTTCGACAGAGCCATAGAAATCAAACCCGACGACGACTCAGCTTGGAACAACCGGGGTAATTCGCTGAATAATTTAGGGCGATTTGAAGAAGCGATCGCATCTTTCGACAGAGCCATAGAAATCAAACCCGACGACGACTCAGCTTGGAACAACCGGGGTGTGGCGCTGGATAATTTAGGGCGATTTGAAGAAGCGATCGCATCTTACGACAGAGCCATAGAAATCAAACCCGACTACCACGAAGCTTGGAACAACCGGGGTAATTCGCTGGATAATTTAGGGCGATTTGAAGAAGCGATCGCATCTTTCGACAGAGCCATAGAAATCAAACCCGACAAAGACTCAGCTTGGAACAACCGGGGTGTGGCGCTGGATGATTTAGGGCGATTTGAAGAAGCGATCGCATCTTTCGACAGAGCCATAGAAATCAAACCCGACGACTCAGCTTGGAACAACCGGGGTGGGGCGCTGGGTAAATTAGGGCTATTTGAAGAAGCGATCGCATCTTTCGACAGAGCTATAGAAATCAAACCCGACTTTCACTCAGCTTGGAACAACCGGGGAATTGCGGCGGGAAATGCAACTGGAAAGAGGATAGATTTATTTTTCACATTCACTTTACCTAGTGTAGTACCACCCAACCTCGCTTTAAAATTTAACAATCCTAATTTAAACCAGCGTGGCTATGAGGGGAAATTGGCAAGCTACGAGGAAGGGTTGAAGCATTGTCAGCAAGACACGCATCCAAAAGGTTGGGGGGAATTGCATCAGGCGATAGGTAATGCTCATTACTTCCAAGGGCGAGAAAATTCTCAAACCCGCTATTGGCGCAAAGCTGTTACCAGTTACAAAACAGCACTGCAAACTCTTACAGCAACAGATTTTCCTGAGTTGCATCTAGAGGTTTTGCAAGGCTTAATTCGCGTGCAGTTAGATTTGGGGGAAACAGCCGAAGCCACAGAACTCCAGCGACAGGGTACTGATTTGTTGCGGCGCTTATTAAATGAATCAAATCGCTCTGATCAAAGTAAAAAACAACTAGCTCTGAAATTTGCATGGCTTCAACAGTTAACTGTTGATTTAGCTGTGCAGTCTGGAGATTTGCAGGAAGCGATTGAATTGGCAGAAGAGGGCAAAAATACTTGCTTGCGTTGGCTTTTGGATGAATGGAGTGATGAAATTTCCTCTCCCAATTATTCAGAAATACAACAACTGCTTAATCCCTCAACTGCTATTGTCTACTGGCATCTCAGTTCTTACGCCCTACACACCTTCATCCTCAAACACAACGCGCCATTACCGATTGTTTTGCTAGAAACCGAGTTTGTGACTCAGGCGCAACGCTTACAAGATTTTGAACGTTGGGTGAAAAATTGGAATCAACAATATACAGATTTTCGCAAAGGCAAAGATAAACAAGGTGAACAAGCAAGAACTTGGCGCGACAACTTGCCCGAAATGCTTCGCAACTTGAGTAATATCCTTAATATCAACGCTGTTGTTTCAGAAATACCAGAAATTACTCAGCTAATCCTCATTCCTCACCGCGATTTGCACCGCTTCCCTCTCCATGCATTATTTCCACCTGACTTCACCATCACCTATCTACCCAGCGCCAAAATTGGCTTGATTCCCCAAACTCAGCTTGAAAACAGAGGCGATGAACAGCACAATTTACTCAGCATCGAACATCCCAACACCAAAGGTTATCCCCCTCTGGAGTTTGCCCAAATCGAATCAGAAGCCATCAGCCGGATGTTCCCCAACCCCACCCGCAAGCGTTCTGAAAAAGTGACAAAAGCAGAGCTAATAAGCGCTTTACCCCAAAACTATAATATTTTTCACTTTACAGGGCATGGCGAATACAATTTTCAAAATCCGACTTTATCACACTTGGCGTTAGCGGGTGAAGATAAACTAACTCTCGCGGATATCCGCAATCTTAATTTGCAAAGCTACCAACTCGTCACTCTAGCAGCTTGCGAAACCGCGATTACAGGTAATCACACCATCACTACAGAATATGTGGGGCTTGTCAGTGGCTTTATGAGTTGCGGTGTGGCTCATGTTGTCAGTACCCTATGGATTGTGGAATCAGCCGCTAGCGCTTTGGTGATGATTCAGTTTTACCAATTGCTGCAACAAGGTAAATCAAAAGCAGTGGCTTTGGCTGAAGCTACCCAATGGCTGCGAAATGTCACAAATGCGGAACTTGCAGAATGGTATGCAAAGGAAATCGCTAAATTGCCCCAAAATGAAGGTATTGTTCGTCCTTTTTTACAAGATCAGTTAAATCATATTAGTATCAGACAAACAACTGATCAACCTTATAGTCATTATTACCACTGGGCAGCTTTTACAATTATTGGAGTTTTTTGATCATGCAACCTTTAGAAGCCTTTAATCTCAAAGCTTTTGTCTTTGCATTGTCTTACCTTGATGCACCGTTACCAGATGATGTGCAAACCCAGGTTAATCAAGTAAAAATTCCTGATGACATTGGTCAACTGGATGCGATCGCACGCAATTATCCACCGTTAGCTGAACATTATCAAGCTGTTCGCCAAGAATTAGCACAGAAAACCACAATCCGTAGCAAAGGGCCTTTACCCGCTCCAATTAATCAGACTGCCGAACAGCAAAATACAGAAATCAATAATATTCTTGTTGCCATTGATGAACAAATGGATGAACAACAACTTACTGAAATCGCTACAAAAACTCTGCAATCGGCTAATTCTGTGGATACATTAGCAATATTGATTCGTTCTTTCCCAACGCATATAGTATGAATCAACTGTATAATCTCATCTATCCAACTATTGATTTATTTGTCTATGACTTGCAACAAGGTTTAGGACAAACAGATGAGGAAATTAATAAAAATCGGCATTACTTTTGGCGCAAAATAAAACCACATTTAAATAAAGATTACAACGAGCTTAACCCCGAAGAAAAAGCTTCACTTGTAAAACTTGCTACCTTAGAAAAAAGTGAAGCAGATTATGTCGAGTTACTTGTCCCGGAAAAGCAAGAAAATTTTCAGTCAGATTTAGAAGGTTATTACCGCGCACTACAACTTGGTGATACCTACGCGCTACAAGTGGATTGCTCTGTTGTTGATGATAATATTAGTAAACCTGTCAGCCGTTTTCAGGATATTAAAAAAAATATAGAATCTCGTACCCATCACCAACAAGGGAAAATTGGTCAAACTTGGTTTGTTTGGGGACAGTTGGAAAAAATTTATAACCCTGAAGAAATTAGAGCGATCGCAGAACAATGTTATAAACAAATAAATCCCAACTTTCAGGGTAAAATATCTTTGCAAAACCAGAGCAGTTTTTTAGGTGCATCTGCATTTGAAGTCTGGGAACAGCCCACTGATTGGGCGAATGAACAGAATTTTCAAGATAGCCTGCATATATTAATATGTTTGTTTCCGCCACAGCAATCTCTCAAAGATATTACAGAAAATATTGCTAATATATATTTTGATTTAATCCGTCTATTTTGCTATCGCCATAAAATCCTTTGGGCTTATCACCAAAGCCGCAAATTGAAAAGCCGAATCAAGAAAGATTTTAACGAAGTCCAAGAAACTGTCAAAAAAATCAGAGGTTTAGGAGAACAACTAAACAACGGTAGACCGAATCTTGAGGAATTACAAAAAACTTTAACTGATACGCTGACAATTCTATCGCAATACGCTATTAATTTAAGCTACCTGGATGATCAAGGACGGACAATTAAAGTTAATCTGAATAATTACAATAAACGGCTAGAGAAGATTTCACGAGAAAATAGCAACAGCCAGCTTCAATTCATGCAACAATTCAGCGAATTTAGTGCTGATAAATATCTCCTGCAAATAGAAACAGATTACATCAACCTCAGCCCAGGCTTGACTCTGCTGCAAAATTTAATTAGTACAATTCAAGGTACTATTGACATCTACCAAACCAAAAGCGATCGCAACCTAGAAAACTTCATCGGTAGCGCAGGTATCGGATTAGCAACTAGTCAAATCGCATCTTCAGTATTGGTTGCTCAATATCCACCCAATAGCAAAACACCATTTTTCCTCACAACAGCTTTCTTGTGGAGCATCTTTGCTGGAGTGCTAACCAGTATAATAGCGTGGATATTCTTTAAAAAGATTCGCCGCTAATCACTCTTGGCTTTGCGTCTTTAACCCAATACAGTTCAGATAAGACCAAAACACTTGTAGAGACGGCGATTTATCGCGTCTCTAAAATCCAAAATTTTTGCCAATAGCCCTTAACTGAACCGTATTGTTTTTTAATTTTCATAAAAAGAGATGTTAAGCCGATTGATTTGTTTGCAACCAGTTAAGTAAATCTTCCATAGCAGTAAAATCTAACAAAGCTTCGCCAAGGGTTTCTAATTGATTTAAAGGAAGAGATTGAATGCGTTTTTGCAATTCTGGTGATAATTCTCCCACTCGTCTTTGTAGTAACCTTAAAATAAGCTGTTGTTCACCTTCTTGTTTACCTTCTTGTTTTCCGCGCTCGTAGCCGATGCGCTCACCTGTAGTTACATATCTCATAGTTCTCTCCTGCTCAAATTGTTTAAATTCTTCCCAAAACTGATTTTCTAATGCCTTTGGTAATATCATAACCCAATCGATAAATCGATACAGATTGCGAATATCCTGCTCTTCTAAGCCCAAATCATATAGTCTGCGAATTAAGCTAAACTTCCAGATTTTGCGTTGTTCGGGTGATGAGCGCGTCTGCTGCGTTTTCAAATGCGCCATGACGACAGTCGCAAATGGATTATCGCTATTTTCTAACTCGTGAAAGCGATTTTCATAATCTAAAAGTTTAATACTGCCAAATTCAAAAATTAAGCGAGTATTAGGATAATTGTAACTATAATTGCTTGGTCGCCATTCGCGGTTTGAATCGCAGAGAATTGCAAGGCTAATCGCTGGTCGATCGAAGCGGTCAAATATGCGAAAGTTGTAGGTAAACATCCGCTTGGTAAAGTTATCTTCTTTTTGTGCCTGAATTTCAACATGGACTAATACAGCACCTACGGCTGTTATGAGGTACAGTAGCAGCAACTAGCAAACCAGTTTCTTAAATGTTGAGGATTTATTAAATCGAGTGCAACTGAGATTAATTTATCAACCATTTCTGTTGTAGTTGGAGAAAAACTGCGTAAAAAAGATTTAAGTTGTGACCACCATAATTCAATTGGATTAAAATCGGGGGAGTATGAGGATAAACAAATAACTTTCGCACCTACAGCTTCAATCATTGGCACAATTGAATCTAGTTTATGTGCGGATAAATTATCAATTTACGTCCACTGCTCCTGACCATAAGTTTGGCACTAAAAACTTTTCAATAAATAATTCAAACGCAAGTCCATCCATTGAACCATTCATTGTCATTAATGCAACTACTTTTTTAATACTAATTGCTCCAATTACTGTAACTTTTGAGCCTCTATAAAAGGGGTTAAGAGAGTAAGCTCTTGTTCCCATTTGTGAACGGGCATGAGTCCTCGTTAACCCAAGCAGGACACCAGTTTCATCCAAAAATACTAAATTTTCTGGCTCTATATGTTTGACCTTTTCCCAATAATCTAATCTTAAATTCAGGACTCGCTCTGTGCCTGCTTGGGTACTCCGCTTCGTTTTTTTTTCCGATTTAATCCTAATTTATGTAACGCACGACACATTGCACTTTGACCTACCCAATTGCCAGTCTTGTCTGCGAATAATTCACACAACTCTATCAATGTTGCATCGGGATGTGATTCAACTAATTCTCTCAACTCTATGTCAGCATTTGTTAGATGACTAAATTGTGGCTTTCCTCGCGGCTTGGATTGTAAGTTTCCTTCAAATTTTTGTTGTTTTACAAGCTTTTGAACTAAACTTTTTGAGACGGAAAATATGTTAGCTACTTTTCTGATTGAGATGTTTTTTTGAAGATGTGCTGCAACTATTTTTTCTCGAAGATCGACAGAGTATGACTTTATTTAAAGGTATTTACATTTTAATTTATTGTACCTCATAACAGACGCAAGTGCTGTAACCAAAGTTCTTCCCCTTGGGTTTGCCAAACTTTGACTAATTGATCAGCATATCTCTTACCCTGTTCAGCTTCACGAGCTATTTGCTGAAATTCTTTATCTAGAAATTGGTATGGACGTTCCCAATCAATTAATGCAGAAGTTTCTGGAAAAAAGAAATCCATTGCTTGGGGAAAATAAGCTTCTATAATTTATTTCCAAGGGCTATCAAAATCAGTGCGAGTGCTAATATTATTCATGTCATTTTTCATTTGTCCAGAATAGCATCAAATTCTGGATAGAGTCGCAGTACTTGCAGTAGCTAGTTTAGAACTTTGCTTAATCGGAATTTCGACCCAAAATTCTGCTCCCTGTCCAGGTTCGGAAATACACCAAATAGCTCCGTTGTGTTTTTCTGTGACAATTTGAGCGCTAATTGCTAATCCTAGTCCAGTGCCTTTACCTGCGGCTTTTGTAGTAAAGAAAGGGTCAAATAATCGTTGCTTAACTGCTTCGGTCATACCAGGGCCATTATCCGCAATTTGTACAGTTATACGATCCGAGTTGCGTAACTCAGTACGAATTACAATCTGGCTGGGGTTAGCTTCTATGTCCTCAAGAGTTCGCTTACTGTTATAACTATCCAGAGCGTCAATGGCATTACTGATCAGATTCATAAACACCTGATTGAGTTGTCCGGCATAGCACTCTACTAAGGGAACATCACCATATTCCTTGACTATTTCAATTCCGTTATTTCCAAGCGTTTGTTTGAAGCGATTTTGTAAAATTAGTAGTGTGCTATCAATACCTTCATGAATATTGACAGGTTTCATATCTGCTTCGTCAAGTCGAGAAAAATTCCGCAAGGATAGAACGATTTCACGAATGCGATTAGCTCCCATTTTCATTGAAATTAGTATTTTTGGTAGATCCTCAACCATAAAGTCAAGGTCGATCGCTTCTATATGAGCTTCTACTTCAGGTGTTGAATGAGCATTAGACTTTTGATAGAGTTCTACCAGTTCCAATAAGCCAAGTGTATATTCACTTACATGGGTCAGGTTGCCGTAGATAAAGTTAACTGGGTTATTGATTTCGTGAGCTACTCCAGCCACTAATTGACCTAAACTTGACATTTTTTCGGTCTGAATCAGTTGGGATTGAGTCTGTTTGAGATTCTGCAAAACTTGGTTGAGTTGTTCTGTTTGAGCGGTAGCAGCAGCAGTAGCAGCGCGGCTTTGATTATACAATTGCGCTTGGTCAATAGCGATCGCTAACTGGTCAGCCACACCTCGAATAATTTCCACCTCATCATCACTCCAAGGACGAAGCGCCGTACTATGTTCGCAGACAATCACACCCAAGCAACCCGACTGAGTTTGAATTGAAACTATTAGTAGAGACTTAAAGCCCAATGTCACCAGTAAATTCCGACTCTTGAAATCAAGCCACGAATCTATCGCAATGTCATCAAAGCAAAGCAAATTCCCTTGCAGAACAGCTTCACTCAGGGATTCCACATTCTGGATAGGAGAACAGCCTAAAGGTTCTGTTAAGTCGGGAGCACAGGCTTGCTGACTCAGTTCAAAGCTAGTAGATTCATCTTCTTGATGACACCAAAAAAACTGGCATCGATCAATCTGTAGCAGTTCCCGAACTTCAACCACTACTGTACTCAAAATCGTATTTAGATCCAGCGAGTTACGAATTTGACTAGATAGACGAGTTTTAAGAATTTTCTCCCGCTCAACTAGCTCTCGCAATTGGACTTCAGACTGTTTTAACTCTAGCTGGGCCATCTGACGATTGACACTAGCTCTTGCTAGTAGCCAAGAACCAATGCCAATTAGTCCTATTAACCCAGCATATAGCAGTAGCAATTGACTCAAAAATCGGTTTGATTTGGTCGTCAACGCCTCTGGCGATACCCATGAGACAATCTTCCAGTGATAGGATTTAGGATCAATTTGATTTTGGCTTGGTGCAAAAGCCTGTCCTGCTCCCGTACTAGATTTTTGCCCTTCCACAAGCGGGTAAACTGTGGTAAAAGTAAACATTCCCTCAGCAGTTTGGAATTGTCCCGATTCTTTTTGAGAAATTTCTTGCCATGCTTGGGGAAAAGCTTGGCTAAAAGTGCGGTTTTTGCGATCGGGAAACATAAATCCCCATTCATCTTCAGGCTTTGTCCCTTTTAACCAGTAGCCATCGGCATTCAGTAGCATTCCCTGGCTTGAGGCGTTAGCGAAAGCTTGATTAAAATTGTCCAGCAGTTTTGCGCCGAAATAATTTAAAACTACAACGCCTCGTTTCTGTCCACGGCTATCAAAAACGGGAGTTCCAAAGCGGATCATTGGCTTCAAAGGTTGTTCAACCTGACCACGTTCTATGTTGAGATCAAGGGGAGAGACAAATATTTGTCCTTGCTTCAGCCGCAAAGTGTCATTAAACCAGTAGCGCTTGGCTTGAACTTGCAGTTTTTCTTCAGGGACAATCCCTGGCTCACCCTGGTTAAAGTTGACTCTGACAACTTCTTTTCCTGACTGATCCAAAAAGCGAATTTGGTCGTAAAGTTTTTTATATTGAGAAAATGATAAAAATTCTTGGGAAAGTGCCTGTTGTTGTCTATCCACTCCCTCTAAAATTCTTTGTAGCTCGTTTTGTTTAGAGATAACCATCAAATCTGAGACAACAGAATGAAAATCTCCGCTGATTACTTTGGTTTGTAAATCTACCTTGCCGAGTTCATTAGTTTCTAATACAACCTTCTCAGTTTGTACCTGTTGGTAGTAGATAGTCGCGATAATACCCCCAACTAATGCCGACAACGGCAAAAAAACCGTTAAAAAGTGTTTGATTAAAATTCGTGAATGGATCTGTGGTGACATATCTGATACTTAAGTACGATTCAAAAATCGGGCTAAAAATCAGCTAAGTTCCAGCTGCGCCACATTTTCGGAGTCCAGGTTGAGAGAAAACTTTTTCTCCTGGTAGGTATAGGTAATCAGCCCAGCTACCAAATTCACCATGAAATTGAATACTTTGCGACTTCTGGAATGTTCTAGTTGAACAATATTCCACCCTTTTTTGCTATTGTCAGTTAGACACTCTGATAGTCAGTACCGAAAAACCACGAGTTTAATGTAAAGATTTGACACTTATAAGTATTTTCATACTGAGATAAAAGACATAAGTCGATGTATACGACGGGCTACGCCTAGGCTAAAAATGGTTTTTGATTTTTGATATGCGATCGCACATCAATAGATTACCTACAATCTATCTAGAATCAGATTTGGCAAAACCGCTCATGTTAAACTACAATCCGCTCCATTGTTTGCCATCTTCCGAAGAACTACCGGACTCTAATGACACCCCTGTGGATAATGAAGTCCAAAATTTAATTCCCGGCTTGCTGAAAACGACACTAGCTTTAGTTTGGTGCGATCGCTGGGATTGGTTCTTTGGTGTTGATATGGGTATTTATTATGACCCAGAAAAATCAGCTATTGTCCCTGATGGATTTCTCAGCTTAGGAGTTAAACGCTTCATTGATGAAGATTTACGCCTAAGTTATGTGCTGTGGGAAGAAAAGCAACTGCCAACTTTAGCACTAGAAGTTGTTTCCCAAATATATCGAGAAGAATATAACATCAAGAAAGAATTCTATGCAAAAGAATTAGGAATTTTGTACTACGTTGTATATAGTCCCTTTCGGCGTAAAAAGTCGCCTTTGGAAGTGTACCGCCTAGTTGATGGAGAATATATCTTAATGTCAGGAAATCCCGTTTGGCTACCAGAAATTGGTTTAGGAATTGGGCGAGAACGGGGAATTTATCAAGGTATAGTGCGGGAGTGGCTGTACTGGTATGACGAAGAAGGGCAAAGATTGCTGACACCAGAAGAACGTATCAGGGAAGCAGAAGAACGCACAGCTTTTGAAGAACAGCGACGGGTGGAAGCAGAACAACAAGTGAAAATGTTAATTGAAAGGTTGAATGCGCTAGGTGTCGATCCAGAAACTTTGTTATAGATTCACCAGATTTTCTAATTTTTGCTGCCTTAATGTTAATTAGCTTCCTGGCTAGGGAATTATATCTGTAAAGCAACTAATAGCTTGACGGTAAAAATCGTCATGACTGGTTGCTCAATAAATATATTTACCAAAACCTGCATCAAAAATATGGAAGTTAAATTAGGATTTGGAGCAGTCCCAAAACATCAATATGTTTTTGTCAGCAAAGAACCCGATCACTGTTGGTATATGCTTGCTGAAGATGAAAGACGCATACCAATTTATGAAAGAGCCTTAACTGGAGCGATCACAGGAATAGAAGTTAACAAAAGGGTTGAAACTAGGTTTGGAGTAGTTGAAAAAACTGATTTATATATTTTGGCAGACAAACCCTATATTATTCGTTCAGGAAGTGAATCTTACTTTTCTCAAAGTTTGTTGTTATCTTTAGATGTTCTGACTTCTGGGCAACTGTCTAATCTACTGACGATCGCCGTTAGCCCAGGAAATAGTAATGTGGTTTTTTGTAAGATTTACGATCCAGTTACTTATTGCTCTATAGGTGTTAGTTGGGAAGGACATAGGGAAATTGATTGGCAAGATTTAGGGCAGAAAGTAAGTTTAAAAATTAATAAAATTCACAATTTTAATCAAGATAAAAATCAATCTCAACCAGAAACAAGCGACAATATAAAAACGGTTGAACCCCGTGATGTTTTTATAGCTCAAACTGACACATATTTAACCCAATTAAATTGGACTCCAGAGCAGGGAAGGGAGTATTTGCAGCAGAAATATGGCAGGCGATCGCGTCTACAACTCACTGATACAGAAATTCTGGATTTCATTGATTACCTGAAGCAACAACTAACCCAAAATCGCTCAACTTAGGTGCTGTTATGTGAACTTGGGATAATTGCGATCGCTTTTAGTCCAAATCTTCTTCGGTAAGTCCAGCATCTTTCATAATGCTTTTCAAAGTTCCAATCGGTAAATCTCGATTACTATGAACCGGAACGGAGAGGATTACATCAACACCTTCTTTTATGTAAATATGATGACTGCCAGTAATCCGTTTCAATTCCCAACCCTGCCGTTCCAAAATTTTACAAAGTGCTTTACCTGAAACCGCTTTCATAGCGATATTTCAACCAACTGTTTCTCCGGGTCAAGTTCTTCTCGTTCGCTAGCAACTTCCAACCAACCTTGAACTGCATCTTGCAGCATCTCTAACAAATGTTCATAGCTATTTCCCCAAGTGTGACATCCAGGTAGGGCGGGTACAGAAGCACACCACACACCGTCTTCTTGCCAGATAACTGCTTTAATTTTCATTGCCAATCATCTCCACAAGATTGCGATTAATATTCTAGCGTCAAGCCGAGTGCGTATGCGTAGCCCGTCGTAGACATCGCTTGTCCATTGCATTGAGGTGCTAGCCTCCCACAGGTGCGATCGCACTCAATACGAAAAGGATTGACAACTGCATTCATTACAGTATCAAATTTATAGCTTCTGAATGTTTATTACTTGGTATCTCAGGGAAAGATAAGTATAAGGTGATGCCTCAGTTTTATGTTTAACCCGTAGATGAGTACTAACCAAATACTAATCACATCAGGAGTATTTCATGATTCCACTGATTTTAGGTGCTGCTGCTTTGGCTACTGGAGCCTTCGGAGCGCTAAAAGGTGCTGAAGGCATTGGCAATATGAATCAGGCAAAGGAAATTGGTAAACAAGCTCAACAAAAATACGAAAGTAGCTTGCAAAATTTAAAAGCAGCCTGGGAAATTACCAACCAGTCAGCAGAAACCTATGGTCAAATGCAGCTTCGTATCAAGCAGAGTACAATTTCAAACTTTATAGCTTTTATTGAAAGAATTGGTCAGCGAGCTTCCCAAAACAATCTGGATATTCTAACTGGATTAGACATCTCCACTCAGCAAATTCAGGAGTACAAAACAGAAGTTATCAAAGCTGAACAGTTGCTAAAAGGTGGTATGTCAGCAGCCGTTACAGCCTCATTAGCAGGTTCTGGTGCAGTTACCTTAGCAAAGAGTGTAGGTACTGTTACTGTTTCCAAGTTCTTTGGATTGTGGGCTGGTGAAGTCGCTATCTCACAACTTGGTGGTACTGCGGCTTGGACTGGAGCCATAACTTGGTTAGGTGGTGGTACTAGTATGGCGGTTGGTGGTGCTGTATTGGGAGGTATTACACTCGGCCCGGCGTTGATGGTTGGGGGTTTTCAACTTGCTGGTAAGGGTGAGGAAGCTTTGACTAAAGCGCGGGAGTATGAAGCTAGGGTAAACATAGAAATTGCCAATATTGAAGCCGCTCAAGATTTTCTATTACAGGTTAAACGGCGAACGGTGGAACTGGCTAATTTAGTGTGTAATTTAAACAACCGTGCTAAATCTGCACTTCAAGAGCTTGAAGCCCAACCTTTTAATCGCGATCGCGATGCTAGGAAGTTTCAAGAAGTAGCACTTCTGGTGAAAGCACTTGCAGAAATCATGAAAACTCCTGTTTTAGACAATAAAGGGTATCTGAATCCTGCCAGCATAACTATCCAAGCAAAGTATCGTACTCTGGGAGGAAATTAAGCATGTCAGTACACAAAATAACTACTTTTGCACTCGCAAACATAAATCCTGCTGAATGCCTACAGCAAATGGTTTCAGCCTATACTAAGTATAAAAGAATTGCCGAACAGGAACAGATCAACAGACGAGAGATCGATGCTTGGGAAAATGAAACAATTACCAAGATTAACGCCCAGCGAGAGTTGCTGATGGCATATCTAGATCGCTCTTTTGATGAACGTGCAGAAAACTTTCGCGCTTTGTTTGCTGTCGTTGATAATGCGATCGCATCCGGCAATAATGACCAATTAGCCCTTACCTTAAGTTCAATCACAGAAATTGCTAAATCTAGCCCTTTCAAAGACCTTGCTAACTTAGCTTCTGTTCGCGCCGCCCTAGATGATCCAGACCACGAATGGACGTTTTAATTTTATAAGAGTGCGATCGCTCTCCCAAAACTTGCTCAAAAAGCCTACCAACGTAGGCTTTTTTCATGTAGTACGTGGCTTACGGGCTACAAAGGCTTTGAGGATAATAGCGATCGCCACCACCCACGCAGCCACAAATAAAGTTATCAAATATCGCTTGCTTCTGGTAGCCAGTCTTCATCCAACACTAACTCTACAGAATATGGGCACTCTTCTGGAAACACGGATAAAAGTATTCCCGTTTGCTTGGCTGCTTGCCGACGTGCCCTTTGATAACTTTCCTCCAGTTGCTCTGTAGGATAGCTCTTAAGACTAGGACTATCTTCTATGGCTAACTCAATTTGGGTGCGAGAATCAGTGATGGAATCGAGCCAACTATCTGAGCGACGCTGGGGTTGATATTGCCACTTCAGCAGATGCAAGAGTAAGCGAGTTAGTTGACTGGCAATAGCCCGCCGTTCACTTTTGCCCAAGCCTTCAACCTCTTCAATCAGATGTTCTACATCAACTTCATGCCAGTGATGCGATCGCAATAGTTGGGCTGTCTGCTCAATCCACAAATTAAAATCTGCTTTATAAGTTGCGCTCATAGCCGTTCTCGATCTTACGGAAGCCAAAATATCCTTATTTTCCAATACGCTCAAGTTCTTCTCGCAATACTCGCCGTAATGTATCTTCTAACGGTTCACGGCGCTGCTGAATGTACTCACGCAAGGCATCGTTAATCAAAGTTTGGTAATTTCCACCACCTGCTGCGTGAACTTGGTCACGAAACCATGCTAGTACTTGATCATCTAGGCGAATTGTAATTCGAGTTTTGCCTGCTGGTGTTGATTCAATCGCTCCCCGCTTGCCCTGGCTAAAATCATACTCAGCTTCCATCACTTATCCATCCTCATACTGCTTTTGTTCATAGCGCGTAGCTTTGCGGGCAGAAATCAATCGAATCTCATCATTGCGCCATGTATACAAAACTACTAAAACTCGACTGAAAGCATCTATCCCAATAGTGATAAATCTCTCTTCGTCAAAACGTTCATCTGTGATAGTAATTGCTAAATCGCCAGAAAATACGGTTACTGCATCAGCAAAGTCAACGCCATGCTTGCGAAGATTAGCTGCTGCCTTATCCCTATCCCACTGATATGCCATCTAAATATATTGTATGCACATTCGTGCATATTAACAGATGAAGATTACTTAACTGGTGTACTTCTGTGTGTTTTTTTTCAACTCTCAAAAATCTTCATCATCGACAAAAAATTCGGCATCATCTTCCAATCGAGAATTACCCTGCCCAAAACCAGCAAGTCCCCACAGAGGTTGCAGCAGTGCCATGCCAATTAACCCTATACCGGCACTAAAAGCTAGCACTAAACCCATTGGTATCTGAATTGATTGGAATGTTAAGAATTTTAACGATACGGGTGTGGCATTTTGGACTGAAATAATTGCGATCGCAATTACCCAAACCGCTATAACTAGAGATGTCAAAAAAGGCGCGAGAGTTTTCATACTTTGATCGAACTGAGCAGAGACGCGATTGAGAAGTTAGGAGTTATTAATTTAGAACTCATAACTGTTTAAAAGGAGTTAGAGGTTAAGAATTGTTAATTTATAACTCTTAACTCCTAACTCCTAATTCTTGATTCTTATGCCTCTAGTTTAGCAATGGTACTCTCTAACTCTTGGGCGATTTGGGTGAGTTTTTCGGGAGTGTTGGTTTCTAGGTAGACGCGCACCAGTGGTTCTGTACCGGAAGGACGCAGTAAAACCCAGCTACCTTCTTCTAAATAGAGCTTAATGCCGTCTTTACGCCCGACTTCCTTGACTTTAATTCCTGCTACCTCTGTAGGTGGATTTTTAGTAAAGGAGTCGATGACGGCGGTTTTGTGCGCTTCTGTGAGGTGCAAGTCTAGGCGGTTGTTGTAAAGTGGACCATCGGCTTCAGCGATCGCTTCTTTGACAAGTTGACTTAGCGGTTTGCCTTCATAAGCGATCGCTTCTGCCACCAGCATATCGGCTAATACCCCGTCTTTTTCGGGAATATGCCCAATAATACTCAAACCACCTGATTCTTCTCCACCGATTAATACAGCAGTTTCCCGCATTTTTTCACCGATGTATTTAAAACCAACTGCTGTTTCGTAAATTTGCAGCCCATTTTTAGCAGCGAAATTATCCAGCAGGTGGGTTGTCGCTACGGTGCGGACAATAGCGCCAGTTTTACCTTTGTTTTTGATTAAATGACGTGCTAGAACTAGCAGCACAGTGTTAGGAGTAAGGACAGTTCCTTGTTCATCGACAATGCCAAAGCGATCGCTATCTCCATCTGTCGCCAAGCCCAAATCAGCTTGATCTCGGACTACTGCTTCCACTAATTCAACTAATTGTTCTCCTTTGGGTTCTGGCATTCCACCCCCAAATAAAACATCCCGCCAATCGTGGAAACTTTCTAATTGAACGCCACTATGTTGCAAAACTTCATCTAAATATCCGCGAGAGGTAGAATACAAAGCATCGTACTTTACCTTTAAATTAGCGCTTCTGATCTTTTCTACATCAAGTAGAGTGTAGATAAATTTCAGGTAATCAGGTTTCGGATCGAAAATTGAAATTGAACCTGATGGGTTGCTTCCAGGCAACTCATCAGATGCACTTTCTATATTTGCCACAATAGTATCAGTAATCTCTGGAGTGGCAGGCCCAGCATAATCGGGTATATATTTAATTCCACAGTAAGGTGCTGGATTATGACTAGCAGTAAACATTAACGCCCCTGCGGAATTTAGGTGACGGGCGTTGTAGGCAATTACTGGTGTAGGGCAATCCCGATCAGTAATTTTCACAGTCCAACCCAAGTCTGCCAGTACTTGGGCCGCAGTTTGGGCAAACTGGTCAGCTAAAAAACGAGTATCGTAGGCAATAAGTACTGGTCTGTCTTTTGTGTAGGCTGTTTCTAAGTAAGTGGCGATCGCCCTTGTTACTTTCCGCACATTGGGAAAAGTAAAATCATCGGCAATAATCCCTCGCCATCCATCGGTACCAAATTTTATCTTGCTGGAATTGCTACTAGCGCTCATTTTTGCCACTTGCTCCCGTACATTATCAGTACTATTAAAAGCTTCCCGCAAAGCGTGTGTAGCAGCAAGTATCCTCCGAAGTTCTTTTCTAAGGAAGCCTTAGGTTAAACTTCTCCCCACCGTATTTTCTCTCACTGTTTCTGAGCAATGTCAACCCCCGATCGACCTTTTGCCAGTTATCACCTTTGGTCTCTAGTTGCCCCAGCAACCGGGCAAGAACGCTGGCATTGCCAGATGAGACGGGGGTTTATCAAAGCACGGCAACACGAACCACAAGTCAAGGCGCTGTTAGCGCAAGCCACCGCACCCCAGCGGATTGGGATACTCGCCCAGAAAGGCGTTTATGAGTTTCATCATCACAGGCATCTGTTGAAGCAAGCAGATGGTGTAGAAAGAGTTGCACAGCTACTAAAATTAGCCAACTCAAGCGATCAAGTCCAGCAACGCGTGCTGCAAATTTTGAAAAAATATCACGATGCTCCGTTGCTTTTGGATAAAGATATTATCCAATTAACTCCAGGCGATGAAGGCTTTCCTAAACCGATAGTAGTTGAACAAGAAGACTATTGCTTTCGCTTATACGCGGCTATGGACTGCGTTTTTATTGAGTCTGATAGCACTTTACATATTTTAGATTTCAAAACTGGTAAGTCGGCTTTTGACCGACGACAGGCATTAGTTTATTTGCTAGCTGCTCGTTATCTTTACCCTGAACGGGAAGCTGTTGCATCATTTTATAATTTGGAAATCTGTAAAAAATCTGACTTAATTAGGATTAATAATAGTGAATTAGAATCCTTAAAATTTGAATTAGCTAATATTGCCCACAAACACCAGCACGATTTACAAAAATATCAAGAAGAAACTAGTAATTTCAGTAAAATTTTCCCTCCAAATCCTGGTTCCCACTGCCGTTTTTGTCCATTTAACTCCATCTGTGAGTTTGCCGATTTTAAACAGCATCAATCATATCCGATGCCGAGTTTAAGAGTTAATAGCTAATTAGTTTACCTGTTTATCTTGGTTCCATTTTCAAAATAATTTACTAAATACTCGTATTTTTACTGACCTTATTCTCTTCTCCGATCAGACAACCTAGATGTAAAATACACCGCTTTTTATCTTTGGTTGTAAGGAGTTAACACTAGTGCGATTAACTACAAATAAATCTGCATTTAGATTAGTAGGAATTTTGACGTTTCTTTTAGTTCTAATATTTAAGGGGATTTTACCTCAGCCTGTTTATACATTGCTGTCGTCTCTAGACGCTTGTGCTGTTCAAGCTGAATGTGCCGCTTCTATAGGCTTGGAATTAGCTCCTGCTGCGAAGGCTGCTGGAACGACAGCAATTCGCACAACTAAAGCTCAAAATGAGCAGGCTCAAAATAAAGCTAAGGAGAGATATTGTTCTTTTTATCCACTTAATTTGGTTTGTGAACCACAAGGTCAATCTTCAGTTCTTTATAATTACAAATTTCACCAAACAGTACATTACAGGAGGCCTGGTTCTCCTGACAAATTTGTAACTCATCATTATCGAAGTTGGCAACCTGCAACAGGGGCAATTAGAAGTTTATCCAATCGATATCCAGGTAATGGATTTGGTGGTAGTTATCCTCCATCTGGTGATTATGTAATGTGGATTCGTTTAAATGATGGAGATGGTAATAATCAAACTCGTGGAGTGGTTTATGAATACTCAACTGGTGACACCATGACATCGGATGATTATGCAAATTCTACAAACAATAATGTTGAGGGAGGATGGATTAGCGATCTAGTTCGTGCTGATACACTACCAAATAACTCACTCACTCGTGATAGGAAAGATTGACTTCAATAAGAGCGTGATGTGGCTGTTCAATTAATAAACCTTCATCAAAGTAGGGGTTGCTGGCATGAATGAGCTTTCTACGCTTATCCAAAAGATTAAATAAATTGGAGTAATCAATATGAGGAATCTATCTAGACTTCTTCAAGATATTAAAGAAAACCCAGTTATGTACATAGATAAGCCATCAATTACTTGCCTTAGTTCCTTTGTAAGCGGGTGGTATTTTAGTCAAATAAATCACTTCGGATTAAATCCACAAGGCTACCCAATGCAAGGATTTGACGAGTGGATGCAAGAAAGAGCAAAAACTACAGTTTCACGATCATGGACTGAAAACGAAAATAAGCTATTTCGAGATGCATAGGCACAGCCAAACCCAGGCATTACAACGAAAAAACCTGGGTTTATTGATAATTTAGCAATGTAATTGATAATTCAACCCTGAACTAATGCCCGATGTCCTAATTTAAAAAGGTGGTAATTCTTTAAGAATTGTGAACCGGATATGATTAATCGCCAAATCGCCGATGGGGATATCTTCTTTGGTTAGCCGCGCACCTTGACTTGTCACGGTTTCAAAGGTGATGCCTTTACCAATTTCAATGTGATACCAGCATAAGCCCATAAAAAAGCGCGTTGGATAAGGCCCACCTTCACCTATATCATCAGGATTTGATTCCATTGGCAGCCAGCCAAAATTCGGGACGTAGAACTCCAGCCAAACATGATTAAAGTCGGGTTGTAGTGGCACTCCTAGTAAGTCACTATGGGGAGGACATTTGTACCTACCTACGGTTCGGCAGGGGATGCCATTTAAACGGGATAGGGCAAGTAAGACGCCGACATATTCGCCACAGGAACCAACACCCCGTTCTAAAACTACATCTGGCGTGTCAATGTAAGGTTTAATACCATAAGACAACTCATCATAGACGTAGTTACGGATGTTGTACATTTTCCGTAGCACATTGGTTTCAGTACCAATTGCTTCTCTGGCGGCATGTCGAACAATGGAAGTATCCATTGCTAAATCGTCGTCATCCACTAGGTAGCGTTTTTGCAATTCTGGGGAGAGTTCAGGAACGTCTTCCACATCTCTGGGTGTGATGCGATACTTAATGCCTCGAACTTCCAAAAGGGCTTTCCAGCCAAATATATGCCGTTCTCCTGGGGTAAGAGAATCAAATTTAAATACTGCTACACGTTGCCCTTCTATCACTTCTTCGGTAAAGGGTATACCAATGGGTTCAACGTGTTTCACTTTTTGACGCTCAGTTTCGGATGGTAGGGCGATGCGCCATTCCACGTCAGGTAAATAAACTTCGTCTAAAGGTGCAATTTCCTCAGCATAAGACATTTCAATGAGATAGCCATTAGAGAGGGCGTAGCACTTATCTGGCTGGTAATGATAATACAGAGGATGAATAAAAGTGCGATCGCGGAATGTTAGCTCATGACTCGGATCGGCATTCGGGTTGTCCCGGATATAAGGCTCCTCTGAGGCGTAGGCAACGTAAATACTTTCTTTGCCAGTTTCGTCATTTTTATGGATTGCAATACCTGTGGGACATTCAAAGGGTGTTAAAACACTGAATTGAAGTTCTCCCGTGGCTCTGTCCATCGCGTAAACTGATTGTTCGGTGCGATCGCAAATCCATAGCATTTCCTGACTGACTGCCAAATTCTCTACCCCAACGCCTGGGGCATAAAATCTGGTAATCTCTTTTCGCGTTTCCCGGTCATAAACCAGAATGTAGCCCAGCCTTTGGCAGCTGACATAAACTGTTGTTTCCCAAACAGCAACGCCATCAGCCGGATAAGGCAATGTCACAAAATGCTCCAAACCCAAAGCATTGATATTGCACAAATAGACACTATTTTCTCGGCTCACCCACAGGGTATCTTCCCATACCGCTAGACCAGTGACATCGGTAAATTCTTTAACTTGATGGGGATTAAGAATTTTGCTGTTGTCAGAGGTGGGATCAATCTCCAGTAGATGCCCTTTAATACTGTCAATGGCAATGAGTCTATCTTTAATGAAAGTGATGCCACACAAGGTAGCAGCAGTAAGCGGTCGAATTGTTTTTTGGCCAAACATCTGGCTAACGGTCAAAGTGGGGAGTGCAAAACTCATAAAATCTTGTGGGAAGTGTAAAAACCCCTCACCTTTAGGTAGGGGAGGAAAAATGACTCAAGCAGTTTTAACCGCCGTCACGCCAATTGCTTGATCCGAAAAATCCTAGTCGAGCAATGGCTCCCCTGATTGGGGTAGATGAAGAGTGCTGAGTTAAAAGACTGCCCACAATGGGCGTTGCTCTTACCAAGTACATTACTATTCAGTACTTTCTCTTCACTCAGGACTCAGGATTCAGCACTGAGTAAGTACTTAGCGGTTCAGCTATCTAAACATGGTTCTTGATCGCCACGTTTAAAGCGGGATACTGACAATTATCGGTACAATGTGTTCCGATAAACTCTTTCGTGAGAGATAATACTATGTCAAAAGCGGAGGAATTTACAAATGTTAAGAATAACATTTACACTCATACAACTGAGCGATCGCCTTAATGTAACTTTAGAAGATGGAATTCCTGCCATCACTAAATTATGATCGAATTTTGTAACCATTTGCTGTGACCTACACGATGTCTGCTAATTCTCTGCCTGAAGGTGCCGCCGTTTGGCATAGTTTAGAAGTTGATAAAGCGCTAGACCTGCTCGATAGTAATGCAGACAGTGGCTTAACATCCCCAGAAATTCAACAGAGATTGCAAAAATACGGCCCCAACGAACTTGAAGAAACTGCTGGCCGTAGTACTTGGGAAATTCTGCTGGATCAGTTCAAGAACATTATGTTGTTGATGCTGATTGGCGTAGCTCTGATTTCTGGCTTGATAGACCTATGGGGTTGGCGGACGGGCACTTTGAAGCCTGGTGAAGTGCCATTTAAAGATACCATTGCGATTTTAGCAATTGTCATTCTCAATGGCATCCTCGGCTACGTCCAAGAAAGCCGCGCCGAAAAAGCCTTGGCAGCCTTGAAAAAAATGACTTCTCCTTTGGTGCGGGTTATCCGCGACACCAGATTGGTGGAGATAGCAGCCAAGGAACTAGTTCCAGGGGATGTAATGCTGCTGGAAGCTGGGATGCAGATAGCCGCAGACGGACGCTTGATCGAACAGTCGAATTTACAAGTGCGTGAGTCGGCATTGACTGGTGAAGCTGAAGCGGTGAATAAACAGGCATCATTAAAATTACCCGAGGAAACATCATTAGGCGATCGCCTAAATGTCGTGTTTCAAGGAACTGAAGTAGTCCAAGGACGAGGCAAGGTTCTGGTCACTAACACCGGAATGACTACAGAACTGGGTAAAATTGCTGCGATGTTGCAGGCGGTGGAAAGTGAACCTACGCCGTTACAGCAACGCATGACTCAACTGGGTAACGTCCTGGTTACAGGTTCTTTGATTCTGGTGGCGATCGTCGTTATTGGCGGTGTTATTAGGGACGGAGGTTTTAAAAACATCCAAGAACTCTTGGAAGTTTCCTTGAGTATGGCCGTTGCTGTGGTGCCAGAAGGTTTACCAGCCGTAATTACCGTCACCTTGGCGCTGGGAACTCAACGAATGGTGCGCCAGAATGCCTTGATTCGCAAACTGCCAGCAGTGGAAACACTGGGTTCTGTAACTACCATCTGTTCTGATAAAACCGGGACGCTGACTCAAAATAAAATGGTGGTGCAATCGGTTTCCACTAATAACAAAAATTTTCGCGTCACCGGCGAAGGTTATGCTCCCACAGGGGACTTCCAGTTAGATGGTCAAAAAATTTCCCTAGAGCAGTCTCCAGAAATCTCAGCTTTGTCAGTCGCCTGTGCTGTTTGTAATGATTCGGTATTGCAAAAGGAACAAGGTGAATGGGCAATTTTGGGAGATCCCACAGAAGGGGCATTAGTCACCTTGGCGGGAAAAGCTGGCATCGAAAAAGACCAGTGGAATAATAAGTTACCGCGCGTTGCGGAGTTTCCCTTTTCCTCAGAACGGAAGCGGATGAGCGTGATTTCTCAGGTGGAGGGAGTCGCCACAGGTGAAGCATCTTCGAGAGGTGTTGATCCAGCGATCGCCGGTTTTCTCCAATCTGAACCTTACTTAATGTTTACCAAAGGTTCTCCAGAGCTAACCTTGGCACGTTCCACTCAAATTCATTTGGGCAATCACTCAGCCCCTTTGACCGAAGAACAACGCCAGAAAATTTTGGCAGAAAATGACCAAATGGCGAGTAAAGGTTTACGGGTGCTAGGTTTTGCCTACAAACCTCTCGCGGAAATTCCACCGGAAGGTTCAGACGAGGCATCTGAGCAAGAATTAGTGTGGCTGGGATTGGTAGGAATGCTGGATGCGCCACGCCCAGAAGTCAGGGCAGCAGTGCAAGAATGTCGAGAAGCAGGAATTCGCCCAGTAATGATTACTGGCGACCACCAATTAACAGCACGAGCGATCGCTACCGATTTGGGAATTGCCCAAGAAGGCGATCGCCTTCTCACAGGTCAAGAATTGCAACGGATGACTGACCAGGAATTAGAGCAAAACGTTGACCTGGTGAGCATCTATGCCAGGGTTTCCCCAGAACACAAACTGCGAATTGTCCAAGCACTGCAACGCCGGGGTAGATTTGTGGCGATGACAGGCGACGGCGTCAATGATGCCCCAGCCCTCAAACAAGCCGACATCGGTATTGCGATGGGCATTACTGGCACCGATGTCAGTAAAGAAGCTAGCGACATGGTGTTACTTGATGACAACTTTGCCACCATCGTCAGCGCCACCAAGGAAGGTAGAGTTGTTTACACCAACATCCGCCGCTTTATCAAATACATCCTGGGCAGTAACATTGGCGAAGTTCTCACAATTGCAGCCGCACCCCTAATCGGTCTGGGAGGCGTCCCCCTTACTCCCTTACAAATTTTGTGGATGAACTTGGTGACAGACGGTTTACCAGCCTTGGCATTAGCTGTGGAACCTCCAGAACCAGATGTCATGCAACGTCCGCCTTTTAGTCCCCGCGAAAGTATTTTCGCTAGGGGATTGGGTTCTTACATGATTCGCATTGGGATCATTTTTGCCATTATCAGCATTGCCTTAATGTGGTGGGCTTATCAACATACCCATGCTGCTGGGTATCAGGGAAATCCCGAAGCTTGGAAAACAATGGTATTTACTACCTTGTGTATTGCCCAAATGGGACATGCGATCGCTATTCGCTCTAACAATCGGCTGGCCATTGAGATGAATCCCTTCTCCAATATATTTGTACTAGCGGCTGTTGTCGTCACCACGATTTTGCAGTTGATGCTAGTTTACGTCCCACCCCTGCGAGATTTCTTTGGTACTCACTACCTGAATATGCAGGAATTAGGGGTTTGTATTGGCTTCAGTGCCTTAATGTTTGTGTGGATTGAAGCGGAGAAGATATTTCTGCGGATTATGGGCAAGAAGGCTGTGTAAATTGGGCATTGGGCATTGGGTATTGGTTATTATCCTCTATTCCCTTACTTCTTCCCCAGTCCCTAATACCTAGTCCCCAGTCCCCAATTCCTACCATGTACCTAAAAACTCTAAACCTCCGACAATTTCGCAATTATCAAGACCAAAAGGTTGAATTTAGTGCTGCCAAAACAATTTTGGTAGGTAATAACGCTCAGGGAAAGTCGAATTTGTTGGAGGCGGTGGAGTTGCTAGCGACGTTGCGATCGCACCGAATGACCCGCGATCGCGATTTAGTTCAAGAAGGGGAAGCCATAGCCCAAATTAATGCCACCCTTGAGCGACAAACAGGCACTAGTGACCTGACCTTAACCCTGCGCCGCAATGGTCGCCGTAGCGTTGCTCTCAATGGTGAATCTATCCGCCGTCAAATGGATTTTCTCGGCGTTCTCAATGCAGTCCAATTTTCCAGCCTGGATTTAGAACTTGTGCGCGGCGGCCCAGAAGGTCGCCGCAACTGGTTAGATACTCTCTTAATTCAACTCGAACCAGTTTATGCTCACATTTTGCAGCAGTATAACCATGTATTACGCCAGCGCAATGCCTTTTTAAAACGCCATGTAGAGACATTGGATGCAACCTCTCTACACTCAGAATTGGCGGTGTGGGATGCACAGTTAGCTACCACAGGAACCAGGGTAATTAGACGACGCGATCGCGCCATCCAAAGATTAGCTCCCATTGCTACTGCTTGGCACGCCAGTATTAGCGGCAGTACAGAAGTTCTACAAATCAATTACGTGCCGAATATTCCTTCAGAGGATAACCAGCCAGAAGAAGTGCAGCAAGCTTTTTTAGCAAAAATTCAGCAGCGAGCGATCGCTGAAATGCACCAAGGCACTACCCTTGTCGGCCCCCATAGAGACGAAATAGAATTAACTATTAACCAGACACCCGCTCGTCAATACGGTTCTCAAGGACAACAACGAACCCTGGTTCTAGCCTTAAAATTAGCAGAATTACAATTAATTGAAGAAGTCGTCAAAGAACCACCATTACTATTACTTGATGATGTTCTTGCCGAACTAGATTTATCTCGCCAAAATCAATTACTTGATGCCATTCAAGACCGTTTTCAAACCATGATTACTACTACTCACTTGGGTTCTTTTGATTCCCAGTGGTTGAAGTCCTCCCAAATTCTTTTTGTGAAAGCAGGAGAAATAATCCCAAATTTATAATAATTGCGGTTGAAAACTTGCTGCTTTTTGTTGAGGATAAACTGCTGAGAAATTTTAATTTCTCAAAAAATTAATCACATCATCTATGAGAGCATCCCATTTTTGTATCCGTCATTGCGTTCGCGTAGCGTCTCTACGAGACGCTACGCGAACGCAATGACATATTAAATTTTATTATTTCATCGAATAATAAAAACTGGGATGCACCCTCATCTATTGCAAAAATTTTTTTCTATCATAATGATTATTATTTTTATTCAGTTTTGAAGCTGAGGTACATACACTCAGCTTAATGCCAGTAATTATTATTTAGCTTTCATTAAATCTCCCAGCAACCAGTTTTTTGTACTAAATCAGAACTTAGCTCGACTTTATCCAAAATTAATAACTCGGTTTTATTTATCCAGTAAAAACCTGGCTTTTTGGCAAATACTTTTTCTAAGTCACAGATTATCGATGAAGTTCAAAAAGTAAAACTAGCGTCTCACAGTGGTTTGAGCGATCGCGATCACGTTCAGAGAAAATGGATAAAGTCAAGCCTAGAGCAGATTTCAAGTTGTTGAGGTACACAAGCTCAGTCTGTTACCCAAGTATAAAGCGTGTTTTACTCCTGAATTCTGAATTCTGCTGCATGTTACGCACAACACAAAAAAACTAGCGCTAATTCATGAATTACCGCTACCTCAGAATCAGGTTTTCGGTAACATATTACGTAAGATCCTATAGATATACCTCTTTTCATGGTATATGACAGTTCTGGTACGGAAGATGGGATAATTCAAAATGTTCTGTTGCACCGTCAATGAGTAAAGATTTGTGGAAAAATCCTTAATACCTTCACCTGGAAGTAATCCAGAGGCTTTGTCCGGTGTGAATGCTCACTCAAAATTTTACATACCATCCCTTGATGGAATAAGAACTGTTGCTTTCGTAGTTGTTTTTTTATCTCATACAGGACTTGCTAAGGTTTTTCCTGGAAGTTTCGGCGTAACAATATTTTTCTTTCTCAGTGGTTACTTAATTACAACTCTTCTCAGGCAAGAGTACGATCGTTATGGGACTATTAATTTTAAGCTCTTCTATCTCAGACGAATCCTGCGTATTTGGCCGCCATTTTATCTAGTGTTGGGGTTAGGATCTGCCTTAACTGTCTTAAAATTACTTGAGGGAAAAATTCTCCTACCAGGCTTCTTATCTCAGTTTCTGCACTATGCTAACTACCATGAAATTTCTGGTAGCGGTGGAGTAACTTTTGGTAGTTCGGTATACTGGTCTCTCGCTGTCGAAGAACACTTTTATTTACTTTTTCCACTGCTTTATCTAGCTCTACGTAAACTCCATGTGAGTTCACGCAGACAAATGCTAATTTTTTGGGGATTATGTTTAGCTGTCTTACTTTGGCGATGTGTTCTGGTTTATGGTTTTCACGTACCTGAACTACGTATATTTTGTGGAACAGATACCCGGGTAGATAGTATTCTTTTTGGTTGTGCATTAGCAGTTAGTGGTAATCCAATGCTGGATACACAAGATTACTCTAATAAACTCTGGAAGTATTTCTTGTTGCCTCTAGGAATAATCGTGCTTCTTTTTACATGCCTATCTCGCTCCCCTGAATTTCGAGGAACCATTCGTTATACCATTCAAGGAATTGCCTTATACCCAGTTTTTATTGCCGCTATTCGATTTCCCAATTGGGGATTATTCTCAGCGCTAAATTGGAAGTGGATGCGCTTTCTCGGCATACTTTCTTATTCACTCTACCTGATCCACTATACTGTGATATTCGCTGTTTGGGAGTATTTCCCCAACTTGCATAAAGCTCTCCAAGCAGGAATTGCTCTATTAATTTCTTTGGGATTAGCCTATCTGATTTACAAGTTTGTAGAGTTGCCATTGGGACAGGTACGGAAAAAGTTTTCACGGGCATAAAAAACAGCCTTTGCTGATAGCAGGGCTATTTAATTTCCTAGATATAGCCTGAATTACAAGGGTTATTAGCAAAAAAAATCAGGTGGTTAGGATTTTATCTATAAACCTAAAACTCTAATCACCTTTTATTGACTATGAATGTTTTTCTAGCCTTTTAAAAACGTTGAGAACCAAAAAAGTCAGCAGAGCAGCGATGAATCCTAACTGCCATAAACCACAGCCAGCAGCAATTCCCAATGCAGCCGAAACCCAAATAGCTGCTGCTGAGGTGAGTCCATGAATCTGAAGTTGCTGTGATTCTTGGGAAGATTGGCGCACAATTTCTCCAGCACCGAGAAATCCTACACCAGCTGTAATTCCCTGAATCACACGGCTAAGTGCATCAGGACTACTTTGCAGTTCTCCTGTTTGCATAATTATCAATGTAAACACGGCTGAACCTAAACTCACGAGCATGTGAGTTCTTAAACCGGCTGGTTTGCGCCTAATTTGCCGTTCTAAGCCGATAAGTGCTCCAAAAAGCAATGCAATGCACAGCCGGAAACTGAGATTCAGCCAATCATTAGTTGCAATGTAGTAAGTGTTTGGCAATGCTTAGTCTGATATAGATAATTCTATATACTATAGAACTAAATACGCTTGGTGTTAGCCATAAAAACCTTAACCTACATAGGTTGGGTTGAGGAACAAAACCCAACATCAAGCATTAATTGTTGGGTAATGCATTGCCTGAAATCAACCTAAGATTATCCTTAACTGAACCGGATTGCTTTTTAAGCTGCGAATGAATTTCCATTGTTAGGATTATTTTTCAATAATATATTTTGATTAGTAAGTAAAGGTTTGTGTGGTGAAATTATGGCAACTATCAGAATTTGGGCAAACGAAATTATTTTTAAGTTTATTAAATAGTTTTTAGTTATTTAAAATAACTAAACTATAGAATTTTACCTGAAATTGCTAGATTGAACCCATGCACTCAATAATTAAATATAATACCGCCATGTGCAACTCGATCAAAGAACTAAACCCTCGGTTTTAGAGAAAGGAGGCAAAATGAAGGAAAAAATTTGATTTATAAAGGAGTCGAATTACAGAAATACATAGTGTAACTAGCAATTCACGACTAACAAGGTCAACAAGTTCAACGCAAATGCTAGAAACTAGTTCTATTCAGGAGTGCTAAACTCAGCACTGTTTCGGTAAGAAGTCGGTAGATTAACGGCTGATAAACTACCAGGAAGAAATGGCTGTGCCTACAAATAGACAACTGACAACTAACAAATTGAGTGGATAAACTCTACTGGCTAGACCAAATTAAATTACAAGACCGCGCCAAAGTAGGTGACAAAGCATTTTACTTGAGCAAAGTTATCCAGCGTGGCTATCCGGTGGTGCCTGGTTTCGTTGTTTCGGCGGAAATTTTAAGACAATTTCTCGAAAATCTCAATAGTTCAGAGTCATTAGTGGCTGACTTACCCCATTCTTCATTACACCTGGATGTGAATAATTGGCGTCAACTTCAGCTGGTGGCTAGTCGTTTGCGCCAAGAAATTCTCACTGCGCCTGTGCCACAGCAGTGGGTGAATACAATTTTCCAAGCAGCTAGAGAATGGCAAACTGGCTGTTTAATTCTTCGACCTACCTTGGCAGTATCAACTACTATTCCAGGGATGAAAAATATATCTGGGTTGCTGGAGTCGGTGTTTTGCCAGTGCGAACCCGAAGCGATCGCTTTTGCATTAAAGCGTACCTGGAGCCAGATATTTCGGGCCAGAAGTCTATTATATTGGCAGCACTCAGGAATTAATCTCCAACAAATCAATCTAGCAGTTTTGGTGCAACCTGTTGAAAATGCGATCGCCAGTGGCTTGCTTAGAACCAACTCCTCTGGATGGGAAATTGAAGCTACTTGGGGATTAGGAATTGCGATCGCTCAAGGCGAAGTCCAGCCAGATGTTTACTACATTCAACAAGAAACTGGGGTTGTGCTTGAGCAACATCTGGGCAATAAAATGCTGGCTTATGCTGTTGATGATGGAGCTTTTTCGCAACCTGTGCCAAACTCAGTGCTAACACCAGATCACACTTGTTTGAGTACCTATCTACTACAGGAAGCCCAACAAAAACAATACGCTTTACCAGAAGAATACTTACAACAAATAATTACTCTAGGAACTCAACTGGCGAGTGAACTAGGTAAAACCTTTACCATTAAATGGACTATTGCCGGGCAAAGTACATCTAAGAAGCTCTACATCACACAAGTTAGTCCTCTCCAACCTGTAATTTCCCACGTACACTTCATTCGGGGACTAGGGGCAGCAGGAGGACGAGTTGTGGCAACTGCCCTGGTAATTATGAATTCGCAATCGAAACCCGAACAACTACCTAAGGGAGTGATTTTAGTAGTACCAACAATTACACCTGATTGGCTGCCATTACTGCAACAAGTTGCTGGTATTATCACAGAACAAGGCGGATTAACCAGCCACGCGGCAATTCTGGCTAGAGAATTAAGCATCACAGCAGTAGTAAACGCAAAATCTGCCACAACTCTAATCCAGACTGGCGAACGACTACTGCTTGATGGGGACAGAGGAGAAATTTATCGGATCAAAGGAGACTCAAAGGAGGACAGGGAGAGAGGAAGAGAAGAAAATCTTCTTTCCCCTCATCACCCCAACCCAAAAGTGCCACATCCTGCTGTTACGTCTCATCTACCTATGATTGCTACCCAACTATTGGTTAATTTGAGTCAGTCCACTTTAATTGAACAAGTGCAAAGCTTGCCTGTGGATGGAGTGGGATTGTTGCGCTCAGAATTGATGGTACTAAATATTTTGTCCGGGCAACATCCTAATAGTTGGATTTTAAGCGGGCGTCAAGCCGAATTATTAGAGCGCTGGTCTGAGCAGATTATGCAGTTTGCCCGTGCCTTTGCACCAAGACCAGTTTTCTATCGTTCTTTAGATTGGCGATCGCAGGATTTACCATCATTGAGTGATAGTTTACAATCTTCGCCCCAGTCGATGTTAGGTGAACGCGGCACCTTTAGCTATTTACAAAATCCCGCAGTATTTGAGCTAGAATTAAAAGCTTTGGCGAATGTACAGCAAGCTGGCTACAGCAACGTCAACCTACTGTTGCCCTTTGTGCGGACTGTGGAAGAATTTGTCTTTTGTCGTCGCAAAGTTGAGCAAGCCCTTTTAACCGAGGTGGCGCAGTTTCAATTGTGGATGATGGCAGAAGTGCCAAGCGTACTGTTTTTATTGCCGGAATATGTGAAAGCAGGTGTAGCTGGAATTTCTATTGGTACAAACGACCTAACCCAATTATTGCTAGGAGTGGATCGAGAACAAGGACAGCTAGCAAAAGTCTTTAATGAACGTCATCCAGCAGTGATGAGTGCGATCGCTCAACTCATCCAAATGGCTCAAAGTGCCGACATACCTTGTTCAATCTGTGGCCAAGCACCAGCTTTATATCCAGAAATTATCGATAAGTTAGTGCAATGGGGTATTACTTCCATTTCCGTTGAACCGGAAGCAGTCGAACGAACATATCAAGCGATCGCTCGTGCTGAACAACGCCTAATTCTAGCAGCAGCACGACACCAACAAAAGACAGAGGAGCTTAACAATTCAAAATGACGCTCTCTACGTTCGCGCAGCGTGTCGCAGACAGACCCTAAAACCATAAGCTTGCTTCTCTGTAAGAGTACGCGGACTCGCTAACAAAATTCAAAATTCAAAATTAAAGACATTTTCCGACGGGGATTTAAACCCTGACTGAAACTGATGCTAGGCGTAATGGTTGGGGTCTTAAACCCTTTTATTTACGAGCAACTAAATAGAAGTAGTAAACCTGCTGTTCCAGAAATTATGTAAAATAATTTCCTTCATACAAACGAAGGGTTTTGAAACCTAAACTTTCAGTTACCCTAAAGTTGAATATATATAAAGAGCAATTTTCAAATGACCATTTACTTTTATAAGGTTTGGCAACCTTATGGCTGTTTTTCTAATTTTTCTCCCCACGGAATCCACATCCAAGGTACTTACTGGCCAACGGTTGAGCATTATTATCAAGCGCAAAAGTTTGTCGGCAGCAACGATGCGGTAATTATACCCCTCATTCATACTGCCGCCACCCCCGAAGAAGCCGCCGCTTTGGGAAGATGTAGCACTCGCCAACTCCGGCGAGACTGGGATTTAGTCAAAACTCAAATTATGCGAGAAGCTGTACTCAAAAAGTTTCTCACTCATCCTGATATTAGAGAAGTTCTCCTGAATACAGGCGATGAAATTTTAGTTGAAAACTCCCCAACCGATTTTTTCTGGGGCTGTGGTGCTAATAAATGTGGTCAAAACCATCTTGGTAAAACTCTTATGAGTGTACGTGAAGAAATCCGTAATTTACTCTCATTAACAGTAATTTACGAATAATTTAATCAAACTAGTTACATTCAACATAAAATCAGCAATTAAACGGGGAATGGTAAAATTCCCCAGTCAAAAGTTTTACAAAAAATTGCTAATAATTTATTTGGTTGTTTGAAAAAATCTTAATAAGTTGAATAAACAGGTAAAAGTGGGAAAAAATATTTCTAATTTAAGGCAATTATAAAGATACTGATTTCAGTGATATCACTGAAATAGTTTAATGATTGAGAATATAAAATTGATAAGTGTCAATGATAAAAATTTTCTTAAAATTAGGCTTGAGAGGATGTTTGTAATATCTGTACTGCTACAAAAAGTTTGATATTTCTCTAAATCAACTTTAGAGTAACTACGCTGGTCAAGCAAAATATTTGATACTTTTCAAATATCCTCCAATCCATTTCCAAAAATACTTTCAACAGATATACGGCCCTAGCAACACATTTGTAGCAAGAATTTCTTGAAATGGGATAAAAATCAAAGCATTATAAGTTGAAAATTCTTGTCATAAACAATTATAAAAAAAATTATACTTCAGTCATGGTGTATATAGGCAATGACATTTACCGATAAACCAAACGAGTTGCAGCAAAGCTTAGACCGAGAAAGTTTACTGCACCGGATGACAAAACAGATCAGGCGATCGCTCGACCTCCAAGAGATATTAACCACTACAGTTAGCCAAGTGCGTTTATTTTTGGGTGCAGATCGGGTAAAGGTGTATCGCTTTGATACTGATGGGAATGGTGAAGTTATTGCTGAATCTGTTTATGAACAACGTCTGCCATCTTTATTGGGGTTGCGCTTCCCCTGTCATGATATTCCGCAAGAAGCTAGGGAGATGTTTCTGTTAGCAGGGCAACGTTCGATTGTGGATGTGGCAAACCAGAAGATCGGGCTATCGCCTCTACAGTCAAAAGAAACTGGTAAACGCCTACAAACTAATATCTACTATCGGCAGGTAGACCAGTGTCATATTCAATACCTACAGGCAATGGGTGTGCAGTCTTCGTTGGTAGTGCCAATTTTACATTGCGACTCACAAGAACAATCAGCAAAGCCGAAATTGTGGGGATTGTTGGTATCTCACCACAGTGAACCGCGAAAGATTTTGAAGCGGGAACTAAAAGTATTGCAGCAAGTTGCTGACCAAGTAGCGATGGCGATCGCCCAAAGTAATCTACTCACCACAGCCCGCACCAACCAAGAGCGAGAAGCTACTATTAATCGAGTTACTACACTGTTACATAAACTACCAACAATCCAATTACAAGGAGCACTAAAAGAAGTTATTACTGCCTTCAATGGAGTAGGTGGCAGGCTTTACATTGAAGAGAGTCGGGAAATATACACCTGGGGTGAGCAACCGACACTGCCTTATGAGTTAGATAACAGTATTATCGAACAGCATCCAATGTGGCAAAACTGGATGACTGAATCTAAACAAGGTAACATTTGGACAACTGCTGACCTTTATAAAGAACCACGTTTGCGAGTTTTGGCTCTAGCATTCCGTTCTACTCAAATTCGCGGACTCATGGTGATTCCTCTACATTATCGTGAAGAATTTATCGGTGTATTAAGTATTTTTCGCTCTGAATTTGAAACGGAAATCTTGTGGGCGGGACGATGTGAACAAAATCGGCGACAACTGCTACCCCAGCTTTCCTTTGAGGTTTGGCGAGAGCAAAAAAAGGGGCAAGCACCTAAGTGGAAGCCAGAAGACATCTTATTGGCACAAGCCTTACATGAGCATTTCTCAATGGCAATTCAGCAGCAGCAAATGTATAAACAGGTACAAGCTCTGAATACCAACCTAGAACTGCGGGTACAAGAGCAAACTGCTGAACTCGAAAAATCATTATTGTTTACCAAAGTACTCAAGCAAGTCACAGAGCAGATTCGCCGCACATTGGACTTGCAGACAACCCTGCAAACTATCGTTCAGGAAGTTCGTTCCCTGCTCAACTCAGACCGAGTGCTGATTTTACAACTGAACAGTAAATCAGTGATTGTGGAAGAGATTAATGGTAATTGGCAGTCAGTTTTGGGAGTGAATTCACCACTGGAATGCTTTCCTGATGAGTATACTAATTTATACTCTCAGGGTAGAGTCCGGGCAATTAACAACGTTTCAACAGATTCTTTAAGTGATTGTCATCGAGAGTTTTTGCAAAGTCTGCAAGTGCAAGCAAACTTAATAGTCCCAATTAATATAGGCATAGAACTATGGGGCTTACTAATTGCCCATGAATGTGAGGCTCCCAGAAATTGGCAGGATGCAGAAATTGATTTATTACAACAGTTAGGAGATCAAGCTGCGATCGCCATTCAACAAGCACAACTCTATGAACAAACCTTCGATGCCGAAATTGAAGCCAGAAATCAAGCTGCCCAGTTAGAGCATACCCTACATCAACTCCAAGAAACACAGACAAGATTGATTCACACTGAAAAAATGTCCGGCTTAGGACAGTTGGTGGCGGGTATCGCCCACGAAATCAACAACCCCGTTAACTTTATCTACGGGAACCTCTGCCACGCCAGTGATTACATCGAACAACTGCTAGAAATTTTACATCTCTACCAGCTGCATTATCCCCATCCCCATAGTGAAATTAGCGCCGCGATTAAAGCGATCGATTTTGAATTTTTGGTAGAAGACCTCCCAAAAATCATCACCTCAATGCAAGTAGGAAGCGAGCGCATCCGCTCAATAGTTTTGTCGTTACGCAATTTTTCTCGCTTGGATGAAGCTGAAAACAAGCGTGTTGACGTGCATGAAGGGATTGATAACACTTTGTTAATTTTGCAACATCGGCTGAAAGGAAATGCGGATTTTCCACGCATTCAGGTAATTAAAGACTATGGCAATATACCACGGGTGGAATGCTATGCCGGTCAAATGAATCAGGTATTCATGAATATTTTCAGCAATGCTATAGATGCCTTGGTAATGGGGACTAGGGACTGTGAACTGGGGACTGGGGACTGGGGAGTGAAGACTGGAGACAAGGAGGACAAGGGGAACAAGGAAAATAATGTATGCCCAATACCAACTATCCATATTTCTACCAAAATCTCAGCAGACAACTCTCATCTGTTGATTCGTATTTGCGACAATGGCCCGGGAATGACTGAAGAGGTGAAAAAGCGAGTTTTTGACCCGTTTTACACTACCAAGCCTGTGGGCAAGGGTACAGGATTGGGACTAGCAATCAGCTATCAGATTATTGTCGAAAAACATGGGGGAATAATGGAGTGCGTTTCAGAACCTGGCAAAGGTACAGAGTTCTGGATTGAGATTCCTATGAAGCTTCCAGCCAAGCAAGATAGTTAACTAAAGATAGGGGAGTAGGGAATAGGGAATAGCAAAGCAGATGGAATAATACTCAATGCCCAATTATTAGTTTCAAAACTTCAAAATTGACTTAGCAATTCCTCAATTCATCCCAAAGGCTGATGATAATTTTCTTAACAATAGACTTTAGAAGCTATCCATATTGTGAAATATATGAACTTGGATTAAAAATAGTTCAAAAGTAAAGTTTAGTTGCAAAAGAAGATCCCTCCCATGCACAAGTGATAACTTAATAATTGAAGCTACTAAATAAGCTTCCCTGGCAGATATAAGAGCTGCATTTAGAATGTAGTAAGAGGTAAAAGACGCTGTTTAACTTACATCTGTCTCGTGAAAAAAAAGCAACACCCAACGCGAAAACTGCTATTTCCTCAAAAATGGGAGATTAGGGGGCGCTGTAACTGATTTCCATTACTTGTTTACAGAAGTGGTGAAAGTGAGTACATCCCTGACTAGGATAAACAATGAGAGGAGATAGTTCAGCGAGTAGAGGTTTGGGTGTTGTTGTGTTTAAAGAGAAGTCTAAAATAAACACTACTCTGGGTGTAAGATTATACTAAGTTGAATAGTGAGAAACAGTTTAAATAGCCCCTTATGTCAATTATTGCGCTCAGAGCGTGGTATCTACAGGATTATGAACCGATTCCAGAACTGGAAAAACGTCCGCCAGACATTCGCTTAAGCAAAAAAAGCCTGCTGAAATCAGCATTGCGAGCAGACTTTTTGGAAGAAAGCGACGAAGTTAAGAAATCAACTTGGTTTGGGCGCTATCTGGAAGGGGAAAATATTGAATTCTATGTTGAAGGTAGTGGTGGCTATTGCGTCTCCAATATTGACTTAATTAGCCATGAAATTTATTTTACCAAGCAGGCGGTGTTGGCTCAGTTAGAACCAACAATTTTTTTGTCCTATCAAACTGAGTATGCCGCAGCGACGAATATTCTTAGAGAAGAACTGCGAAAAAGTTTGGATAGTTTAAACTTGCGATCGCGTCTTCCCCTAACATTAGTAGAATCTTCTCGTCCAAGCGATGCTATTCTACGCATTAACCGCACAATCATGCGAAAAATCCGTAAGAGTTTGTTATTTATCGCTGACACTACACCCATTGCTAGTATTGATGGTAAAGAAACTCCCCAATTAATTTCCAGTCCCAATGTCTGTATTGAGATTGGCTATGCTATCCAAAGTAAGCGATCAGAACAGATTCTATTAGCACAAATGCAACGCCCAGACTTTGAAGGGCAATTTCCCTTCGACTTACCCACACAGCAAATTTTGCAATTCCAAGACACCACAGAACTGAATAAAATTCTTACAGGAACGATTCAAAACCAGTTAGCACGATTCAAATTGTTTTTTTGAGATATGGCATTGGTCATTTATTAATATAATGACAAATGACAAATGACAAATGACAAATGACAAATACTAACCTCAAAATAAACGAATAGGCTTTTTTTGCAGCTGAGAAGTAATCGAGCTTACCCGATCAACCACAGAAATCATGTATCTATAATCTGGTACTTGTCCATTGGGTACATATCCCACTTCTTGAGCTAAACCGGAAGGCGAATCGCTCATCACTTTGCGGATGAACTCTTGACGGTTACGTTCTACACTAGGCCCAATCAAGACCACACCTAATGGTACATAGTGAGGGTCTTTAAATAGTATGCGGAATTCGGTTGGTGCTAACTGTGAAGCATAGAGACTCAATTCTGCCTCAGAGACGGCACAGGCGATCGCTTTTCCTTGAGCAACCAATTCCAGCGCTGCTTTGGGTGTGGGTGCAAATATTACATCAGCTAATGTTGTACCATAAAGATTGTAAAGTGGAAGATAATATCCTGTTGCTGAACCTAATTGACCTAAAGCTACTATTTGACCTTGTAGCTGTTTTAATTCGGTTATCGGATTGTCTTTGCGAACAACGAAAATTGAGCGCAAATTATTAATACCTATTAAAGGAAACAGAGGAATATATTGGTAACGTGCGATCGCAATAGCCGCTAAACCCGGTGGAGCAAATACCAATGACCAAGCACGAGCCTCAAGGCGCTCTACCGCTCTATTTTCATTAAAAGCAGGCTCTAGCTGAATATATGACTTTGTTTTTTCACCCAAGTAACTATTGAATTTGGCATATTGGTTAATTATCTGTTCGCCTCCACCATAGTTGATAACGCCAATCGTTAGCGTACCTTCAAATGGCGTTGATTGGCAGGCAGCAAATGTCAAACCTAGTAGATTAAACAGAAAAAATCGGCGGGGAAATCGCACAAACATCACTAATTATGGTTCAGTAAATAACTTGGCTTTCAAGACTAATTTAGATAAGTTTGACTGCTGCCTAAAGAGGTTCTATTACAGCAAATAATTAATATTTATTTAAATATTGTTGAGATGCTTCATAACAGATATAAATAAATATTAGACAAACTCAGATACCACCTTCGTGGGTTAGGTTATGTTAAACAACATTACGTTAAAAAACTTAAAAATAGGTGCTAAATTTAACTTACTTTTAATATTAGTTTTCATCGTCAGTATTTTGGGAAGTGGCGTTGCCTTATCCAGTGTACTTCAAGGGAGAGCGCAAAATGAAGTGGCTTCTCAAGCACAGATTCTCATTCAAATGGTGAACGCAGTTAGAAACTATACCCAAAATCGGATAGATCCCTTATTAGCGCCTACACTAGATACTAATCCAACGTTCACGCCGGAAATAGTACCAACTTTTTCCTCTAAAGAGGTTTTTGAAAATTTTCGGAAAAAGGCTGAATATAAAAACTTTTTTCATAAAGATGCAACACTTAATCCCACTAATTTAGTGGATAAAGCTGATAATTTTGAAGCTCAACTTGTAGAGCGTTTTCGCAACGAACCCAATACTCTAGAAATTACAGGCTTTCGTAAATTGTCAGAAAACGAAGTATTTTACATTGCGCGACCACTAAAGATTACACAGCAGCAATGTCTGCGGTGTCATTCTACACCAGATCAGGCTCCTAAGAGTCAGTTGGCAACTTATGGCTCGGAAAATGGTTTTGGCTGGCAACTCAATCAGATTGTTTCTGCTCAAATCATCTCTGTTCCTTCTCAAGAGATTTTTGCCAGTGCCAAACGCACTTGGATATTGATAATGGGACTTTTAATTACGATTTTTGCGATCGTAGTCTTCTTAATTAACTTTTTAATCAAAAAATATGTGATTCAGCGCATCAGAAGAATAGAGAAAATCGCCCAAAAAGTTAGCATTGGTGATATGAGCGCTGATTTTGAAGAAATCTCTAATGATGAAATTGGCGGGTTAGCAGAAGCATTTAATCGGATGAAAGCTAGCTTAAAAATAGCTATGGAGATGCTGAATAACCAAAGCTAACACCATTGGATTTTAGATTTTTGATTATGCAAAAGTCATAAGTTAAAAAATCAAGAGAGTAAGCGCTGCTGAAATTGTAAAGCTTTTTGAGGTTCGGGAATTTGTGCTGCTAAAATTTTCACAAGTTCTGCACGAGCAATTTTTCCAGAAGACTTAAGAGCTTTTTGGACTAGGAACTTAGCTATTGGGCCAATTAAATCAGCCAATTCTCGCTCACATTCATGCACAAAGCTGTCGCTAATTACTGGAGATTCTTGGTTTGGTAAATTATTTGAGTGAATTTCAGATTTAATAGTAAGTTCCTGTAATAGAGTCGGTTTCTCTAGAAGGAACATTGTTTTCTTCTTAAAATCAATTTGTTGATTTCCTCGAAGGTGGAGAACTAATTGACTAATTAATTCTTCAAAATTGGGCGCTGATGCCGCGACTTGCTGTAGTAATCTTGAGGCAACGGGGCCGACAAATTCCAAAAGAATTGTTTCCAAGCGGCTGTAATTTTCCGCAGACAGGATAGAAGTAGGCGGATACCTAATTAAATTTTCTTGAGAAAGTAAAACTTGAGGTGGTTGTGTAAAAGATGGCGGTTGAAGTGTTTGCGCTTCTTGTTTAGTATCAAGATGCTTAAGCACCCGCAGAACCTCAGCCGCAGACTGATAGCGCTGTTTAAAGTGGTGTAGCACCATCTTAGATAGGACAGATGCTAACTCAGAACTGACATTAGCCTGATGCTGCCAAGAAATTTCTCCTGTATCTGGATCTTCCTCAAAGTTTATAGGATGTAACCCTGTCAGCGATTGGATTCCAATAATGCCCAAGGAATAAATATCGCTGTTGGGGCGGGGCTTACCTTGCCCCTGTTCTGTAGACATATATCCTGGGGTGCCAATGATAATAGTATTCCCCGTGTGCCCTGGAGCTGTAAGCAGTTGAGTTTGGACTTGTTTGACAGCGCCAAAGTCAATCAGCACTAACTTTCCGTCTTGTTGCCGCCTAATTATATTGTCCGGCTTGATATCTCGATGAATAACGTTGTGGCTGTGAATAAATTGCAGAATATCTAGAACCTGTTGAAGCAGTTGAATTACTTGATCTTCTGTCCAACGTTGATTGGGGAATAGTTCTGCTTTCAGAGTATGCCCTTCAATGAACTCTTGCACCAAGAAGAACTCTTGCTTGTCTTCAAAATAAGCTAAAAGACGAGGAATCTGGTTATGGTTGCCTAGTTGTTCTAGTGTTTCTGCCTCACTGCTAAATAGCCGTCTAGCAGTTTCGAGAAATTCAGGGCTACGAGTGACAGGCTTAAGGTGTTTGACAACGCATTTTGGCAAACCAGGCCGATGAGTATCTTGGGCTATATAAGTTTGACCGAATCCACCTCCACCTAAGACCTGGAGGACTTGGTAACGTCCGTCTAATAATTGTCCTAACATTGTGTCACGAGCCTTAAGTCCTCAAATTAATCTTGGCACAACTACTAGTTTTGGTAAGGTTTGTTGAGATAGAAAGTAGATAGTTAGTGCTGAAATTCAAAAGTTTTTTGAGGATTTTACTACAAGTTCATGACTCCCTAGACTCCAGATCGGCTTGCTGCCATATTATTGGTAAAGCTTTAATAATTCCTCAGAACTCGTCACTGGTGCAGCTTTGGAAGTAGTTGCTGGTTGAGAGGCTACGATAACTTCTCCTAGTGGAGTTTTATTTACAAAGTAGGCGATTCCTCGAAAGCTCAATTTATAAGTTACTGGCGGTAAAGGTGCTTCCGCCGATTTGGAATTTTGATTAATGTGATACTTAACGCCACGGTACATCAGATTATAAGCTGGCCCAATTTGAGGAACTGGTCGAAACGGCTGTTGTGCTTTTTTGCTACTAACTTTGTTTGGGTCGTATTCATAGCTCAGACCACGATAGTAAAGCTTCATAATTTTTGCTTCCTGAATAACTGTAGTTCAACAATGCCAATGACTTATCAGAGGTTGATTGGAGAGTTATGCAAGAGCTAATGTAAACTTACACTTTTTAAGGAACTGCTTAAAGAATTAGGCGTCTAAAGTGAAGAGTCATTGGGGATAGGGCATTGATTATTTCCTTTGTCCCCTCTCCTCTGCCCCTTCTCCCCACCTCCCGTATGCTTACCCTTTTCATTCGGGGGTTACGTGGTTAACAATGGGTTGAATGTTTTTTAAATGATTCAACCTTATGGCTAGAACTCCAAATGAATATGCCGTATACCTCCTACTGGAAAGCGGCCACCGAGAAGAAATACGCTTTCCTACCATTCAAGAGTTTCAGAAGTGGTATAGCGGCGAACTTGTGCCAAAATCTGCTTCTAATGACTTTATTAGTGTGCCGATCAAAAATATTCAAGGGGAATACATGGTAGTCAGACCTTCTCGGATCGTGGCAATCCGGGTAGAACCCGTTTTTAGTTCCAGTGTTGAAAGATTCAACTAAATGATGAGAAAAACCCTTGCTTTGCTTTCCTTAAGTCTGGGAATTGCCCTTGTAAACCCTCTCTGGTCGGCTGTTGCTCAGGTTCCTAATCTCCCGCCTCTGCCAATACCAACTACTCCTGAGATAACGCCGCCGCTAAAACCAATCGCTATCGGCAGCAATTGTACGCTGCGGCAGAGTTGCTTGGGTTGGGATGATCAAATTTGGGGTCAAAGGGGTAAAATAGGCGATCGCAAAGCGTTATTGGCTTCTATTGATAACAGTTTGGTTTATCTAACAAAGAAAGAGGCGATCGCAGCGTATCAAAATTATCCGATCAAGGAAATTACCTTGGATCGCGTCCGCCGGAGTTTAATACGTTTCCGCCAACTGGTTGTCAGTTCTAAGTCAGCAGCACAACTACAAGCGGCTGTCAGCCGTGAGTTTCTCTTCTACCAGTCCGTGGGCAACGATGGCAAGGGTACTGTTAAGTTCACTGCTTACTACGAACCTATTTACACCGCTAGCCGTGTTAGGACTGCAACATATAAGTATCCCCTTTATCGGCTACCACCTGATTTCAGCCAATGGCCGAAACCCCACCCAAAACGAATTGATTTGGAAGGGAAGGATGGCTTACAAGGGAATAAGAGCAAGTTACGCGGTTTAGAACTACTTTGGTTCCGCGATCGCCTAGACGCATATATGGTACATATCCAAGGTTCTGCCCAAATTAAATTAACTAATGGCAAAACAACGTCAATTGGCTATGCAGGTGGAACTGATTACCCTTGGACTAGTATCGGCAAAGAACTAGCGAAAGATGGCAAACTTCCACTGGAAGGATTGACAATGCCACGTTTGATTAGTTATTTCCGGGGAAAACCGCAGGAGTTAAGCAATTATCTGCCACGCTGGGAACGATTTATTTTCTTCCAAGAAACAAGCGGTAGAGGAGCGACTGGTAGTATTCATGTGCCAGTTACAGCAGAACGTTCCATTGCTACAGATAAGTCTCTCATGCCACCGGGAGCGCTAGCGCTGATTTACAACTCATTTCCCTATCCTGTCGGTCGTGGCAGACTAGAGAGGCGTGCTGTCAGCCGCTTTGTGCTTGACCAGGATACAGGAAGTGCCATCAAAGGCCCGGGACGGGTGGATTATTTTATGGGGTCTGGTAAATTAGCAGGCGATCGCGCTGGCATCACAGGCGGTAATGGTTCACTATATTATTTACTGCTCAAAGAATAGTTATTGGGCAGAAGAGGCAGAGGGGCAAGGAGCAGGGGGGAGAATTAAAATTACCTCTTTCTTTCCCCATTCCCCATTCCCCATTCCCCATTCCCACCTAATACGGCGGATAAGCAAAATCATCTTCATCAGCATAAACGTAAGAGTTGGAAACTCCTGCCATTGCCAACTTAGGCGTTTCTGATTTTACAGGTTCCTTCCCAAAATCTTTGTGTTCTTCAAAAGTCTTGCAAATCATTGCAGACTCAAGGGAATCGGAAGCAATTAAGTATTGTGTTAAAGTCCCTACTGTGGGATGTTTGTAGTCTACAGTTGAAGCTACCAGAACCGTATTTGGTTCAATACCTCTTTCTTCACACTCAATTATGGGGCAAAAAATCCCGTGAGCATGGAACAAAGGGCCCTTTGGTGTTAAAGGTTGTTTGCGGTAAACAGCATAAGCCTTTTCTAGTTCAGCAACGAATCCACTCACTACTTTGCCTTGTTGATATTCGCAGTAGGTTTTGCTGAAACTCGCTCCGGCGGCACCATTAAGAGTTAGTTGTAGTGGTGATTCATGTAAAAACTTTTTATTCTCTCCCACTATAAAAATTAGATAGCGAGTAAAGGTTTTAAATTTAAGTTTGTCTGCTAAAAAAGCATCATAATTCTCTTTGAGTGTACCCAGTTTTAAACCACTTTCCCGGTCTTTGACGGATAACGGCCCCCGACGCACTATAACCAGGCGTGGAGTAGTTGTAATAAAAACCGTTTCGACTCCAGAGCTAAATTCATGCTCCACTTGCTGCCAATTCTCATCTGGCACAAAGCCAACAGCATTAGCATTATCCAGCTTAATTGCCAAACCGTGAGATTGCATACCATCTGTGCCATACCGAGGATTAATCATCTGACACCAGGGAAGGACTTGAGAAGGCGGTGCATTAAATTTCTCGTCTTCAAAGTCGAAATTAGCAGATGCTTTCATCGTTTTAGGCTATCAAAGTGTTTTATTGAACTTGTTTATCAGCAGAGCGCTGATCCTGGAGAACCAGTTATATACTGTGGTTCCCCAAGTTTAGGAACTTAAACTGGCGTAGTAGTTTTTCCAGAGTAAGACACAATCAATCTATGTTGCAATCCCTGTTTTGTTTTTTAACAACAAATTCTTTCTTTGGCATCTCCCTATCTCTCTCCGATTTTTTGCTATTTTCGGGCAAGAATGCGATAAAATCACTCAATCAGGACTTACGCAAAATTCCTAAAAAGCTTAATTTATCGTAGACACCTAGTGGTTTGTCGCAGTCTACCACTAAAACGAGTAAGTGCCGTGTGTATTTCTCGCCATTGAAAAGTCACTGCGCTAACTCCCTTTCAAAAAGGCTTGCTCCAAATTCCCTTGTTTTTAAGGATGGCTAGGGAGAATCAAGTCTTAATCTAAGCGTATTAATATATATTCTTGGCTCCAAACTATTTGTCTGTTCACATCATTAATCTTCAACAAATTTAGTTTGTCCACCATACAACGGTAATCTAAATCTAACTGCTGCGCTTCTTCCAACGCTTGTGAGTATTGAACTTTATTTTTACTAAACACTCCTAGCGTTAGATGTGGAATAAAGGGTGTATATTCTCTGCAATATTCAGCTAATACACCTGTATATAGCTCATCATGTAATTTTATCACATCTTCCTTTCCTTCCTGAACCATCAAGAACAGATATTCATCCCATGATTTTTGTAATCCCTTTAGATGAATAGGAAATGGTTTCCATGCACTCAGGATATTTTTAATATGAAGAGTAAGACTATCTTGATCAATAAATTCCAGTATGGGAAACACCAGGGTGATATGCGGTTCAATTAAATCAACTTGGGGATCATATTTCTGCCTAAATTTATTAATTCCCTCTCTGTTTATATTTAGGTAATGTACGAGCGCGTAAGCCATGCTTGTGAATACTTTTTGGATACTACTTTTTGTTCCTCCCGTGGTTAAATTTAAGATCAGCAAATTACTGTGAACTTAAAGTAGCGAGAGTCTTCAAATCAGGCACTTCTAAATCAGGTTGACTGACTGCTGGGAAGTTAGCACCAATCCCTTGCTCTGCTCGACGATTTACCCAGACTGTTGATAGTCCCAGTGATTTAGCTGTAACGATATCGTGATATACACTAGCAGCAACATGTAATATCTGCTCTAGCGGCAAATCAATTCTCTTAATAGCCAGTCTAAAGTTGTTTAAGGAGGGTTTGTAGCTTTTTGCCTGTTCTGCTGTGATTATCTGGTCAAATTCTACCTCCAAATGCTTTGCCGAGAAAGCAAAGAGATCGTCATCGACATTTGAGATAATTACCAACTGAAACTTTTGCTTTAAAGCTCTAAGTGCCTTAACTGTATCAGGGAAAGGCAGCCAATACTGAATTGAATCAGCAAGTGAATTTAGTTCGTCAGTATTTGGCTCAAAGCCAAATCGCTCACCAAATTTCTGGACTACTCTCTTTAAAACTTCCCGATATTTGATATATTCTCCAATTTCAAGTTCTGCTTCAAATTCAGCAAAAAGTTCCAGAATTTGCTCGTCATCCAAATTAATGTTGTGTACCCGCAGAAGTGGCTTAAGTGCCTTTAAGATGCCGTTCTCCCAGTCGATTAGGGTTCCATAACAATCGAAACTTAAAGCTTTATACTGATGGAAGCTAATCATCTTTTTATACTCCACAGTTTGATTGATAGTGTTCAGTTTTCCAAGCCAAAAGACGGGTGAACCCATCTGCGTTGGCGCAGCCCGCCGCAGGCATCACCACATTTGCCGCTCTTAAAATCTCTGAACATTTCTTCTATAATCTAAGCAAAGTTTAAGTAGGTAGACAACAAAAGACCAAGCTGTGTGAAGATAAACAACTAAATTGGCACAATTAAACTAAACTATCTTAATAAAAATGAAGTAGGCTAAAACCCTCTTGCGCCTTGCCTGCTGCCTATTAATAGCTGCCTTGCTTTAAACGACAAATATTTACGCTTACCTACTTCGGGTGTGAGATAATATTATCCCACAGAGGGAATTCTTCCTAAGAATAGTTTGTATGGATGTTAAATTTCAGGATACACAAGCGAATACCACTGAACACTTAAATTCAACTAAACAGCTACTTGATGGCAAGCCAACCGTAAATCTTTCGGTAGCAGAGGCAGTGGTAAAAATCCTGGGAGATATGGGAGTGCAGTATGCCTTCGGTGTTTCGGGAGGCGCGATCGCCCCAGTTTGGGCTGCGTTACACCAAAGCTCCATCAAGGTACTACATTTTCGCCACGAAGCTGGAGCAGCTTTTGCAGCCATTGAGGCGCACTTTGCTAGCGATCGCCCGGTTGTGGTATTCACTACCGCAGGGCCGGGGATCACTAACGCTTTGACAGGGCTATTAGCTGCCCGTTGGGAGGGGGCTAAGGTAATTTTCGTGTCAGCTTCAACCTCAGCACCACAGAGGGGACGTTGGGCTTGCCAAGAAACTAGCACGTACACTATGCCTAGTGCAGGTATTTTTACTTCCGGGCAAATATTCCACTATGCAACCACTCTCGAATCCAGCGATGAACTCACAGAGGTTTCTCGAAGGCTTGCCCTTGGATTAGGACAACCAGGAGGATTCGTAGCTCATATAAGTATTCCTACAAATATCCAGACAAATTCACTAAACACATCATTGCCACGATTAACTCTGTGTCATGCAATGGCAACAGCAAGCGAAGAAACGATCGCAGAATGTGTCCGGTTACTGTCTGAGGGGCCCTTTGCGATCTGGGTCGGTTTCGGAGCACGGAGTGCTGCCAAAGAGATTCGCCACCTTGCTGAGAGGACAGGGGCTGCGGTGATGTGTTCACCACGGGCTAAAGGTATTTTTCCTGAAGATCATCCTCAGTTTGTCGGTGTCACTGGCTTCGGTGGGCATGAGTCGGTTTTCAAGTACATACAGAAGTACCGTCCTTTACGCACCTTAGTTTTGGGAACACGCTTAGGCGAACGCACATCACTATTGCTCCCTATGATGGTACCTTTGCGGGGCTTTTTGCATGTTGACATAGACCCAGAGATCCCAGGAACAGCATATCCATCTGCTGAGACCTTTGCCATCCAATCTGACATCAGAGTGTTTGTCAAAGCTCTGTTGAAATACTTTCCGCAGCAGCCTATTCAGTTGGCAAAACCGATGCTGCCTAGACCTGAATACAGTACAATCAGTCCACGTACACACGGTAAAGTGCGTCCCGCAGTCCTTATGGATACTATTCAAAGACTGATTGTTGACGCAAGTAATGTATTGGTAATGGCCGAGGCCAGCAGTTCCTCTGCTTGGGGAAATTATATGCTGCGGTTTGCCAAGCCACATCGTTACCGAAACTGTAGCGGTTTCGCGTCTATGGGGCATATTACCACTGGCGTTGTCGGTGCGGCACTAGCTCGTGGTGGTAAGGCGATCGCCATTGTTGGTGACGGTGCCATGCTGATGAATAACGAGATCAGCACAGCTGTGAAGTACCAGATTCCAGTTGTCTGGATAGTACTTAATGATGGACGCTATAATATGTGCGATCAAGGGATGGCAATGTTGGGCTTCCAGGGTGTAGATGCAGAGATTCCGCAGACCAACTTTGTGAAGATTGCTTGCGGGATGGGAGCTGATGGTATTCGTGTTGAGAGAGAGGCTGAGATTGATGCGGCTGTAGAGAAAGCAATGGTAGCGATCGCTCCCTTCGTGATTGATGTAGTAATTGACCCTACTCAGCCTGCACCAATTGAAAGTCGTATTCAGAATTTAATTACCCAGACCAGTACAAATTATTACTACTAACTTACTATATAAAAAAGGTTTTTATGGCACAACACGCAGTAGGTATTCGCTCACTCGCTGTGAGCTTACCTAGCATTAAACGTAATAATGATTACTATAGAGAAAAATACCCCGAATTGGTTACTCAAGCAGAGCAAAAAAGTTTAGGAAGGTGGTTCTCTCTTGATGGCTCCACCCCCAAGAATGAGTTTGACTTAGAAATGGTGCCCTATCTATCAGATCCCTTTCGGGGAACTGTCGAACGGTGGGTGCTAAGTCCAAATGAGTCACCACTAATGCTACAATGCCGTGCGGTAAAAGATACCCTTGCGGCTGCAAAGCTTTCTCTGGAAGATGTCGATCTGATGCTTGTTGCCTCGATCTGGCCTGAACAAATTGGATTTGGTGATGCTGCGTTTCTGGCGCGTGAGCTAGGTTTGCAGGGGGCAGCTTGGAATATCGATGCAAGCTGTGGTAGCACTCTAATTGCGTTGCAGAGTGCTTATGCTTTGGTTTCGGCAGAACAGTATCACAACGTACTAGTAGTTATCTCATGCTCTTACTCTCACTTTGTCCCCGAAGATGATACTGCTTCATGGTTTCTTAGCGATGGTGCCGGGGCTTTTCTGGTAAGTAAACTTGAATCACATCAGGGTATTCTTGGTATTAAGACTGTTCATGCTGGTGCGCTGTGCGATCTAGTTTACCCTGTGATCGCCAAAAATATACTAGGCAACTTGCAGGTTCGTATGCAGGTCAGCAAAGATGCAAACAGGTTAACTCGTGAAACGGCTGTAGGGTTTCTCCGTACTTGTTGTGAAGGTGCTATTAATGCGGCAGGTGTTACCCTTCAACAAATAGACTTTTTTATTTTCAACACACCTACGGCTTGGTTCGCACGCTTTTGTACGCGCGTACTGGGTATTGATCCAGAACGTACAATCGACCTCTATCCACAATATGCAAACATTGGGCCAGTACTTACTGTAGTTAATATGTACCATGCTGCACAGTTAGGAAAAATTAGTGAAAATGACTTAGTTCTTGTTTATGGATTTGGTGCAGCAGGTGCTGTCTCTGCCAGTGTGATGCGTTGGGGCAAAGTAGCGCTAGGTTCTGCTCCTATCCATAAAATAGAATCTGACTTGGCACTGACAAATTCTAAAGACAGAAGCAAAGCTCCTTCTTGTTAAGGTTGTTTACCAAGATTTAATGTTTATCTGAGTAGTTGCCTGTGAAGAAACAAATTCTTGCGACCGGAATTTTTATTTTATCTCTCATCTTTCCGCTCAAAGTTTCAGCGCAGAATAATGACGAGATTTATGTGTTTGGTGATAGCCTATCTGATCCAGGCAATATATTCAAGGCCACAGGCAGAATCATTCCTCCAAGTCCAACTTACTTTAATGGACGTTTTTCCAATGGCCCAATTTGGGTAGAATATCTCGCCTCAGATTTAGGATTAGAATTGAATCTAAACACCAACTTTGCCTATGGTGGCGCAACCACAGGCTCTAAGAATATCGGCATACCTGGTTTACCAGGATTGCAGCAACAGATTAATAGCTTTACATCAGCAAATACTTCTGCAAACCCTAATGCCCTCTACGTCATCTGGGCTGGTACGAATGATTATTTAGATTACTTTTTTGGTGACATTCCCAATCCTACCCAAGCAGTCAAGAATTTATCAGAAGCAGTGACATCACTTGCTGCTGTTGGTGCTAAAAACTTTCTGGTGGTTAACTTACCAGATTTAGGAAAGTTCCCAGTTACAGGCGGTAATAGCCAAAATTCCAGTTTACTAAGCACTTTTACCAGTGCCCACAACTCCCGTTTGACTGCAAATCTCAACTTTTTGAGCCAGCAACTAAACCCTGATCTTAATATTATTCCTCTAGATGTTAATTCTCTATTCAATAGAATCATCGCTGCTCCTGGAGAATTCGGTTTTACAAATGCTACCGAATCTTGTATTGGAGACTTATCGGTAGTACCCATCAATGTTCCCAAGCAGCCAGTTGCCTGCGACCCAGATAAGTTTTTATTTTGGGATCAAGTCCATCCTACAACCTCTGTTCACAAACTAATTGGAGAATTAGCTTTTTCAGCCGTGAAGCCAGTACCTGTATCCGAACCCTCTGCTGTATTAGGGATGTTGGCGGTTGGTGTTTTAGGTGCAGTTGGGTGCGCGGTTGAGAGATACAAAGATGAGCGTAAAGTTAGCACAACAATTGTGTTTATGCCTGTTTTTGAAAGTCTCGATAGCCAAAGCCCAGAGTACTGAATTAATAATGTAAATCTTGGAATAAAAGTTATGGGGATTAAGTTTGAGAAAATCCTTATATGGGGACGTTCTGCTGAAGAATACACCAAAATGTTTGGTTTAACTATTGAAGATAACAAACTGAAAATTATTGATTGTGCAGGTGGGCCTGCGAGCTTTAATGTTGAGATGACCCATAGAGGAGGCAATGTTGTTTCTTGCGATCCCATCTACAAATTAAGTAAAACTGAAATTACTCAACACATCCAAGAAGCTAGCCGTGAAGTCATGAATGCGGTGCAAGGAAATCCAGATAATTTTCTTTGGCAGGATATTCAATCGTCAAGCGAATTACTAAATATTAGAAGATCCGCAATGCAGGAATTCATTGAAGACTTTTCTTTAGGAATTCAGGAAAAGCGTTATGTTACAGGTGAACTGCCTACTTTACCATTTGCTGATCGGCAATTTGATTTAGCATTGTGCTCTCATTTTTTATTCATCTATTCTGAACACCTATCTGAAGAGTTCCATCTTGCTTCTATTGCAGAAATGTGTCGAGTTGCTATAGAGACACGTATTTTTCCATTGTTAAACACGTCTGGAAAGCCATCTCCATTTTTGCTGCCAGTCATTAACCAACTAATCAAGCAGGGATATAAAGTAGAAATTAGACAAGCATCATATGAATTTCAGAAAACTGGAAATAAATTCTTGCGTGTATCAAAAAGCTAAGTCTTGAAAAAAGTGATTTAGTTTTTTCTATGATAATCCAGGTTTTTTCAGCTTACAACTGTAGGATTGTCTTCTCCATGAATAACAACTGCTCCTAAAGCTTTCAGGGAGGCTCTCTGAGCTTCCGTTATACCTGTAATTCCAGTGATGTCCATGCCTTGATAGGGTCTATCATTCCTCAAAATTTTTAGACACTCTCCAGTTTTCACATCCCACATTCTAATCGTATCATCTTGGCTACTACTAGCCAGGGTTTGATCGTGGGCACTGAAGGCAAGTGACCAAACCCACTTGGTGTGTCCTGACAAAGTTTTGAGGCATTGTCCAGTACTGACATCCCATAATTTCACCATTTGGTCGCCACTCCCACTCGCTAGAAGGCGTCCATCTGCACTAAAGCTAACTGAGTAGACAGAACTGGTATGACCTTGTAAAGTTTTAAGGTGTTTACCAGTTCTAGAATCCCACAACTTCACTGTTTGATCACTACTGCCACTCGCGAGAAACTGCCCATCAGCACTAAAACTAACAGACCACAGCCAATCAGTATGTCCTTGAAGAGATTGAAGGCATCGGCCAGTGTTGACATCCCACAACTTTACAATTTGGTCATGACAACCACTAGCTAATATATGACCGTCTGGGCTGAAGGCGATAGACCAAACCCGATGGCTTTGTCTATTCAAGGTATTAATGCATTGCCCCGTACTGGTGTCCCATAGCTTTATTGTGCGATCGTCGCTGCTACTTGCCAAAATCAGACCATTTGGGCTGAAGTTAACAGCTAATATTCGGTTAGTGTGGCCATTTAAAGTTGTGAAACATTGGCCAGTATTAGTATCCCACAATTTAACCGTTTGATCTTCACTACCACTAGCTAAAATGCGACCATCTGGACTGAGAGAAACTGATGTTACCCGATTATTGTGTCCTCGCAAAGTTTGAAGACATTTACCTGTGGCAACATCCCAAAGCCTTACAATTTTGTTAGACCCACTACTAGCCAACATATAACCGTTTGGGCTGAAGGCAACAGACCAGACGCCATCACAATAACCCTGAAAAATCCTAATACAACGACCAGTACTGACATCCCACAGCATCACTTTTTGGTCATCGCCGCCACTAGCCAGAATGTAGCTGTCTTTGTTGGAACTTAGCGTAACTGACCATATTCGGCTGCTGTGTCCTCTCAAAGTTCTAATGCATTTACCTGTGGCAACATCCCAGACTCTCACCGTTTGATCATCACTACCGCTAGCAATAATATACCCATCCAAACTGAAGGTAACAGAATGTACTGAGTCAGTATGACCTTGTAGCGTCAAATAGCATTGTCCTGTGTCAACATTCCATAGCTTCACCGTGCGATCATGACTAGCGCTAGCCAAAATGCGACCATCTGAACTGAAGGTAACGGAATGTACACGATTGGTATGTCCCTCTAAAATTTTAATACATCGACCACTGTTTATATCCCATAGATTGAGGGTATGATTGTCGTTTCCAGTTACCACTGTATGACCATCGGAGCTGAAGGTGATTGACCATACACTATAATCATCCACCGATAAAGTCTTAAAACACAGGCCAGTATCGATATCCCAAAACTTCACAGTTTTATCCTCACTGCTACTCGCCAGCATATGACCATTCGTACTGAAGGCGATAGACTGGATACCACTGCTATGCCCTTGCAAATTTGCAACACACTGACCAGTGCTAACATTCCATAGCCTCACTGTTTGATCATCACTACCGCTAGCCATAATATCTCCATTAGGACTGAAGGTAACAGATCGAACCCAACCAGCGTGGCCCCTGCAAGTGAGCATCTGTTGTCCATCTACAACCTGGTACAGGCGAATCTCATTATTAGTATCACCTGTAGCTAGAAGTTTGCCATTGGGGCTAAAGGCTACTGAAAAAATACCACCGAGAGTTTCAACAAAAACACACTTAGCTAGATCGGCGTGAGCAAAATTTGCATTATGCAAATTCCTACTCCGCATATCTGCTTGCCAAACAGTCAGATAAGAAAAATCATAGCCACTTAAATCTGTTTCTAAATGACAAAGCAGATTCAGAATATTGCCAGCCGTATATCCTGGTTCTAGCGGCGATGTTTCTCGAAGTTTTGTAATAATTTGAGCTAATTGGTTTTCAATGTTTCTTTTACTTCTTAAAACATTAAGCAACCCATCTATAACTGGTTTGATGATGAGACGAGTTTGAGTATCTTTAACATAATCTTTACCCGTTGCTTTCATCAGAGCATGACATCTGAATAAATTAATATTCTGAGTGGCAATTTCTTCACAGATGCTTTCTATCAATCTACTAGTCACATACTCCATAACTACAGGCTGGAGCGTAAATGATGATCCAGTTTTTTGAATGAGCGTAGGTGTAGCCTTCTCGATTAGCGATCGCCTTCCTAAAGATTCTACAGCCTCTAGTAATTTAGCTTGTGGTACTGGTGATATAATATCATCTCGCAATTCTGAGAGTGTTATTGACTCCCGATTAATCGCTAGCCAGTACATTATGTCCTTTTCTAAATCTGACAAGCGCTCAAACTGCTGCTCTAAAATATCGCGAATATCTCCAAAGACAGCCGTTTCTTGTCGCAAAAAGTCGGTCATATTACCATCAAAGATATCTTGAATGGTGGTAGCGACTATCTTTAAGGCTAATGGATTGCCTGCATAACGTTCAATTATTACTTTCCATTCATCCTCTACCGCCGATAGCCCCTTTAATTTCAAGATTTCTTGGCCTTCTAGCACCTGCAAGCCAATAAGTGGTAACGAGCGAACAGGTAGTGCTTGTCCTTCTAGCAATGCCACTTCTCTAGGTTTTTCACGACTAGTTATCACTAAGCAGCTTTGATGAGTTGCTTCTCCTACCCGTTTTAAAAGCTCACCATATTCCTCATATCCTTCTCGATAAAGTCCGGCGCGGCTACCACTGCGGAGAATTGACTCTGCATTATCAAGAATTAGTAAACAGCGATGATTTTGTAAATAATAGAGTAGCCGCGATACCCTCTCGCTAAAACTTTCTGGTAAGTTACCTTCTGTTTCCTGTTCGTCAGATAGAAATTGGATTATATTACCTAGAATAATTTTAACAGGTGGAGCTTCTCGTAGCGATCGCCAGATCACATACTCAAAGTTTTCCTGAATCTGTTGAGCAAATTTTACAGACAGCGCCGTTTTCCCAATGCCTCCTATTCCCAATAGCGCTACTAATTGGCATTGTTCGTCAAGAATCCATTGTTCTAGGGTATTAAGTTCTTCTGTACGTCCATAAAAAACTGAGTTAAAGATAGCTTCTCCCCAATCTAGACGAGTATTTGAGCTTGAATAGTCACTTTTATCTATTTTTAACTGGAAAGCTGAAAAAAGCTTTTCAATAGTCTGTTTGTCAACTCCTCCTTCCCGATTCATTACTTTCGAGATGGTAGCGGAATATAAGCCAGAGCGTGCGCTCATTTCTTCAAGAGTGTATCTGTTTCCAAAATTTTCCTTTGCTTCTGACTGATGCTTTGCTTCCTTAATTTTTTGTAACCCCTTGTTAGTAAGTGCAACGCCACGCTTGCGTCTCCAATTTTGTAAAGTCATGTATTAATTCACTGTTCGTGTAATCACTTTTAATTAAAAAGAATTATCTACTAGGTTGCTATAGATATGAGGTGATAGCCATAACAAATGAATAATCTTATGTTGCAGAGGATCTAAAACAGGTATAGGAATCCGATTATGATTACTGAACTTACTTGCGTGGTGCGCGGTCGAAACTCAGTACATCGCAGAGAACAGGGAACACGAAAGAAGAGAATAGACGTGTACTGAGTTTTTTTTAATCAAATACGAGTCCTATATATTACCAAAATATTCACTGATGAAGATCACCTTTGGCAATCCACTCGTCTCGGTAATTCAATACCGCTTGCTCAACAGACAATCTGGTCTGTGAGACATTGGTGACATCATTTCTTCAGCCACAAGCTTCTTGTATTTGCGTAATGGCAGATTCATTACGGATGGTGCTATTTATTTGATACCTTGATTTTCCGTAATATATTTGGGGCGTAAAGCTTAAGTTCAATCTCAAAATCTCGATTTTCACTGGTCAAGACCGTTCTAAATTGGCAATCTTGATAAAGAAAGTTTGTATACATCTAGCTTATCAATCAATGAATAAAACTGCTGCACTTAAATTTCCCCATTTGGAAACCTCCAGTAAAAAAAGAGCGCTTAAGCGAATCACCTTAAACTTGACATTAGATGAAGCCCAAAACCTTGAAAAGTATTGTGAACAAACAGGTAGACCAGCAACGGATGTGATTAGAGAACTCATTCGAGCCTTGCCACTGACGAAATAAAAGTATATTTGCGAACGATTTACCTGGGATCGTTCTCAAGATATAAGCATCAGAATTTGGTTGCATTGGAGGTGTTAAATTAACGTATGGTAATTTTTTGTGGTGATTGAGAGGGACGTAAGAATTTAATGAAGACGTGCTACGCCCGTCGTAAATGAGCGCAGCACGCCAAAACAAGATAATGTAGTAATTATTATTGGCTCTCCCAGACTTAGGTTGATAAATTAACACTAAAAAAT